>JGIcombinedJ30088_10000171_pt1 | contig 71218 bp, 70 predicted proteins | sample PinacodermPK_FD_30088 | JGI IMG/M metagenome (IMG submission 30088)
GGGTGATTTCGGACGACCAACCATTGGTCGTCTGCACCCGCCGCGGGGCGGCGGGTGCATATTGGGTGTGGTGGTGGTTGGAGGAATAATTCCTCTCCACCACCACTGTCCGATAGTACGAACGATGGTGGTGGTAACCACAGCCGTAGCTGTGGCAGTGGCCACACCACACCTCGGCGGTGTGGTGATGACGGTACGGGCTCTCCCGTATTACCACCGTACATCCCGATAGTAGCGGCAGCATAACTACCGCCACTGCGGTTAGGAAAAATCTTACTTTCATGATTTTTCCTCCTTTTTTTTTTAGATTTTGGTGCAAGAGCACCTATTCTAAATTATACAATATAACTATAATTTTGTCAATGCACGCCCGGTAGGACTTGAACCCACAACCTCCCGGTCCGAAGCCGGACGCTCTATCCAATTGAGCTACGGGCGCTTGGTAGAATTGTAGCACGGAGATAGGTTGCTACTGACTACTGATCGTTTCAGTGGCGGAATTGGCTGTGCCCAGAAGAGGGCTTGAACCTCCACGAGATTGCTCTCATACGCTCCTGAAGCGTACGCGTCTACCCGTGCCGGCAATCTCTGATTGACGCTGACTATCAGACGCCACGGTGGCGGAATTGGCTGTGCCCAGAAGAGGACTTGAACCTCCACGAGATTACTCTCATACGCTCCTGAAGCGTACGCGTCTACCAATTCCGCCACCTGGGCTACACAGGAAGTATACCGTATTGGCACTTTTGCCTTATCTTTTGACGACAGCGGGGTATATACTGTTGGTAAGTATGGCTGAAAAAAATACGCTTTCTTTGTCGGTGCCCGAATTCGCTGTGGAAGTTGCACAAACTCTGCACAGTGCCGGGTTTGAAGTGTACCTTGTTGGTGGCTGTGTTCGCGGGTTGATTATGGGGCGAGAAGTTGCTGATTGGGATTTTACGACGAATGCCACACCGGGGCAGATACAAGGTCTTTTTGAACACACCGTATATGAAAACGATTTTGGTACGGTTGGGGTTGTATTGGATGGTGTGCCTGATGGCGACAGCGAGCATACAGTCGTTGAGGTTACTCCGTATCGCAAGGAAAAAGGGTATAGCGATAATCGGCGTCCGGATGCAGTGGTATTTTGTGACTCTCTTGATGAGGATCTGTCACGACGAGATTTCACCATTAATGCGCTGGCGTACAATCCGGTAACAGAGGAGTTGGTTGACCGGTACGGTGGCATTGCTGATCTCCACCTCGGTGTCATACGGACTGTCGGTGATCCCGCAGAGCGGTTTGAGGAGGATGCGTTGCGACTGATGCGCGCAGTGCGAATTGCTACACAGCTGCATGGCAGTGTTGAGGAGAGAACCCTACAGGTTATACAGGAGAAATCTGACGCCCTTACCTCTGTCGCACCTGAACGAATACGGGATGAGTTTCTGAAGCTTATTATGGCTGATGTGCCTGATACTGGTATACGATTGCTCCTACAGACCGGACTGTTGACACATATCATTCCTGAACTTCTACAAGGGGATGGCGTCGAGCAAAGCCAGGCGCACCGGTATGATGTGTTAGAGCACAACATTCGGACACTTGCGCACAGTGGAGTGAAGCAATTTCGTCTTGAGGTTCGACTTGCTGCACTGCTGCATGACATCGGCAAGCCAAAGACCCGGGAATGGCATGAAGAACGAGGGGATTGGTCATTTCATGCGCACGAGGTCGTTGGCGCACGGATGGTGAAGAAGATATTGCAGCGACTGAAATTCTCAAAAGAAGTTGTTGACACCGTTACACTGTTTGTCCGGTGGCACATGTTTTTCTCTGACCCTGACAAGGTTTCCCTCTCTGGAGTGCGGCGGATGGTTGCGCGAGTTGGCGAGCAGCATATTTGGGATTTGATTGATTTGCGGATGTGTGACCGTATTGGTACTGGCAGGCCAAAGGAGCAACCATATCGTTTGCGAAAGTATGTTTCGTTGGTGGAGGAAGTGTTGCGGGAGCCCGTTACCCCCGGCACACTTGTTATAAATGGTACGATGTTGATGCAAGGGATTGGTCTGAAACCCGGACCAAAGATTGGGCATGTTCTCCACATCCTGCTTGCAGAAGTGCTGGATGACCCTGAGAAAAATGTTGTGGATATATTGCTTGCGCGTGCAAAAGAGTTGTTGCAACTGTCTGAAAAAGATCTCGCCATACTTGGCAAGAAGGGGAAGGTGCGTCGGTTTGAGGAGGAGGAAGGGCAGGTGGCAGAGATACGAAGGAAATATAGAGTTGACTGACTTTTGTTTTATGTGGGGTGGTGCGGGTGTGTTGTATACTGCCCTTGATGGAGGAAACTATTTTTCAGAAAATTATTTCAGGAGAAGTGCCAGCTGATACGGTGTATGAGACGGATCGGGTGTTGGCGTTTTTGGATATTAAGCCGGTGCACAAAGGCCACACTTTGGTGATACCGAAAACGGCGGTGCAGGATATTTTTACACTCGGTGATGAAGATGCGGGTTACCTTATGCGGGCAATTGTGGTGGTAGCGAATGCGGTCAAGCAGGTGACTGCTGCGCAAGGAATAAATGTTATTGCCAACAATGGTTCAGCGGCGGGGCAAGAGGTCTTTCATTTGCATTTTCATATCATTCCACGCTTTGCAAGAGGGGAGTTTCACCCATTACCACACACGGCGTATGCAAGTGACGACGAGCGAGTTGAGTTTGCACAAAAAATTGCATCGGTGATGTAGTAACCCTCATATCGTTACTGCGCCTTGTCGCAGTATTTTTATCGTATCCCCGCGAGCATCAACCACCGTGCTTGCCGGTCCGTGTAACACCCCACCATCAATCGCCAGTGCGATACCGTTCGATAGTTGTTGCAGGATGTCACTGATTGTGTTCGGATCTTTTTCTCCACTGATGTTTGCGCTTGTTGCGGTGATTGGTCCGTATGTGGTGGCTAGTGTTCGGCAAAACTCGTTGTCCGGTATGCGTACGCCAATTGTTTCTCCTGTGTTTTTTTTGCTTTCCAAAATAATAGTGAGTTTACCCGGTAGATATTTCACTAATGATTTGGCAACATCTGTTATCTTGGCATGGTGGCTCACTTGCTCAAGGTCGGAAAAAATATATGCTATCTTTTTTTCTTGTGACCGCTGCTTCAATGTGAATAATTTTTCTATCGCTTTCGACTGCTGTGGATCAGCGCCGAGTGCGTAGAGGGTGTCAGTTGGGTATACGATTACCTTACCCGCAGCAAGTGTTTCGCATATTTCCTCAATTGGTGCCTCTTGCTCAGTATAGATAATTGGTTCGCTCATACTTTGTGCTATGCGTTGCTGTCGGCAATTCCTGCGATTGGCTTCCGTGGTGTTCGCTCTTCTGTTTTACCCGCCTCTTGTGTTGGCTTGCCAACAGCTATGGCAGCAAAAATCTCATACTCCTTTCTATCTATACTCAACTCATCGTATGCGCGCCCTTCATCAAAGCCACCCATCGCATGTGCGCTGAGTCCAACGAGGTGTGCTTGTAGAGCGAGTGCCATCCACGCCGCACCTGTGTCAAATGCATAGTGTCGGTTTTGTTCTCCTGTTTCACTGAGTGTTCGTTTTGCCGCTATAAAAAACAGTGTCCCGGTGTTTTTTGCCCATTCTTGGTTGCCATCAAAAAGTAGGTTAAGAAATTTCTTTCGCTGATTGTCGGTTTTCGGGTAGAAAAACTTCCACGGCTGCTCGTTATAGCTGGACGGTGTCCAGCGGGCTGCCTCAAGGAGGATGTTTATTTGCTCCTGCGTGAGGAGGGTGCCGTCGTACTCTCGACTGCTCCACCTGTCAACGAACTGTGGTGCAACCCCTTCTGTTTCAGTTTTTCTCATTGCTTGTAGTATAGCAATGGTATTTGTTTCTGTGAAACAGGTGCATTGAAAACCTTGAAAGATGGCGTGGACTACCTCCGTGAAACGCGTGAAACAGTGTTTCACGCGTTTCACGGAGTATTCCACAAACGCACCTTTGGTGGATTCAATAGGGGGTGCTTCTTACCTGCTATAGTGTTATTAGGATGTGGTGTGTTTTTTATCGTTTTTTTATGCTTTTGGGAGGGTTTTTACATGTATGTACTCATCAAATCAGAGGAGGGCTCTGAAGGGAGATTTGGGTTTTTCTTTTCCTCGAAGCCAAGTGGGCTGTTTCGGCGCGCTATGTATGAAATAAGGTTTCTTCTTTCCCGCTTTAGGTTTAGATATTACTGTGTACAGAAGGAAATTTATGCATCGATGCGATCTCCGAGATTTCCAGTCCTGGTGTTGGAACGACCTATCCAAAAAAAAATCGGGGAAATGCTTCAAGGTTTTCATCAAGGGTGTGAAGCAGTTGTCGGGAGGTGGGACGATGAGTACTTTGTTATGTGCTCCAATGACAGCTCGCCGTGGAACCCTGGTGATATGGTCTCTGTGGAAAACTTGTAGTTGGTGAGCCGTGGATTTTTATATCTGCGGCTCTTTTTCATTGCGCAACAGGAACTGATTTTGGTCGTTTTATTTTTTTCTTAAACGCTTCAATCACCGGTAGCGTCCCCTCCGCAAGATAGGTGAGTAGCGATCCGCCACCAGTTGAGATAAACCTCCAGTCATCTAGAAGATCATGTTGTTCTAGTAGTGCAACTGTTTCACCACCTCCAACAAATGAATATGCCTGTGTGTTGGCAACTAATCCTGATATCTCGGTTGTTTGTGTACAAAATCCTTTTTCACACCAACCAAGTGGCCCGTTCAATAGGATTGTTTTTGCATTTTCAAAATGGTGTTGCATCGCCTTGAGTGTTTTGCTTCCAACATCAACGATTATTTCATCAGGTTGCATTTCTTGTAATGGTATCATTCTCGTTTCTGAAAAATCTTTTTTAGTAGCGATGACATCGTGCGGTGTTATGACATTTCTGCTGTTCAAAATGTTTTCTGCGATGGGTGTACCATCCACCTTTGACGCACCGATCTGAAATCCTCGTTGTTTGAGGATGGCGTTCGCTATGACGCCGCCGACAAACACTGTTTCATACGATTCCAACAGTTGTTCGATGAGCGGTATTTTTGTTTCACACTTTGCGCCACTGATAATCGCAACAGCAGGTTTTTCTAATCGCTCTGTGAGGCGAAGAACTGCAGTCACCTCTTCGTAGAAGAGTATGCCTGCGTATGATGGTAGCTCGTTGATGAGTCCTACCGTTGACGCGTGCTCTCTGTGTGCTGCGGAGAAATCATCAAAAACAAATATATCAGTTTGTGCTGCCACCTCTTCCACAAATAAATCATCGTTTTCTGTTTCTCTTGGGTCTGTCCTGGTGTTCTCGAGGAGTAGTGCTTCGCCGGGTTCTATATTTTTTCTTGCCTTGTATGCCATTTCTCCAACTAGCGCTGGGATGAAGGTGAGTGGTGTGATTTGACTCAGCGCACGGTGTACTGGTGCAAGTGACTCTCCTTTTCTGCCAAGGTGCCCGATTACGGTGATCCGTGCGCCTTTTTCTTTGAGGAGTTTAATTGTTCGTGCAGTTTGCTGTAGACGGAATGCGCCCGTAACCTCTCCACCTTGCACTGGCACGTTGAGTGATGCGCGAAGCAGAACTCGTGCACCGTGTGGAATCTGTGCTTGCTGTATTGATGGGAATAGCATATTACAAAGAGTGAAGGATGGCGTTGGCAGTGTCTGCGTTTGTGCTTGCTCTGCCGAGTAGGAAGCCGTTTACACCTGCGATCTCTAGTATGCCTTCCGCGTTTTCTGGGTTTACTGCGCCACCATACAGTATTGGGGTGTTTGGCATGGCGTGCTGGGAAAGTGTTGTGCGAATATGCTCTGTTACTTGTTTTATTTTTTCTGGTGCGAGCGCGTCTCGTGCGCCGATGTGTTGTGTTGGCTCATACGCTATGATGCAATGCTGTCTACTACCGTTTTTCTGTAATCCTTCCTTGTTTTGCTGTATAATTTCTTCTAATTGTTGTGCGACCTCTTCGCCATCTCCTTGTTCGTTTTCATCTTGTTCGCTCAGACATACTATTGGTATCAGATCAGACATTAGTGCGTGACTCACCTTGTCAGCGACCATTGCGTTCGTCACGCCGGCAGCGCGGGTTTCCGCATGCCCAACGATGACATGAGACACACCTGCCTCGTGTAGCTGTGCTCCTGCTATGTTTCCGGTTCTTGGGTTTTCAGCAGAGGTTGATATATCTTGCGCACCGAGTGCGATTTTTTTCCTGCGGACACTTTCTGCAATGGTGAGTGTGTGGAGTGCGGAAGGGCATACTACCACCTCCGCAGTGTCAGTTTCACTGAGTGCATCGGCAAGTGCCACTGCGTCACCAGCACTGATAATGTAGGTCTTCCAGTTATGGATAAGAAAAGGTTTCATATATATAATTGTACACCGAATATGCTCTGTTTTTCAGTTTGCTTATAATTAGATTTTGCGGTACAGTGTAGGTAATGGCTAAAAAATGTCCAATTACGCAAAAAACAAGTTCCGTCGGTGGCGGGTATAGTAACCGTACTCGAGCAACAAAGTATAACCCAACTGGCAAGGTGCGAAAACAGACAAATATTCATACAAAAAAGGTGTTTGTGCCGTCGCTTGGTAAGACCATTAAAGTTGCGCTTACCACAAAAGGGCTTCGTGTTTTGAAAAAGAAAGGAGTTGAGAAGACATTGCGCAATGCGGGAGTTGTCTCATAATGCACAGCGTTACTACCATACGATTGGCTTTTTGTTGTGTTGCTTGAGGTATTCGTTCGCCTGACTGAAGTGCTTGCAGCCAAAAAAACCACTTGTAGCTGAATACGGGGAAGGGTGTGGCGCAGTGAGGATGCGATGTTTGCTTTCATCTATGAGTGCCTGTTTTTGCTTTGCAAAATTGCCCCAGAGCATAAAGATGAGGTTCTCTTGTCTGTCTGAAAGCAGTTTGATGACATCATCAGTAAACTGCTCCCAACCGATATTGCGGTGCGATGCGGGTTTGCGAGCTTCTACTGTGAGGATTGCGTTGAGGAGGAACACCCCCTGTGTTGCCCAACGCGTGAGATCGCCGTCTGATGGTGGCGGTGTGCCGATGTCATCCTGTATTTCTTTGAAGATGTTCTGCAAGGACGGCGGGGAATGCACCCCTTCCGGGACCGAGAAGCAGAGTCCGTGTGCTTGCCCAGTGCCATGATAGGGGTCTTGCCCAAGTATGACGATCGCCACTTTATTAAATGGGCAGGAGTCAAAAGCGTTGAAGAGATTTTTTGGTTCCGGGTAAATTGTTTTGCTCAGGTTTTGATAGTGTTGTCGCACGGTATTCCGCAGATCTTGCACATACGGTTTGGTTAGTATCGGTGTTAGGTTTTCCTTCCACGACTGTTCAATTTTTATGTCTAATTTCTCGGTCATTGTACATTTTTGGCAACATTGATTTTGGGTCCCACTGTCGCACCATTTCTTCAAGGTTCTCGGTGGTTTGGTATTTACTGCCTTGTTGTATATAATTATCCAGTTTTATTTCCCCCGTGTCAAAAAATACAATTTGGGCGATGCGTCTTCCTACAATGATGGGGATGCGATGGTGCCTTGAGTTGTTTGTTACTTCCATTGTCCATCGGTTGGTATAGCCAACATCACCCCAGCCGGCGCACTTGCATACTTCAATAAAGTTTCTTCCCCATGATGAGCGAGCTTTCATCATGGTGGTGATGTGGATTCTCCCCCCAACAAACTCTTCGGTGTGTGCCAGCACGGTCTCTCCCGGCTCTAAGACGATTACTTTATCATCTTCGGCAATGCCGGTGAACTCAAATGGCTCATTCTTAAACGCTTCTTTTGCCGGTTTTGCCTGTTGCGGTTCGGTACCCCATACTTGTTCCACATCTTTTTGATTGCATGGATTGTATATGTCGTGTGTGTTGTTTTTTTCGGAAAAATAGTACTCCCCAAGCGTTACATCGTAGCTTGCGGTTGAGAGGTTTTCCTCCTTGAATGGAGTGATAACGATATGCCCTTTTTCCATCTCGTCAAGAATTCTCTTGTCTGATAATGCCATACTGTAGTATACAATATGTTCAGTGCCGGTGAAAAATATATGGCTATCTGTGTTGCCAAAGAAACGCACCGACACTCTACTTGCCACCTGTAGCTCAATTGGTAGAGCACTCGTCTTATACACGGGCGGTTCCTGGTTCGAGTCCAGGCGGGTGGACTGAAGAGGTTGATGAGGTCATCTTTTCCGTAAAGGGATATTGTGTTTGTGAGGCATGCTATACTTTGCATATGATTACTCGTTATCCCTGTCTTGCAACTTACTTTTTCCTCACCCTGTGCATTGCTTTCAGTTTGTTTGTTGGGCAGGTGTTTGCATGTGAGGTTTCGTCTCATTATCTTCCACCAGAAGGCGACCTGCAACCCTCTGATGAAGTGCCGAGGGTGCTCCCTCGAGCGCCTTTCGGCGAGGGCGCACGGACAGAAAATGAGGTTGTTGAAGGGAAGAAGAGGTTTTTCACCTATCGGATTACCTATGATGCGTTTGACAATGTTGTTGCGATGGAGGCGGATCTGCCGTTTGGATATACCCTTTCGGAACGGTTTGTATATCATGACAACCAGCACCCGTTTTATCATACGCCCACTGAAGAATGGCGCTGGTTTTCTAACGAGCGAGAGTCCAGTGTTTCCTTGGTAGATAAAAATGGGAAGGAGATTGCTTCTGAGCGCAGGGTGTGTGGTACTGACGGTGCATTGATTGAGAAGACACACGGTGGCTCACGAATAGCGGCATATACTATACTTGTTATGCTCTCTGGCATCATTGGCATTGACCCACCTGAACGAAGTGAGGTTGTTGATTCATAGGGTTGTCGCGAAGGTAACTGCAAGTGGGGGGTGTTCCTGCCAATTGGGTTAAAAAGTTGTGATGGCGAGGGAAAACTCCTGTGATTTGCCTGTATACCTTATTTTCAATGTTTTTACTGGTGAATTCCCTATAACCTTGCCAAGTTAAGAAATTTGACAACTAAAGTAAAATTAGTACACTATACTTATATGTATGATAACAGCACACATAGAGGAAGCGAGGAGCGTCAACAGGGGTGTGAGATATTTTTTCTACAGGTAGGGGAAAATGATTCAGAGAGTAGTCAGAGTGGGGATGCTATTGTTCTGACAATGGGCAATCGTTTCAGTAATAATAGGGATGATTATAAAATCATTGTGATTGATGGTGCGTTTACTCATGATGCGCAAACCGTTAAGAAGCACTTAAATCTTTTGGATGCAAAAAATGAAAATGACAAGTTACAGATTGATTTAATGGTTTCTACACATTCTGATCAGGATCACATAAGTGGTTTGATTAAGTTGGTGGAAGACGATGATGTTGAGATTAAAAAATTGTGGGTTCATGACTGTAATAAAATTACAGGCAATATTACATGCAGCGTTGATCAGGTAAAAAATTTAATTTGGATTGCAGGAAAGAGGGGCATACCTATGGAAGAGCCATTTGCTGGTCTGTCATACAATCCTGATGATATAGATGCTTGTATAGAGGTATTAGGACCAACAGGAGAATACTATGAGGAATTAATGTGTTCTGTAGATAAGGTATATGTAAAAGGTAAGAGAAAGAACGCTTTTAGTGTTTTAGGAAGAGCTTGTGACGCATTGCGCAATAGTGTTGGCTCAATGCTTGAGCATGTATTTGATACAGAATTACTGAAAGACCCTGATGAAAATGCAACATCTAATAGTAATAATTCTTCAGCAATTTTATTATTAAAATTTTTCAAAAATGATCAAGTGAGTGATCTTGCATTATTCACTGCTGATGCCGGTGTTCCAGCATTGGAGAAGGTTTTTCCGGCGCTTGAGGAGCATGGTTGGTCTGAATACAGTGTTAAAAGGTTTTTACAAATTCCACACCACGGGAGCAGAAGGAATGTTGGTCCAACACTTTTAGATGAGTTACTCGGCGAAAAGGAATTTAATTGTAGAAGAGGCTCCTGCTTTGTTTCTGCGCACGAGAAGGATGAGAGCCATCCGAAAGTGCAGGTACTCAATGCGTTTACAAGAAGAGGTTATAGAGATATTGAAGATATATATCCTGCTAAACGACATCATATGGGTGATACCCCATCAATTAATGGATGGGAGACTGCTGAGAAGATTGATTTACTGTTAGGAGAGGAGGAGGAAGAACACGATTAATTATGAAAAGATTAATACAAATAATGACAACTTATAATTTATTAAATTATCTATTGCCGGGCATCTTGTTTGTCATTTTTGCAAATCATTTTACCTCGTATTCCTTTTTACAAGAGAATTTGATAATAGGGGGTTTTTTGTACTATTTTATAGGTATGGTAATTAGTCGAATAGGGTCGTTATTTATTGAGCCATTCTTAAAAAAAATTCGTTTTTTAAATTTTGCTAATTACAAAGATTTTATTTATGCTGGCAATAAGGATGAAAAAATAGGAGTTCTTTCTGAACAAAATAATCAATATAGAACCATTGTGGCATTTCTAGTATCAATTGGTTTACTGAAAGTGTGGGAATTATTTTCTGATTATTTGAACTTAAGCCAATTTGCGGAAGCGGTGATTATTTATGTGGTTCTTTTGATAATATTTTTAGTTTCGTATAGGAAACAAACAAATTATATAAGGTCAAGGGTTGAGGCAAACAAAAAAGAGGGCGGGTCATAAAATAAACATTACAGCCCACCTTGCTAAATTAAGAAAATCCACATATTTTGATATAATTCAATATTTTTACCTTATACTATTAGTGTATGTGGTGTGCTATGTGCCGTTTTCTTTCTTCAGGTTTCTTTACTTGCTATGGTTGAGAAAAGTTACAAGATTGGCGAAGTGGCAGAGATGTTGGGGGTGCATGAGGACACCTTGCGAAATTGGGACGCGCATGGGTTGGTGGTGGCAGACAGAGTAGGGACGAGGAAAGATAGGAGGTATACAGTGGAACACATAAAGCAGATAAAGGAGAAAGGGCTTGTGTCTGATCTTGCGAGGCGGCAGCCGAGCGGTCGGGATTATTCGGATTATTCAAAGGAACAGTTGATTAAGGAGTTGCAAATATTGAAAGAACAGAGAAAGTACGGACTTGTGTGGGAAGATAAGCCGGAAGAGGTTGTTGAGATGTGTAAGACACAGGCACCCATCTTAAAATCAGTTCCAAAAATGAATGTTGCTGGAAGAAAAGGTGAGCAACGAAATATTATGATAGAGGGAGATAACTACCATGCTTTGCAAGTTTTAAACTATACGCACAAAGGAAAGATTGATGTGATATATATTGATCCACCGTATAACACGGGAGCGAAAGATTGGAAATATAACAATGATTATGTTGAGAAAGAAGATGCCTTTCGGCACAGTAAGTGGATTTCAATGCTGTACAAAAGAATGTTATTGGCAAAGTCTTTATTAAAAAGTGATGGCGTAATGATAGTTACGATTGACGACCACGAATTATTTAGTCTTCTTGGGATTATTGAAGATCTTGATGCTACAACATTGGGTAGAGTTACCGTGTCAATTAAGCCAGAAGGCAGGCAACAAAGTAGATATGTGATGGAGTCCCATGAATATATTATATTTATGTCTTGGGGTGTACCTAAAATTAGAGGTCTAAATATAAATTTCGGCTCAGATTTTACTGAGGAAGATGAAATTTCTAAATTTAAGTGGGAAGGGTTTATGCGTAGGGATGCTGGTCGTGAGGATAGAAGTTCAAATACTTGGTATCCAATTTATGTAGATCAGCAAGGCAATGTTAGTCTTAAGGAAAAACCAAACACGATTAAAGTGTTGCCTATAAATACAAAAGGCATTGAACGAGTCTGGCTTTGGTCAGAAGAAAGAGCACAAAAAGATATAAGTGAATTAAAAGCAGTGATCAGAAATAATCGAGCTACTGTTTACTACAAAAGGAGAGAGCAAGAGCGAGTTAAACCAACCTCAATATGGTTTGGTAGTAAATATAATGCAAATGCATACGGCACAAGACTCTTATCAAGAATCTTGCCGGAGAACAATTTCGATTACCCAAAAAGCCTTTATTCTGTGCTGGATGCAATAGATTTATTTTTACCAAAAGATGGGTTGGTATTGGATTTCTTCGCTGGATCAGGAACAGCAGGACACGCAGTGATGGAATTAAACAAGGAAGATAGCGGAAGTAGGCGATTTATCCTCTGCACAAATAACGAAAACAACAATGGTAACGGACATGGTGGGATTGCTGAGAGCGTGTGTCAGCCGAGGATTAAAAAGGTGATGAAGGGATATAAGAAAAATGGGAATGGAGAGAGGGTTGAGGGGCTTGGCGGCAGTTTGGAATACTTTAAAACAGAGTTTATTGATGTGGAGAATGTGAGTGATGTTCCAGACAAGAAAAGGTTGCGATTTACCCATGAAGCCGGACATGTGGTCGCTTTGAAAGAAAACGCGTTTACTGAGTTGGAGAAAAATAATTGGTATCAGATATTTACTGATGGATTAGATAAATATGTGGGTCTTTATTTTAGAGAAAACATTGAAAAATTAGAGGATTTGGAACAAAAGATTTTAAACAGGGGAGAGGTAAAATTATATATATTTTCACATGGCGGCAGTGATGACTGGAAAAATGACTATACAGAGCATGAAAATGTGATAGTTGAAGATATACCAGAGCCGATATTAAAGGTGTATAAAATTTTAAATAGTTAGTATGAAAAAAATAACATTAAAACCATTTCAGATTAATATAATCAAAAGATTGGAAAATTTTTCTTTTCGGAAGTTTGTTGATCTTGATAATTTTTTCAATGTAAAAAATATCGTTTTATTATTTGTATTTATCTGGCTTATTGTTGCTTTTTTGTTTATGCATAAAATCGAGATGGAATTATTATCACCTTTGATCAGGATTCTTAGTATTATTGGTTGGGGAACCATCGGATACTTTGTTATTTGTCATACTGCTGGCTATGGCCTGTATAAGAAAATAATTCCTTGGGGAGAACGAGGAGCGGTAATAAAAATTATTGGCGTGTGTGTTGGATTATCCATCGGTTGGGTTTTTACATTTTTTGTAAGATGGATGCATGCGCTGCTCTTGAGTGAGGTGCTCGTCATTAGTATTGCTACGGTATTTGCGATGTTATTTTCTTACCTCGTATTTAGATTTTTCAGATACAGTAATCAAAATATCAAGGGAGGTGTTGCTTACATAGATGGCAATAATTTGCATAAGGGGAGTAGGCAATTGGGTTGGGTGTTGGATTATCAAAGATTCAGGCAGTGGTTGAAGGATAAGTATGATATAGAACGGGCAGTAATTTTTATTGGGTATTTGAAAAAAAATGAGAAATTGTATTCGGATTTGAGAAGTCAAGGTTACGAGCTTTGCTTTAAAGAAGTTTCTTATGGCAGAAGAGGAGAAATCAAGGGAAATGTAGATTCAGATTTGGTGCAGAAAGTAATGGAAGATTACTCGGAGGAAAAGTTAGGAGAAAATAGTGTTGTTATAGTTTCTGGTGATGGTGATTATGCACCGAATATACGATTTTTAAAAAAGAAAGGATTATTTAGAGCGTTGCTTGCTCCATGTAATGAAAGTCAAATGAATAATGGTAAAAGATCTGGAGTTTCTGTGTTGCTAAAAAAATTAAATATACGAATTGATTACATTGGTAACCATAAAAATGTATTAGAGAAAAAGAAAAGGCGCCCAGCGAAGACGATACATCGCAAGGCCCCAATTCATCGTGATAATAAAATTGTATCTAATAATGAGAAAAATGTCAATATTTCATAAAGGAGAATAATATGAAAAAAATAACACTAAAACCATTTCAAGTTAATGCGATTGAAGGCCTGAAGAAGGAGGTGTTGCATCGATGGAGGAGAGATACACGGCAGGATATAAAGTTTCAGTCGCCGACAGGATCGGGTAAGACGGTGATGATGGCTCAATTTGTGCGTGACTTGGTGAATGCGCCGGAATTATCAAATGCAGATTTTGCCTTTTTATGGGTGAGTATTGGCGGATCAAGTGATGGGGATCTGGCATATCAGAGCAGGAATAAGTTTGATGAGTACTATGGTGGCGCGTCTGAAGTTGCTGTTACCGGACTGGACAGCTTGAGTAGAGAGAAAAAAATGGAGCAAAACGAAATACTGTTTTTTAACTGGTCAAAGATTAAAACGAGAAATAAGGATGGCAGGAAACTGAGAAGGGAAAACGAACAGGAGATAACGTGGGACGGCATGATACAGAGAACGCACGCAGAAGAGCGAGATATTATCCTCATCATTGACGAGGCGCACAACAGCAGCTCAACACTTCTTGCTGAGGAAGAGATAAGGTTGATCAATCCAAAGATGGTGATACACATCACCGCAACGCACCGGGATCAAAGTAATATAGATGTGCATGTCACTCCTCAGGAAGTAGTACAAGCTGGGCTTATAAAAGAGTTAATCAAATCACAAACACAGCAGGATTTTAAGGATAAGCGAGTGAAAGATTTAGACAAACATGTTCTCAAACTATCTCTCAAAAAGAGAAAAGAGATTGCATCTTTGTATAAAAAAGAAAAAGTGGATGTAAATCCGCTACTTATGATTCAGTTGCCAAATGATGATCGGGCAAATCAGGAAGAAGAAACAAAAAAAGAATCTGTGCTGCGATGGCTGAAAGAAGAAGGTGTTGATGAAAACACTGTTGCGATATGGCTTGATAAAGAGAAAACACGATTAGAGAACATAACGATGCATAATAACGGTATCGATATTCTGCTATTCAAGCAGGCACCGGCTACTGGCTGGGATTGTCCAAGGGCACAGGTATTGTTGATGTATCGTGAAACAAAGGATCCCGTCTTTCAAGTGCAGGTGTTGGGGAGGATTTTGCGCATGCCGGAAGGAAAGCATTACACAAAATCAAAATTAAACAGTTCGTACCTCTACACCACCTACACAAAAAATGAGATTATTGACAATTACGGTAATTACCAAGGAGAAAATCAATTAGCAATCTTTCGTGCATCTATTAAAAAAGCTATTGAGCAAATTAAACTCAAAACATTTGTTTCTCAAAGAACCAGTTACAACGACCTTGGAAAAACATTTCAGTTCACCTTTATCAAAACTGCCAACAAAGCATTTGATAAAAAGAAATCCTTTCAGTCCTGCTTTACCTTCGGCGAAGAGGTTGAGTTAGATTTGATAGTTGATCAGGATATACGAGATTACGATGGCTTTATACAAGCAATTAAAGAGGCGGACAGTTTGGGGCAAAAAATGTCTCGCAATGATATAGAGAAGTTGTATAAGAAATTGTGTATTGAGATTTTACATAAACAGGAAGAAGAAACAAAATTTAAAAACATCGCCAGGTCATACGGAAAATTAAAATCTGCTATTAATGTGTGGTTTGAAAAATATGTTGGTATTAGAGATAAAAATGAATACTACCCTTGTGTTGTGAATGACCTTAACAGAGGGGCAAACAGCATCCTGCTCCCAGTGATAAATAAGGCATTGGAACAATATGTTTCTGTAAGAAGTAAGGAGGAGGAGGAGCGAGACAAAAAAAAGGTTGATACCAAGGAAATTCTAATACCCCTAAGTGATTTCTCTTATACAAGCAACTATGAAGAAATATCAAGTACCAAATGCGCCATGTCGCCGTGTTATGTAAACAAGAATAATGAAAACGAGAGAAAGTTCATAGAATATCTTGAGAATAATGCATCTGTTGAGTGGTGGTATAAAAATGGGGAAAACGGATCAGAACATTTCTCTATAAGAAGGGATAGTGGTAATTTATTTTTTCCCGACTGGTTTATTAAAACAAAAAAAGACATTTGGGTGGTAGACACGAAAGGAGGGTTCACTGCTGAAGGAGAAAGTGCTGTTTCTCGGGCAAAAGCATTAGACATATGGTTGAAAGAAAACAAAAACTTTAAGGGAGGTCTTGTAAAGGAAGTTTCTGGTCTTTGGAAGATTGCAAAAGATACAAAGTTGGAAAAGTGGGTTGATTGGAATTTTGAATAAAAGTTATTTTTCCCATGTGATAATCATGTTCTTGTTCCCTGTCTGGATACCCCTCTTTTTTATAAAATTTATAAAACTGTTAAGTGAGTAGATGGCGGGAAACATTTTAAAAGGGGCGGTCAATGACCGCCCCTTTATTGTTTTTATGTATTCTAGTCCGCTCTTGGGAAGTTGTACTTGAAATGAAGGAGTGTTTTGAAAGTAACTTGCACGATATGTACAATCCTTTGCTTACTAAGTATATACTGTTGGTGTATGCGTTTTTCTCGGTTGTTTTTGCTTCTTGTGGTGATATTTGGTGTTGTGTTGTATGTGTATTTTCCACTCCATGAATCGGCGGTTGATACTGCCGCTCGTGATGTTTCTGTTGTGACCTCAGATATCGGTTCGGATGTCGCCGGGTATGAGGTTGTGGCGGACAATTTTGTGATTCCGTGGGACATTGCATTTCTTCCTGATGGTGGCTTGCTCGTAACTGAACGGGGCGGCGCGCTCATTCGTGTGCGAGAGAATGGTGTTCGGCACCGCATCATGTTTGATGACACATATCATGTTGGGGAGGGAGGGTTGCTCGGTGTTGCGCTGCACCCCCTGTTTAAAGAAAATGGATTTGTTTATCTCTACAGCACACAGCATTCCAGTGGTGGCACGGTCAATCGGGTGGAGCGGTTTGTGTTTCGGGATGCGAATTCTTCTACTCCAGAGATCACTGACCGAACTGTTATTATTGATGCTATTCCAGGTGCTGTGTATCACGATGGCGGACGAATTGCATTTGGTCCTGATGGTTATCTTTATATCACTACAGGTGACGCAACAGATCCTGACCTGGCACAGGATAAAACTTCTTTGGCGGGGAAAATTTTGCGGGTAACTGATGATGGTGGTATTCCGCCGGACAATCCGTTCGGCACGGCGGTGTATTCCCTTGGACATCGCAATCCACAAGGGATTGCGTGGGATGAGCGTGGTGCGCTTTGGAGTACTGAGCATGGTCGCTCTGGTGTCCGCTCCGGATTGGATGAGATAAACAAGATTGAACGGGGTGGTAACTATGGTTGGCCGCTCCTGCAGGGAGATGACAAGCGAGACGGATTTGTGGCGCCGGCATTGCATTCTGGGCAAAATACTTGGGCGCCTGCGAGCGCGGTTTTTGTTGGGAGTACACTTTTCTTCGGTGGCTTGCGAGGTGAGACATTGTATGCGTATGAGCCGGACACTGGCATACTTCGCTCTTTTTACACCAGCGCCTTTGGTAGGATTCGCACTGTCCGTTACCGATCGCAGGAAAACGCGCTCTACATAACAACGAGTAATCGTGACGGTCGTGGTACACCACACCTTGGTGATGACAAAATCATCCGCATTCTCGTTGAGGATTTGAGGATGTAGCGGTCTGTGTATATACAGAAGGGTTGTGTGGGCAATAGTTGGATACTCTCCTTATCTTTGCTGTGTATTTTTTATTGAGAAAACATTTACACTGGATGCTGCGTTGGTTGCGCTGTGTATTATTTTTTATTGGTATAGTGTGTTTGTATGTATGTTAGGAAAAATATAGGGGAAATAGTGAAGGTCAGTACGGTCCCGGCGCTTATTGCATCACTGTGCTGTTTTTCTCCGATACTGCTTGTTTCGCTTGGGGTTATTTCAGTTAGTGTTGCTGGTGATCTTGCTCACATGCTGTATGGTGAGCTCAAATGGCTGTTTCGCTTGGCTGGGTTTATTGCGCTTGTTGTTTTTCTTGTTTCTTATCTCAGAAGAAAGAAAGGTATCTGCACCTTGAATGATGTGAAGAAACGGAGAAATGAGATTATCAATATCGCTGCGCTGGTGCTTATTGCTGGTGCTGTGTTGTATGTAATCTTTTTGTACGGCGTTGCTGAGGTGATTGGGAAGGCACTGGGTATCTGGTAGGTTTTTGTAGCACTCTTATGGTATTTCTGATTTTTGTGTTTCTCTACTGTGCAATCTGTTGGAGTGTTGCTTCTATGTCATCTACTGTTTTGAGACAGAAGCGGTAGACATCTGCAAAGAGTGCTTCGTCTTGTGTTAGTGTTTCTATCTTGATACTCTCACTGCCGGTTATTTTTGTAATACACTCCTTTATTTGCGTTATGTCGGTTGCTGGCTCGTAGGTATGGTTTATCTTTTTTGGCTGTGCTATCATTATTGTCGCCACGACTATTATGCCAACACCCGCAATCACTATCCCTATCATTTTGTTCTTCTTTACCTCTTTGCTCATTATTATTAATTATACAGCAGGGTTCTTGCGTTGTGTGTATTCTTTAGTGTTACGGTGTATAATTGAAATTATGGTGCCTATGGTGTAATGGTTAGCACTTGGGCTTGTGGAGCCCACAGAGAGGGTTCGAATCCCTCTAGGCACCCCTTCTCTCTGTTTTAGTGTTTTTTGTACCTATTCTTATTTTTTTTGACAAAATTGTTATTATATCGTATGGTTTTTGTCAAGATTGCAAGGATTGGCGACTGTAGGTATACTATCCAAGATGGTGTGTGGTTTGTAAGTAGATTATTACCAATAATTAACTTACAACTATAGCATGATTACAATACAAAAAAACAGGCGACTGGCAATACTGAGTGTCATCTGTGCCTTTGCTTTTGTGACTTTTTTGGGGGTTACTACTGATGTAACCGCTGATGGTGTTGTTCAGTCATTGACAAATGCGTTTGTCGGTGCTTCTGTAACCACCTCTCCTCATCAGTCATATGGGCAAGGTGTGGCATTGATACCACATCAGGTACACCCACTGCACCGCGATCGTAACCTGCACATAACGCAGGTAGACGAGGTGTTTACGGATTCTGCTGTGGCTGGTTCAGTGGCACCTACCTCTGTTGACTCGGCGGATCAGCGGTCAGATTTGACCACCGTTGAGACACAATATGTCGGGCAAGGGGTTGCACTGATACCGGATCACAATTACTCTTCTGTGCGTCGCAATCGATCTTGGAAGATATCACATCTTTAATCACTTAGATGTCTGAAAAATAAAACCACCCGTGCGTGAATAAACGCATGGGTGGTTTTGTTTTTTGCATGATGGTCTGTTTTGCGTGATATACTTTTGGTAGGTATGCGTTTTCTTTCCCGCAGGAATGTTAGTATTGTGTTAGCTATAATTGTGGTGGTGGTGGGTGCATATCTTTTTGTGATACAACCTATGTCAGAACAGAAAAATCGTACGCAAGTTATGCTCGCCCGACACCAGGATTTCGTGATTGCGACTGGTCGTGTTGAGGCGCGGGATGATGTTACCCTCTCGTTTGAAGGTGGGGGATCTGTTTCTCGTGTTGTGTACCAGGCAGGTGATACCGTCTCTGATGGATCTGTCATCGCTTCGTTGGATGCAGACACCCTGCAGGCAGATGTGGAGGCACAGCGGTTGCGAGTGCAGCAGGCGTCTACTCGTTTGGGTGGGCTTGTTGACGGACCTGAGGATGCTGAGCGGATGCGGGTTGAGGCGGATGTTGCTGTTGCCGAAAAAATGATGGATCAGGAAGTGCATCTTGCTTTGGTCTCAGCACAGAAAATTGCTGGTGGCGTTGAGCATGTGGTACGCACAGAATTTGATACACTCTTTGGTCGATCAGGGGAAGATTTTCGCTTCAAGATGAATATCCCCTCTACTGATAAACAGCGTATCGGGGCGATTCGTGAAGGTTTTGAAGAAGTGTTTGATCGTTGGCGCATCTGGCTGAATAACAGCGAATTTACCTACCACCAGTCCATTATTATTTCAAAACAATTAGAGAGTGATTTACGGTTACTGCACGGTGGTCTTGTTGAGATATATGACTTTGTGCTGCCGTTTCGTACTTCTCAGGCGGAAGGGGAGAATGTGTTCTTGCTTTCCTCAAAGTTGCGTGAAACATTTGTTTCAGCGATTGTTGATGTGGTGCGACATATTAATACTGTTGAGGTTTCCCGAGCAAGGTACCAACTGGCTGTTGCTCAATCAAAGGAGGTCTTTGCTGGTGGCACAAAATCGGATCAAGAGGCGCAGGAGGCGCAAATTGATATTGAACGAAAGAATCTGCGACGGCTTGAGTTGCAGTTGGCGAAAACGGAAATTAAAGCACCCTTTGACGGCGTGGTTGGTGAAATTTTTGTTACTGAGGGTGAGGTTATCTCCGCAGGAGCTGATGCGGTTCGGTTTATCTCTCAAAAGGGATTCAGTTTGTCGGTTGATGTGACGGAAGTTGAGATACAAGATGTTGTTCTTAATCAGGAAATGCAGGCGTATGTTGAGGTGACTGGCGATGAGATAGCGGTGCGGGTACGAACTATTGACGCAACTGAAAAGCGGGTGAATGATGTGCCGGTGTATACCGTTGTATTAGATGTCAGTGAGGAGCACCCTTCACTTCGTCCCGGCATGACGGTGGATGTGTACATCCCTTCTGGTGAGGCAACCGATGTGTTTTCTGTGCCGCGGACAGCTATCACTAAAAGGGATGGGAAAGATTTTGTACTGATTGAACGAGGTGGCGACTCTATGTTAATACCGGTTGTGGTAGGTGCATCTCTTGATGATGGTTTCGTTGCAGTAACTGGAGAATTGTTTAAGGACGATGTCGTCGTATTTAAGGATCATGGCAATACAAAGAAATGATTTTTCTGTTGGCTCTTTTTTGACGCTGCGGTACATTCGCGGTGCTAATCGGTGGACAACTGCGCTTATTGTGTTCGTGATGGTGCTCACATTTTTGAATTTGACCGTTATTGGTGGGCTATTGGAAGGCATTGTGGTCGGTTCGTTTGTTGGGTTGCGAGACCGTGCGATTGGGGATGTGTTTATTTCTGCAAAGGAAGGTGAATCTTCGGTTGGTAGAACGCAATATATACTGCGTGACCTGCGAGGTGATGCGCGTATTGTGTCATTTTCACCACGGTATAGTACGCGGGTTGAGGTGATTACTGAGGACGATGTGTACATGGTTACCAATGCAAATGAGCAACGGAAGTCGGTGACTGCGACCGCTCTTGGTATTGATCCTGAGGCGGAACAGCGAACGACAAATTTGCCCGCCAGCTTGCTTGAAGGGAGTTATTTCAGTCCATCTGGATCGCGTCGGGAAATTTTGATTGGTAGCGCACTGTTGGAGCGATACTCACCGTTCGGCGCTGATGTGCTTTCCGGTGTGCACCCAGGAGATTTTGTTTTTCTTCGTATGGGTGGTGTAGGTGGTAGTGGTTTTGGCTATGACACAGACGATGATCGATTGAGTAACAATGCTTTGTCTGGAGGTCGTAGTGCTGTTTCTGAAACGACTTTGCAGAAATATCGAGTGCGCGGTGTCTACCGCACAAAAGCAGGTGAGCTTGATCTGGCAATCATCATGCACGATGATGAGGTCCGTGCTAATAATCCTATTCCTGGCAATAATGCTAACAGTATTGCAATTCGCCTCTCTGATCCTGACAGTGCTGTTCTGGTACGAGATGATTTACTTAGTTCGTTTGGACGGTATGCGAAAATTGAAACTGTTGATGACGCAATTGGCCCTTTTCTCGGTGATATTCGGACCGTGTTTAAGATGCTTGGTTCTGTGGTCGGTGCTATTGGGTTAGCGGTTGCATCAGTAACTATTTTTATTATTATTTTTGTTACCGCAGTTTCTCGAAGTCGGTTCATTGGTATTCTAAAAGCAATTGGTATTACCCCACATGCGATCCGGATATCATATGTGTTGTATGCTCTTTCATTTGCGGTGGTTGGTTCGCTGGTTGGCGCATCAATTCTTTACTTTGTGTTAGTGCCATTTTTTGCGGCAAATCCCATACCATTCCCTTTCAGTGATGGCATTTTGTATATTACACCGACTGGTGTTGCATTACAGATCGCCCTTCTTTTTGTTGCAACCTTTGTCGCAGGGTTGATTCCGGCACACCGGGTGGTACGCCGACCGGCGATAGAGGCAATCAGAGGGTAGCGTGCGTTTTTGTTTCTGATGCGTGATCGACAAGATTTTTTTATACTATCAGTTTATATGCTTTACCCTGTTTGACGGTATGCGGTGGTACTATGTGAGTGTATGTGTGCAAGAAAGGCAGGTAGAAAAAAGGTTTCGAAAATGGTGGCAGTTCGGGTGAGTAATCTGGTGAAGTCGTTTGTTGATGGTGACCGGGAGATACAGGTTTTGCGAGGGATTGACTTTTCTATTGCTCAAGGTGATTTTGTTGCTATCACTGGTGCATCTGGTACAGGTAAGAGTACCTTAGTGTACCAGATGGGTCTGCTGGATGAGCCGACGAGTGGTTCGGTATTTGTCGGGAATAAAAATGCTGGAAAGATGACGGTTTTGGAGCGAACAGCGTATCGCCTCAACCATTTTGGCTTTGTGTTTCAGGATTACGCACTCATTCCTGAGTTACGAGCGTGGGAAAATGTCGCCTTGCCGGTATTAATGCGTGGTGCCAGCCGACAGAAGGCACGAAAACAGGCGTCTGTGGTGTTGGATCGGTTTGGTATGGCTGATCGGATCAACCATTTTCCGAATCAGTTATCCGGCGGGGAAGGGCAACGGGTTTCTATCGCTCGGGCGATTGTGCATCAGCCGAAAGTGTTGTTTGCTGATGAGCCGACTGCCAATCTTGATTCTGATCGGTCACGACAGATTATAGATATTTTTCACGAACTCCATCGTGACGGGCAGACCATTGTGATGGTAACGCATGAGATGGAGTACGCGAAAGAGGCAGTGCAGGTGGTGGTTATGCACGACGGAAGCATTGCCTGATTTTCTGTAGAATTATATTTCAGTCATAGGCGGTTTGTCTTGTTATACTATATCTGTATGGTGTACGGAGTTCTTATTATGTTTTTCATCATTGTGGTGATGGGTATTTTCTTTATTGTTGTCAGTGGTGGGGTGAGTGATATGTGGGATACCGTGAAGGATGTTTTCCAGTATAAGCAGACGAGTGCACTGCTGGGGGCTGGGATCTTGTTGACAATTCTTATTGTTGTCGGTGGTGGTGTTGCGCGGGAAGGGTTGACAATTATGGATATTCTGTTATGGCTGTAATACCTTTACTTTTTGGGCTATTTATGGTATTTTGTCAGTAGTTTCTTGGAAAAAAATCTTTAGGAGGTATTGAAATGTTTAAGGTATTGACAGGTGTATTTTTTTGTTGCGTTGTTTTTTTGGGATTCGCAGACGCTTCCACAGATCAGTTGCCGGTGGGTGAGGGGGTGTTGATCTCTCAACCAACACCTGTGGAACCTGAAGGTGTTGAGGAAGTTGAAGATGTAGGTGTTAGTGAAGATGAGGCACCTGAGGTGAGTGATGAGGAAGAAAGTCAGGAAGGTACCACCTCTGATCCAGTTGATGACGACCCCTCCTCGGCAGAACAACAGCTGTCAGAGCGGATTCAGCAAATCGCTGATGAGGTAAGGGCAGATGAGGTCGGGTCTGGTCTCACCTTCTCCAGCACGATTGGTTATGCCGATCAGGGGGTGGACGCAGTACTCCCCGAGCACTTCTTCCGCGGACACATCGTTTCCCAAGGCATCTCTGCCTTCCACCCGGCAGGGTTCCGCCTTGCTGTTGAAAACTTAACAAGTGTTTCGGGTGGTGCGTTCAGTGACTTGGGTGATAGGACGATATTGTCTGTTGAGGTGTGGAGAACCTTTGGTTCATTCTACGCCTCGCTCCAGCACCGGTGGGTGCATACGAATTGTGGTATGGAGTCAGATTTTTTCTATGCTGATCGGCATAGAACAAAATTGCAATCTGGGTTTTCACTCGGACCACTGCAACTGTATGCACATGTTTCGTCCGATGTGCCGGCATATACGCCAGTCCATGAGATGGTGGTTTATGGTGGTGGAGGAGTTGACTTGAACATACCCCTCAGTCCCTTGAACACCGAGCTGTGCTTCGGCGCTTCAATTGCTGGGACAGCGTTCTGGTACCACCAAAGTCCCAGAGCTCTGTGCCGGTTCCGCGCTGGCATTATCACCGATTTCGGTGGTTTTTCGGTCAACCCGGAAGCCACCCTCATAGTCGACCCCATCAGTGAGGAACATCTTCCCACTTTTTCTTTCAACATTGCTTTTTAGCTTTCACTATTAGACACTTTCCTTGTTTGAGGAGGTGTCTAATTTTTTTGTTTTATATTGGTGGCTATTTCACCTTAACCATATGGATTGCTACCAGTGACTCACATTTATTCCTTTGCCTCCTCGGTAGGATTCGAACCTACGGCCTACTCCTTAGAAGGGAGTTGCTCTATCCAACTGAGCTACGAGGAGGTTATGTATAGTATATACTTAGTGTGTATATGATCTTTTTCTTGGAGGTTTTGTATGGTCCGTGACTTTTCTTCTTTATTGAAAAAGCGGGAGGGCGAAGGGAAACACATCTGCGTTGGTCTTGAATCTGTCCTCAACTTAGATTCTGCAACCTTCCCACTTATTCGTGATGTTGCTGACTCTGTTTCTGATCTGGTTTGTGCGTTTAAGATTAACCCTGCTTTGTTTTTTGGGCGCGGTGACATTGGTTTTGAGTGGTTGTTATCACTTGTTTCTCACATCACCTCCTCCACTGATGTTCCGGTTATTTTGGATATAAAATGTGGCGATATTGATGTCATGAACGATGCGTGGAAAACATTTGCTTTTGACACCGTTGCTGCTGATGCGGTAACCGTGAATCCGTGGGGAGGATTTGATTCTCTGAATTGCTTTTTTCGTGACACCCCCTCAAAGGGTGTTTTTATTTGGTGTCGCTCGTCCGCCTCTGGACATGGCGGACCCCAGACATTTTCAACAAACATGATTCATTCGGTATATGAGAGAGTTCTCCACACCGCCTTTAAGCGGTGGGGGTCATATCCTGGTTTTGGTGTTGTTCTGGGTGCGAACGATGCTCGAGCACTCGCTTTATCTCGCCACATTGTTGGCGATAAAGTGCCCATTCTTGTTCCTGGTGTCGGACATCAGGGCGGCAAGATTTCAGAGGTGGTTCCCGCTATTGCGGGTGATGATGGTCGTTTTATCATCAATGTCGGCCGATCCATTATTGACCTCTCTCGCAGTCACAATCTTGCGGAGGTGGTTCGGCAGAATGTTGAAAACCTTAACCATGCGGTTGTGCATGCGCTCGCACATTGTTAGATTGTGTGGTGCCACTTTGCGGTGGCACTATTTTTATACGCAAGAACGCCTTCGGCTCTGCCGAAGGCGTTCTTGTTTGTGTCGGTTTTAGTGGAGGTGGCGGGAATTGAGCCCGCGTCCATGTCAACTGTCCTCTAAAGGTGTTTTACATAGCATCTGCACATGATAGGTTCTGTGCCGACCAATGTCTCTGCTTTTTTTGATGCTCCGGTTATAGCAGGGGATAGAGCCGAAGTCACTTTTTCTCGCTTTCTTACACCCGTACGGATTAGCGAGAATCATCCGTGGGATGGCTCATACCTTATTTGGATGAGCGAGGCATTTGCGTCGCCTAAGCGAACGCAGGTGCTGAGCTATTGATAAACTCAGTAAATGCCCGTGCAAATTTGTTTTTGTTTGCAACTTGTGGATGTTTTAGATGATCTCTCATCACTATGCACCTATGGGGGACTGTGTTAACTGTCAAGGCCTGACACCCCCAAAGGGGAGCACCTCGGGTGGGGCTGAGATGCCCCCCTTTCGGAGTGTCAGATGCTTTGGCGCATTAGCCGTCGTATGGATCGATCACTGTCTCGTTTTTTAATTTCCTCTCTTTTGTCTCTTTTTGTTTTCTTGTTTGCAACTCCAATATCCAACTTCAACTTCCGATTACAATTATATATCGTAAGCGGCACTAATGTCAACTGTTTCTCCTCACTGGATGTGTATAACCTCCTGATTTCGTTTTTGTTGAGTAGTAGCCGTCTTGGGCGATCCTCTTCGTACGCTATGATGATGTTCTTCGGTTGGTATGCTGGTATAGTCGCCCCTATTAAGAACGCTTCGTCGCCACGGATGAATATTTTTGCCCCGGCAAGTGACCCTTGCCCCGTCCTAATACTCTTGACTTCTGTGCCCAATAATGATAGTCCTGCCCGCAAGGTATCAAGGATTTCGTAATGTTGCCGTATGTTACGGTTGGTAATGTACGCCATATGTGTGTATAATACATCGTATATCTATGGTTCAAGTATGCGTGGTGTAAATCCTAAAAATGGGGATGGTGCTGAGGGTGAAAAAACAGATTCATCCCATACAAAACCTACAAAGCGTAGGTGGTTTTTGCGTGGAAAGAAAGATCGTGATGCCCAGCGCACTGGTGAGAGGCGTACTATTTTTAAAAAACTCTTTCAGAAAAAATCAACTACCAGTAAGAACAAGAAGGGGTCTCGTCGTCGTTGGGCGAACACTCTGTTTTGGATTTTACTCATTTACCTTGTCTTGTCGTTTGGTGTCGGAGGGTTAGGTAATCAGGAGGTGTTGAATCCAACAATCTCTGAGGTGGTTTCCTCAATTCAAGCGGAGAAGGTTGCAAGTATTGAAGTGAGCGGTAAAAGAGTTACTGTTACCTATGCGGATGATACTGTTGGTGAATTGCAGAAGGACTCTGTTGCTTCGTTTGATGAAACCTTGGCTAACCTCGGGGTGACTACTGGTGAGTTTGCCCGATTGAAGTATAGTGTTGTGAAGGAGGGCGGCTTTGGGTACTGGATGAAACAGATCTTGCCGTTTTTGTTTCCACTTCTTATTTTTGGTGTTTTTTTGTGGTTTATTATGCGGCAAAGTAAGGGGATGGGTGGGATGCAGGTGTTCCAGTTTGGGCGGTCGCGAGCCCGATTTGTTAACCCTGATGATGAGCATGGGAAGGTTTCATTTAAAGATGTTGCAGGATTGGTGGAGGCAAAGCAAGAGTTGCAGGAATTTGTTGAATTTCTCAAACAACCGGATCGGTTTTTAAGTATTGGTGCAAAGGTTCCGAAAGGAGTGATGCTTACTGGTGCCCCTGGAACCGGGAAAACTCTCCTTGCCCGGGCGGTCGCTGGTGAGGCGAGAGTGCCATTTTTCTCTATTTCTGGCTCTGAGTTTGTGGAGATGTTTGTTGGGGTTGGGGCATCCCGAGTGCGGGACCTGTTTTCTATGGCAAAGAAATCTGCGCCTTCTATTGTTTTCATTGATGAAATAGATGCGGTCGGGCGGGCGCGAGGTACTGGACTTGGTGGTGGTAATGATGAGCGGGAGCAGGCGTTGAATCAGATATTAGTTGAAATGGATGGTTTTGAGCAAACGGACAAGGTGATCGTGCTTGCCTCTACGAATCGGCCGGATATTTTGGACAATGCGTTGTTGCGTCCAGGGCGCTTTGATCGAAAAATTGTCATTGACCTTCCTGATATAAAGGAGCGTACGGAAATTTTACAAGTACACGCAAGAGGGAAGAAGATGGAAGAAGATGTTAGTTTTGAAACTATTGCTCGACGAACGCCTGGGCTATCTGGTGCTGACCTTGCATCTGTGGTAAATGAAGGGGCCATTTTTGCCGTTCGTGATTCCCGAAAGAGTCTTTGTCAGAAAGATTTACTTGCAGCTATTGAGAAGGTTATGCTTGGGCCTGAGCGGAAGGGACGCGTGATCACAAAACGGGAGAAACGAATGATCGCCTACCACGAAGCAGGGCATGCACTGTTGGCATCACTCCTTCCGTACGCTGATCCGGTGCAGAAGATTACTATTGTTTCTCGCGGACATGCCGGTGGTTATGTGCTTTCACTACCTGATTTTGAGCGACGGCTGAAAACACGAAAAGAGTTTGTTGATACGATTATTATGGCACTTGGTGGCTATTCCGCGGAACAGTTGGTGTTTGGCGATGTGTCTACTGGGCCTTCCAGCGATCTGGTTGAGGTTTCACGACTGGCACATGATATGGTTACCCGGTTTGGTATGAGTGATGTGGTTGGTCCTGTGGCGGTACGGCAGCCGAATTATTATGGTGTTGTAGGTGGTCGAGAAGGGCATTCGCAAGACCTTGAGAAACAAATTGATGCTGAGGTTGATAAAATTATCAAGCACTCGTATGATAGTGCCTTCTCGTTGCTGAAAAAAAATCGTGAGTCGCTGGATTCAATTGTTAAAAAACTACTGGAAGAGGAAACCTTAGAGCGAGAGGAATTTGAAGCACTCTTGCAGGAGCGAGGGGTTGAGGTGCAAAATGCGTTTAAAGATGATGAGGAGGAAAGGCGGGTGCAGGATCAGCAGGTGTCGGAAGCGAAAAAATAATCAACAGTCCTGCCATGGGTGTTACTGTTAGTTACACACACTGAACTGTGTTGGCGTTATGCAGAATGATACCGTGCCGTTTGCGGTGTAGTATTCGGTGAGGTTTTCTGTTGGGTTTTTCTCGGCGTACACCCTGACGCGGCTGAGGACTATGTCGTGCGGGTGCCCATACGGATTATCTTTTCCTGCGGAGTATACAATTGCATTTGGCTTGGTGTGCTGTAGAAAAGTTGCTGTCGTTGCGGTTTTTGATCCGTGATGTCCTGCTTTGAGTATCTCTATGTCATCCAGTTTTTCTGGAAAAGATTCTATGAGGAAATTTTCTATTTCGGTGGGCGCGTCACCGGTGAGTACTATTTCCGTATTGCCGTATGTTACCAGTAGTGCAACTGATGCGGCGTTTGTTTCGGTTACCTCCGTACTCAGTGGCCACAGAATATCAAATTGCACACCATCAAGGAGGAACGAGCGTGGTTGCTGTATGGTGTGTACCCCTGCTTTTTCCTTCTCTATCGCCTCCATGACTTGCTTATACACACTACTTTCTGACACTGCAAATGACTGCAGTATTGTTCCGACTGTGTATCGCTCCAATATTGGTATGAAACCGCCGATGTGATCCTCATCTGGGTGTGTCATTACCACAACATCAATGTTTCTGTTTCTTGTTGACACTATATCATCAAGCGCACTGAGTACCTGTATCCCCCTACCTGCATCAATTACTACTCGATGGCTATTTGGTGTCTCAAGTACTATGGCATCTCCTTGCCCGACATCGAGGAAGTGTACACGGAGTGGTTCTTCTTCTGTGAACAGCATGTGCCATACCAGCGCATACCACCAGTAACCAATTATGAGTATGGTGGCGGTGAGTACAGTGATTGCTGTTTTTTTGTTCATTTCAGTTGTACTATAGCACTGTGTGATGCTATACTATGGGAAATTATGCAGTTGCTTTTTTTAGTTGTCCTTGTGTTTGCGATTATTGTGCATGAAGTTGCGCATGGGTATGTGGCATTATTACTTGGTGATCCGACCGCGGAGCAAGAGGGGCGGCTGACCCTGAATCCCATTCCACACATTGACATACTTGGTACCCTCATTATTCCTGGCATATTACTCCTGAGTGGCTCAGGTATTTTGTTTGGCTGGGCAAAGCCAGTTCCGTATAATCCATATAACCTGAAAGGGCGGTACGGTGAGGCGATGGTTGCCGCTGCAGGACCAGGAATCAATATTGCCTTTGCGGTTGTGTTTGGTCTCCTATTTCGTTTTGGTGGCACCGTCCTCCCCGAGTCCCTACTCTATCTATGTTTGGCTGTGGTGCCAGTTAATCTTTTTCTTGCGTTCTTTAATTTGATACCCATTCCACCGCTTGATGGCTCAAAAATTCTGATGACTTTTTTACCAACACACCTTCGATTGCGATTTGAGCAATGGCTTGCGTCGTTCACTGGTCGGCAGAATATCATCGCGCTTCTTCTTCTGTTGCTGTTTTTGTCATGGTTTGCTCTTGATTATGTGGTGATGTTGGTTGTTTTCTTGACTGAACACCTTACTGGTTCGGCAATTTTTTGATGTTGCGTACTGCTTGGAAAATATGGTAGGATATAGGGTATATGCCGACAATGAATCAGTTGACCCGCAAGAAGCGGGCGAAACGCATAAAGAAAATCAAGACGGCTGCGTTGCGGCGTGGTTTTAATGCTGGTACAAACCGGACAACTTACTATTTGTCACCATTTAAGCGGGGTGTGTGTACCAAGGTTAGCACCTTGAATCCACGGAAACCAAACTCTGCAATGCGGAAGATTGCGCGGGTACGCCTTACAAATGGTATGGAGGTTACTGCGTATATCCCCGGTGAAGGGCACACTCTGCAAGAGCACTCAGTGGTTTTGGTTCGTGGTGGACGGGTAAAAGATATTGGTGTGAACTATACCGTTGTCCGTGGCAAATTAAATACTGAAGGAGTTGAAGGTCGGAAACGAGCGCGCAGTCGATATGGCACGAAAAAACCAAAGGAATAGTGTATGAGGAGGCCGTTAAAGAAAAAAAGGGTTATGGTGCCGGATGCGAAGTATGGTTCTGCAAAAGTCGGGCGACTTATTAATTATGTTATGGAGCGTGGGCAGAAGCAGGTTGCGCGGAAGATTGTGTATCAAGCATTTGATGAAATCCAGAAAGCGGAGAACAAGGATCCGCAACTCGTGTTTGAGGAGGCACTTCAAAATGTCGGACCGTTGACAGAACTGCGATCTCGCAGAGTTGGTGGGGCAAATTATCAAATACCGCAAGAGGTTTCTCCTGATCGACGGCTTGTGTTGGCACTGCGTTGGATATTGCAGGCAGCAAAGAGTCGGAAAGGTATCCCGATGTATAAAAAATTATCCCGAGAAATTATTGATGCGAGTAAAAATGAAGGGGCCGCGATAACTCGTAGGGAAAACACACAAAAGATGGCAGAAGCAAACCGAGCCTTCGCGCATTTAGCGTGGTAAACTATTATACATTCGTTACTTATATTTTATTGTATGTCTGACACGAGAGATTATCCGCTGGAAAAAGTAAGAAACTTTGGTATTATTGCGCATATTGATGCGGGTAAAACCACCACGACTGAGCGAGTGCTTTTTTATACTGGTGTGTCACATAAAATAGGAGAGGTGCACGACGGTGCGGCAGTTATGGACTGGATGGAGCAGGAGCGAGAACGCGGTATTACCATTACCTCTGCTGCAACGACTTGTTTTTGGGTGCCAACCCAGTTCGCAGGGAATAAGGAGCACAGTTATCGTTTTAATATCATTGACACCCCCGGACATGTGGACTTTACTGCGGAGGTTGAGCGATCACTCAAGGTGCTTGACGGTGGCGTGGTGGTATTTGATGGTGTTGCAGGGGTTGAGCCGCAGTCGGAAACTGTGTGGCGACAGGCGGATAAGTATGTTGTGCCGCGGATATGTTTTATCAATAAGCTGGATCGAACTGGTGCAAGTTTTGATCGGTCTTTTCAGAGTATTCTTGATCGTCTTTCGCCGAATGCGGTGCGTATGCAGCTGCCAATCGGTGAGGAGGATCAGATGGAGGGAGTAGTTGACCTGGTGGTCATGCGCGCATACTACTTTGAGGGTGAGATGGGGTCAGTTATCCGTGATGAGGAGGTGCCGGAATCTATGAAGCAGGCGGCGGAAGAGGCGCGGGAACAGATTGTTGAGAAGGCGGCAGATGTTGATGATACAATTGCAGAGAAATATCTTGGCGGTCAAGATATTAGTGTCGCAGAGTTGCAAAAAGCTCTGCGTGAAGGTGTTATTGCTAATAAGATTTTTCCTGTCTTTACTGGTTCAGCATTAAAGAATATGGGAGTGCAACTGGTGCTTGATGCAGTTGTTTCATACCTACCATCTCCGACAGATGTGCCACCAGTGCAGGGAACCCATCCAAAAGATGAAAGTGTGACGCTTGAGCGAAAAGCATCTGATGATGAGCCATTCGCCGCACTGATATTTAAACTGCAAACCGACCCATTTGTCGGACAATTAGCATTTTTCCGGGTATATTCTGGCACACTGCATGCAGGTTCATATATTTTGAACTCTCGAACAGGGGATAAGGAGCGGATTGGTCGAATTGTGCGATTGCATGCAGATGAGCGAGAAGAGGTGAAGACGGTGTATGCCGGAGAGATTGCCGCAGCTGTTGGCTTGAAAGATGCGATTACTTCTGACACTATCTGTGACGAGAAGGAGCCCATTGAGTTGGAAAAGATCGTGTTCCCGGAACCAGTGATCCAGTTGCGTATTGAGCCGAAAACCAAGGCGGATCAGGAAAAGATGGGGGTTGCGCTTTCTAAGCTTTCCGGTGAAGATCCGACTTTTCGTGCGTATACCGACGAAGAAACCGCTGAGACCATTATTGCTGGTATGGGGGAGTTGCACTTGGATATCATTGTTGATCGTATGAAGCGAGAGTTTAATGTTGAAGCGTCGGTTGGACAACCGCAAGTTGCGTATCGTGAAACTATACGCAAGGAGGCGGATGTTGAGGAGAAGTATATTCGTCAGACCGGTGGTCGCGGACAGTATGGACATGTGAAACTGAGGGTTGCGCCACTACCAGAGATGACCGATGAGGAAGTTGCGAATTTGCCGAAAAATGCGAAGCACACACCGTCGTTTATGTTTACAAACAATATCAAAGGAGGTGTTATTCCGCAGGAATACATACCAGCTATTGAAAAAGGGTTGAAGGAGGTGATGGATAAAGGAGTGTATGCCGGTTATCCGATGGTGAACATTTCCGTTGATCTGTATGACGGATCCTATCACGAAGTTGATTCGTCTGAAATTGCCTTTAAGATTGCGGCGTCAGCGGCATTTCAAACAGGGGTGAAACAGGCAAACCCCGCTCTCCTTGAGCCAGTGATGAGTTTGGAGGTAACAACGCCGGAGGATAGTGTTGGTGATGTCAACGGTGACCTCTCCTCCCGTCGTGGACATGTTGAAGAGATGGAGGATCGTGGGAATCTGAAAGTCATTAAAGCAAAAGCACCGCTCGCTGAACTGTTCGGCTACACCACCAACCTTCGCTCTATCACCAACGGTCGCGGTACTTCTACGATGGAATTTTCCCACTACGCGGAGGTACCACAAAATGTCGCTGAGGAAGTTGTTGCTAAACGAACTGGTAAGTAACTTAGATTCCTACACAGAACAGTAACTCGTTCTCTTAGTGGGGTGTTTGACCCCTCGTAGCTGAGCGAAGATTATTCTTCTGCTTGGTATACTCGCTGTCTTTCTGTTCTCGTGTGTGGTTGCGCTGTGTCTTGTGCGTTGTTGTGGCGTGGCAATGCTGTTTGCGGTCTCCGTCTTGGGTGGCGAGCTGGTGGTCGGGAAGGTGTTTCTTCGTCCCTACTGTTATCTGCTCGGCCTCTCCGATGGGGTTGCTGGAATGGTGGTGTGTCATCCTTGTCATCTGGCACATACCTTGGAACTCTTGGCGGGCGAGGTGGTGTGCTGTTTTGTGGTGATTCGGTCTTTCTTGGTGATGTCGGCATTTTAAAACTTTCTCTTTCTTTTGGTTTTTGTGCTTGCTTTGGTCTGGTGGCATGTTTGAGGGCGGAATACTGGATGATTTTTTCCTTAATTTCTTTTGAGCCACGAGGTGCAAAGCGAATTTTCATTGTGAAAGGAGAGAGTGGCTTACTGTTTGAGAGCATGCCGATAACGCAGTTAAGGTTTTCTGTTTCGGTGAGCTCTATTGCTGAAAATTGTGGCGTGAATTTCTTTTCCAGTATTTCCGCATCTTCTACACCAACTCGGAATGAAATGGTGGTGCCGACATTACCGAGTACCGCACCACGAATAGAGTCGGTGAGTTGCGCCATATATTGATGGGCAATGTTCAGGCTGAGTTTGTACTTTCGCGCCTCTGAAAGAATTTGTTCAATACTGTCGCTGGTGAAGTTCTGAAACTCATCAATGTAGAAGTAGAACGGACGACGGTCATCTTCGGCGACATCATCTCGCGAGAATGCTGCGAGTGCGAGTTTACCACTGATGATCATGCCGAGCAGTCGTGCGTTTATTTCACCAATTTTTCCTTTTGGGAGACGGACAAACAAGAGTTTACCGCTATCCATTACTTCTCGGAATGAGAATGAGGAACGAGGTTGGCTAATGATCGGGCGAACATAGTCGTTTGAGATGAAGTTACTGAATTTTGAGGTGATATATGGTGCGATATTTTCCAGCGCAGCATCCCCACCTGCTTTTTGTGCCTCTTCCTCCCAGAATTTTTTCACTGGTTCGTTGTGGCAATTTTTTAACATCTCTGCCCTGAAATTTTCATCGGTTAGTACTGTTGGCACTTCCATGAGTGTTGCCGGCTCATCTGTTTTACCTTCCATAAGGAGGAGGAGTGCGTTGCGCATATACTGCTCAAACACCGGCCCCATGGTTTCCGCATCAAATAAACTGTAAAAAATAGACAGGATTTCGTTTACAATAAAGGTTTTTTCTTGTGGGCGGGATCGGTCATACTCCAACATGTTGAGGGCGAGCGGGTATTCGATATTGCTTGGATCAAATACGATCACATCGTCTATTCGTTTCTCTGGCACCGTCGCAAGCATATCATCAACCAAATCACCATGCGGATCAATGATACATACCCCCCTTCCTTCTTGGATATCCTGATACGCCATTGATTTAATGATTGCTGTTTTACCGGTACCTGTTTGCCCAACGATGTAGAGGTGTCGCATTCGGTCTTTTTCCGGCATATACACCGGTGTTTCTTGTCCGTGGAAAACATTGTCGCCCAGCAAGAGCCCTTCTGACGCAATCTCAGTCGGAGCTGCCACACGCTTGGTCTTCATCCACTGCAGGTTTGCAACTTCCATGGATTGGTTGAGGAGGTGAAATATGCTGCTGATTTCTTGTGCGTTCATTGCCATTGCGCTTTTTTCGTCTGGTAGACGGAATGCGAGGTCAAGTGCTGCTTTTCTATCTTTCTTCTTGGTGAAAACGAAACTGTTGTGTCCTGCGGAGCCGAATTGGTCAAATCTTCCTTTCAAGTTATCAAGTAGGAGGTCTGCTTTTTCTTGTGTTTGTGCTGAAACCCCCACTCTAATATTAACCTGATATAACTGCTCCTGTGTTTTCTCCTCAACCTTTTCTGCCTCTGATGATGGTTCAGTGTTTTCATCTGTTTTTTCTGCAATCATCTTTTCTACAAATTGATCTACTTTTTCCGTTGTTTTTCTTGGCTTTAATTCTTTCAGTTTTTTTCCTTTTTTTAACCCTTTTAGTACACCCTTTATCTCATCGGTTTGTTTTTTTGTTGCTTTCTGTAGCACCAACTGCATTGCCATACCGGTTCGTTTTTCTTTTGCGTTCGCAAATGCGGTGAGGATTGGGGCGAATGAATCAGTTTCGGTTTTTCTGTACGACCGGATGGGGAGCGCGTGGAATTCCTTTAGTGTGAGTGTTGAAAGAATGCTCGGGTTTTGGGCATAGAAAATCGTGTAATCTGAAACTTCTTGCACTTGTGCACGCTCAAACACCCGTCGCACCTGTGTCTTGACAGTTTCCGCATACGCAGTAGGCGTGGCGATAAAAAACTGTATATCGGACCCTTCGTTTGTTATGGCAACCTCAAAGATTATTGGCTTTTTTTCTGGGATGATGGAGTGTAGCAGGTCTTCAAAGAGGCGAATCTGCTCCATCTCTGACATCTGTGTGTCTGTGTGTGGTGTTTGGGTGATTTGGAGTAAGATATATTCCGCCGACTCTTTCAAGGTTTTCTTTTTTTTCTTTTTGTTTATATAACGCGTAAAAAGCATTGTGATGACCCAAAGGGAGAGGATGACTGCGATCAGTATGATTACCTGTGCATTTCTGCCTGCAAGCATGCTCTGTATCTCTGGTGTTAGTATCATAGTAGTCCTTGGTCATGCATTTTTTGATGCAGTAGTTGCGCCAATGAGTCGTGAAATATGTCTATGAGGTATGGATCATTTTTTTTCTGCGCTTTTTTTACCGCTCCGACTATGCCGTTGTGTACTGCCCCTTGTACCAATTCAGTTACTGGCTCTCTGTATTTTTCCGGCACCTTTTCAAGGTAATTTTCCACTTTCGTGCCCTCAAGATTTGCCGGCTGTAGTGTTGCGGTGCTGTCAAACTCTTCCTCGTCTCCGTCATCATCGTCTCCGTCATCATCACTGCCACCTCCTCCACCGATGTCACCATATGATTCCTGTAATTCGGTGCGAATTTTTTCTAATTCTGCTTCCCGCTGTTGTTCAATGGCATTGCCTTCTTGCTGTTCTGCGGCATTTTCCCGCGCTTTCTCCCCCCGCACCTTTTCAGCGATAGTACTTACACTTTCTTCAAATGATTCTAATTTTGATTCTTCTGTTGGCATGTGTACAGTATACTCCAGTGAAATGTGTACAACTTTCCTGTGTGATAAAAGGTGGTATTCTATAGGTATATGGTAAACCCAAAGGAGATGTGGAGGCGCGTGCAAGAAGGCACGACGAAGCGAACAAAGAAGAATGAGGAGGTGCTGACCTCACAACCAGCGGATGCGGAAGTTCAAGAAGGCATCCCTCAAGAGACACAGGAGCAAGGTGGTCAAGAGGGTACGCGCGATACGACGCCCACTGAAACCGTACAGCCGGCAGTGGAATCTGACACACTATCGGATGAGCAGGAAGGGTCTGTTGCTGAACAGTATGTCCGTCTTGCGTATGATCTTGATCAAGTTGTTTTTGATTGGAGTGACAAGGTGGCTCACCCCATAAAAACGGCAAAGCAGGGTTTGCGTAAGGCGATAGATGAGGCGTTTGAAGATCCGAAAGGGCAGGTTTCTACTGACGAGTTGTGGGTTAAGATGTTTTTGTTGGGATTTGGTGTATTATCTAGCAATGTACGCCAGAGAGACATTGAGACGATTCAGCGTTATGTGGCAGCAAAAGAGAAGGTTGATGAGGAGGTGGAATCTCGTTTAGTCGCTCTGCAGGAAAAGATGGGTTCTGATACTGTTGACCCCGATGCTGTTGAGGGGGCGTTGGAGATGATTGCCCACTTTGAGCATCAACTGTTGCATGAAGAGGTTCGTTTGCGTGAGAGTATGAAAAATGACACTCGGTCGGTGGAGAAGGTGCTGGAGTGGTGGAAATGGTTGGGGGACAAAAATTTGGCATCGTGGTGGTTTTCAGAAGAGAAAGGGGGAAAGCCGAAAAATACTCTTGGTGGTAAGATTGGTTATGCCGCATTGCGCGCAGCGTCACTTCGAACACTACTACTGGGTTTTTTGGTGCCAGTTGCTGGGTTCGCCGCTGGCGGCACTGGTGTCGCCGCCGCGTTTACTTTGCGACGAGGGATATCAACGCTGACGGGTTCATCTGCCGGTGCACACGCAGGGCATGCGTTCACAAAAGCTTTCTTGGAAAAGAGTTTGAAAGGAAGGATTGATGCTGTGGTTTCTCAGAAAACCTTTGAGCAGGAGGATTATGAGCAGATTATAACACTGAAAAAAGAGTACGATGCATTTATTCAGCAATATCACCCCGATACCGCTGAGGAGATGCGAAGTGGAGCGGAATATGAGAACATACAGAATGCATACCTTGAAGCGATTAAGTTTTTTTGTGCAGACGCTAAAGATGTGGAAAATCTTCGTATGAAGCAGAATCTTGGTGAAGCGCGCGCGCGGAACACTGTTAGGAAGAATAAAATTTTACTGTTTGGTGCTGGTGCTGGTGGCGCTCTTGTCGGTGGGGCATTTTCTGCTTTTGCTATGCCGAAGCTCTTTGATTGGGGGCGCGATTTGGTTGGTAAGATATTCCCCGACTCACACCCGCTTGATTTAAAAAACATGTCGCAAAAACTGCGTAATCTATATGGAGGTGTGGCACCCTCATATGGCGCTGAATCTGTTCCACAGGATGCATTGGTAGATTCTCAGGACACTGTGAGTGGTGATGCGGAAGGCCCCACCTCAAAAGAAGATGTTGAGAAAAAACGCACTGAACCTGCAGGTAAGGACACACAGACAGTTGATTTGTCGGATATTACTTCAGAAGATGGTGAAAAGGTGGTGCCATCAGAAGTGGTGTTAGATGCAGGTGCCAAGGAGCGCAGTTTCAGCTTGCAAGACACCCCTGATGCGGCATCACCGGAGCGTGTGCAGCAGGATTCTTCTGCAAATGATGGTCCGGAATCAGCGAATACCACTGCCGATGTCGACTCGTCGGGAGTGGAGCAATCACCAGTAGAAGATTCTGCGGATTTTGTGGTGGAAAATGGCTTTTACACCGTGCGAGAAGGAGATTCGTTGTCAAAGATATGGCTGGAAAAAGTGCAGCGTGATGGTGGATCCATGACATCGGGGGAGTTAGCCGCTATGATGGAAGAGTTGGGGAATCTGGATGATGCGACGCTGCGAGATTTCGGCATTCGCAGCGGTACCATAGATCTCATTTATCCTGATGACAAAATTAATATTGATGCAATACAGACACACTTGGATTCGAGTGAGGTGCCTGCTGCTACTGAAAAAAGTGCCGACACTTCTTCAGATTGGAGGGACAGGCAATCAGAGCTTGATGAGCGTTTTTCAAAAAGATCTGTTCCAAGTCCGGATTCAGGTGTGCCTGACGCAGACACCGCTAATGCTTCTGCGGATGCCCTTGACAACGAGGTGGAAGCAGCGGAGGTACCGATCACCTTGACACCGGAAGCGAGGCAAGCAGTTCTGGAGAATCTTTCTAAAAACATTCCATCAGAAATAAATTTGAATGAAATGACGGTTGACGAAATGCTTGGTGCACACGCAGTGCCTGAGCATCTTGTTACTATTGCTGTTGCAGGTTCCGACTCCGAACCTTTGCCATACACTGTTTTGCAGAAGTACAACCCTGCTGTACTGGAAAAAACTTTTCCCCTTGGCTCTTCGGGCGATATTGAGGTTGCTATGGAAAAAGGTGTGGTGATGCATTTGGATGTGGGTGAGGTGAAAGACGGCTATACCACCTCCATTCGCAAAGATGACCTTGACACTGGTGACCTTGAGCGCCACCTCCAGAAACCGAGAAAAAATAAGGAGTACTTATTGCAAGAATTGCACACCCTTGTGCAGGCATGGTCAATAGACATGTTACCTGGCGACAATGCAGATGGTTTTCAGGCCGCAAAGGAGTTGCTGGTGAGTGATCTTGCAAAGAAAGATTTTGCAGGATTGAAACAACTGCTGTCAACATATGAAATGCTCTATGATGGGAATAGGGATTCCTTGCGGTTTGCGTATTCCCACGATGGTGATGTGACCTCCTTGTCTGTCGACGGAGTGTTCAGGGGTGACACTATTGCAGTTGCAGATGTTTCGTTTCGTGAGGTGCCTGCTACTACTGAAAAAAGTGCCGACACTTATTCAGATTGGAAGAACAGGCAGCCAGAACTTGATGAGCGTTTTTCAAAAAGATCTGTTCCAAGTCCGGATTCAGGCATGCGTGGCGATGATACGGTTGATGGTGAAAAATAATGGTATAGTAATAGTATGTTGAAAAAAGAGATTAAGAAAAAAAATTTAATTGAAATTTTAGAACTGGAGTCGCTTCCACCTGAAGCGCAGGTTGAAGTTGTTGACTCTGCGGTGGATGTGATAGAGATGCGGTGTCTGAATGAGGTGCTTGAATCGCTTGATACCCGAGGAAAAAAGCGATTTGTGAAGCTTATGGATGCCGGTGATGCGGAGGAGGTTGGTATTTTTTTGAAAGACAAATCTATAGATTTGATGCAGATTCTTGATGAGGAGGTGTTGCGTTTCAAAACAGAGGCGGCAACTGCGTTTAGTAGGTAATTTTTATGATGAATGAACGAGGACACAGACAAAACAGTCATTACAAACATGCAGAGCGGGCGTATAAAGATAAGGTGGCAAAGCGTGATGAAGTGTATGCTCAAGAGGTGGTGAGCAAGGTGCGAACACGGGAGGAGGGTGTTGTCGCCATACAGGAGGTTGAGCGATATACCGAAGGAGCCGATGCCAAGCGATTCTTTCGGGAGGTGGCGTACGCTGCGCTTGATAAACGGTTTCCCCACATCACCCCACTGGATGATGTTGGTGATGCCTCTCAGAAAAAAGCGGCGTAGGTTTTTTGTTGTTGTATACTATATAGTATATGTTTGAAGGGAAATCATGGTTACTTCCATTAGTGATTGTTCTTGTTCTTGTTGCGTTTTTAGGGAAACCGTCAGCACTTCTTTAATTTTCATTTTCTCTTTCTTCTTTTTTCCCTTGCGATTGTTGGTATCCGATGTATATGAGTGTTGCCGTTACTATGAGCGTTACAAACACCCCTATTTCTGGCAGTGGTAGCGTTGCGTGTGGCACCCTTGCCAATATTTCAGTTATGGCAGTTATTAATTTCAACGGCAGGTAAGCGATTGGAGACACTATGGTTGCTACCGGTGGTGCTATGGTCGCGATGAGTGTAGTTGCCGCACCGAAGAGCATTGCAACCGGTATGATCGGTAAAACGAGTATGTTCGCTGGTATTCCTACCACAGATATTTCTCCTATTGCGTATGCCAGGTAGGGGAATAGGAGTATGTGCGTTGCTAGTGTCGCTGCCACAATGCTACGCATTTCATATTTTTGAGGTATTTTTTTCATTTTTTTCTCGATACTTTCTGAAAAAAGCAAGAGTCCAAGTGTTGCGAGGAACGACAGGTGGAATGCTGTGCTGAACAGTACTTGTGCTGGGTTGTATACCATCATGGCGAGTGCCACAAATGTCAACGCACGGATACCGTCGTATTCACGGTGTGTTGCTCGGGCGACAAGTGCTATTACTGCCATGCTTCCCGCTCGTATCGCTGCCATTTGTGCCCCCGCAAACAGAACGAATAGTACTATCACTGCTAAAGATACTGTGAAGCTGACTGTGGTAGGTGTTTTCCTGAGTATTTTTCGTACCCCTTCTGCAATCAAGGTTATATTGTGTCCTGATAACACAATGATATGTATCAATCCAGTTGCCCTAAATGCCTCCATAAGATCTGCCGGCAGTGTCCCGCGTAGTCCGAGCAATAATCCTCCCAGCAGTGTTGCTTCTTTTGTTGGTAAAAATGTATGCATTGCTTTTACAAAGTGTGTACGCATCCTCTCAAAAATTGCATACTGTTTTCTCTGACCGACACACCCACTTTCTTGTATGTACGATATCGCAGATATGCCCATCTGTTGCAAGTACCGCTTGTATGCGAACACTCTCCCCGCATTAGTCATAAAATCTTCCGCTTCGCTTAATTTTGCCTCAAATGATACCTCCTCGCCACTCACACACCGGGATGGGTATGGTTCGTAGACCAGTATCTTCTTTTCTTCTACCACCTCGTTGTTGATTTTGTGTATTACTACGGTATACCTGCTCTTTGTGTTCTTATCCTCTATATCGCCCTTTATAACTCCCTCTATGTGTACCTGTTTTTTGTACTGCTCTGTTATAGATATGTCTTGGTTTTTCATTGGCAGTAGTACCCGCATTATCCCAAGTAGCACAATAATACCACACACGCAAACCAGCATTGCCTTTTCTCTCTTTTGTAATAGCAATACTGCCACCGCTAGTCCAACAACACTATACGCGATGTATGGTGCCGCATTCCATGTGATGTGTTGCGCTATGGTGCAACCGAGCGCGAACGCTGCTGTGATTGCGATGATAAAAAATCTTGGCATACCCCTTTTATGGTATACACCGTATTACTCTGATTTGTATTTTTCTTCGGTAGGTGTCCATTTCAACACACCCCACGACTGCGCGTAGCGTTTGACCTGGCTCTGCGTGCACCTCTTTATTTTCCTTAGCGAAAAAAGCGATGCCATCTAGATATCCCGTCCCGTCAGTGAGTGTGTACCGCACATGCTCTTTCTTTTTTCCAAACATTGATTTTTTGTGTATCGTGCATTGTGGTATGGCAATGCGAATCACCTCGTTTTGTACACCAAATGGCGCAAATTGCTCATAGAGTTTATAGACATCTGCCACCTCACTGATGGTGCATTCGTTATCTACCACCATCTCATGCGCCGACACCTCTTGCTCCTGCTTGCTTGCTGTTTGGTTGAGAGCATCTTCAAGAGACACCTCTGCTCCGTGTGCTAGTGTGAACCCTCCCGCCTGTTTGTGTCCCCCTGCCTCAGTGAACACCTCTGGTGTGTTTTTCATCAGTGAGAATACATTGTGTTCTTTTGACCTGCATGAACCCTTTATAACCGCTTTCTCTTCTGTCCCACCCTGTCCCCACACAAACACTGTTTTTCTATAGGTTTCTGCAATCTTCTGTGCCACCAACCCCACCAGTGATGGTTTCCACTCGCGATTTCCAAATACCCACACCGCTTTTTCTTTACCCTTGCTTTCTGCTTGTTTTTGTGCCGCTTTTGTCATTGTCGCGACCGCTGTTTTTCTTTTGTTGTTGAGTTCTGTCAAGGTTCTCGCAAGTTGTGCCGCTTCAGTGGTGCTACTAGTTGTCAGTAATTTGAACGCAGTTTCTGCTCCCCCCATCCTTGATGCCGCATTTATTCTTGGGATGATCAAAAATGAAAGGTCGTCTTGTGTGACTTTCTGTTGATCAAGGCGCAGTACATCGCAAAGTGCTTGTATACCAGGTCTCGGGCTTTTTCTCAACACCTGTAACCCGTAATGTGCCAACTGTCTGTTTATGCCGCGGAGTGGCACCATATCAGATAGTGTTGCCAACCCCACAATATCTAATTGCCATTTTTCCCACCCTATTGGCGGTTTTTGTATATTTTCCCTCCTTTGTGCTTCTCGTATTATCTCCTGTATGACTATGTAGGTTACTCCCGCGGCGCATGGGTGTGGCTGCTCAACCCCTTCTACTGTCGGATTTATCATTGCAAATGCGTTTGGCTCTGTTTCGTCGGCAAGGTGGTGGTCTATGATGATGGTGTGCATCCCTTTCTGCTCCATGTCTGCCACCTCTTCTGGACTCGCTGTGCCGCAGTCAAGCACACACACCACCGATGCATTGTTGGCGGCCATTTTTTTGATTCCTTTTTTATTGAGACCAAACCCTTCACTGTTTCTGTCTGGCACATAGTAGGTGATGCGACGGTGTCCGAGCGCATGTAGTGTCGTATACAGTGCTGCCGCTGCCGGTATGCCATCGCAGTCGTAGTCGCTGAATATACCAATCATTTCTTCCTTTTCTACGGCATCAAGTATCCTCCCCACTGCCTTTTTTATATTTTTGTACTGCTGTGTCTCAATCGCAATCCATTCTTTTTTGAAAAAGGCTTCCGCTTCTTCCTGTGTAGTTATGTTTCGCGCATACAGTAATCGTTGTGTTCGGATATCATATTTTTGTAGTGCGTTCTGTACTTCTTTCGGTGGATTTTTGCGAACTGTGTACATGGCACCATGCTACCACCACTATTCCCGTGCCACTCTTTTGTTATTTTTCTTTATCCACAAAAAACACACTCCTCACACCCTTGCTTTTTACTACTACAGTAGGGAATAATAAATGATATATGGAAATTACTCAGGAGGCAGACATTCAAACACTCTGGGATGACGCTTCTAAGGTTGTGAAAGAATATATATCAGCAAACAGTTTTAACACATGGCTCTCGGGAGTGTACCCACTTAAAATTGATGACGGTGGGAGGACTATTGTTCTTGGTGTGCCGAACGAGTTGACCCGAAGTTGGATACAAAAAAACTATCAAGGTATCCTTGCGTCTGAGTTTGTTAAAATTAATCCAAGTATACGCAATGTGAAACTCATTATTTCGCGCAGAGTTTCAAAAAAACCTCCAAGGTCAGTACCGTCACAAAAAACCGTTCCTCTTGATTTGAAAAGTTTTGATCGCGAAACCAACCTTAACCCTGATTTGGTATTTGAGAATTTTATTGTTGCGCCGTACAATCGGTTTGCACACACTGCTGCGCAGGCAATTATGGAAAAGTTTGGCACTTTGTATAATCCGTTTTATGTGTACGGTCCAACCGGTGTTGGGAAGACCCACCTACTTCAAGCGATTGGCAACAAGATTAAGCGGGTGAACCCGTCAATGAATGTGTTTTACACAACAACCGAAGCGTTTATGGAAAACTATATTAACGCTATTAAAAAAGATCGTATCAAGGAGTTTAGAAACACTTACCAGAATTACCAACTCTTTATTATTGATGATGTCCATTTCTTGCAGAAAAGTGAATCCACCCTTATTGAGGTGTTTCACTTGTTTAATGCCCTGGTAAACAAAAATGCGCAGATAGTGCTTTCTTCTGATCAACCACCTGCAGACCTTGAAAAAATGGAGGATAGGATACGAACCCGCCTCAATTCTGGTGTTGTCATAGATATTGAAAAACCGAAGTATGAGGATATGCGTATTGTGTGTACTGAAAAAGCAGGTAAAATGGGTATAGATATCACTCAAGATGCGATTGATTATGTTGTTGAGAATATATCGCAGAATATACGGGAGATTAATGGTGCGCTGAAGAGCATCCATCTGCACATTGTAAACCAAGGAAGCGGGAAAGTTGATATTGTTGATGTTAAAAAATATATCAAGAATCATGTTCGTGCGAAAACAACCATGTCACATGAGAAAATGATTCAGGTTGTATGTGACTTTTACCAAATAAAGCCCGAGTTGCTGGGAACAAAACTGAGAAAGAAAGAGGTGGTGCATGCGCGGCAAATTATTATGTATGTCTTTCGAGAGCATTTGAACTTGTCATACTCATTTATTGGCAAGCAGTTTGGTAACCGAGATCACACAACCGTTATGCACGCATGCACGAAGATAACAAAAGAGTTGCAGGACAATTCAACCATTCAAAGAGATTTTGAAGTTTTGGTGAAGCGTTTAGATATTGTATAGCGTAGTGGAAACCGTGTGGATATTGTGGTTATCTTTTCTTTGGTTTTGTGTGTATAACAAGTGTACTGTCGAAATGTTTCCACAGTGGAAATTTTTTGAGATGTGTTTTTCACAACTTTTTAAAAGTTGTACACACCTTTATACCAATTCATAATTGAAAAAATGTTTTGTATGTCCTGCGCATTTTTTGCTTATACACTTTTGCACATTATTAGTAGTACTAGTATACTTTATATATGAAATTAAAAATAAAAACAGATGTATTAAAAAATATAACGAGTACCCTTGCCAAGGTGACCGCGAAAGATGGACTCGGGTCTGTGTTCAATGGTGTGCATGTAGAAGTTGCGCAAGAAAAAGTTTTTTTGCAAGCACAGCAGATTGGTTTTGGTGTGCAGTATGTGTCCGAGGTTGAAGGTGCGGAGGGTGGTTCGATGTTTGTTCCAATACAGGTTCTTGATGGTGTGGTTGGCTCACTTGTTGATACGACCACCACTGCTGCTTTGCGTGAAAAAAAATTGACCGTCACCACGCATGCCAGCTCTTCTGATGTGTATATTCTTGAAGAAGGGGAGAAGCCGACGATTGGGAAGCCGAATGGATCCCCCTTGTTTTCAATACGGCGAGAAGTTTTGGTGCAAGGTTTTAAAGATGTGCAGCATGCTGCCGCTGAGAGTGTTGTTAAGCCGGAAATTGCCAGTGTGTATATGTACACAAAAGATAACTCTATTTACTTTGTCTCTACCGATGCTTTTCGATTAGCTGAATCTCGTTTTCTTTCTGATGATTCAGTCGATACTGACTTTGAGGTTATCATGCCTATTAAGAATGTTATGAAAGTGCTTCGTATTTTAGAGAGTGTTTCGGATACGATGGTTCACTTGTTTGTACAGGAAGGGGTGGTGCATTTTCAGACGGACAATGTTTTGATTCAGACAAATAGCGTAAAGGGTTCTTTTCCTGACTATAAGAATATTATGCCGACCGATTTTGATGTTACTATCACTGCTTTGCGTGGTGATGTTGCAAATTTTCTCAAGAAGGCACGCCTGTTTGCTGACAAGTTGAATAAACTATCGCTGTCTGTTGAGGATGAAAAAACCATAGCCCTTGAGTTTAGTAATGAGGCCGTTGGTGTTACAAAGAATACCATTCCTGTTGTTATGAAAGGGTCTGTTGATGCACTTCCTTCGTTTAATTACAAGTTTGTTACTGATGCGTTGTCAGTTATTACTGATGATCGTGTCGTTCTTAGTGCAGTTAATGATAAAACAAAGCCAATGATGATTCGTGGGGCAGAGGATACCTCGTTTACTGCTATACTTTCCCCGTTATTGGATAAGTGATTGTATTCCTTGGTGCTATACGGTATACTTGTGCTATGAAGATAAATAGGAAAAAAAGGGTTAGGAAGCACGGTTTTTTAGCGCGAAGCAGTACGCCATCAGGGCGGCGAGTGCTTGCGCGTCGGCGAGCAAAAGGGAGGAAGCGAGTTGCTGTTTCGCAATCTCGTTAAGTACGCAAATTGTCTGATGAAACTATCATTACGCCGTGAGGAGGTGCAACATATTCTCAAACATGGGAAGCGGTATACCTGCGATGGTTTTGTTGTCTGTGTGTTGCGATCTGATGCTAGTTCTGGGAGGTTCTCAATACTCATTCCTAAAAAAGTAGCGAAAGGTGCTGTTGCAAGGAATAGGGTGCGACGAGTGTTGCGTGATGTGATCTCATGTGTCGGCTATACTGGCAGCGATTTTGTGGTGTTGCATAATAAAAAGCAAGATTCCGAAGAGGTTTCTAAGGAACACTTGAGAACACTTCTGACAACCATTGCACATACAGTGTGATGCTGGTGTGGTATGCTGTATATGTTTTTTATGAACATCCTCTTTATCGTTTTTTATCAACCCATAGCAAACTTGCTGTTTTTTTTGATGGATGTGGTGCGTACTGACAGTATTGTTGTTGGTGTTCTTTTGCTCGTTGTTGTGGTGAAACTCATCTTACTACCGAGTTCAATAAAAAATTCAAAAATACAGCAGAAATTGAGTGAAATATCGGGTGACCTGAAGGATATAAAAGAGAACATTAAGGATAAAAAACAGCAAATGGAAAAAACGCTTGAGGTGTATAAGAGGGTTGGAGTGAATCCGTTTAGCCCAATCGTTTTTTTGTTGCTACAGATTCCTTTTTTTATCAGTATATTTTTTGTTACGAAAGATTTGGGTACTATGGGGAATGATTTTTTTGCTACCAAAAATGTGCTGTATGATTTTGTTGCACAACCGGCGCATATTGATTTTACCCTCAGTTTTGGCTCTTTTTTCCTTGATACTATGCAGAGTGGTGCAATCATTATTGCGGTATTGATAGGTGTTTCGCAATTTGTACTGATGCACCAGACGCAGAAGAAGGCCGTTACTACACAGAAAAATATGAAGGCATTGGTGTATGTTCTCCCTATTTTTATTGCTTTTCTGTCTCTCAGTATTGCGGCGACTATCGGAGTGTATTGGCTGTTCAATAATCTCATATCAATACTGCAGGAGGTTTTTATTAATCGATTCAGCAACGGTGGTGATGTTGCCCCCTCACTCACTCCAACTGATCAGGGTGGTACACTGTGATCGATGGATACTGTTGTGCGATCTCTTGGTGATACGCAAGCATTTGCTGATCGGGCGGTCACCTTTTTGCGTTCAGTTGAGTGGGCATCTGATCGGGCGGTAGTGGTGGGGTTGTCGGGCAATCTTGGGGCAGGGAAGACGGCATTTGTGCAGTGTGTTGCGAAATCGTTAGGAATTACTGATGCTGTGACCAGTCCAACTTTCGTATTGCGTGTTGATTACGCTACCACTGATATTGTTTTTAAGAAACTTATTCATATTGATGCGTATCGCATAGAGCGTGTTGATGAACTTACTACTATCGGTTGGGACGACATTCTTGCAGAACCAAATACCCTTGTTGTTGTTGAGTGGGCTGATGCGGTCTCTGATCGCATGCCCGCCGATGCATGCTCTGTCTCCGTCACGGTTCGTGGTGATGAACGGATTTTTACTACCAGCATGTTTGCTGATTAGTGTGCTATCATAAGAGGTAGTTTGTTTTGATACGCCGTCTTTCAATCTTTTAGAATAAGGGGGATGGGGAAATGAAGTGTGTTTATTCTTATACTTGTCACTCCTATTGCAGTGGGTATCGTTCTTCTTTTGAGTATCTTGATAAAGTTCCTCCTATCTTTTATGATCGTCATTTTTCTCACCGAATCATGATGTTGGAGAGGAAAAAGCGTTTTTATTTACTATCTACCTTGACGGGGCCACGAGGGTTTCTGAGAAAATGTGTGCGTCGTATTACGCGAGTGAATTCTTTGCAAGATTGGGAGGTGAAGATGTTCTTAATGCAGGAGTTTTACTATCAAACTGAGCGGGCAGTTAGTATTGGTTCTCAGTGGTCGTTTCGTTCGTTGGCAAAACCCATCATCAGAATACTCCAAGACATTTTCCCTTCTGATCATTTTGTTGGTGAAAGATACCTCTCGGAAGTTGAGTCAAGGATTGCTTTAATTGCAGATCGTATTCAGCGGATCAAAATTGATCGTATGGAATACGAAAAAGATGTGTGTCGCGCGGTGTTTCCGAGGTTGGCATTGCCTCCAAAAATATTACATGTCTGATTCGTATCACACCCTTGAAACGATTGTTTTGGGGGTGTGTTTTTTATGTCGGGTGGTATACTGAAGGTATTATGTGTGTCCTGCTTCCTTGTGTATGATATTGTATGTTGACACTCTTGCTCTGTTGTATCGTGCGTACTATGCGGTGCAAGGGTTGGTAGCGAAGGATGGGACACCGACAGGGGCGTTGTTTGGTTTGACGAATTCTCTGTTTCGGATTATTGCGGAGATGGAGCCGGAGCATGTTATTGCATGCTTTGATCGTCCAGAGGAGACCTTTCGGCAACAGTCGCACCAAGAGTATAAAGCGAATCGTGAGATCCCTGAGGAGGATATGATTACACAGATTGAGTTGTCTCGAGAGCTGTTGCAGGCGTACGGGGTACATATCGTTGAAGAGCCAGGGTATGAGGCGGATGATCTGTTGGGAACCCTTGCTGTTTCTGATGCGCAGGACGGGAAAGAGGTGGTGATTGTATCGTGTGATGGAGATTTGTTGCAGTTGACGGTGCATGCAGGAGTGCGTGTGTATTTTTTGCGGAAAGGGATGGCTGATTTTGTGCTCTATGACGAGAAGGAGGTTGAGAAAAAGAATGGCTATCCTGCTGCGCGTATTGTTGATTATAAGGGGTTGGCGGGGGATAGTTCTGATAATATTGCTGGGGTGCCAGGTATTGGCGATGTGTATGCGAAGCGATTACTTGCTATGTTTGCTGATCTTGATGGTGTGTATACAGCGCTTGATGCTGGTGAGGTTCAGGAAAAAGGATTTACGAAACGGGTGGTAACCCTTTTGACAGAAGGGCGGGAGAGTGCTTTTGTCTCCCGAGAATTGGCAACTATTCACACTGATGTTCCTATTACTGCCCCACACAAAGGGGCGGTGGTGTGGAGAGAGCGGGTTGTATATGCTGATGCGCGGGCTATGTTGGAGCGGTTTGATTTTTCCTCATTACTGTCGCGACTGGATACGATAGTGGGAGTGCAAGGGGGTGTTGATGGTTCTGCTGTTGAGGAGAAAGTGCTTCCCCCACCTGACCTTTCGGCAGTTCGAGCGGTTGCAGTTGCGCTGTGGGTACTTGATGCGACCCGGACAAATGCGAGTTTTGAGGATGTGTGTGCGTACACCGGCAAGCAATCTCTTGAGGAGTCGCTGATGTTTATAGAAAAAAAGTTGCAGGAGGAGAACCTGTTGTCGGTGTGGAGAGATATTGAGCAACCACTACTGCCGGTCATTGAGAATATGGAGCAGGTCGGTGTGTGCTTTGATGTTGCTGGTGCGAAGAAGTTGAGTGTGCGGTATACAAAAAAGGTTGTTACATTGACGAAAAAGATACATGCGCTTGCCGGGAAGGAGTTTAATATCAGCTCGCCAAAGCAGTTGGGAGAAGTGCTTTACAGCGATCTCGGACTGAAGCCGAAACGCGCATCCAAGACAGCGACTGGCGGGAAGACCACCAAAGAGGCCGTGCTGTTGCAAATGGTTACTGATCACCCTATTGTCCCTCTTGTTCTTGAGTATCGGCATTATGAGAAGTTGCGATCCACCTATGTTGATGCATTACCTGACTTTGTTGCTGCTGATGGGCGGATACACACAACCCTGCAGCAGAATGGGACGGTGACCGGACGGTTTTCTTCACGAGATCCGAATTTGCAGAATATACCGATTGGTGGTGAAGATGGTACTGCCATTCGTGAACTCTTCATCGCTGCTGATGGGTGGGATTTGGTGGCAATTGACTACTCACAAGTTGAGTTGCGGCTTGCAGCTCTTTTGTCGCAAGATAAAGCGTTGTTGGAAGTGTTTCGACAGGGGGTTGATGTTCATCAGGCGGTTGCATCACGGATGTTTTCTGTGGCACGGGATGTAGTTACGCCAGAACAGCGAAACAGTGCAAAAGCCATTAATTTTGGGGTGCTGTATGGTATGGGGTCGCAATCGTTGAGCCGCTCACTTAAGGTTTCATTGACAGAGGCAGATGCATTTCTTGCTGATTACAAAAAGGCATTTCCGGCACTGTTTGACTACCTCGCTGCCATCAAGAAAGAGGTGGCGGAGACCGGGTTTGTGACGACTGCGTTTGGACGAGTGCGCCCTATTGGTGGCATCTCATCCCCGCTTGCGTATGTGCGGGCACAAGCAGAGCGGACCGCCGCTAACACCGTGATACAGGGTACCGCCGCCGATATTATTAAGTTGGCGATGATTCGGGTTGCTGCTATGTTGCAAAAAGAGGGGTTAGAGAATGATGTTCGGATGTTGTTGCAAATTCACGACGAGCTGCTGTTTGAGGTTCGTCCGAAAGTCGCTGATGTGGCGATTCAAAAGATTGTGGAGGTGATGGAGTCAGTATACCCGGAGGATGGGGAGCCGATACGGTTACTGGCAAGTGTGGGGCGGGGCAAGAATTGGGGGTCGTTGAAAGGTTGAGGTTTTTCTGTGGCATTTTGCCATTTTTTATTTACTGCAGCGATTTAAAAGATTTGACTGTGGTTTGGGAGGTGTGCGTTTGGTATACTGTCGGCATGTTATATGTGTTTTGCGGGGATCGGTTTGGGGCGCGTGAGTTGAGCAAGGAGTTTGTTGCCGCCTGTCAAAAGAAGCGGGAAGGGGCGGAGTATATTTACTTGTCGCCCGCAGATGAGCACCATTCATTGGAAGAGTTGCTGTTGGGGCAAGGGTTGTTTGAGCGGAAGTACATCGTGTTTTGTGATGAGATGATTGCTGATTCTTCCGGGAGGCACCTGATTGATAACTTGTCCCGGTATGTTGCATCGCCACACATGTTTGTGGTGTTTGAGCCGTCGCTGGATGTGCGTGGTGAAAAGAAGTTTTCCGCTGTTGGTGCGGTGATTAATCGGTGCCAGGAACGGAAAGTGGTGTCGGAGGATACACGATCAGTATTTGCTTTTGTTGATGTGTTTTTGCGGGGAGATCGGGGGAAATCCTTTACCGCACTGCATTCGTTGCTGCTGCGTGGTGGTTTATCGTCTACGGTGCTGAATATGTTGTTGTGGCAATTGCGAGTGTTGGTGTTGGTGTCGCAATCTGACAGTGCTTCTGTCGCTGGTTTGAAACCGTTTGTGTACACAAAGGCGAAGAAGGCGCTTGTTACCATTGATGACCCCTTTGCTTTGTTTGTGCGAGCTGAGGAGGTAGTTCGTGTCGGGCGGTTGCGCGGATCTACTGATGCGGAGATTGCGGAATACCTTGTTTTGAGTTTATAGATTTGCCTTGGTGGTGTGGCATACTGGGTGTATGATTGGTGCACTTACAGGTACGGTTCGGGATGCAGGGAAGGATGTGGTTGTGGTGGAGACCGGCGGTGGGGTTGGCTATGCGGTGACGGTTTCGGCGACGACAAAAAATAGCATTCTTGCGAAGAAGTCCTGCACGCTTTACACGCACACCGCTGTGCGGAAGGATACCATTGATTTGTTTGGTTTTCTTGAGCAAGAGGAATACTCCGCCTTTTTACTCCTCATCTCTGTTTCTGGGGTTGGTCCGAAAAAGGCGTTTGCCGTCCTTGATGCGATGCCAGTGCAGACACTTTTGTCAGCAATCCAGAAAGAGGATGTTGCCACACTAACTTCGTTTGGGGTGGGGAAGAAGCAGGCGCAGCGCATGGTGCTTGATTTGCAGAAGAAGATAGAGGTTGACTCCGATGATTCTGGGCTATCTGGTGACCTCGTCGCCACTCTCGTTGCACTTGGGTATGAGAAGAGAGAGATTGCGGATGTTTTGCAAGGAGTTGCCTTGCAGGGGGGTGTTGAGGAGCAGGTGCAAGAATTTTTAAAACTCGTGCGAGAAGCAAAGGTTCGCACATAGCGTATGGCGGTTTTTCGTGTGCTGTTTTTACTTTTTCTCCTCCTCATTAGTTTTGTTGTATTTTCAGGTTTTCGACAAACCACTGTACCACTCGCTGTGGAGCAGGATGACTCGGCGTACCATGGGAAAGAACAGTTGGATACATATACCATGCTCTTAGCTGGTGATGTGATGTTGGATCGAGGTGTTGCGTTTTGGGTTGCACGATATGGTGAGAACGACTGGCGGTTTCCGTGGCAGTTTGTTGCAAAACGGCTTTCTGGTGCCGATGTGGTGTTTGTTAATCACGAAGGAGTGATGAGTGCTGTTGGTCAAGATGCTGGTGGTGTGTATTCGTTTAATTTCCCCCTTACTGCTCTTGATGGCTTACTGTTTGCTGGTGTTGATGTGGTAAGTTTGGCAAACAACCACAGTTTTGATTGGGGTGGCGCAGCATTGTGCGATACTAGGAAGCGGCTGGTTGTGGCTGGTGTTGGTGTTGTTGGGGCAGGGTGTGATTATGTTGAGGCGAATGCACCATATATTCACTCATTTCCCGATGGGAGTAGTGTTGGTTTTCTTGGCTTCACACCGTTTTACGAGTATGGTGCTGCGGGTGCTGATTATCCCGGTATCTCCGAGTACTCTTTGGTGTCTATGCGGGAGCAGATTGTTGCGTTACAAGCGAAAGTTTCCGTTGTTGCTGTATCTCTGCATTGGGGTGATGAATATGTGTCACAACCAAATGCAGAGCAGCAGCGTGTTGGCCGCGCACTTATTGATGCCGGAGCAGATATTATCATCGGCCACCACCCGCATGTTGTTCAGGAGGTTGAGGAGTATAACGGTGGGTGGATTTTATACAGTTTGGGTAATTTTATTTTTGATCAGTATTTTTCAGAGGAGACCATGGAGGGGTTGGTTGGTGTTGCTACTGTGCGTGGTGGAGCGGTTGTGTCTGTTGAGACCGAAAAAGTATCTCTCAACCAGTATTTTCAACCATCGTTTGTTGGTGGTGAGTAGTGTTGCACTATTCCTGTTCTCGTGTGGTATCTTGAGAGTGTATGAAAGATATGCAACTTGGTGTTCTTCTTCCGATTTTCCTCTTCTTTATGCTTTTTGTCGGAATTATTATCATCTACCGAGAAGAGATTGAAAAAATGGAGCTGTTTGGGAAGTTGCACACCACTCCGGTTCCTGCTACCTACATTGATGGGTCTCCAATCCCTTCTACCCCACCCATTCCCTCCACCCCGATTATTACCACGGCCGGCACTTCTTCCACACCAAATGTTCGTTTTGTTTCATTTGGGAGCGGGAGAGTTGTTGACTCCACTTTTCGCACCGTCCCACTTGTTGATTTGCGTAGCGGTGTTGGGCCACTTCACACCCTCATATCTGGACTTGGTGATTACTATGCTCAGGCCTTTGTTGAGGAGGCATCTGGTCAGTATCGTCCATCTCCTCACGCTGGCTCCGTTGTGTTTCTCGACCGATCGTCTGGTGTGCGGGATTCAAAGCCTGATCGTGAGTACTTTGTCCTCCTTGTCTCCAATGTTTCATCGACACCTCTTACTATTACCGGATGGAAGGTGCTTGATCGGCAGAAGAGTGTTTCGTATGAGATACCCTCCGCTGTTACAGTTTTTGGTTCGGATGATACCTCTTCGCCAGTCGTTGTGCGTTCTGGGGATAGGATTTTTATTTCCTCGGGACATTCCCCAGTTGACACCTCTTTCCAGGTGAATAAGTGTTCTGGATACCACGACCAATCTGAAGATTTTACCCCAACCATCAAAACATCCTGTTCAGATCCGTTGCAAGAATTTTCTGATTATGGGGATGTTCCTTTTTCGGATGCTGCGTGTTACTCAATCGTTTCCTCTCTCTCACCCTGCACCACAGTGCGTACTATCCCCCCGCAAGTTACCGAAAATTGCCAGAGCTTTTTACAGGATGTTTTAACTGAAGAAGGGTGTGTTTCCCGCCATCGTGACGACCCTGACTTTTTTACCGGAGAGTGGCGATTATTCCTCAACGCAGACCGTGAACTCTGGAGAAATCGTGACAATGTCTTGCATCTTTTAGATGAAAATGACCTTCTCGTTGCAACTTTGGTGTATTAGTACCTAAATTTTAGTGGTAGTGAAAATGAGAGTTGTAAAAAATCTTTATTTTAAGGGGTGTTTGAGCATTTTTCTTGCTTTTTTAAGGGTGTGGTTTATACCCCCCCCCACCGCCTACCTTGTGCGGAGAAGTTACTTGTAAACTGAAATTGACAAGTAATAGTGGTTACTTGTAAACTTCACTTGACAACAAAATATTGGGTCGTGAGATCAATTTAAAAACATTTTCTTTCTCAATGTTTAGTATGTTTTCTAAAGCACTACGAACCTACTACGAAATATATCCTTATTTATCAATGTATTTTTTGTTTTTGAGGAGTTTCATGCAGATATCACTACGAGATTTTTGTTGTTTTGCACCTTTCTATCTTGTTTTTTATCTCTTTTTTAGAATTTTTTTCCTTGAATGTTAGTTTTTAACCTATCTCACATGGTTTATATCTCCAGACCTTCCCATTATCAGAAACTGAAAATATGTTTAGTCTGTTTCGTATTGCAAATTGTTTTGGGATTCTTCTTTTGGCGATCTCCGCACCTTTTCTTGGTAGGGCAATGCCATAATTTACTCCTTTTGGTTTTCTTTTCATCCGTGTACATAATGGATTGCGTGGCACTGGAAAGACCACACTGCTTTCCCGTCTGTATAGCAAGGTATAGGTTGTTGCTGTTTGTTGATGAAATTATTAATCTTTTAGGTTTTCTACTTATTAAGATGTGAATTATATATATTATCTATTTCTTCCCACTCCTCCTGCGTCATCAATGCCTCTTTATTGCTGACCAAGGCAGGATAAAGCAACCAATCTGTATCTAGTCTTACCATATTTACTCTCACCTCTTGGGGGGTGTGAGGGTTTGCAGCAACTTCATATCTAACCCATCCGTTGTGATCACTGGCAAGATTTTTGAGTATTGAAATATCGTGTGTTCGGCGTGCAACATCCCCCCGCACACCCGGGTGTCTATGTTTCTTGTCTGTTTTGTCATCTCCTGTTACCTCAAAGAACTTCGTTGAATTCCCTGATGATAACCACTTATCCTCTTTGTCCCATTTTTTATCCCTACTTTTTTTAATTTTTTCAATATCCATACAGTTTTCAATTCTTATAAAATATATAGTAACACATACTCTATTGAAACAATAGTCTTTTCCACCCATATTATTTCATATACCGAAACATTGCACAGTTAAAAAATAGCCACATGATCAAAAGCGAGTGTGTACCTTCTTGTACTATTGGGTCCGCCCACCAGGGCTCGAACCTGGGACCACCGGCTTAAAAGGCCGTTGCTCTACCAACTGAGCTATGGGCGGAGTGAGCAGGTAATATACAAAGGATACCATAACATCCTTTTATATTTCTGCGAACGACAAGCTTATCAAACTTGCTTTGTTATGGGCGGAGTGAGCAGGAGGATGGCTCTTATCCCTTGCCCATTGTTTGATTATAGCATTTTGATTTGGGTGTTGCACTTTGATGTCTTGTGGGGTATAGTGTTGGTAATGGCTAATACTACAGCAGCGAAAAAGGCGATGCGTGTGTCCGCTCGGAAGCGGGTGTTTAACATGCGTCGTTTGCGTACCATGCGGTCTCTTATGAAAGAGGTTGTTGCACGGCACCGTCGGGGGGATAGCGCTGGGGCGCGGGAACAGTATCAGGAAGCGCAGAAGGCGATTGATAAGGCGGCAAAGCGAGGAGTGATTAAGCATCAGACAGCGTCTCGTCGGAAGGCGATGTTGGCTCGGTCGATCAAGCCGTCGGCAGTAGGTGGTAATTAGTAGCACTATGGAGATGATCGGTATTGAACAATTTGTTGCGGTTCGGATGGTTGTGGGGCGGATTGTGTCTGCTGAGCAGATGGATGGTTCTGATAAAATGTTAAAACTACTTGTTGATACTGGTGGGCCGAATAATCGGACTATTCTTTCTGGTATTGCACAACATTATACCGCCACTTCGTTGGTTGGGCGGAAGTGTGTTGTTGTGGTGAATTTGCAGCCGAAAGAGATTATGGGTGTTGGTAGTAATGGTATGGTGGTGTGTGCCTCGTATACCGACGGATTGGGTGCTGAAAGTGTGCGCTTGGTAGAGCCGGCGTTGGGTATTCCGGTTGGCTCACCACTGTCTTAATGTCTTTGGGGCGGTGGTCCTAGGGTGCTATAGTGTGTATATGGTAAGTAGCAAGAAACCACGGCGTGTCTTTGTTGCGTCTGCATGGCCGTATGCGAATGGGCCATTGCATTTAGGGCATGCTGCTTCACTTATTGGCGCGGATGTGTTGGCGCGGTATCATCGGCTGAAGGGAGATCAGGTGCTGTTTGTCTCTGGGAGTGATTGTTATGGTACCCCTATTACCCTTGAGGCGCTGGGGCGGGGTGTTGATCCGTCAACCATTGCTGAGCAGTATCATACTGAGTTTTGTGCGTCGTTTGATGCACTTTCTTTCTCTTTTGATTTGTATACCAAGACCACCACCTCTGAACACCAAAAAACAGTGCAGGATATTTTTTCAACCCTCCATAAGAAGGGGTTGGTGTACACCAAGGTTGACAAGGCGTTGTATTCTCCCGCATTGCAGCGATTTTTGCCAGATCGATTTGTTGAGGGTGTGTGTCCGCACTGTGGCTATACTGATGCGCGCGGTGATCAGTGTGACGAGTGCGGGAAACTTCTTGATCCACTTTCATTGCGGGATCCGCGGGTGAATCCGAAAATGTTTCCGGGACAAGTGCCGTCGTCAGATTTTGCGCTTGAGGTTCGCGAATCTGAACATTTTTACTTGAAATTAAGCGCGTTCCAAGGTGATTTGGAAAACCATCTTGCTGCGACAGGTGGTGGGTGGCGCGTGCAGGCAAGGCGATTCACTGAAGGGTTTTTGCAGCAAGGGTTGCATGATCGTGCGATTACTCGGGACACTGATTGGGGGGTGCCGATACCGGTTGATGGCTATGCTGATAAGCGGCTATATGTGTGGTTTGAGGCGGTGCTTGGGTACCTTTCTGCCGCGCAACACTATACGCAACGCGAGGGAGATGTCGATGGTTGGAAGCAGTGGTTTTTCTCTGATGATGTGGTGCATTATTATGTGCATGGTAAAGATAATGTGCCGTTTCACAGTATTATTCTTCCGGCGATACTGATGGGTGCTGGAGATTATCACTTGCCGGATAGGATTTTTTCTTCGGAGTATTTGTTGCTTGAAGGCAAGCAGTTTTCCACTAGTCGTGGGCATGCGGTCTGGGTGTCTGATTTTCTCAAACATTTTGATTCTGAGTTGTTGCGGTATGCTATGATTGCCCAGGGACCTGAGACCTCTGATGTTGATTTTCGTTGGGTTGCGTTTGGGCAGATGGTGAATGGGGAGCTTATCGGCACTTTCGGTAATTTGGTGAATCGTATTTGTGCTTTTACTCGGAAAAATTTTCCAGATGGCGTTTCTTTTTCTGGTGCTGTGGGGGATTCTGCAAAGCAGCTACTTATCGCTACTGAAAAGGCATTTTCGTCTGTCGGTACACACATAGAGGCAGGGGAATTTCGCCAAGGATTTCGTGAGATTTTGCGTGTTGCTGAAGTGGCAAACCGCTTTGCTCACACCCAAGAGCCATGGAAACATCTGGATGACATGCAGCGGGTACATACTGATGTGTCTGTGCTTCTGCACACTATTTCTATGCTCTCCCTTTTGATACAGCCGTTTTTGCCGAAAACCTCAACCGCGATACAGGGTTTCTTTGGTCCTGATACTGTTGGGAGTGACGCCGGTGTGTCGCATACCCCCCTTGGTTGGCGGTATTTTGAGCTGCCGAAGACCTTTGTGCTTCGCGATGTTGTGCCACTTTTTGCCAAGGTTGAGGATGCGGCTATTCAGGCACAGTTGGAGCAGTTGGGGGTGGTATAGCCCTTATTTTCCTATAGATATTGACTTTATTTGGTTTTTTCTGTATAATATATAGCATTATGGCGTATATAGTATATAAAGGAGGAGAAAAATGCGCTTTCTGGCAGTTTTAATTTTAACAGTATTGTTCGGCGGATGTGGTTTGGTGGGGAAAAAAGTGACCACACCGCCGGTGGATCCGATTGAGTTTTCCAGGCCTGACCCGCTCTTCTATCTTGAAGTGGTCGGGCAGGACAACCTCAGCGCAGATCTTCTTCTGCGCGCCAACTTCATTCCCAGTGAAGATATGCAGGTATATCTGCATATCTTCACCGAGGATACCGACGGGGAAGTCCTCCGTTTCATGGTTCCTCAAGGGGTCACGAAACGGAAGATCTCGCTCATGCGGGAACTCTTCCTCGCCGCACCTGTGTTTTTGCAGGTGTACCCGTGCGAGGACGGGTGCTATTCCCCCGTTGAGGGGAATGTCATTTCTCTGTTCTAACCCGACATGCGGGGGTGCCTAAACGGCACCCCCCTTTTTTTTGTACCAACATCTCCACATTCTTTTTGTGCTATACTTATTGTATGAAGAATTTGGTTATACCAACGGTGATAGAGCAGACGAGTACTGGGACTCGGGCGTATGATATCTATTCTCGACTCCTGAATGATCGAATCATTTTTTTAGGTGGTCCGATTGATGATCAGGGTGCGAATCTTATTGTTGCACAGTTGTTGTTGTTGGATTCACAGAGTAAGGATAAGTTGATGTATTTATATATCAATTCGCCGGGCGGGTCAGTTACGGCTGCGATGGCAATTCTTGATACCATGAATCATGTGAAGGCGAGTGTTGCGACGGTTTGTGTCGGAATGGCTGCGTCTGCAGGTGCAGTGATACTATCGGCAGGGGAGCAGGGGCATCGGTCAGCACTGCGTAATGCCGAAATTATGATTCACCAGCCGCATGGTGGTGTTGAAGGGCAGGTTTCTGATATTACTATTGCTGCAAAGCGAATGCACGATGTTCGGTCGCGACTTAATAAGATATTAGCAAAAAATACGGGTAAGACAGTACAGCAGGTTGCGGAGGATGTTGAGCGGGATAAGTATATGATTGCTGAAGAGGCAAAGAAATACGGGATAATTGACAAAATCCACGCTTAATGGTATTTTTACCCCTTTTCATACTAGACACTTTATACTTTTATTTCTTTGGTATACTCTATATACGGGCGTAAGCCCCTTTTATCAGAAATATAAAACATAGCTATGAATAAGGCAAGTTTAGTCGAAAAAATGCAGGCGGATCACGATCTGACCAAAGCGCAAGCTGAGCAGATGATTGAAGATGTTTTTGGTTCTATCGTAGATGAGGTTAAGAAAGGCGAGACCGTTTCTATTGCTGGTTTTGGAATCTTTGAAGCAAAAGAGCGAGCTGCTCGTATGGGAAGAAATCCGAAGACCGGTGAGGCGATACAGATTAAAGCGTCAGTGAATCCGAAGTTCCGTCCTGCAAAGGCATTTAAAGATGCCCTTAATTAAGCATAAAGACAGCATATATGCAAAACAAGAGGTGGTCGCTAAGCGACCACCTCTTGTTTTTATGTGCCTATAAAAGCGCGGTGACCGTGGTCACCGCGCTTGTGTGTTTTGGTTAGCATGGGTATGCCGTTGTTACCACTGTATTGTTTCTGCAACATGCTCGATATTCTAATACATCACTCCACGCTACAACCACCACTTCTGTGCTGTTTCTGAATGTGAGGGTGCCTAGTGCGTTCCGGAGTGACTTTACTTCTGCACTATCCGCAATCCATTTTTTATCACAGCGTGTCATACACACTGCGACACCTGTTTCGGCGTTGATAAAATGAACCTTTTCTATTTTCTGGAAATTACCACCTGCAATCTTTCGGATTTCAGCGATCATCCTGGCAATTGCGTTTGCTATTCCCATCTTCTTGCCCCCCTTTTTTACAGAATTCTACTTTTAGTGTACTGTCTTAGAAGTGTGCTACACTTTTTATACACAGGTATTATATGCAGGAATATCAACCAAAGACATTTGCCATCCCCACTATAGATGGTATTTCAGAAAAGACGATTGAGACCCACCTTGCGTTGTACCAGGGGTATGTTACGAATTTGAACACGCACTATCAAAAAATTAAAGATTTGTGTGCACAAGAAGGGGATATGATGGCGGCCGTGTCTGCGCTGACCAGAAGGATTCCATTTGAGCTCGCTGGAGTGATTAATCATGAGCAGTATTTTGGTGCGTTAGAGGGTGGGGCAAAGTCGTTGGACTCGTCTGGTGCGCTCGGTGTGTTGGTGCAGAAACAGTTTGGCTCGTTTGATGGTTTTATTGGGGCGATACAGCAGACCGCTGCGGTTATGCGGGGGATTGGGTGGGTGATGGTCGTGTATGATAGTACTCGGAAAACATTGCATATTTACTGGACTGTTGATCATGAGTTGGGTGCCGTCAGTTTGCCTACTATTGTTGCGCTTGATATGTGGGAGCACTCCTATATGCTTGATCATCCTCCCTCGGAGAAAGGGAAGTATGTGGAGGCGTATTTGCGTGCGATTAATTGGCAGTATGTTGCACAGCGGTTTGATTCATGTTAGTAGCTGTTTTGACTCTTGGCGATATGTTTTGCTGGCACGGTTAGTGCCTCACAACTTTTCTTCTTGTATGGTGCGAGATATGCGTTTGCGATGGCATATCCGATAGCGCATGCGGTAAGTGGTGGTATGCTTTCTTCCTCGCTACCCCAAAACCACTTTTCTATGTTTGGTGGTGTTGTTGCGTTATGTTCGTTCTTTATCTTTTCCCACAGTCGTTTCACTTCCTCTTTAGAGAATTGTGTACAGTGGCTTTTTGGTTGTACGGACAATTTTTCTGTTACAAATATCTCCGCCAACCCTTCGTTTATGACTTCTTCAAGTAGTCCGCAGTGAGCATCAAGACCGATGTGTTGTGTGCGTGCGGTGGTGTATAGTCCACGACAGCAGTGCTCTGTGATATTTTTTGCGATTTTCTCTTTGTTTTTTAGCAGTGTGCTGTGTATTGCGTCGGCATCAGCGAAGAGGTACATAGCGGTTTCGTCATATGAAAGTCCAAAAAACATTTCATTATTAGATACTCTTTTTGCGTTGACGGCAACGAGCACTTCACACTCCTTCAGGTTGAGCTCTTCGTGTACCACACGGTATGTTTCCTCAACGGTCTGCGTGATAATGTGTTGCGCCTCTTCGTTGAGTGTGGTAGCGTCGTTTTTCAGGAAATGTGTCTTATACATTATTTTCATATTACCAAATGCTTGGTGTTTTGGATACTACTTGGGCTTTTTTGTTTCAGAATGGTGGTATAGTAGTACTATGAACTTTTATGTGCGATCTTTTCAAGAGGGTGCGCGACGGATACTCCTCCTTTTTTTACTCCTCTTTTCATGTCTCGCACTTTTTGTGTCCACCGGTGGTTTCGTGCGTGATGGTGGGGTTTCTGTGCAGGCGCAGTCAGGGAATTCCGCTACTACCGATCAGTCGTGGGCGGTACGATCGTTTATTTGGAGTGAGGAAGGAAATGCTTGGGCTCGGACGAATTGCACTATGACTATCGGTGGGTTCGGGTCTTCGGTGCTTGGTGAGTCAGCGCAGTCGTTGTGCAGTAATCGTGGTAGAGCGCCGCTGAGTTTTGTCCACTATTACCATGACACCGACCCCGATGACCGTACGCCGGCTGATAGCACTGATGCTGTGTTTGGTAAGTTGAAAGGGCGGGCGTGGTCGCCGCTCTATGGGGTGATTTACTTTGATCCGTCTGATTTTCCCGCTTCCACATCTTGTTATGGGCTGACTGGTGCTAATCGGCAAGCGCGGATACGGCGATCTGGTGGTGAGGTGCAGCTGGTTGGTTGTGCGTATGTGCCACTGTTTCAGGATTACATTCTCTTTAACAGATCTGGCGCAGCACACTCTAATCTCCCGTCCTCTGGCTGGAGTGGGGTGCGTGTTACTACTGTTGAGGATGTTGCCAGTGCGTATCTTGCTTTGCACGGTTGTGCATGGTCATCAAAGAATGGTTTTTGGTCGTTCGGTCCGAATAAGGCATCTGCGGCAAGTAAGGAGAACTGTCTGCCGTCTACGCATGACACCGCCCTCAAAAAGGTGCTTCCTGAATCACGCATTGGCTCCCCGGGGGGTGTTGTTACTGTCATAAACCCAACCCGTACCTCCGCAAAAATTGGTCAAGAAGTTGGCTACCAATATGCATGTCCGGATGGGTATGCTACCCCTTCCCTTCGAATCGGTTCACGGATTGTTTCCGCCATTCTTGCACTTTTCCGCGGTTCCTATCGTGAGATATTTACTGATCCAGTTAGCAATCTTTTACTTACCTGTACTGATCGGTCCGGTGTTTTTACCACTGTCCGTAATTCTTCTGGCTCGTTCGCTCCTTCAGTGAAGGAGTCCTTCTTCGTTTCCTCGTTCACTGCCATGCCATCGGTGCTTACTGCGGGGGGCTTTGTGTCGTTTGGAGGACAGGTGAGCAACCAAGGTGGTTTTTCTGATCGGTCGTTTGCTGATAGTAGTGTTGGGCATTGCGATAACACTGCTCAGAACAAATGTGTTTATGGTACACCGAATGATGCGGCTGTTCCCGATGATGCTACTTATTATAAGTGGCGGTGTGATGGTGTGAGTGGTGTGCATTCAGCGACCTGTCAACTTGTGAAAGCGCAATCCGCCAGATCTACACAAGGGCAGTGTGATAATGCAGTGCGCAATACCTGTACTGTTGGTACGGCGAATGACATCATTCTTCCTGATACTGCTACTCACTACCGTTGGCAATGTGGAGGGGCGCAAGGCGGCGGTGTCTCTGGTGCCTGTCAGATTCCGAAGGCGGCTATCCCTGGGAATCAGGGGTACTGTGTTATTATTGACAAGGTAACTGGGCGGGTGGTGCGCCGATTTGATGTGGAAGGGATTAATGTTCCTATTTCTGGCTCTGACTTAACTGTTCGAGATGCTGTGTATACTTTGCAATGTCAGTATAAGAAGTTTACTGCGGATGGATCGTTTGATACATGGCAGCCAGTTCCCGTTTCCTCTGTTGCTGTTAAGGTGTTGCCGCAAGGTATTTCTGAGCAGAACACTTCCGTTTCCATCGGCTCGCCAGTTTTCTCTGAACTTTCTAATACCGTTTCGGTTACCATCCCTTCAGGGGCTGCCATGGTGCATGTGTACCGTCTTGACAGTGTTTCTGCTACACGAGTTGGTGCTGATTCACTCTATAAGGTGTTTGTTGATCGGGGTGCAGTTGCGTTGAGTGAGGGCGAGACACTCAGTGAGATAAAAGCAAGATTGTTTGCACCTACGGTTCGGAGCAAGGTTTTGTTTGTGAGTTCTGGTTCTGGTGGTATTACTAAATCCGCCGTTATTGATAAGTCGCTCGTTGCTGTTGCTCGGACTGCTGGTGGCGTGTGGAGTCAGCGAGTTACACACACACTCTCAGTTGATGGTTTCTGTGATATATCTCTATCTGTGCGTAACCGTTGCATAACTGGTACCGTTGATGATGCGGGGGTTGCTGATTCTGCCACCCACTACCGGTGGCGCTGTGTTGGTGCTGGTAACGGTCAATCTTCCTCTGTCTGTGAAACATACAAACCGGTTGATGGCGGTTGGAGCGATTGGGCTCCTCCTTCAACGGATGCTGCCTGTGGCGGTACGCTGGCTCAGACAAGATCCTGCACCAATCCTACACCAGCCCATGGAGGCGCAGCGTGCTCTGGCTCTTCCAGTCGTCAAGGTCCTGGGACGGGATGTCCCCGTCGTGATGAGGTTTGTAGAGATGGTTCCTGTGATGCGGTGCTGCCTTTGTGTGAGGGAGATCCGCCCCCACCCATTTTTGCGAATTGGGTTGGGAGTGCTAACGGAAGATCTGTCCAATGTTTATGGAAGGCAAAGAGTAGTCAGCACACCTTTCCTGTTGGGCGGAGAGGGGATCGCCATTCCGTTCATGCCAACTCTTTCGGCGGTGTGTACAGAGGGTTTGGTTCGCTGGTATTTGCGTGCGGAGATTCTGGTTGGGAGGAAGTAGAATCCGAATCTACATGTGCTTTGGTTAGTACCCCTACCTGTGACGAAACGGTACGCAATGGCTGTGTTTACGGTACTGCCCAAGACGAAGTGGTTGAGGACACTCCCACACACTATCGATGGCTGTGTCTTGGAGAAAGTGAAAGAGTCGGGGATTATGCTGAATGTGAGAGGCACAAACCGATTGACGGTGATTGGGGTGATTGGGGTCCACTTCCGGATGTTGCTGTCTGTGGTAGTGCGTTTACTCAGACAAGAACCTGCACCAACCCTGCACCGTCATATGATGGTGCAGCATGCTCCGGTACTTCAAGTCGTCAGAGTGTCGGGACGAAGTGTCCGTCTGGTCAGGGTTGTAAAGACAATGTGTGTAAAGAGATTGTGCGGTGTGCAGCGGTTTCCACCCCTCAGGTTTGGCAGTTGCGCGATGTTCTATGCCTCGCAACAGCGTCAGATGGTGGATTTGTCCTCCCTGCAGGGGAGGAGGGGGATCGTTACACGCTTCAGGCAAATAGTCCTAGTTTCGGGACCGGCTATGCTGTGTTTGAATGCAGCCAATCTTCCCGATGGGTTCGTACGGCGGAGGAAAGTATCTGTAGTGAATAACCCCTTTTTGTCCCTTGCATCAGAGCAATGTGTATTACGCTGCACATTGCTTTGTTTGCAGTGTGTGCTTTACTATAAACATTTTTTCACCCTATAAATACTGGATATTTTGTTGAAAACTTTGATTTTATAGGGTTTTATTTTGTTTATAGTGTGTATCTTACTATAAACATTTTTTCACCCCATAAACACTGGATATCTTGCTGGAAACCTTGATTTTACAGGGTTTTATTTTGTTTATAGTTCGTAAATTTTACTGTATGGTCTTTTTTGTTCTTTATTCATAAGGTTTTTTACTGTATTGATTTTTTATCTTGATTTTACTTGCTATTTTTACCCTTATAGTATATGTGTTATTGTATGGTATTTTTTACCCTTTGTTTATGTGGTATTTTTTCATCATGTTGTTTTTGTACTAATTTTACTTGTTATTTTTTACCTTATAGTATATACTGGCTACCATGCAGATAGGCCCCACAAAACAGCATATATTAGATTTACTACAGAAACAGCGCCTTTCTCCGCGTGACCTGCAGCGGGAGATTGGTATTAGTGTGTCTGTGGTGCATGCCCACTTAAAATCTTTGCTTGAGGCAGGTCTTATTCAGAAATTTGGTACTGCGCCACGGGTTTTTTATAAGATTCGTCAGCGGTCTGCCGCTGATGTGGTGGAAGAATCCTTTGTCTTTCAGGATTCGTTGGGGATCCTTCATACCGGAATGGATGGGTTCCGTCTGTGGTCTCAGCGAGGTTTGAAGAAGTTTTCTTTTGAGGAGAAGGTTTCTTTATATGCTGAGCGAGTTTCGGTGATGGAGTCAAATAGGCATGCTGGTGTTTTTGACCTTACTGGTAAGTTGCAAAAGATTGTCGCTGTTGGGGGTGAGATTCATCTTCAGGAGATGGTGGCTCTTTCCTTGCGGACGGTGCGGGATTTTTCTCGAACGAGGATGGGGATATATATGGATATGGTGAAAAGTGGTGGTAACCAGGAGATTGTGGATAAGATTTTGGATTATGCAGTTCCGTTAATTATTGCGTATGCTAAAAGGCAGCAGGTGAACGCAGTTGGCTTTATTCCTCCGACGAGAGAACGAAGTCAACAGATTATGACCTTGCTTGAAAAACGATTTCGGAAGGGTCCCCTTCGACTTGCTGTTCTGGATATACAAAAGGTTCGCACCAATGGTTTTGTTCGTGAACAAAAGTCCATAAAGGATTTGAAGGATCGGATATATAATGCGGATCATACTTTTTTGATTTCTTCATACTCATACCCACACAACTATAAGCGGATACTTCTTGTTGATGACTTTGTTGGTTCTGGGTCAACTTTGAACCAGGTTGCAAATATACTGAAGGAGCGCGGATTTGAGGGTAAGGTGTTTGGCCTTGGTGTTGTTGGTGATGAGTTGGGGTACAGCGTTGAAAAGGTTTCTTAACTGCGGAGGGGGAGGGATTCGAACCCTCGATACGGTTGCCCGTATGCCGGTTTTCAAGACCGGTGCCTTCAACCACTCAGCCACCCCTCCAGTGTATATGATACCGTATCTATTGTTTTGTTCTATATAATCATTGCCGTCAGCATGTCCATTGGCGTTGGTTGCAATTCTTCCTCTTTCGGTATTTCCAGTTGCGTGAGGGCACTTTCTATATCTTGTATGTTGACATCGTAGATGGGGATTATTTCATTCATATTAATTATTTTTTCTATTTTCAGGATGAGTCGCGCGCGTTCACCGGGGTCGTCTATGATGTTGAATCCTTTGATGCATTCTGTCTCCACAAAATCATCGCCCATAAACATGCCGATGGGAGTTATGTTGAATAGTAAGTGTTTTGGCTTTTTCCTGATGATGTGTATGAGGGTAACGGTCGCAAGGACGATGAGCGCACCGAATATGTAGTCCCGCATAATAATGGTTAGTAGTACTGCCCCTGTGCCGATGATAATGATGAGTAACTCTCTGTCTTTTGTATATGCCTTTTTCTCTTCGGTGAATTGCCATTTGACTAATGACTCTATATTGCCGGTGACAGTTTTTCTATGGTCGTTGGTTTCATGGGTACTCTCTTCTGCTGTGGTCTGTTGTTTCATACGCGTATGTAGGCAGTATACACCGTTCGTACACACTGGTTTACCTGTTTGCTTTTCTGTGTGGCAGCATGGTGTTGTATGCGGAGAAGTATTTTTTCATATAGCAACCTTTTTGTTACTTCATTCTTGTTTACCTACAGCATTGTGAATCTGTTGGCGCATTTTTTCTCACGATTTATCTAAACGATCTATGGATTCAGTTCTTGCGTTTATTCTTTTTCCGACAGCGCTTGCTGTTTTGATTTTTTCTGCACATTATTTTTTGGATACAGTGCAAAAGATGGGTGTTTCGCTCGGTGTTCGTCCTTTTGTTATGGGATCGTTTATCGTTGCGTTTGGCACCTCTTTTCCGGAGGTGGTTATTTCTCTACTTTCTGTGCTGCAGGGTATTGCTGATGTGCCGGTGGCGCAGGTTGTCGGCTCTAACATCGCGAATATCCTCCTTGTACTCGGTGTTGCCGCACTGTTAGCGCGAAAGTTTGTCATCGGTAAAAATTTGGTGGATGTTGAATTACCGCTCATTGCCGCAATTACCGCGTTGTTTGTGTTCGTTGTGTTTGATGGGGTTGTGCACACTCTTGAGGGGGTGTTGTTGTTGATCGGTTTTGGTATCTATGCAGTGTATATTTTTCGCTCTGGTGATAACCGCTCGTATCCCACAACGATGCGCGAGCAGTTGCGTGGTCTCTCTCAGATTCCGCGGGAGATTTTTATTTTTATTGCAACTGCTCTCTGTATCGCTGTTGCGTCGCATTTCGTTGTTACTTCTACCATTGCGATTGCCTCGTTACTCTCTGTTTCTGAGGGTGTTGTTGCTGTTACTGCTTTGGCGCTCGGTACCTCACTCCCAGAACTGGTTGTGTCTGTGCAGGCGGTGTTGCGGAATGAAATAGAGCTCGTGATAGGGAATGTTATTGGATCCAACATCTTTAACATCCTTTTCGTTCTTGGCATTTCCGCATTGTTTTCTACACTCACCGTTGATGTCATGCTGCTGTCTCTCGGTGTTCCGGTGTTGGTTGGCTCTACGGCGTTACTTATTGTCTCTGGTATTTCAAACCGTATGCATGTTTGGGAGGGGTTGTTTTACCTCTTGCTGTATGGGGCGTTTGTTGGCTCTGTTATTGGCTTGCTTTAACCTGTTGCCAGTTTTTGCCTCTCTCGTGAGGCACTGTTCACCGTGCTTTCGTTGGTGTAGTATGGGTAGTGTGGGGCGATTAGCTCAGTTGGCTAGAGCGTCTGGTTTACACCCAGAAGGTCGCAGGTTCGAGCCCTGCATCGCCCACTTGGGAGTACAAGCACACACTTATTTTTTATGTTTAAGTTTAACAAAACCACTCTTTACGCCATTATCTTGGGTGTTTTTTGTGTTTTTCTTGTGGTATTGAATTTGGGCTGACCCTGTTGCTGATGGTTTCGTATCACCATACTTATACACATGATGGCTTGACCATACTATGTATGCGAGATTTTTTTTGTATAGTATAAGTATGTTCTATCGTGTGCCGTTACACTCTTTTTTTGTTTGGGCAGGGTTTCTCCTCTTTGCTATAGTTTCTTTTGCGAGTGTGGCTCACGCTCAAAAAGACCCCACCATCCGCACCAGCCCCCTTGATCCCATCACTGTCTGTGCGACCGGGAGTTCGCCACCCGCACCTTCCAAGGAGTAGAGTGCAGGGGTACCACTGACACCTGGGTGAATGAGTGTGCTACTCCCACTTCCTGTTGTAATTCCGGAGAGTTCCTGAAGATTACCCCTACCGGTCTGACATGTTTCCCTTTTTCAAACAAAGCAAGTGTTGCTACTACCTCTTGCCCACACTGCTGTGGCATCAGTGAGTTCGCTGTTATCACCACGCTCGGTCTGCGCTGTGCCGGCAGCTCCTGCACCTCCGACAGTAACTGCTCTGCACCGCTACTCTACTGCCACCGTACTATCAATCGCTGTGTCCAGTGTACTCAAGATAGCCACTGTCCTGGTGCCACCAACTTCTGCAACACCCAGAGCCGATGTGAGACCTGTACCTGGGACACCGACTACACCTGTGACGAAGCACACCTAACCAAATTGGTAAAGCATTGTCGCCTCGCTGATGGCACCATCAAGAGTACCCAACATCTCTCCTGTCCCGGCAACTTCGGTGGTTACTGCAACAGAGGTGCGTGTGCATGCCCCCCGAGAGGGCCCTCAAAGTGGGATAGAACCCCTACTACTTGCCCTTCCGCTTCCACCATTACCTGTGGGAGTGCTATTCCTGACCAGAAAGCCGCCTGTATCCCCGGCAACACTGCTAGCTGTAAAGCTATACCCTGTAATCAACTAACTACTCCACAACCGGTAAAAACCTGCACCGGTACCGGCACCCGCTGTCCTTCCGGTCAGTACTGCAGTGGTTCCACTTGCTACTATCCTCCTTCCTATCCAAGTTACAGTCCAACCTATAGCGGACCTGCATACGGAGGCGGTGGGCCATCTTACTACCCAAGTAGTCCGCCGACTTACACTAGCCCTCCGACTTATACACCAGGTAGTGGGCCTTCCTACCCTTCCTACCCTTCCTACCCTTCATATCCGACTTATCCACCTGGCAGTCCTCCACAGGAACCTGAACCTGATTGCATTTATAATCATCACTGTGATTCTGACTATCGCTGTTCGAGTGGAGAGTGTGTGAGGAGGGCGACCCCATCTTATCCTCCCACATATCCCACCACATCTACACCTCCCACATATCCCACAAGGTCTACCCCACCCTCCTGTAACGGTAACGAATGTGGCTGTGGATCAACATCGGCGTGGTGTGAAAGTGGTGGAACGAAGCGTTGCTATTGTGCCGCTAGCGGTGGCTCCTGTGTAAAGCGTTGGAGTACTTCAAGTTGCCCTCACGGTTGCAGTGGTGGCAGTTGTAATTCAGCTCCCTCTACATCTTCATCTTGTACCCACAAACACTGTAGAGGCGTTTGGTTAGGTTGTCGATGTACCTCTCACTCTCACAATGATGGATGTAATCATTCTGGTAATAATTGTGCTACCCCGGGCGCGCCGCCTTCTGCTTTCGGTGTTGAAAAAACTGGTTGTACTCATACACATAGGTATGGTATTGGTTGCAGTAGCGGTCAACATCACCATGGATCGAGTGGAAGTTGTGGTCACACACATTGCCATTTGTTCAATTGAGAAAAAAATTAAAAACCACCATATTAATTATGGGTATAAGCGTGAGATGTGACATGTTGTGTATGGATTTGATGTTTTAAAGTGATGTTTTTGACCAAGGATTTTTGGTGTGCCTGCGGTGTGTCATGCTGATGGTGCAAGCAGGAAGTGCGGTATATAACAAAAACCAGCAATGTATACCATTGCTGGTTTTTTTGAAGTCATCATACTACTTGAACCACTGCTCAGCCCATTTGTATCGGTTCGGCATGTTTACCTTTATGTGTTCATAGGCCTGACTGCCTGCAACATGATGCAGCACCCAGTACTCTGCAAAGAATGATGAAGCGCTCTCATACGAAGGGCCGGTCTTGTCGTAAGAGAGAGTTTTTCCCACCTCTGCAAAATCCTTCCTCTCTGCCTCAATGTATGCCATCCCTTCGGGCGTTTTCTCCCAATTTTCGGGATTGCCTGCGGTGTTGTATTGATGGCTGTGGAACAGTTCGGCGGCAATTATTCTCAGGGTGTTACTCCTGATGCTTTCATTAGCTTTATATATATGGGCGACAGGGTGTACATATAACCCGCCGGATCTCCCTGATTCTCCTCTTCCGCCATGCACCACGATTTGGATATCGGGATGTATGCTCAGTATAGAGAAGAGGGACTGTATCTCATTCGGTATATTTGGCGGGATATAGTGGCCGACCAAGTCGGTTCCGCGCACCTCTTGTTCTGGCACGGTCTGTTGCGGTATCGGTGTGGTCTGTTGTACCGTTGGCATGGTCGTGTCTGGTACCACTGGATCTGCCATTTCAACAGGTCTTACCTCGAGTGTTGGTGTGCTGAATGACTTTACAAGCGCATGGTCTGCATGGTCTGCCGTGTCAGTAGTTGCCGTAACGGAGAAGGTGCCTTCCCATGCCGTTGATAGGCAGAGAAATGCTGTTCCTTCTGTGTCCACGGGTTTGCAAGTGTTACGC
>JGIcombinedJ30088_10000174_pt1:0-62500 | contig 70218 bp, 62 predicted proteins | sample PinacodermPK_FD_30088 | JGI IMG/M metagenome (IMG submission 30088)
CGCTCATGTACACGGTTGCGCGCTCGGGGTGGCCCGCCGCTTCCCGAGCCGCGACGAAGGCGTCGACGGCGGCCGCCGAGCCCCCGCTCGTCAAAAGCCCGCCCGCGCTCTCTGGATAGCTGAGCCAGCGCCGGAACCAGTCGATGACGACCAACTCGAGCTGGCTCGGACCACTCGCGGTCAGCCAAGTGCATTGGTTGATGTTGTACCCGGCGGCCATGAAGTCGGCCAACACCCCAGGCCAAGTGGGCGACGACGGGACAAACGCGAAGCAACGGGGGTGATCCAGCCGCGCCGCGACCGGGAGGATCTCGCGCGCGGCCCGTTCAATGACCTCCACCGCTGGCCGGCCATCCTCGGGTGGATCCTCCATCAACCGGGCCCTGAGCTCCTGCTGGAACTCTCCATCCCAGGCATCTTCTCCAGGCAGGCTTTCGATCCGCCCCACTACAAGCTCTGCCGCCTTGCGCGCAAGATCGAGCATGAGCTCGGGGGTCATCTGGAGGCCATCACGCACCTCGCCACATACCTCTCTGCACTCGACTTTGCCGCTTGACACCCCTTGTCTTTACCCCTGACTGTCCCATACACACCTCTCCGGTTCGTCATGCGGTTACTGCAAACTACGTCGTTCGCTACTTGATCCAAGAAAAAAGAATATAAATATCAGGATAACAATACTCCACCTATGTAGAAAGGCATCGCGTATCGGGCACTTCGCCAAGTGTATTCCGGGGCTGCTGACTGGCCCTTTACTCCCAAGCCGCCAAAGAGCGTGCCGAACGGCAGGTATACTAAAGGACTTCGAAGCGGCTGGGTAAAGTCGAAAGCTAAGGTGGCGTTGGTGAAGCTAGTAAGGAGTCCGCTTGTGCTGGGGGCGCAACAGGGAATCAACAAACTCTTGCCAGCACCCCTAGCGGGGCCACGCACCGGATGAGGGAGTCCTCTCGCGGTGACGAACTCGGGCCGACTCACCTCACTCCAAATATCAGTCAATATAGCGATGCAGGTGGTATCGCCCGTCGTCGGTGTTTCCCGTTAAACTGGCAGCATGATCGATACGAAGACCGCCGAATCCGTTCTCGCCACGGCCCGCTCGCACGGCGCCGACTTCGCCGAACTCTACCTGGAACGGTGGCACCGGCGTACCCTACGAATCATCGATCGCGAGGTCAAGGAAGCGACCAGCGGCATACAGTACGGCGCGGGCCTCCGACTCCTCTACGGGACCGATGTGGTCTACGCCTACACGAACGATCTCGACCGGGAATCCCTGGTCGAGCTAGCCGACACACTCGCCAGGCTGAAGGGGAGGGCAGGGAGCGTAAACGCCAGAGGTGGCGGCGGCCTCGACTTCCGAAGGCATCAAGTGAAAGGCCTTCACCAACCTGCCGACCCGTTCGACACCAAGCCCAAGCGCTACCGCCTCGAGCGCCTCCTCGAACTCGACGGCGGGGCGCGGGTCGGACCCGAGGTCAAACAGGTCGAATCGAGCTATCTCGAGTGGGAACAGGATGTGGTGATCGCCAACTCGGAGGGGCTATGGGTGGAGGATCGCCGGGTACGGAGCCGGATGAACGCCATGGTGATCGCTAGCGCAGACGGCGACACTCAGACCGGCTCGCACGGCCCCGGACTATCGAAGGGCCTCGAGCTGTTCGACATCTTCTCCCCCGCCGAGGTGGGAAGGACCGCTGCGGAGATGGCCATGACCAACCTGAAGGGGAGCCGGGCGCCGGCGGGGACGATGCCGGTCGTGATCGGCAACGCCTTCGGGGGGGTGATCTTCCACGAAGCGCTCGGGCACCTGCTGGAGACCACTTCGGTGGCGAAGAAGGCCTCCGCGCTCTCCGACCTCCTAGGAGAACAGGTCGCGAGCCCCACCGTGACCTATATCGACGACGGTACTACCCCCCACGGTTGGGGCTCGTCGGAATTCGACGACGAGGGCCTCCCGACTGAGCGGACCGTGCTGATCGAGCGGGGCCTCCTCAAGTCCTACATGGTGGACCGCGTGGGCGCGCTCATGACCGGCTACCGACCCACAGGTTCCGGCAGACGCCAGGACTACACCTTCGCCCCTACCTCGAGGATGCGCAACACCTTTATCGCCCCCGGCGAGACCCCGAAGGAGGAACTCTTCTCCGGCATCGAACTGGGGCTCTACGCCAAGACCATGGGGGGCGGCCAGGTCTATCCCGGCTCCGGCGAGTACAACTTTGCGGTCCGCGAGGGCTACATGATCCGCAATGGAGAGGTCGCCGAGCCGGTGCGTGGGGCCATGCTGGTCGGCAAGGGACCCGACTCCATCCAGCGCATTCAGGCGGTCTCGCCCGACCTAGAGACCGCCCCCGGCATGTGCGGCAGCCTTTCGGGTTCACTGCCGGTCGAGGTCGGCCAACCGCACCTTCTCATCGATGAGATCGTGGTCGGAGGTGAGGCGTGACCTTCAATGAAGCCAAGGCCTATCTGCTAGCCAGAGCCAGGGCCATGAGCCTCGAGGTGGAGGTCCTGGCCACCGAATCCCGCGAGCTGACCCTCAACTCTTTCGGTGGCAACCTCTCCGAGATCACCCGGGCGTCGCAGGGGGGGGTAGGAATCCGGGTCGTGGTCGGCGGCCGCTTCGGGTACGCCTACAGCGAGGAGAAGACCGAGGAGGCGCTCGACTGGATCCTCCACGAGGCTCGGGAGAATGCGGAACTGTCCAGCGCCGACGACGGATTCCTGCCCGAAGGCAGCTCCGTAGGCCACCGGGACCTCATCTCCGAAGGCCTCAGCGCCCCCCTTGCGGAGAAGGGGGAGCGGGCGATCGAACTCGAGCAGGCCCTGCGGGAGGATGAGCGCACCAAGCAGGTCTGGATCACCCACTACACCGAGCGTGAGGTGTTGGAAGAGCTGGCCTCCACGAACGGGGCTGAGGGGGGCTACCGTAACGGATTCGCCGGGTTGATCTCGTCACTCGTCATGCAAGAGGGCGAGAGCATCAAGCAGGGAGTAGACATCTCGGTCGAGAAGGAGTTCCACGCCCTGGATCCGATGACCACGGCCCAGAAGATGATCGAGACGACTGCCCGCCACTTAGGGGCCCGACCCCTAAAGACGGGCCTCTACCGCGCCTACCTCGAGCCGCGCGTTGTGGCCCAGCTGCTCGGGGTGCTTACGAGAGCCCTCAGTGGGAAGGCGCTGATCGAGGGCAAGAGTCGCTTCGCCGACAGGCTCGGAGAGGAGGTCGCCTCCGACCGGATCACCCTCGTGGACGACCCCACGCTCAGCGACGGTCTGGCCAGCCGCCCCTTCGACAGTGAGGGGACTCCGGCCCGGGCCGTCACCCTCATCGAACGCGGCGTCCTGCGCAGCTTCCTGCACAATAGCTATACGGCCAGGAAGGCTGGCCATGAGAATACCGGGCACGCCTCCCGCTCCTACCGAAGCACCCTCGGTGTCGGCTTCTCAAATCTCTCGCTCCAAACCGGGGAGGGGGTCGACCTCGTCGAGGGCGTCCTCGTCACCGACCTGCTGGGCCTTCACGCCGGTGCCAACCCCATCACCGGGGACCTATCTCTTCAGGCGTTCGGCATCAAGATCGAGGGAGATGAGCGCTACCCGGTCGAGAACTTCGCGATCTCGGGGAATCTCTTCGAACTGCTGAAGCGGGTGTCTGCGGTCGGTGACGAATCCGAGTGGCACTTTACCGCGGGAGCCATCGGCGCACCCATGCTCGAGATCGAGTCGCTCTCCTTCGCGGGTGCCTAGAGCCGCCGCTATAGCGGCGAGCGGGAGTTACTGTGCACTGACGAGGTCGGGTCGCAGGCTGCTGGCACGGCGCAGGTAGATGTGCTTCATCTCGACCTGCCTCTTACGGGTATTGACCTGCATCAGCACCCGGATGACGTGGGTCAACCTGCCCGGAACGGGTATCTCCTGGTTACATAGGAGGGGCACAAGGTTCATACCTAGCTGGCGGGCGGCCTCCGCAGGGAAGACGCTCACGAGATCTGGCGTCGTAGTGAAGAAGATGGCGGCGATACACTCGTATGACTCGATACCGTTCGCGTCGAGCATGGCGACCAATAACTCCTCTGTCGCCTCGAGGATCAGTTCGCTCTCGTCAGCCTCGACCGTCGTGGCGCCGCGGATTCCTCGCACCCAATAGGGCTCCATGCCCACGAGTGTAGCAGAGGACCAGCGCCGAACCGTAGCGCGAGCGCTCGGGGGAGATGCACAACGATCGGTCCGAGTCACTGCACAGCAGAGCGTCCCTATCAGCCCCCCACAAGACCTGAAAGACGATCTGCTCCAAGAAGCTGCCGGAAGTGAGGACCGGTGGGATCGGTCCACCGTCTCTAGCCAACTCGGCTATCCGTCCCAACGTATTTCACAGGTGATCTCCAGGGAGACAAGTCTCTGTCGGTAGAGACGCAGATTCGGACGTTCTCAGATGCTGCCCTGTCCTGCACCTTGATAGCCGCAGCCGGCCCTGATGACCCTACTCTCTATTCCCGGAACCCCTCGGCAAACATTACCAACGTCGGCAGGATAAACAGGATGAATACACCCGACAACACCAAACCGCTCAGCATGCTGACGACGAACGGCACCAGCAGAAACTCATGGGGGCGGACGCGCCTTTGGGACTCCCCAATACCAGACTCTCTTAGCCCAGCTTGTGATCTCAAGTTTCCGGGTAGAGTCCCTTAATGCTCGACTACGTCGACCGAATCATCGTCGGTTGCTGGCAACTCTCCGAGGGCCACGGCGACTCTGGAGGGCGCTCTGCGTTCGATGCCTTAGAGGCCTATTACGAGGCGGGATTCCGGGTTTTCGACTGCGCCGATATCTACACCGGCGTCGAGGCGCTGCTCGGGACCTTCATCCGGGCGAACGGCCTGAGCAGCCGAGAGCTGTTTATCCACACCAAGTACGTCCCCGACCTCACAACGCTCCCCACACTGAGCCCGGAGCAGACCGAGGCCGCAATCGACCGCTCCCTATCGCGACTGGGCACCAAACGCCTCGACCTGGTGCAGTTTCACTGGTGGGACTACCGGGTACCCGGCTACCTCGGGGTGCTCGATACCCTTTGCCAGCTCCAGAAGCAGGGCAGAATTACAGAGATCGGTCTGACCAACTTCGACGTGGAGCGCACCGAGGAGATCCTCGACTGCGGCGTCCCCGTCGCCTCGATCCAGACACAGTACTCCGTCATCGACCGCAGACCCGCAGGTCGGCTCGCGGCCCTCGGGAAAGCGCACGGCATCCCCCTCCTCTGCTACGGAAGTGTCGCCGGGGGACTCCTGTCCAATCACTATCTCAGCAGGCCCGAGCCTCAGGAACCCTACGAGAATCGCTCGCTGACCAAGTACCTGCTGATGCTCGAAGAGATGGGCGACTGGGAATCCTTCCAGGGGCTTCTGCAGGTGCTGAGCGACATCGCAGAGCAGCGGGGCACAGATGTCGCCACCGTGGCGAGCGCCTACTGCCTTGAGCAGGACGCGGTGCGCGCCTGCATCGTCGGCGTGAGGAACACCGACCATCTCGACCGGCACGTCGCCCTGCGTGACACCGTTACCCTAACAGGGCGGGAACTCGACCGGATCGAGAGCGCGCGATCCACCTTGGGCGAGATTCCCGGCGCGGTCTACGCGCTCGAACGCGACCTCGGGGGAAGGCATGGGCGGATCATGAACTACGAACTCAACAGCAAGTCAGCATGACGGGCAAGGCACCAAGAACCTTTTATCTCTACGACCTGAAGGTCGAGATCGTGGCGGTGAAGGAGGGGCTCGAGGAGATCTGCAACCACCACCTCGGCGACTACTTCGAGGTCTCCGGTGAGAACATCCGTATCCCCGACGGAAAGACCTTCAGCCTGTATGCGCTGGCCGCCGTGCTCCCCCTCCTCCCCGCCAAGCAGCGCGTCACCGACGAAGCTGACTGGATGGCGACCGACGACCTGGTGATGTGCCCGGACCCGAACTGTGAGGCCATGATGAAAATAACCAGGACAGGCATCAGAGAGTTTCGGACCGAAGAGGTGACCGCGAATCGCTGATGCTGCCTGACCGGCGCCAAGCGGCGGGTTCAAGGTCGGCTCCTCCAGGATATGACGGGCGGCCGACAAGGTGTTTGAAGAGCTTCTCTTGCGGAACGGGTAGCGGGTCCGCTGTTTGGGGAGTTGCAGACTCACTCCTCGTCCGGGCCTGAGGTGTCGGCACTCTCTTCCTGAGCCGAGGCCCGACCGCTCCCCTACCAACCCTCGCGGATCTCGCTCGAGCTGAGATCCAGCCGGAACGCCTCCGCTGGTAGTTCCTCGAAGAGGTCCTCGAATCCGCCGGGAACGGGAGCGTCGCCAAGGGAGAGCAGTCGGCCCCGGTGCTGCCGGAGGGCCACCAGGAACCGGGCTCCGCAGCTGCGCACCACCCCCAGCGCCTCCTGCACCCCCGCCAGACCCCCCTCATAGAAGCGCGGGTCGACGACGCGGACTGCGGTGTCGCTACCGATCACGAAGACGCTACCCGGAAAGAGCCCGGCCTTGGCGGCGAAGAGGGGGGAGCGGGTCAGCAGGAGTGGCGCCACCGTCGCGAACTGGCCCGCCCGGCGCCAGGCCTCGAAGGGGCTTATGGCCGCCTTGGCAGCATTCACGAGCGGCAGTTCGAACAGCACCCTGCAACCCAGGTGCTCCGCCGCAGCCCATGCCAGCCCCAGATGTCCCCTGTGCAGGGGGTTGAACGAGCCTGAGAGGATCGCCACACCCTTCGGAGGGCCGCCCGTGGTGGGAACGCCGTCCTCGGGGCGGATCAGGACCCAGGGCAACTCCCCGGCGGCGAACCGGTCGAAGGGTGAGCGGGGAGCGAAGGTCTGGGTGAACCGCTCTCCGTCGAGGAGCGGCAGTTCAGGGCCGTTGAGCACACCCTTGGCGTCTGCCGTCGCCTTGAGGATGACCAGGCTCACCAGTTCCTCCTCGGCGGTGCGATCACGCGCACCCTTGGTGAGCGTCAACTCGTAGCCGGCAGTCCCCAGGGCGGAACGAACCGCGACCGCACAGCGGTGGTCGCCCTGCTTGGTCCGGTCGGTTGCGATGGTGGCGGTGCAACCCAGACCGAAGAGCGGACCCTCGTCGCTAGCGAGGTGGCGGGCCCTCCGCTCCCCGTTCTCAGCCAGCGCCTTCGCCACCTGCAGGGAGGTGAAGCGGTCCGGGGTGAACCCCACCGCCTCGACCAGCGAGGTGGCAGTGTAACGGTCGGTAGCCTCGAGGATGGTTCGTGAGGAGCCGCTTAGGCCGTGCAGCCAGGCCAGGGCCTGCGAGCCGGCACCCGCGAAGTTCAAGACCATCCGTTGCGGCTGGGCGTGGATGGCCGTTACCAGTTCCTCAACCACCAACCCATCATGACATCCGTGGTCGTCGCCATCCGGGCCGGGATGAAGCGATCGGTGTGAGTACTAGGGTAGTGTAGCCCGACTCTTCAAAAATAGAGATGTCAATTCAAGCCCCTAACTGCTGATTGCGTTTCTGAATGTGTCGCTCTATGATGCAGTTCTCGGAATAGTCTGGCTCGACCTCTCAAGATAGGCCCAAACGAGGAAGTGATAGTGACATGTTCAGGTTGATTGCTGTTGCCGTACTCATCCTGTGGAGCTTTGCACTAGCCCAGGTCGATTTTCGGGAAATCCTCGACCTAACCTCTTGGCGTGGCCTCACGGTAGCGTCCGAGAATCGCTGCAGCCCATACGAACGAGACGACTACTCGTTCAAGCGGGAGAGGCACGAAGCCGAGTTAATCGAGATCTGGGGGCCTACCTCTCCGTACACCTGCGAGGAGTTCCCCGACTTGGAGGGCATTGACATAGATCACTTGATCGCTCTCTCAGAAGCACACGATAGCGGGCTTTGTGCGGCTTCGAAAGACCGTAAGCGGGAGTTTGGCAACGACCCCGATAACTTGGTCTTTGCCCCGGCAAGTCTCAATCGAAAGAAAGCGGCCCACGACGCCGTGGGCTGGGTCCCCGAGATCAACCAATGTTGGTTCGCAGAGCAGGTTATTGAGATCCGCCGCAAGTACGACCTGACGATTGACCTCTATGAGGTATTGGCTCTCGAACGGATACTGCTAGGGTGTCCTAGTACCGAATGAGAGCTTGCTCGTTGGATTGTGGGAAAATTTCACCTTTCCCATTAAACTGTTAAACTGTTTCCTAGGATAAAGACAGTTAGACCGACCACTCCCAAGGGTGGTCCGTCTACTTTGAGTAAGTGGTCATTATTCGATGTAATTCCCAAGCGATTCGATGGCTAGTAGCTGGAAGGAAGGTAGAGTGCCAGTCCTACCACCCAAGACAACCATGTTCGACCAAGAGGAGGCGAACAGTACGCCGGTCCACCCAATCCCGCCACCACTGAGCGGTAGCGGTGTGGTACCTTGATGTATAGCTTCGTGACAGCGCTATCGAGGGGAAAAACCCTTGAGGGAGGTAGAAGGGATCGATATCCTCCTACCAGGGACTAGGACACAGAGGGGGGCGGTTCTGGTGTACTGGGGGGCGGTTATATCGGAACCCTACTCAACCCCTCAGTCGGCCAACTCCAGCGCGACCTCCATCATCCGAGTGTAGCTCCTCTCACGCACCTCGGATGAGTCTTCAACCCTGGACACCAAGCTGTCGCTGACCGTCAGGATGGTGAGCGCCTCGACGCCGAACTTCGCGGCCAGGGTATAGAGCCCGGTGGTCTCCATCTCCACGGCGAGGACACCGTGGGCAGCGTACCGTTTCCACGCCTCGAGATCGTCGTAGAAGGAGTCGCTGGTGAAGACCCCGCCGACGTGGACAGGGATGCCCTTAGCCTCAGCAGCTTCGTGGGCGCGCTTGAGCAGCCGGAAGCTGGCACTCGGCGCAAAGTCCTGACCGCCGAAGCGGAGTCGGTTGGTGTGTGAGTTGGTCGAGGCGGTCATGGCCAATACCACGTCGCGCAGCTTCATCTGCGGCTGCAGCGCACCGCAGGTGCCGATCCGGATCAGGTTCTTGACGCCAAAATCGTTAATCAGTTCGTGGACGTAGATCGAGATCGAGGGGATGCCCATACCTGTCCCCTGGACCGATACACGTCTGCCCCGATAGCTGCCGGTGAAACCGAGCATGCCACGCACGCGGTTGTAGCAGACAGGGTCATCGAGGTAGGTCTCGGCCAGGTACTGGGCGCGGAGCGGATCGCCAGGCAGCAGGATCGTCTCAGCAATGGCACCGGGCTCGGCACCGATGTGAATGGTCATGTCACCACCTGGTGGATCAGGGCGTTGCCCCCACCATGGCCGGTGCCAACCTCGTCCGGGAGCACACCGCGCAGGGTGATCCAGCACCCTGGGTCCAACAGTGCATCCAGACAGGACACCGGCATCCAGAGTCGGTTCACAAGCAACAGTATCACGTCGCTCACAACATAACCCCTCAAGACCTACCCTCAGGCCGACTGGCAACCCGCCCAGCCTTCGGAGGTAGGAACGGACGTTACAGATACAGGAGGTCAGCAACGCGAACCCCCATCACCTACAAATTTGCCCCTACTGCTTAAGCGGTCTCAATACGCTCCGACTCAATCGTTAACAATCCGTTCGAAGCGCTCCTCCCAGGCGGTGTAGTTACCCTTGGCACCCAGGACAAAGGGTGACAGACCGATGATCTGGATAAGGGCCGAGTTCATCATCGAGGCGGGGAAGGTCATCGGGCGAACGAAGTCTACGAACAACACCACCCGGTCCTGATCGGTGTGGTTCCAGGCTTCGTGAAGGTAGGTGTCATCGAAGATAAGACTCTTACCCTCCTCCCAGTGCCGGACCTCGTCCTGGACGCGGATCCCACACTGGTCGCGAGGTTCGGGAACCTTGAGGCCCAGGTGGTAGCGCAGTACCCCATTGTAGGGGCCGCGGTGCGGCGGCAGGTGCTTGCCGGGGCCGAAGATGGAGAAGAACGCTGTCTTCATACCGGGGATCTGGTGCAGGAGCTCGAGCGTCCGGGGACAGGAGTCGGAGTCATTGCCCGCCTTGATGCCGTAGGCATAGAAGAAGAAGGTCTTCCAGTGATCGTCTTGCGAGAGCCCCTTCTGATCCGGTGAGATGTCCTGAAAGTTCGGCAGGTGCTCGCGGTACTTGAGGAGTTCGTCGAGCTCTTCGCGAATGACCTGCCAGTTGGCCTCGATCTTCTCAACCCAGGGGAAACTCTCGACCTCGTAGAACGGCTTATCTCCTACCAGTGACGAGGAGTTATAGAAGCGCCCGATCTGCCGCAGGATGAACTTTAGTGCCTCGACCGTTGTCGCTCTCGCGCCACCACTCGTGCTACTCGTAGTACCCAATTCCCCACCTCCACGGGTCGGACATCTCGACCGTAACACAGACCGGCTTTGCGGTGCTGGCGGAAACCCCACACCAAGGCTCGGTCCCCCTCCAGGGGCCGAGAACGACCTGGGTCGAGTCCCGCAGTCTGCCTCCCCGGCTACGCTCTCGAAACCGCCCGGCTGGGGCTCCCAACCTTGCCTTCCCCCGTGACGAAATCGACTTGCGTCACCTTAATAATTAAGGTATAATTGAAAGTGTGAGAAAACGCCTAGGAGAACCCCGCCAAAGCCTCATCCGAGGCGACGCTCCAAGGAGGTCACGATGAACCGCTGGGCCTATGACGTAGCCTTAGAACAGCTCAAGAGCCTGCACGAAGAAGCCCGGATCGCGACGCTCGCCCGTTCGATGGCGCGGGCACGGATGGCAAGGCTGCTCGCTACCTGGGCGCACCGACTCGACCCCTCACTGAGACCGACGACCCCCCGGCACACTCCCAACACCGAACCCCCAATCTCCAGAGCGGACCCCTCCCCTGCACCTCCGCTGGCCCGTTTTGAGTCCCGATCGCCCAGGGTAGATACCTGCCCCGAGTCAGCCAGTTCGAACCCGGTGCCGACCACCCCAAACTTTCTGCCGCTTCTGCGCTGATGTGTCCAGCTACCGATGAAGTCAGGTGGACGCCTGACAGGTCAAGACCGTCGAGTGGTCCCCGGGAGGGGCAACCCGCCTCGGCGCGGAGGGAAATACTCTTGAGATCACGCAGCCGGATCCGAACCCAACCCGACACCCGCTCCGGTGCCGCCGGAACCCTCACCCGGACCTTACCTGGGGTTTCTCCCTCACCTGGCTTCCGGGGCACCGATTCCATCCGAGCCGCGGGCTGGCCCTCCCCAGCCAGCCCGCCTCACCTACCCCATCCATGACTAGCCACCGCGGGAGGCTCCATGGCGACCCGAGTTCACACCGTCATCATCGACACCGAACACCTCGCCGAACTGGCTGAGTTCTACCGCGAGGGGCTGGACCTCGGTCCACCGAGAGCCGAACTCGACCACCTCGGCTTCGAATTGCAGGGAACCTACTTCGGCATCGACCGGGTGGCTAGCCGACCCGGTCGTGAGCGCGGCAGCGTCTCCATCTGGTTCGAGGTCGACGACCTGGAAGTTGCCTTCGACCGGCTCATCGCTCTGGGCGCCACCAGCTGCTACCCACCGGTCGAGAAACCGTGGGGTGCCTGGTTGGCGGCCGTCTTTGATCCCGACGGCAATCTTGTCGGCCTGACGGGACCGGCCCCGAAGCGGTCCCCCTGACAGCCTCCGACGAACAGCTCGGGAGTGATCCGGGTCGAGCAGATCCACCCCCGACCCAGGAATTTCACCGATCTCGGCCTCCGCTTCGTGGCGACCCCGCTGCCCAAGCAACGGCTCGACCACACCAGGGGGCTGAACCTCTGGAAACGGAAGAACTCCTGCACCTCCTTGTGATGCCTGAACAATTAAGGTATAACGGCGGCTGCGTGCCCGCGAGGACCCCGAGACGAACGTCCTGGGGGCGGGTAATGGAGAGAAGTGGCGGTGGAGCCTCACCAAACCGCCACCAAACAGAAGCCGCCTCCCGTCCCGCGTGGGATCACACGGTGAGTAGTCCGCTCTTATACACTCTAGTCCGGCACCATGCCGGGAGGAACCCCTTGACTGTCTCCGCCTACTCAACCAGTTCCCAGCCCAACCGGGAGTTCCGGGTCGAGGGCGAGTACCGCTACAACCGGTCCGGACCGGTCCGGTGGATCCTCTCCCACCTGCTGCGCTACAAGATCTTCCTGGCGAGCTTCATCGTCAGCGTAGCGCTGCTGAACGTATTTAACAGCACCATCCCTCGCCTCACGGGTCTGGCCTTCGATGAGGTGGCCGGAGGTGAAGCCAGCCTCCAGCGACTGCTCATGATCGCGCTGGTGATCCTGGGCGTCGTCCTGGTTCGGGGGGTGGTAGACCTGACGGGGGCCATCTCGACGGAGTTCCTGGCGCAACGGCTCGAGCGAGACACCCGCGAGGAACTCTACCTTAGCCTGCTCGCCAAGAGCCAGACCTTCCACAATCGGCAGCGGGTAGGCGACATCATGGCCCGCGCCGCCAACGACGTGCAGCAACTCAACCCCATGATCAATCCCGGGGTGGGGATGATCACCGAGTCGCTAATCGGCATCGTCACGCCGCTCGCTTTCATCGCCTTCCTGAGGCTCGAGCTGCTAGTGGCACCGGGACTGTTCGTGATCGTCTTCTACTTCGCGCTGCGCTCCTACATGCGGCAGCTCAACCCCGTCTCCGGCGCCATGCGCTACCAGTTCGGGGTCATGAACGCCGGCCTCAACGAGACCATCGTCGGCATCGAGGTGGTCAAGGCCACCGCCCAGGAGGCGCAGGAGAAGCGCAAGTTCCACCGCAACGCCAGCCGCTACCGCGACCACTTCGTTCAGCAGGGGCGGGTCCAGGCCCGCTACCTACCGCTACTGCTGATCGGCTTCGCGTTCACCGGGGCCTTCGCGCACGGGCTACTGCTGCTCTCCCGGGGCGATCTCTCGGTGGGAGAGCTGGTGGCCTATATGGGCCTGATGGGGGTGCTGCGCTTCCCCGCCTTCATCTCGATCTTCACCTTCGCGCTGGTGCAACTCGGCATCGCCGGGGCCGAACGCATCCTCTCGCTCATCGAGGAGGAGACCGAACTCGACGAGAATCCCGGGGGGCATAGCGCAACCATCCGGGGTGAGATCGTGTTCGACCGCGTCACCTTCACCTTCGGTGGGACGAGCAAGGTCGCGGCCCTGCGAGATCTCTCGTTCCGGGTCGAGCCTGGCAGGACGGTCGCCATCGTGGGACAGACCGGCTCCGGCAAGAGCACCCTGACCCGGCTCGTGAACCGCATCTACGACGTAGACGCAGGCAGCCTCACCATCGACGGTCGCGACGTCCGCGAGTGGAACCTGGAGTCACTCCGCTCCCAGATCTCGGTGATTGAGCAGGATGTGTTCCTGTTCTCGAGATCGGTCGCCGAAAACATCGCCTTCGGCCTCGGCCAGGGAGTGGACAGGGCGGAGATCGAGGCGGCCGCCCGGGCTGCTCAGGCGCACGACTTCATCACCGGCTTCCAGGACGGGTACGACACCGTGATCGGCGAGCGCGGAGTCACCCTGTCGGGGGGACAGCGGCAGCGGCTGGCGATCGCCCGGGCGCTGCTCACCGACCCCCGTATCCTGATCCTGGATGACTCCACCAGCGCCATCGACAGCGCCACCGAGAGCGAGATTCAGAAGGCTATCAACCGGGTCCTCGAGAGCCGAACCACGTTCATCATCACCCACCGGCTCTCGCAGATCCGCAAGGCCGACACCATCCTTGTCCTGCACCGAGGCGAGATCGCAGCCCAGGGAAGCCACGACGAACTGCTCGAGGACTCCGACATCTACCGGCGCATCTTCGCACACTACGAGTAGGGGAGGCGGGCGATGGGCTTCATCATGGACGGCCTCTCGGCCGAGGGGTACGACCGCAGCTACAGCGACGGGCAACTGCTCCGGCGCATCCTGAGATACTTCCGGCCGTTCTGGCCCACGATGGTCTTCGTCGCCGTCATGATCATCCTCGACTCGGCGATGAACGCCGCGCTGCCGCTGCTGATCGCCCGGGGGATCGACACCCTCGTCGGCGCCGGAGAGGGCGAACGCGCCGAATTGGGTCGGGCAGCCTGGATCATCGCCGCCCTGCTCCTAGCCGGGGCGCTCGCCTGGACCTTCAACCTCTTCCGCCAATGGTTCACCGCCCGGACCGTGGGTAACGTGGTCCTAAACCTTCGTGAGGATGCCTTCGATGCAGTGATGGCGCGCGACCTCTCCTTCTACGACGAGTTCCCCACCGGCAAGATCGTAAGCCGCGTCACCTCCGACACCCAGGACTTTGCCACGGTGGTGACTCTCACTCTGAACCTTATGAGTCAACTACTCCTAGTCGTTGTCATGGCCATCATCCTGTTCTCCATCAATGCCCGGCTAGCGCTCATCGCCATCGCCATCACTCCGCTCATCGTGACTGTAGCGCTGGCCTTCCGGCGCGTCGCAAGGCGCACCACCCAGCAGGCAAGACGGGTCCTGGCCGAGGTAAACGCCAAGGTCCAGGAGTCAGTAGCCGGTATCTCGGTCGCCAAGACCTTCCGCCAGGAGCCCACCATCTTCGGGGAGTTTCGGGAGCTGAACGCCCGCTCGTACGACCTCAACCTCCGGCAGGGGATGGTGTTCAGCTCGATCTTCCCGCTCCTGGGCACGATCGCCGGGGCAGGCACCGCCCTAGTCATCTACGCCGGCGGCGTCAACGTGATCGGTGGGGCGGTCTCGCCTGGGGAGTGGTTCCTGTTCGCTGAGAACGTCGCCCTGATCTGGTTCCCGCTGACGAGCGTGGCCTCGTTCTGGAGCCAGTTCCAGCTAGGTCTATCGGCCAGCGAGCGGGTCTTCGCCCTCATCGACGCTGAGCCTCGGGTCACCCAGACCGACGACCTCCAGGTCTCGCACCTCGGCGGGCAAGTCGAGTTCAGAGACGTGCATTTCCGCTACACCGAGCAGGAGGAGGTCCTGCAGGGCTTCAACCTGACCATCCGGGCACAAGAGACCCTCGCCCTAGTGGGCCACACCGGGGCGGGCAAGTCGAGCCTCGGCAAGCTGATCGCTCGCTACTACGAGTTCCAAGGGGGCCAGATCCTGATTGGTGGCCTAGACATTCGCAGCTTCGATCTCGGCTCCTACCGGCGCCACCTCGGCATCGTCCAGCAGTCGCCGTTCCTGTTCGCTGGCACCGTCGGCGACAACATCCGCTACGGAAATCCCGATGCCGGGGACGACGAGATCGCCGCCGTGGCCCATAGCATCGGCGGCGGGGATTGGCTCGCGGCACTCCAGAACGGCCTCGATACCCCCGTCAGCGAGGAAGGCAAGGGGATCTCCATGGGCCAGCGGCAGCTGGTCTCGCTCGCCCGGGTCCTCCTCAAGGACCCCGCCATCGTCATCCTCGATGAGGCCACCGCCAGCGTCGACCCCTTCACCGAGGCCCAGATCCAGGAGGGTCTCGACATAGTTCTCCGGAACCGCACCGCCATCGTCATCGCCCACCGGCTGACGACCATCAAGGCTGCCGACAGGATCATCGTGCTCCGGCAGGGCGAAATCGTCGAGGAGGGCAACCACAAGAGCCTGCTCCGCCGGGGGGGACACTACGCCGAGCTCTACAACACCTACTACCGCCACCAGGCCCCCGACTACGATCCAGAGGTCGTCGCCGGATAGAGCCAGGAAAGTGTGCGGGGCCTGCGACTGATCGTCGATAACAAGGAGGCCCGAAGTGTGGCTGCGGCCGCCGGAGTAGAGCACTTGGGTACGGCCGGCGCACTGTGGGAAGCGTACTTGCGGCAGTGCCTTGACTTGGGACCACGCTTCGGGATCTCAGTCAGGTCTTGTGGCTCTCCCCAGCCGTCGTAGCGGAAGTACTGAGACTCGCCCGGGAGGCAAAGAGATGAAGAAGGAACAGATGGTGGGCACTAGACTCCCCTTGGAGTTGGTCCGTGAATTGGAGCTGATCGAGAATGTCGAGCAGTCCGACCGCTCAACCACTGTGCGTCGGCTGCTCTCGAAAGCGATCCGGCAATGGAAGCTGGAGCACTACGTCCGGTTGTATGGGGACGGAAAGCTCACACTTGCACGGGCAGCTCGCGATGCCGGGGTGTCCTTGTGGGAGATGATGGACTACGCACGTGCCAGGAAGGTGCCAGTCCAATACGACCTCGAAGATCTAAAGCGAGATCTGGAAACCATCCAGAGAAGTGTGGGGGAGTAAGTGTGAGTTACCGTCTGAAGACGCAGGGAGTGAAGATTGGGGTTGAGCAGAAGCCCTAGTTCGACCCAGATTTCGACTTCCAGGTCGGGAAGTGCGACAATCCCCTTCGTCCGCTGGGCTTGATCGGCACCGCCTACCGCACCAATCCCCGAACAGCCGCCTTGTTTTCAAATGCGATTGCCCTGCCGTGAAATCCTTCGGGTGTGCAGGGGCCCTGGTAACGACTGGGGACGACGGGAGTCACACCGGTCGACTGGACGGAGCGCTCAGGCCGGAGGCCCCGGGCGCTCAGCTGCCGAAATCCAAGGTGACCTCCGCAGTCGTGCAGCGGGCCTGGCAGGCCAGCACGAGACCCCATTTCAGATCTCTATTCGAGAGCGCTGCGGTCGATCTCATCTGCACCTCCCCGCGAACGATCCGGGCGCGGCAGCTTCCGCAGATGCCCGACCGACAGGAATAGGGCGGGTCGTGACCCGCGTCGAGGAGGGTTTGCAGGACGGTCTCCCCCTTGGGCACGCCCAGCTTGAAGCCGAGTGCCCCCAGGGCAGGCGCGCCCTTCCTGAGGAGGACTGGCAGCTTCTAGACCTGTGCAGGGACTGTGGGTGGTCACCGGCCATCCCGATCTGCAGCGTTGAACACCACCTCCTCGTCCGGTGTCGGTGAGTTGGTGAAGGCGCCACGCCGGCGGACCACCTCCTCACCGCCGAACGCCTCGACCCTCGCCCGCTGGTCGGCCTTCGCCAGCGCGTCGACCGCCTCCGGATCGAGCAGGGACCGGAGCCGGGCCTCGAACGCCCGGAGCCGTCCCCGGTGCTCAGGCTCCCCGGCCAGGTCGACCAGCTCCTGCGGGTCGGTGCTGAGGTCGAACAGCTGGGGCGGGTCGTTCAAGTAGTGGATGTACTTGCAGGTTGCGTCCCTGAGCATGTAGGCGGCGTGCCTCGAGCCCACGGCGTGGTACTCGCTGAACACCGTCCGGTCGCGGTCTGGAGCCCGCGCAATCTCCCATAGCGACTCCCCGGGCAGGTCGCTGTCCCCCTCCACCGGCCGGGCCCCGACCGCCTCGAGGACGGTCGGGAAGAGGTCGACCAGCGAGACGGGGGTCCGGACGACCTTGCCCTCGGGGACGCCGGGACCAGCAAGGATCATCGGGACCCCTACCGACTCCTCGTAGCAGGTGAATTTACCGTACAGGCCCCGCGCACCGAGCGACTCGCCGTGATCAGAGGTGTAGATGACCCGGGTGCTGTCCGCCAACCCTAGCCCTCCGAGCGCCTCGAGGACCCTCCCGATCTGGCTGTCCAAGTGGCTGCAGGCACCGTAGTAGGCTACCTGGACCCGGCGGGCGGTCTCGTCATCCGGGGGCTCATCGAGGGAGAAAAAGCGCCGGAAGTAGTCGAGGGCGGGGTGATCAGGTCGGTCCTCGAGCCTCCCCTGCGGGGGCGCCGGAAGGTCGGCAGCGAGGTAGCGGTCGAACCACCCTGGCGGCCCGACGAAGGGCGGGTGAGGACAGACGAACGACAAAAAGAGCACCCAGGGCGTCCGGTCGCCCGCATGCTCGCTCAGCCACCGGCAGGCGCTATCAGCGTTGCGCACGTCGTAGCGCAGATAGCTAGAGTCTCCCCCGCGCGCCTCGAGCAGGCCCGGGCGGAAGTCGCGGAAGGGGGGGGCGTCACGGATGCAGCTGAGCAGATCGCCGACGCCCCCGACGACATGCAGCGGCTCGACCTCCTCGGCGAAGCCGTTGTCGTCCTCCTCGCTGCGGAAGTGCAGTTTGCCTATCGAATCGGCACGGAACCCCTGCGCGTTCAACCGGTGACCCCAGCCTGAGACGGAGCCGTCGTAGGGAGAGCCGTTGTCCCAGAAACGGATCTCATGAACGTAGCGTCCGGTGTGTAGCGAGGCGCGCGCGGGCACGCAGATCGGACAGTTGGTGTAGGCGTTCTCGAAGCGGGTGCCGGCTGCGGCCAACCGGTCTAGGTTGGGGGTCGCTACCACGGGGTGTCCCTGGCAACCCATGGCGTCGCAACTATGTTGATCCGAGAGGAGGAAGAGCAGGTTGTGCGGCTCCATACCCACCCGGAGCCTAGCCGTCCCGGCGCATCAGACTGAAGCTCTGCGCCGTCGGCCCAACATCCGGCTGGGTCGCCAAGAATAGGGCCAGCGGCACCACGTCCTCTGGCTGCTTGCCCCACTCGCTCTGCCCGCTCCCGGCGGGTTGGCTGGCGGCGGGGTTCATGGCGGTGGCCACCGGCCCAGGGATGAGGTCGTTGACACTTATCTTGTGCCGCCACAGCTCCTGACCCAGAACCCGGGTGAGCATCCACAGGCCCGCCTTGGAGGCCGCATAGGCAGAGCCGCCCTCGACCCCTCGGTGCCCAGCCCCGGAGCCCACCGTGATGATCTTCCCTGCCCCCTGGCTCCTGAGCTGGGGGATAATGGCGCGGGCGCAGTGGTAGACGCCGAAGAGATTGACCCCCACAACCCACCTCCACAGCTCCGGATCGCTCTCCTCCACCGGGTTGCGGGGGATGTCGACACCCGCGTTGAGGACCGCGATGTCGATGCCACCGAAGGTCTCGGCAGCAGCCGCCACCATCCCCTCTACCTCGTCCAGCTTCGTCACATCGGCCGGAATGGCGACGGCGCGCCCGCCACCACCTTTGATCTCTCCAGCGACGGCCTCGATCTCTTCCAAGGTACGCGCCGAGCAGCACACCGCGGCACCCGCTCCGGCGTAGCCGCGGGCGATCGCCCGACCGATCCCCCTCCCCGCTCCGGTAACGATAGCTACCTTGCCCTCGAGGGGCCTACCCCTATCCATAGCCTCGGCCTCCTTCTATCCTGACGTACCCTACCTCACGACCGGGGTGATTACGATGGGCTCTGAGGGGGAGCCCGAGTGGAAGACCTGTGCACCGGCGTCAAGCGTGGCGGCGGGCTACTGCGCTACGGAATCGCTCCGCAACGGAGGTGTCCCCGTCGACGTTCCCCCCGCTGAGCGGTCCGTGGTGCGCTACTTCTCGGGCCCGTCCAGCAGCCGCTCGCCCGCCCGCTCGGAGCGCACCAGCACCGTCCCCATTCGCCAGGTGAGGTCCTGGCCGAGGAGGTGCCGGACGAAGGCTGCGCGTACCTGCTCGACCCCTGAGACCTCAAGGCGCTCACCGAGGCGGTCGGCAAACGAAGGCCTGCCGTCGGTCCCCCCGGGTGTAAACCAGCGCCGCAGGGTCTGCTCCCCCACAGTCCAGACGACCTCGTGAACGAGGGTGCGGATGCGGACGCCGGTCAGGCCAGCAGCCTCGGCGGCGGCGGCGATGGCAGGGCCGCCGGCGGCGCCCCGGTAGATATCCTCCTCGGCCGCGCGCAACCCGGCGAACAGCTCCGCTGGCAGGGCCCCCGCTGGCAAGAGGCGGTGGAGCCGCTGTGTGTTCTCGGGATCCGGTTCGATCACGACCAGGGTGCCGGCAGCGGCGAGGAGCGGGACGACCGCCGCGAACAGCTCCGGCCCCGAGCCGCGCTTAAGCACCCCACGAGCGAAGATCACGTCGAACCGCAGGGCCGCCTCAGACCGCTGGACGACGAGGCGACCGACATCCCCGAGGGGCCCGGAGAGGACGACCGGTCGGTCGAGCCCGTCGAGTCGGTCCGCCAGCTTAAGCAGTAGTTCGGCCTCTTCGGGGGTCTCGGTGACAGCCCAGATCTGCCCCTCCGGGGCCCGCCGCAGGCCCTCCCAGGTGAACAGACCGCTGCCCGCTCCCAAGTCGAGGAGCAGGTGGTGCCGGAGCACTCCGGCGAGTTCGAAAGCGGTATCGCGGATCGCCGCCAGTCGCTCCCCTGCCCTGGAGGTAACCTGCGCCAGCCAGCTGTCGCGCACCCGGTCGGGCGGGCTCAGGGTGAGGATCTCACCGGGACCTGAGTTGCCGCGCTCGAGCAGCGCCGCGAGTTGGACCTCGCGCCGCCTTAAGACCTCGTCGCGGACGGTCCGCTCGTGCCCCTGCCCGGTCGGCTGATAGAACACGCGGCCCTGGAGGGGGCCAGGGAGGTACTGCTGTGCCACCCAGTGGTCCCGGTAGGCATGCGGGTAGAGGTAGCCCTGCCCGTGCCCGAAACCTTCGCTGTCGCGGCTGCCGTCCCGGAGGTGGGCGGGCACCTCGGCTTCGCGCTCGTGGTGGACGACCTCGAGCGCGTCGAAGAAGCCGAGGGTGCTATTGCTCTTCGGGGCGGTAGCGAGGTGGAGCGCCGCCTGCGAGAGGGCGAAGCGGCCCTCAGGAAGGCCCACATAGTCGAACGCCTGCGCCGCCGCCACCACCACCCCGAGGGCACCCGGGTCGGCTAGGCCGACATCCTCGCTGGCGAACACCAGCATGCGCCGGAAGATGAACCTGGGGTCCTCCCCAGCGTAGACCATGCGCGCCAGCCAGTACAGAGCAGCGTCCGGGTCGCTGCCCCGGAGGCTCTTGATGAAGGCGCTGATAGTGTCGAAGTGGGCGTCGCCGTCCCGGTCGTAGAGCACCGCACGGCGCTGGATGCTCTCCTCGGCGACCTCGCGGTCGATGTGGATCGCTCCACCCACCGCCAGCGTGGTCTCGACGGCCAGTTCGAGGGCGTTGAGGAGAGCCCGAGCATCGCCGTTAGCGACGTTCACCAGATGATCGAGGGCGTCCGCATCGAGTTCGACGCGGCGATCGCCGTAGCCCCGCTCGCGATCAGTCAGCGCTGCGGTCGCCACCTCGAAAAGCTCCGCCTCGGTGTGGGGCCTGAGCCGGAATATGCGGCTGCGGCTCACCAGCGCCTTGTTCACCTCGAAGTAGGGGTTCTCGGTGGTGGCACCGATCAGGACCACGGTACCGTTCTCCACCCAGGGGAGCAGCGCATCCTGCTGCGCCTTATTGAAGCGGTGCACCTCGTCGATGAAGAGAATGGTGCGGCGCCCCTCGAAGTCGAGTCGTTGCCGCGCCGCCGCCACCGCCTCGCGAATCTCCTTGACGCCCGAAAGCACCGCATTGAGGCTTACGAAGGCGGCCTCGGTGGTGTTGGCGATGACCCGGGCCAGGGTGGTCTTGCCGGTGCCGGGCGGGCCGTGGAAGATCAGGCTGGCGAGGCGATCGGCCTGGATCGCCCGGCGCAGCAACCGCCCCGGCCCCAGGATGTGCGACTGGCCGATGAATTCGTCGAGGACCCGGGGGCGCATCCGGGCGGCAAGGGGCTCGGCATCGGTGGGGCGGAAGAGGGGATTGGAGGTGTCGGTCACCTAGACCACTATTGTACCGGTCCCGATGTCGAAGTCCCTGATCCACTGGCGATCTCCGGGGCCTCGAAACTGTGAGAGAGCAACCTCTACGCTGCGCTCTAGGGGCTTTTCTACTCTGGGTCTCCCCCGTCAAGTTAATAAGAGCAGAAGCTATAGCATAAAACCAAGGACACGGCTCTTAGAAAGGATAAGGTGCCCCATGAGTTACAAGGTGATCCAGGTCGGTACCGGTGGGCGAGGGAAGACATGGTGTTCGGAGATCCTCCCTCCCCATATCGAGGATGGGCTTGTCGAGGTCGTCGCGGCTGTCGACCTCGACGCCGGAGCCCTCACCAACGCCCAGGAGTATCTCGGCCTGGCTCCAGAGCGATGCTATACCGACATCCACAGGGCCTTCGCCGAGAACCCCGCCGACTTCTGTACCGTGGTGGTCCCCCCTACCTTCCACGAGGACGTGGTCGACGTAGCCCTGGCACACGGTACGCATATCCTGTCGGAGAAGCCGATCGCCGACACCATGCTCGGGTCGTGCCGCATCGCCGAGAAGGTCGCCCGGGCCGAGGTAAAGATGGGGGTGACCATGAGTCACCGCTTCGATCGGGACAAGACCACCCTGCGGAGCGAACTCCGCTCCGGGGCCTACGGGGAGCTCGACTATCTGGTCTGTCGCTTCACCAACGACATGCGTGAGTTCAACGACTGGGGGGCGGTGTTCCGGCACCAGATCATCGATCCCCTGATGGTCGAGGGCTCCGTGCACCACCTCGATATCCTGGCCGACCTGGCCGGTGCGAGGTGTGACACCCTCTTCGCCACCACCTGGAATCCGCGCTGGGGGAAGTATGGTGGCGACTCGCAGGGGTTGGTGACGATGCTATTCGAGAATGGGGTGAAGGCTAGCTACGAGGGGGCGAAGACAAACGCCGTCGGCCTCAACGGTTGGATCAACGAGTACATCCGAGCGGAGTGCGAACTGGCAACCCTGATCATGGACCGACGCCAGATCGAGCGTTTCCCTCACCGGCCGGAGGAGCGCTCCGTCTACGTGCGCGAGGGAGAGGGGGAGGTCGTGCCGCTGCTCGAGCAGCGCAAGTGGACCGACGTCTGGTTGGTCGAGAAGTTCATCCGCTGGCTTGGTGGTGGGGAGCCGATGGAGACCAACGTGGCAGATAACCTCCAGTCCGTGGCCCTGATCTTCTCGGCGATCGAGAGCAGTCGCACCGGGAAGCCGGTTGCAGTTCAGGCGTTCCTGGAGAAGGCGCGGGAGGAGGCAAGGCGCTCCCTCGACGGCGCGTAGGCCTTCGTTGCGCGTGCCATGTAGTGGGGTGCATCGCCGCCACGGGGTCACGGATGGGACTGACGACCCCCATCTGCAATTGAGACGGAGTGGCCGACCTCGGATCATTGATCCCCCCAGCACCGCAGCAGCCAGGCTGCGTGGTGGCGGGTGCAGCCGGTCAACCCCATGTACTCCTCAATGATCTGCCCTTTCTTCTTCTTGGACGCCTACCGTTAGCGCTTGGCCATCTGGCTGGCGACCGCCTTCTGCTGCTCCACGGTGAGCCCCATCTCCTTTGACCTCCGCCGCCACAGTGGCGACATCGTCCGAGTGAGTGTTTCGATGAGGCATCAGCTTGCGTTCGAGTGGATTTTGGATGAGTCAATGCGTGCGCTTGGCGTACAAATTCCTGTACGTAATAATATCAGGAATAGAGAGCCTGAGCCTCAGAAGGCGCACGCACATGGCGAGTGAACGGATCACGAACTACACCGAGGCGCGCCAGAACCTCAAGTCGGTGTATAGACAGCGTGACCGAGGATCGCGTACCGGTGATCATCACGCGGACGACGGGCGACCCGGTGATCATGCTGGCCAAGGCCGAGTACGACGCGACGATGGAGACGTTCCACCTGCTGCGCTCACCGCGAAACGCGGAACGCCTGCGCGACGCAATTGCCGATATCGAAGCGGGCAACGTGGTGCATGCCGACCTCGTCGATGGGGAGATCGCAGAGCGGCAGTGAGCCGGGAAGACCCGGCAGCCATCGCGTTCTCCCGGCAGGCCTGGGCAGGCTACTACCTCTGCACAGTAATTTTGACCGATTGGAACAGGTCGGTTATTGCAAGACCAGAAGATCCTCTGAGGTGACGAGCACTTCGAGACTGCGGGGCCGTCCCGGAGTGCGAGAAGGAGCCCCAGGCGTTCCAGGCCCGGCAGCATCTGGTGAGCACTCGGCGCGGTGACTGTGAAGAACCGCTGCAGGTCGGCCTGGGCCGGTGGGCGGCCGTCAACCTTGGTATAGGCATGAATGAACGTCAGAAATTGGCTCTGTCATTCGGTGTACGATCAGGCCGCCTGAAACAGTCAAAACTACTGTGCAGAGGTACTACCAGTACTGGATTCAGCACGACCGAACGGTGGCACGCCGGATCGCCCAACTGATCGAGGAGTGCCTGCGGGATCCCTTCCAGGAGGTCGGCAAGCCGGAACCGCTGAAGCACGAGTTCGCTGGCTACTGGTCGCGCCGGATCACCAAGGAGTACCGCCTCGTATACTGGGTAACGGAGGACCGGTGCACCGTCGTCCAGTGTCGCTACCGCTACTGAACCGAACGATATGGAAAGGACGAGCCCGTCGGCTTCGTGGTCCTGCAGGTGTGTCTCAGGGCGCGGGCAGCACGGTCGAACCGAACTGACCGACGACCAGCCCGTTGTTGACCGCCCGCGAGCCGGAAATATAGGCTCCGCGGCACACTACCCTCCCAAGGGTCATCCATGAAACTCCGTAGATTAAATGCGTCAGAGGGATAATCGCGTTCTCATAGCGTGGTAGTCTTCCAACCCAAGCCCCGCTTAGTAGGGGATTGAAACTCGAGCCCGCCCGCAGCCTCGCCGGTGAACTGCCAGAGAGGTGCCTTGACCCCGCCGCGCCGCGAGGTTCACATTCGGTTTCATATTGGCGGTTTCCAGCCAGCATAGGAGGTGGGTCATGTCCAGACTTCAGACAATTCCGGCGCGAAGCGGGAAGGCTGCCCCGGTTGCCAGGGGCCAGAAGATCAAGGTCGTCAACACCCACGGGCAGCAGGTCGTGGACACCTGGGCCTTCGCGCAGCGGGACCTGCGCGAGTTCATGTCGATGGAGCACACCCGCGCAACCTTGACGAAAATGCGCCCGGAGGTAGGCGACGCGCTCTATAGCAACCGCCGCCGACCGATCCTGACGCTCGTCGAGGACACCTCGCCCGGCGTACACGACACGCTGATGGCGGCCTGTGACGACTATCGTTACGGCTTGCTTGGCTGCACGGAATATCACGACAACTGCACGGACAATCTGGCTGCGGCCCTCTACGAGCTTGGCCTGAAGCCGCCGGAGACGCCCTCCCCTCTCAACCTCTTCATGAACATCCCCTGGGAGGACGGCGACCTTACCTTCGCGGCGCCGGTATCGAAGGAAGGTGACTATGTCCTGTTCGAGGCCAATCTGGATGTCATCGTCGCCTTCTCTGCCTGCCCACAAGACATCCTGCCGATCAACGGCGAGGCACGCGCGCCGACGGAAGCGCATTTCCAGATTCTCGACTGACCCACCATAGTCGAGTTGTAACACCATCGCCTTGAGGTAGCCGGATTCCGCCGCGTCGGATGCACCAGATGGTCGGGCGTTGCGCCGGCCGCGCACAGCGCGCAGTGTCAAGCTGGTGCAAGCGCATCCGGTATGTGCCGCTTGTTTTGTTAACCCCGATGGCGCGCTCCAGTAATCGGTAGCAGGACTACTACGACCAGCGCAGAGCGGTGGAACGAGTCAACAGCCGGTTGGCTGGCGGGTTCGGAAGCCCTGGCAAAGATGCGGCTGCTCGTCCCATGGCGATGACTCTCATGCTGACGATGGCGCCGATACGCGATGGCGCCTGCTTACTTCCCGCTTGCCTGATGGCGGGTAGCCATCATGTCAATCGGATGAAGTGTTTAAGGGTATTCTGGTCCACGGGGTACCTCCACACGAATGGGCTTGGTACCCCCATCATTTGTGGACACAGAATTAAACACAAGATACGTTACGCCACCCATCACCCCTCAGGTTTGATCGCTTCAGTGTCAGCACGCCTGTTCTGATATTTTTGAGACACTTGTTTTTATCATTGCTAGTGTCGTATACTGTCCGCGATGTCGAATGAAGACGATCGAATCGGGATAGACGAGCTGTGTGCCTTGGTGAACCTGCCCCGGCGTACCGTCCGTTACTACATCCAGGAGAGACTCGTTGATCGGCCCGCGGGGGCCAAGCGCGGTGCCTACTACACGAAGCGTCACGTTGAGCAACTGATGACGATTCGCACCTGGCAGCGCGCCGGCCTGAGCCTGGAACGGATCCGCGAGTTGGTGTCCGACGAGGGAGAGAGCTCTTCTCCCCTGCCGCCGCCACGCCAGCGACGTCCCGGAGACGTGACGTTGCGTACCCACGTCACGCTCGGCCCGGGGGTCGAACTAGTGATCGATCCGCAGGAGGCCGGCCTCAGCGCTGAGGCCGTGCGAGCGGTCGTCCGTCGAGCGGCATCACTCATCAATGAAGCACGCAAGGAGGATACAGAGAGATGAGATCGATCTTGGCAGCAACGATGGAGAGTGCTCAGGGACAGGTGGTGCTGGAGGAGGTCGGCATCGACGCCGCCGTCGACGACCTCATGACCGTGGTCAGCGTGCGTCAGCGCTACCGCAACCCCGGCACGAAGCACCTCGAGGCGGTCTACACCTTTCCTCTGCCCCTCGAGGCCGTCCTTCTGAACTTCGAAGTGGAGCTCGGCGATAGGAGGATGGCCGGCACGGTTATCGCCAAGCCCGATGCGGAAGCGCGGTACGAGGATGCCATCACCGACGGCGACGCGGCGGTGCTCCTCGAACAGGCACAGCCCGGGCTCTACACCGCAAGCGTCGGCAACCTGGCTCCGGGTGAGACGGCGACCATCCGCTTCCGCTACGGGCTGCTGCTGCGCTGGAACGGCGACACCGTCCGGCTCATGATGCCGACGACCATCGCCCCACGGTACGGTGATCCATCTGCTGGCGGCCTTTCCCCACACCAGTCGCCGGAGTTCAGCTTCGACGCGGAACGTTCCTTTCACCTGCAGATCGCGGTCCGAGGCGTCCTGCACGACGCGCGCTGGTCATCGCCTTCGCACGACATCGCCGTCACCCCGGACGGTCGGCAGACGGTGATTGAGATCGCCCGGCCCGCGGCCATGGATCGCGACTTCGTGCTGGAGGCTCGCTCCACCGGGACGGCTGGTACGCGGGCGCTGCTCGCCCGTGACGACGGGGACTGGGTGGTTCTGGCAAGCTTCCGGCCCGAGATACCCGACCTGAGCGAAGGCGCCGCGCACCGCAGTCTCAAGATCGTTGTGGATTGCTCTGGATCGATGGGCGGCGACTCGATCGCTCAGGTGCGGATCGCCGGGGAGCGGATACTCGACAGCCTGAGGCCTAGCGACCTGTTCGACATCGTCGCGTTCGGCACCGGGCACCGCGTGCTGTTCGACCGCGAGACGGCTGCATCCCGGACGAACGTCGCCCGAGCGCGGCGCTTCGTGCGCAGCCTGGACGCCAACATGGGAGGCACGGAGATCGCTGCCGCGCTGCGGGCCACCTACGGCATCGCCGGCGAACCCGGCATGCCCCACGACCTGCTGCTGATCACCGACGGCGAGGTGTGGGACACCGATGGCGCCGTCGCGGAAGCGCGTGCGTCGGGCCACCGCATCTTCACCGTCGGCGTGGGCAGCTCCGTCGCCGAACCGTTTGTCCGCGCCCTCGCCCAGGCGACCGGCGGCGCCTGCGAACTGGTAGCGCCGCGGGAGGGCATGGCTGAGCGCATCCACCGCCACTTCCAGCGGATCCTCGCCCCGCCCGCGAGCAGCGCTCGCGTCACCTGGCCGGCTCCCGTGCAGCGGGCGGTCCCCGATCCCCTGCCGCCGCCGTACCCCGGCGACACGATGCACCTGTTCGGATCGTTCGCGGAGCGGCCTCAGGGCCCGGTCGTCCTCGAGCTGGAGCTTTCCGACAGCCATACGATCACCCACCGGATGGAGATCGACGCATTGCCGACCGACACCGCCGACGTGGAACGAACGAGTGCTACCCGATCCGACTTGGCACGCATGGGCGCCGCTCAGCGGTTGCCAACGATTGATGATGAGGCGGCGACGGAGTTCGCCGTTCGCTATCAACTCCTCTCCGAGTGGACGGACTATCTGGTCGTCCACGTGCGAGCGGAGGCCGACAAAGCGACCGAGTTGCCGAGCCTGGTCAAGGTCCCGCAGGTGATCGCCGCGGGCTGGCATGGGCTCGGAACCGTACACGAAGCGCCGCAGGAGCACGTTCTCAGCGGCACCGTAGAGTCGGCCCCGCGATTCATCCTCGAGGATCTCCACAAAGTAGATGAGTTGGTCTCGGACTCTAGGTCCGCGCCGATCACCTCACTGATCGAATTCGTCGAGGCGCTGAACGCGCATCCGCTGCCAACCGTGCCGACGCTCGACGACCTGTGGGCCCGCGATCTCCCCGACGAGATCATCGAAGACCTCTGGGAATTGGTCGAAAGCGACGATGACTCTAGGACCGTGGCGATCATCTTCCTGTACCTGCTGCGCGGATCACCGGCCGGCAGTACGCTGGATCGCCAGCAGCGCCGGCTGATCCTCAGCGCCTACAAGAAGCTGTCGCCCGACGCGGCAACGGTCGGTGCCGTCCGGCGCGTCTGGCAGGAGTGGAATCCACCCGGCGGAGGCGGCCTCGCCTGACCATGAACTGCGTGCCCGGACGTGCCGGCAGGAAGGCGCCGGCCGTTCGGGTACGCTGCGTCTGGAGGTTCAATGAGCTTACACGGATCGACTTCGGCTGGCCGACTCGGTCGAACTGGATCGGCCCGAGATCACATAGCCCGACAGTACCCGCCCGGCTACTGACGGCACCTGCGGCGAATACCCTGCTCACCGTGCAGCGCGTGAACCGGTAGCTAGCGCCATCTCCTGCACCACTGCACCGCAAAGCGACTCGCCCGGATCAACAGAGTGTAGCACAGTGGCGCGCATGAGATTCACGCTGGTCACCATTATTGCCACTGTCGCAGCACTGGGTGCCTATGCCAGCACCGACCCGGAATCCGCCGGCCAGTCCACGTCGGCCGAGCCTCCGGGCACTATCGAACTCGGTGCCGGCGAGGCGGTGCAGATCCGTTCATTGCTGTCGCTCACCGGCGGGTCGTCGCCGGGAATGTCGTTGCACTACGTTGTCGAGTTGGCTGTGGGCGACTCCACGACATACATGGCCACGCGATCGAGCTCGGCGACCCAGTAGACAGCGGGTGCGCGCCGGAACGCGGCAGCGAGGGCGCGCAGCAGATCGCAGCCGACGCGCGGGTGATCGGCGTCATCGGTACTGGGTGCTCCGCGGCGGCGGTGGCGGCCTCGCCGCTGCTCAGCGCGGCGGGACTGGTGATGGTGTCGCCATCCAACACGTCGCCGGTGCTCACCTCGGACCTGGCTAGCAACGCCGGTCCCCACTACCACCCCGGCTACTTTCGCGTAGCCAACAACGATCTCTACAGCGCTATCGCCGTCGCCGACTTCGCCTATGGCGAACTCGGCCTGCGGCGGATGGCGGCTGTGCACGACGGAGATCCGTACACGACGGGCCTGGTGAATGCCTTCGGCAATGCGTTCCGTGACCGCGGCGGAGAGGTGGTAGCCATCGCCGCTATCGACAAGGGCGAAACCGACATGACAGCGGTCCTTGCCGAATTCGCGGCCGCCGGACCGGATGGGCTGTTCTTCCCGTTGTTCGTTGCGGAGGGGTCGGCGTTCGCACAGCAGGCGCGGGCATTCGACGGCCTGCGGGAGGCGATGCTCATTACCGGCGACGCGATGCTGGAACTGGAGTTCCTGGGTGAGCCCCATTCCGAGGGAATCTACTTTGCCGGGCCGGAGCCAGCCCAAGGCACCAGCGTCAACATCGCAACCGGCAAGGACGTGGCCGCTGTGCTCGATGACTTCCAAGCCACCTACGGCACTACTCCCACCTCGCTATACTGGGCGTACACCTATGACGCTACAACACTGTTGCTCAGCGCCATCGATTCGGTGGCTGTAGCGGAGGGCGGCAAGTTGTCCCTGGACCGGGAGGCGCTGCGTGTGGCGCTGACGGCCACACACGGCTTTCAGGGCATCACCGGCGTCCTGTCCTGCGACGCATTCGGAGACTGCGGTACAGGTCGCGTCAACATCTACTACCACCAGGACTCTGGTATCACCGATGCCGCGCAGCTTCCGGTGGTGTACCGGTTCTCCCCGTGAGCCGCTACACTATCGTGTGCTGTCGCGCTCCGCGCTCACTGAATCGCACGGCCCGCGGCGGGCGGCGTGGGCGCCCACTGGCGAGCCCTACCACACTCGTCTCAATCCATCCGCCTGCGAACCGGAGCTGTTATCTATCCACCCCACACAGGCGGCGCCTGACATTGCATCGCTCGCTGATGGCGAATCCAAACCGCAAGCGGATCAGGCCGGTGCCGAGGCCGCCGTTTCAGACCCGTAGAGGCGGCCTGAGCAGTGCCTTATCACCTGTGCCTAGAGTACTCACAGACTGACTCACTCTTCAGGTCCAAGCCCCGAAGGGGAAGGTACTCCTGTTCCTCCCCGGTTTAACCGCCACGCCCCTCGATAGCGGCAGCACGTTGTTGGACGCTGCGGATCCTCTCCAGATCGAACTTCCTGCTGCGATCGAACTTGTAGATCCCGTTCTGCTCCTGGTAGATGTCGGTGAGCTGAGTATAGCAGTAACCGAACATATAGGGGTCGTCGAGCAGCACGGTGCAGAGCCTCTCGAAGCGGTCGTAGAACTCCTCGATGCTCCTAGGCCGCTCTCCGTAGCCCCAGGAGTCCTCACCCGGAGTAAGATCTGGATTCCACCAGATTCCTCCGAATTCGCTCACGAAGTAGGGCTGCCCCCGGTAGGGCAGCGACCAGACAGGATCGCCCAAGAAGCGCTCGAAGACTCCCCAGCTCTCGGCACTGTTCAGGTAGGGCTCACCCCGGGCCAGACCGGCGTGCCGCTCCCTGAACCGCTCGGGGTCCTGGGTATAGTCGTGACTGTCGTAGATGTCGGCCTCCGCCACCCTGTGGGCGTAGCCCGAGGCGTCGAGGACGGGGCGAGTGGTATCCATCGCCTTAGCCGCCAGATACATGCCGCGGGTGACATCGTCGAGGGTAGTGATGCGGTCGGTGATCGACTGCCAAGTTTCGTTCAGCGGGCACCAGCCGACGATGCTGGGGTGGGAGTAGTCGCGCTCCAGGACCTCGAGCCACTGGGTGATGTAGTCGGGCCCGGGCCTCTGATGCTCCCCGCTTAGCGGTCCGCTGTGCTGACAACCCCAGTCACCGAACTCCCCCCAGACGAGGTAGCCCATCCGGTCGGCGTGGTAGAGGAAGCGCTCCTCGAAGACCTTCTGATGCAACCGGGCACCGTTGAACCCGGCCTCGAGGGCCAGCTCGATATCGCGGCGCAGTGCCTCATCGCTAGGCGCGGTCATGATGCCGTCGGGGTAGTAGCCCTGGTCGAGGACCAGCCGCTGGAACACGACCTCACCGTTAAGCTTGATGGCCTTGCCATCGATGGCGATACTGCGGAGGCCTGCGTAGCTAGCGACCTCATCGACAACCTCACCATCCCCGCCTATCAGCGCGACGGAGAGGTCATAGAGGTGGGGATCGGAGGTCGACCAGAGGCGGCGGCGCTCCTCGGGGATGGCTAGGTCGAGGCGCGGGGTGAGATCGAGATCCGCCGCGCACTCGGCGACCGCGACCTCACCCCGCCCATCGCTCAGGCTAGCCCTCAAGCGCAGCCCCGGCCGGTTGTTGCTGAGGGGCTGCTCGAGTCGGATCGCCCCGGCAGCGAGGTCGGGGGTGACGCGGGGGCGGCGCAGAGCGAGGTCGGGGACCGGCTCGAGCCAGACCGACTGCCAGATGCCGGTGGTCCGCAGGTAGATCGCCCGGTGGGGGCCGAACTCCTGCGCCTGCTTGCCGCGCGGTTGCGGCCGCTGATGATCATCCCTAGCCCGAGCTACGACGGTGACGGTCTCCCCCGGTGAGGCCGCGCCGCTCAGGTCGCAGTGGAAGGGCGAGAAGCCGCCCCGGTGGCGGCCCACCTCGACCCCGTTCACCCACACCGTCGTGTCGTAGTCGACGGCCTGGAAGTGGAGCAGCACCCTGCGCCCGGCCCACGCCTCGGGAATCATCACGGTCCGGCGGTACCAGACGGCATGCAGATAGTCGCGGTTGCCGATGCCAGAGAGTTCCGACTCCGGGCAGAAGGGCACCACGATCGACAGCTCAAGCTCCCGCTCGAGTAGCCCCCGCTCCAAGCCGGAATCCCCCTGGTCGATCTCGAACTGCCACTCGCCATTCAAGCACAGCCAGTCCCGCCGGACGAACTGTGGCCGGGGGTATTCACTCCTGGGTACCTCCATGGTCCCTCCCCATCTTGTCTGTCCCACCCCGGCGTTCAGCGGGAGATGTCCTTGTGCACGCCGGACATGACCTGCTCGAGTTCCGGCCGCGTGGCGGCCACCATATCGCCGCGCTGGCCCAGCACCAGAGCCGCCAGGGCGACGCCGCGCCGCATCCCGGCGACCACGTCGCCGTCGAGGAAACCGTCAAGCAGGCCGGAGGTGAAGCCGTCGCCAGCACCCAATCGGTCGACCAGCTCAACGGGGACCGCAGCTACCTCGACCAGGGTGCCAGCCACCACCGAGGCCGCCCCCTGGTCAGACCGGGTCAGGACGATGTGCCGGGCCTCAGTCAGTCCAGCGAGACCCTCTAGGACCTCAGCCGGCTCGCCCCCTAAGCCGAAGACGGTCGCGGCGTCACCCTGGCCACAGACCAGGATGTCGACCAGCGGGAGCAAGGCCCCCAGTCGGCTACCCGCCTCCACGGGGGACCAGAGCTTGGTGCGGTAGTTCACGTCGAAGCTCACGACGACCCCTCGCTCCCGCGCGCGGTGCATCGCCTCGCTGACGAGGTCGGCGCAGCTCGCGCTCAACGCCGGCGTGACACCGGTCAGGTGAAGGATGCGGCTGTCGAGGAGGTAGTCCCAGTCGACCTCAGCGGAGGTCAACTCCGTCACGGCAGAGTCCTTCCGGTCGTAGATGACCTCACTGCTACGGGGCGGGGCAGCGAACTCGACGAAGTAGGTGCCGACCCGGGTCCCTGGGGCCATGACGACGGCCCCGGTGTCGACCCCGGCCTCCCGCAGGCCACGGATCACCAAGCGGCCCAGCGGCCCGTCGGGCAACCGGCTGAGCCAGCCACAGCGGCGTCCGAGACCGGCCAGGGCGGCGCACACGTTGCTCTCGGTGCCACCGGGATGGACGTCGAAAACCTTGGCCTGCTCGAGGCGAACGCCGACGGGCACGCTAAGCCTCACCATCGTCTCGCCGAAGCTGGTGAGGTCGAACCGGGGATTCACGCGCCGTCCCCGGAGGAGTGCCCCACCTCGAGGGCGCGCACCCGCCCAAGCAACTCGGTCGACGCCCGGTCGGTGTCCCAGCGGTAGTCGCCAATAGCGATTGTGTACTGTCGCGACGGGTCCATGCTGGTCCCGCAGGGTACCACTCGGGTTCAGGGGAGGTCGATGACGATCTTGTGAACACCCTCCGCGTAGCGCTCACCTAGGGCGAACGCCTCGGGGGCCTTGGCGAGCGGGAAGTGATGAGAGACGAGGTCGTCGAGGTCGATCCTGCCCGCTGCCGCCAGCGAGATCGCCCGCGGGTAGGTGTGCTTCATGCGCCGAGACATCAGGATGGTGAGGCCCTTGCGGCGGGCGGTAGAGTGCTTCAACACCAGCCGGTCGTCGCCAGGGATGCCGACTAGCACCAAGCGACCGTCTGGGCGGACCATCTCTGCGGCCAAGGCGACACTCTCATCCGACCAGGCGGCCTCGAACACCACATCGACGCCGCGGCCGCCGGTCGCCTCGTAAACCGCCGCCGCCGGATCGGCCTCCGGCTCGACCCGCAACGCCTCCGTCGCCCCCCAGGAGCGCGCCTTGTCGACCCGCCACGGGTACAGATCGAATCCGTACACGGCGGCCACCCCGGAGAGCGCTGCCAACCTCAGGAGCAGGAGTCCGACCGGGCCGCAGCCGAGAACCGCAGCGGTCTCGGCGACCTTGAGCTGCCCGAGGTCGACTGCGTGCAGGGCCACACCGAGGGTCTCGAGCAGGGTCCCAGCCCCGTCACTGATCAGGTCGGGGAGGGGGAAGCAGTTGCGCGCCGGCACCACCATCGCCTCCCGCAACGCCCCATCCTCCGGATGGAGGCCGTAGAACACCTTGGGGACGAGGTTGGGGTGCCCCTTCTCGTAGAGCTCGTGGCGAGTGTCTGGCAGGGCGGGGTCCACCGCGACCCGCTGGCCCGGGAGCAGGGGGGTGTGGTTCCCGTCCTCGGCAGCGGGACCGACCGCGACAACTGTGCCCATGAACTCGTGGCCCAGGATCGTCGGCGCAGTGTAGACGGTGTCACCGATGCGCCCATCCTTGTAGCTGTGGAGATCCGACCCGCAGATCCCGGACGGCTCCGATCCGGAGCAACGCCTCACCGGGACCAGGGCCCGGCGGCGGCGGCAGCTCCTCGACCCTGAGGTCCTCCGGACCGTACAGCCGGACGGCCCTCATCGGGGGAGGGCCGGTGCGACCGCCGCCTGCGCTCGGCGGACCAGCGGGAGGAGCGTCGCCTCGACCTCGGCGTCGCCCCCGGGCGCCGCTACCCCCTCGAACAGGAACCAGTCTTCGATATGTTCGGCCGTCCCGCCCGGTTCCAATCTCTGGACCCGACCGAGGGTCTCGAGTTCGAGCATAAAGTCGTTAGTAAAGACCTCCACGTTCGACCCCAAGTCGGGATAGCGCCCACCCGGGGCCCGCGCGAACAGTTTCACGAAGGCATAACCGCCGACCACATAGGCAACCCAGCCATCGCGAACGTCGGCACCGAACTTCTGCGGCCCGGTCGCCACCTCATCCTGTCGCAGGAGGATATAGCGCTCTCCCCAGGTCCAGCGCGGGTCCGACATGTCGGTGTAGGGCCACAGGGCGAGAGTGTTGACGGGCAGAAGGTTTTCGGGGTGGGGCCCCCGAGGCGGCAGGGGGATCACGCCGGTGCCGCCGGCGGTCATGACCGAGAGCGCCCAAGGAGCAAGCGTGACCTGCCACAGGTTGCGATTGATGAGGCGGTGGGTGATGCGGACGTGGGCGGCGGCGTCCCCCATCTCGATATCGAGCTCCTTCTGGATTCCGGTGGCCACCTCAAGGGGCTGGACGACGCGCACCACCCCACTGCACTCACCGACTTCGACGGGAGTGTTGTCCGGCTGGTAGGTCCGCAGCGGGTCCTCCGGGGCGTGCCAGAAACGGTGCCCACCATACATCCGCCACGCATCGCCGCCGGTGCGGCCCAGCTCCTCGGCGACTTCGCAGAAGAGGTTGCCCTGACCGCTGAAGCCGAGCCGGATGATACGCGGGCCGACCTGACCGGTGACCACCAGATCGATCACCCCGTTGCTCAGGCGATGGCAGCTATCCCAGCCGCCGTAGGGGACGGTCTCGAGCTTCGCCACGGCGCTAGCTGAAGCGGTACGGCCCGAGGCCCCTGAGGGCCTGGTGAACCGGGGGGNAGACACGCAACTGGTCGACGGCAACGAAGTGCCTGTGGCTGCTCTCGCAGACCTGGGGCCAGCTGGTGCCGGGGCGGCCTTCAGTGGACTCAGACAGAGCCATACGCTACTCCTCGATGGTCTGGAGCGGGGTCCCGTCGACTTTGACGGGCAGCATGGTGCAGGCAGTGAAGTCGATTCCCAGACCGATGACCTCCCCGGGATCTATACCACTCTCGGCAAGCACCGCCGGCACGGTGGCCTTCACTGCGGCGATATAGTCGAGAGGGTCCTGAAGTTCCCAGTCCGGAGGCAGGTCCCGCTCGCTGCCCGGCAGACGCTCGTTGATGACACCGTGGGTGTAGTCGAACACCGGGGTGGCAACCTCGCGTACGTCGACCAGCAGGGCCCGGGCGGAGAGTGTCCCAAAATCGATCCCGACAGTGTACATGCCGCTAAGCTCCCCCCAGAGTGTCTTGCCTGAAGCGGCAGGTTAAACCTATGATCACCGCTGCCTTTGCTATCACGTCGACGACCTCCCCTTCTTCGCCCGCGCCGAGCACCCCCGGGATATCCCGCTCGCACACCTCATTTAGAGCATTGCCCTCCCCAGGTTCGTTTCGGTGAAGGCCCTGTGGCTTCCCGAAGCGAGATGCGCTGGAACTCCTCAATGTCGCTGTCGCATCTTGTACTCGGTGAGGCGCGGGTCCGGGGGCGTGGTCGCTCCCGACGCCGGGTCGGATATCGACCCGGTCCACCCACGCCCCTCGCCCACGTCCGACCAGCGCGATATAGTCATCGAGCCATGCCCATCCAGACGTGGAGAGCCCACCCATCAATCGTCGGACTACGGCAGCTGACGACAACCCCTTCTCCCGCTGCTGTGCAACCCCCGGGTAGTCTTTCGGTTCACCGCAAGCGTGTTTGCAGGACCGTGTATGCATGTGCATGAGAACTGAATCGTCGCCCATTTCACGCCACCCGCATCCGCCCGTCAAGCCCTGATTCTGGGTGCGAGCCTCCACCGAATAATCCTACCCTGCCCACATCCCGTCCCGATATGTCAAGGGGCGACTACTATAGACAGGGCCGCGTCATGTGATTGTGGAACTTGGTCGCTTATGTGGGCTGATCTTCAGCCTCGCAGTGCACTCACCATGCGATTCGTACCATACGGACAACGGGGCGCTCCACCAAGGTCCCGCTCCCCGGCAACTCTGCGGAGACTCATGCCACCGGGGGATTTCACGAGCGACTGTCCGATCGACTCGCCGGACAGCACGGGATCCTTCAGGAACTGGACATAGCTAGACCGTTTGAGCCAGATCCGATCTCCACCACTCTCTTGCATGATGATGGGGCCGGTCGAGCACCGGCTCGAGAGCCCTCTAGTCGACTGGGATGACTCTTAAGAAGTCAAAGAAGGTACCCGACCCAGCGCCTTGGCTTTCAGATACTCGTAGTACTCCACTACCCAGTCCAGATCCAACGGCGACTCTCGCCGGTAGACCTCGTACCAGCCCGCGCCAGCCGCTACCAGCCGCTCTCCCATTACCGCAAACCCAAATACCATCAGCGGGATCGAGATCGTGCCCATCACGGGGATTAGCGGTGGGAACATCAAAGCTGTAGCGACGACCAAGGCCGACATAGCAGCGCCGCCGGCCCCCGCCAAAGCAACCTCTTCGCCGATTTTGCTGAGCATTTCGTCTGCGGTGATCTTGCCCTCCTGGTACTGCAACCCGTAATCGAGCACAGCGACCGCACCTGCCACTCCTAGCGAAGCCAACCCCACCCTTGCGCCCATCTTGGTCGACTCTTCAAGTATGGAATTAACGTTTATCCTTCGTAATACCCGCCTTGCCGCACTGATCTCCTCTTTCGTCATCGAGTCCTTGCCTCGGGATCGATTGAGGGACGAGTCCTCAAAGATGCCATCTTCAGGGCCATCGTTCCAGTCTTCGATATAGGGCTCGAAGTGGCTCCAATCCATGTTCTGCAAGTACGCCTTTGTGGCTCCTTGCCCCTGGGCTCGAACCCCGGCTGGGATCGTCTCCCAGACCCCTTTTGCCGCTGTAATGCTGCGCTGAGCCCCTCGCATCCCGGCCTTCAGGTACTTGGTCGGGTCGATATTCGACCAATTCAGATTGCCTGCGTATCTCGACAGGCTTGAGTACGCCTCTAGGAAGGGGGTCGGATTGCTGATCATGGCTAGCATCCAGCCCCCACTTTCTCCGAAGATGTCCAACGCTTCCCGCGCCATCCCATACGACCCCAGCAGGATGTCCCACAGGTACTCGAATACCTTGGAAGTCGCCGCTACTGCCGCGACGTATAAACCTACGGTTCCGCGAATACTCCTGGCAAAGATGCCCGGCTCCAGTCGCTGGTAAGCAGCGGTGCCTTGGAGCGCTTCTCGATCCGTGGCGTAGTCCCTGGGGAAGAGGTTGGCATGGTCCCGAGCCCCCACCTTTGCCCCGGCGTTGAGCAGGACTTCGATGACGCCGGGGTTAAGGTTGTACCTGGCCGCAAGGTGCAGGGGGGAATAATAGCCTTCCTCAGACTTGGCTTCCAACTCCGCTCCGGCAGCTATCAGCGCTACAGTGATATAGCGGTTGTCGTTGAGCGCGGCTGCGAAGTGCAGGGGGGTCATGCCGTACTCTCCCTGAGCATTCACATCCGCTCCGGTAGAGATGCAAGCCACCACGTCGGCGATCGTGGCGGTCGAGAAGAACAGGCCTGTGTCCCATCCCTCACACCCCTCCTGGGCAAGCCCCTGACTCGCCAATGTGAACACACTTGCGGCCACCAGCAGGTGTCTCAGTCTCATGCCACGCCTTCCACTAAACTCGACCCGCCCTCTCTTACTGACTCTCACCGTCGCCTATTCGTCAGGGACGTTGTTTCTGTAGGACGCTCAACTCCTACCTATAACATGATCCCGATCACAAACAAGATGACGACAAAAAAGAGCACGGGGAGCAGCCATCACGGGCAGGGCCATTATCCTGAAAAGAGCCACAAAGGGCAGCGTCACTATCGAGAAGAGGCATCCCACTGCAAGAATCCCCTCTGCTTATACCGAAAATCTATCCCCTCCGCGACCGAGGATCTAACAGGTCGCGGAGCCCATCTCCCAGCAGGCTCCACCCCAGCACCGTAACCACGATTGCGAGGCCGGGGACCAGCGCTGGGAACGGGCTCAGCGTGAGGAATCCCTGAGCCTCCCGGAGCATGTTCCCCCAACTAGGTACGTCGGGTGGGGTGCCAAGGCCGAGGAAGCTAAGGGCGGCCTCTGCAAGGACCGCCACCGCGAGGCTCAGGCTCGCCTGGACGACGATGGGAGAGATGGCACTGGGAAGGATGTGATAGCTGAGCAGGCGGGCGTGACCCGCGCCGAGGGCACGGCCGGCCTCGACGAAGTCCTGCTCCTTGATGGTGAGGACCGAGGAGCGGGTGATGCGGGCAAAGATGGGCACGGTGGCGATGCCGATTGCCACCATCGCCGTGAGCGTTCCCGGCTCGAACACGGCCGCAAGGAGGAGCGCCATCAGGATGGCAGGGAAGGCGTAGAGAGTGTCGATCAGACGCATGAGTACCTCGTCGGTGAGACCACCTAGATAGCCGGCCACAGAGCCCACGAGCCCGCCGACGGTGAGGGCGATCCCGACCGAGATGAAGCCGACGTAGAGGGTACTCCTCGAGCCGACCAGGAGGCGGCTAAAGAGGTCGCGACCGAACTCGTCGGTCCCGAGCCAGTGCTCGCGGCTGGGGCCTTGGAGTTGTGCCCGGAAGTCGAGGGCCTTGGGATCGTAGGGGAGCCACAGGAAGCTGACTAGCGCAGCGACCACGATGCTCCCTATCAGGGCGCTGCCGAGGATCAGATTGAGACGGCGGATGGCCATCAGGTGTAGCGGATCCGCGGATCGAGGAAGCCGTAGGAGATATCGACGAGAAAGCTTAGCAGGACGATCGTTCCGGCGTAGACGAGGATCTCGCCTTGGAGGAGAGGGTAGTCGCGGGTACCGATGGCGGTGAGGGCAAGCCGCCCCAGGCCAGGAAGGGCAAAGACCTGCTCGATGATGATCGAGCCGATGAAGATGTTGGAGAGGCTAAGTCCAAGGATCGTTACGATGGTGATCAGGGCGTTGCGAAGGACATGGACGCGGACCACCTGCGCCTCAGCCAAACCCTTGGCCTGGGCGGTCCGGACGAAGTCTTGGCTCAGTACGTCGAGCACGGCAGCCCGGGTCATCCGGGTCATCACCGCCGCTTGGCCGAGCCCCAAGGCAAAGATCGGCAGAACCAGGCTCCGGAGGGTCTCTAGAGGGGCGCGCTCCCAGGGAATATACCCGCCCGCCGGGAGCCATCGCAGGTTCACCGCAAAGAGGAGGATAAGCATGAGCCCCAGCCAGAACGAGGGGATGGCCGCGCCGACCTGAGCGAGGGTGGTGACGAGCGGGTCGATGGCGGTGCCCCGGCGGCGGGCCGCGAGGATACCGAGGGGGATGGCCAAAAGGGTCGCGATCAGCGCCCCCCCGAGTGCCAAGGGAACCGACACCAGAAGCCGGTCGGCGATGAGACCGCCGACCGGCTTCTGGTAGTTGAGACTCTCCCCAAAATCGCCTCTGGCGACCCCGGCGAGCCAACTCAGATAGCGCTGCAAAGCGGGGACATTCAATCCGAGCTTCTCCCGGAGCGCCTCAAGAGCTTGTGGGCTGGCGTTGAGACCGAGGATGATCTCGGCAGGGTCGCCCGGGATGGCGAGCACCGCAGCAAAGACCAGGGCCGAAGCCAACCCGATGCTGACCAGGGCGGAGACGAAACGCCTGAGAACGTACCTGAACATGGCCAGAGGCGAGGGGTTACCCCCTCGCCATGGAGCGAGCTCTAGGGAGCCCGGTAGACCTCGGTCATATTGATGGACGGGGTAGGCTGGTTCTGCCAGAAGCCGTACACGTCGTCCGCGGCGGCGACCAGGTAGGGCGGGCTGAACACCCAGACGTTCACCGCGTCCTCGGCGATGATCCGGGCGATGGTCTGGTAGGCGGCGATCTGGTCGGCCTCGTCCTGAGCGGCTTCGGCGGCCGCGAGCAGCTCCCCGATGGCCGGGTTGTCGTACTTGTAGTAGTAGTCGGGATTTCCGTAGATATTGATGTCGCGCGGTTCGCTATGGCCGATGATGGTCATGTCGTAGTCGCCGCCGAGGAAGATCCGCTGAATCCAGGTGCCCCACTCGACAACCGACAACTCGACATCGATCCCGACCTCGGCGAGCTGTTGGGCGATGACCTGACCGCTCCGGCGCTCAATGTTGTAGGGCTCGGGGAGTTCGAAGGAGATCGTGAGGCTACCATCGCCGTAGCCCGCCTCCTCGAGGAGCTGGCGGGCCCGCTCGGGGTCGTAGGGGTAGGTTTCGGTCAGGTCGATGTAGTACGACTCCGCGGGACTCATGTGGGTACCGATCACGGTGCCGAGGCCGAACATCGCCCCCTCGACGATAGCGTTCTTGTCGATGGCGTGGGTGATCGCCTGGCGCACGCGCCTATCCTTAAGCGCACCGCGGGAGTTGTTCATGGCGAGGGTGATCTCGGTGGTGGCGGTCCCCTCCGTACACCTGAGGCTGGCATCTCCCCTGATCTGGATACACTGTTCGGGGCTCAGAGCCACCCCGATCATGTCTAAGTCGCCAGCCCGTAAGGCGGCGAAACGGGTGTTCGGGTCGCCGATGATGCGGAAGGTCACGGCGTCTAGGTAGGGCACGCCGTCGAGGTAGTAGTCCTCGAAGCGCTCGAGCCGGACTTCGCTCCCCTCGATATAGTCGACGAAGCGGAAGGGGCCGGTTCCGATCGGTTGACTCCGCTGCGTCTCGGCCTTGTCGGCCGGGTAAATTACCGAGTCGGGCCGGGCAAGGTTGTAGAGCAGACTCGAACTCGGAGTTGAGAGACGGAAGGTGACGCTGTTGGTGGCCTCGTCAGCGGTGATGGTCTCGATAGCCGCGTAGTATTCGGGGTGGGTATGCCCTGAGTCGGGGTTGCGGGCCCGCTCGAACTTGGAGACCACATCACCCAGGGAGAGGTCGGTACCGTCGTGAAACTTTACCCCGCTGCGAAGGTAGAAGGTCCAGGTGAGACCGCCATCGGTCATCTCCCAGCGCTCCGCGAGGGCGGGAACGATCGCACCCTCACGGTCGAAGCGGACAAGGCCCTCAAGCACGTTGTGGTAGACCACCCGGGGGATCTCCTGTGAGGTGGAGGCGCTCGGGTCCCAACCGGGAGGGTCGGCGGTGATCGACACAGCTACCTCGCCTCCATAGACCGGCTCAGGGGCGTCCTGGGCGAAGGCCAGCCCCGCCATCACGGCGAGGAGGATAGGGGACATCAGAAGCCTGTTCATGCTGGGATCTCCTTCCCTGGGTGCTCTAAGCCGGGACCGCAGTGCCCCGCCCTTAGGTCGATTCATCAAGGTCTTCGGGTCCACAACCTGCAGACCCACAACCAAGGTACAAGATTGCACTGGCAGCGTAAAGGCGCGCCGCCTCGACCAACTCGCCGGTACGGACAAACTCGTCGCACCGATGCGGGATGGTCCGGTCTCCGGGGCCGATGGTCACGACTGGAACTCCAGCTGTAGCGCTCAGGAAGGTTCCGTCGGTTGCGCCTGGCACCCCGCCATATCGGGGAGCCGTTCCCAGGATCGCGGGATAAGCACGCTCGACCGCCCTCACCAGCGGGTCGTCTGCAAACGTCTCGGTCCAGGGGCGCGATTCGAAGCAGTCGAGAGAGACCGACAGCCCCAGTGAGCGGCGCTCGACCTCCCCGGCGATCCCCTGCAGGGCCTCGAGGATGTCGGCGTGGACCTGGCCGGGTATGGTGCGAATGTCCAGGGAGAGGTCGGCAAGGGCGGGCATCACATTGAGCTGCGCCTCCCCCCCCGGGGGTGCCCGGACGACCGTCGGAGTGAACCAGGGAAGGCCGAGCTGGGCATGCGGACCCAGACGCTCCTGCTCCTGTCTCTGGAAGGACTCGGTCCTACCGACGAAGTCGGCCAGAGCGGTGATGGGGTTCACCCCAGCGTAGGGCATGGCGCCGTGCGACATCACGCCAGCGAAGCGCACCCCTACCCGCATAGCCCCCTTCTGGAACAGGCAGATCTCATTCTCCTCAGGCTCGCACACGATGGCACCGTCTACCTCATCGGCCCAGCCCCGAGCGATGAAGTGCTTGATGCCTAACATCATGCCCTCCTCATCGACCACGAAGCCGAGCCTGATGCGACCCCTGAGGTCAGGGGCGACGGCTCTGATCGCCTCAAGAGCAGTGATGGCGGCGGCGACGCCCCCCTTCATGTCGGCACTGCCCCGACCGTATAGGCGGCCCTCAACCAAGTCGGCGGCGAAGGGGGGGCGGGTCCACAAGGCCGAGTCCCCCTCCGTAACGACATCGGTATGCCCTTCGAACATCAGGGTGCGGTCCCGAAGTGGGTCGAAGTCGGTTCCAGACCAGTCGCAGATGATATTGGGCCGGTCGGGTGCAACCTCCTCGACCAGGGGTTGGAGCCCTGAGTCGGTGAGGATGGCGGCGACGAGCGCCGCCGCCTCGGCCTCAGTAGTGCCAGCCTCCGTGTCGACCACGCTCCGGACCCGGACCAGATCGCGGGTCAGCCCGATCACACGTTCCGGATCGACCCGGTTCGCGGCCTCAAGAGCCAGCCGCGAGAGGCCGTCGGTCACAGCGGGGGGGTGTAACGGCCGTCGACCGCCAACCAGCCACCGTCGACTATGAGGAGCGATCCGGTCACGTAGCTCGACGCCTCGCTGGCCAGATAGACGACTGCTCCAACCATCTCGCCCGGTTGGGCCCACCGGCCGAGTGCGCCCTTCTCCGCATAGGCGCGGTACCACTCGGGCCGGGTCCTGATCTGTTCGGTGAGGGGGGTCTCGACCACGCCCGGGGCGATGGCGTTCGCCCGTACCCCTTGAGGTCCGAGCTCGGCAGCCAGGGCCCTGACCATCTGGAGTGTCGCCGCCTTGGTTCCCGCGTAAACCCCCTGGCCGGGCTCGACCACCTGGGCTCGGATCGAGGAGAAGAGGATTATGCTCCCCCTGCCGCGCTCACTCATGCGCTTGCCGGCAGCCTGCAGGGCGAACAGGCTGCCACGCATATTGAGCGCCACCACCCGGTCGAACTCGGTCGCAGTGATCTCGAGGAGGGGTTTGCGAACATTGATGGCGGGGGTGCACACCAGGACGTCCAGGGGGGAGGCCGCCTCCACCACCGCCGCCACGTCGGCGGCATCGGTCAGGTCCACCCGCCTAGCAGAGGCCTGGCCGCCCTGGGACCGGATGCGCTTTGCTGTCTCTTCGCACCCGGCAAGGTCGACATCCGCACAGAGAACCTGGGCGCCGAAGGCGGCCAGTCCCTCGGCAGAGGCGGCACCGATGCCGGAGCCCGAGCCGATCACCAGGGCGGTGCGGCCCGTCAGGTCGAAGAGGCTTCGGTAGCTCATAACATCCCTGCCAGCCTCTCGAAGAGCTCGACCCGTTCGGCGGCGATGGCGAGGCTCGAGCGCCAGAACTCCAGATCCTCAATATCGATACCGAACTCGGCTGCCAAGTCTTGTACCGAGGCCATACCGGTCCGCGATAAGAAATCGGCATAGCGGTCCGCAAATCCGTCGGGACGGTGCCTGTACTCGGCGAAGAGGCCGAGGGCGAACAGGTGCCCAAAGGTATAGGGGAAGTTGTAGAAGCTCAGCCCGTCCAGGTAGTAGTGGCTCTTGTGCGCCCACATCAGCGGGTGCCGTTCGTCCTCGGCCAGCGCCTCTCCATAGGTGGCCGCCTGGCAGTCCAGCATGATCTCCTTAAACTCTTCGATCGAGAGGTCGCGCTCACGCCTCTTGGTGAAGATGGCCCGTTCGAAGCGGAAGCGGGAATCGATATCCAGGATCAACTGGGTGGTAACGAGGAGGTCCTGGTCGAGAATGAGCAGTTGCTCACGATCATCGGTGCGCTCGAGCATAGCGTTGACCACTAGCGTTTCGCAGAAAGTACTGGCGGTCTCAGCGAGGGTCATCGGAGTCGAACTCTGCAGGCAGGTCCGGCAGGCGGCGTCTAGGCACCAGTTGTGGTATCCGTGGCCGAGCTCGTGAGCGAGGACAAACACGTCGTCGAGGCTCCCGCCGAAATTGAGCAGGATCCGAGATTCCGATCTCCCCGGCACCGCCATGCAGAAGGCTCCGTTCTGCTTGCCGAGACGGGGCGGGACGTCGATCCAGTCCTGCTCGAAGGCCCGCCTTGAGAATCGTGCCAACTCCACATCGAACGCCCGAAACGGCTCCAACACCAGCGCTTTAACCTGGTCCCAGCTGTACCTCCTATCGACCCTCCCAACCGGAGCAAGGAGGTCGTACCACGCGAGCGCGTCGAGGCCGAGGAGTTTGGCCTTGACCCTAAGGTAGCGGCGGAAGACCGAAAAGTTCTCCTGCGTCGCGCTCCGCAGGGCGTTCAGGGCCTCACGGGTGATCCCGGCCTGGTGCAGGGCCTGGTCCAGAGGGCTCCCCCAGCCGCGGGACCTGCTCAGCGTATCGACCTGGCCCTTGATTCCATTTAGAGCGGCAGCGAAACTCACCGCATTCCCCTCAAGGAGGTCGAGCTCGGCAAGGTATGCGGCCCGACGGAGTTCACGGCTAGGCTCGTACTGGAGGTTCTGCAGCTGTGAGAGGGTGTAGCGCTCGGGCCCCTCGTTCCCGGGGAGGTGCCTCTCGATCGTGGTCCGGCTGATGAGGTCGCCGTGGAGGGTGGACCAAGCCCGTCCGCTACTGATGTTGAGGGAGGCGGCGAGCTCCTCGGCCTCAGGAGTCATCAGGTGGTCCGCCTCTACCTTGGCCCTCTCGAGTCTGAAGCGGTGGGAAGCTGCCACAGCCGATCTCGACATCAACTCAGCCGTGTCGATGCCGCCTATCGCAGCGGTGAAGCGGGTGCCGAGGACCTTGAGCCGGCTGACCAGGGGTTGGAGTCCCGAGAGTTCGGCCTGGGCTTTGTCATCGAAGGCATCGGTGGAGGTGAGTCCCGTCAGGAAGGCCAAGAGATCGGAGTGGATCGTCAGGAGGCGGTTCAGCTCCGTCAGGGCGCTCTCTACTGCAGACACCCTGGCGTCGTCCAAGGGGCTAGAGACAGCGCTGGAGGCGGGCAACGGCCAGTCCGCCTCGAGTCGCGAAATGCCGACCTCCAGATCTACCTTGGCCTCCTGGTAGAGGCCGCTCTCCAGTGACGGGAAGATGCTTGAGAGCTGCCATCTGGGTAGCGTGGTGGTAGACATAACCCCCCTTTCGACCGATGGTCTCGGTTCGTGCTAGACCGGCAGTACAGATGTGTGCCCCGGATAGTCTACCAGGGAGCCGAGGTGCACCCTCAGCACCCGGTGGAAGGTGCCATCGCAGAGACCTGCATCCTGCTTCTATACTAGGCGTCGACGAACTGCAGGAGTTTCGGAGAGCTGCAGTCAGAAGGCGCCGCCGAGTCATGAGGTCGGCAGTACCTATTAAGACCGAGCCAACTGTGTGCGGGCTGAGGAGATAGAAGTCGGGGTAGCTAGGAGATCCTGGGTGTGCGAACTCGTCATCCGCCCGAGTAGCTTAAGAACGCCCGCCCAGAGATCCCATGCAAGCAGCTTCGATTCGGAACCGCACCCTTACAAATCAGGGTACATAACCTTGCTAGGCCCAAAGCGAAGGTCGCACCGAGTGATGCGCGAGCGAAGGTGGGGCCGGCCGCCAAGCGAGCAGGGGCCAAGGAGGTCGACCCCATCACGGTCAGGTTCACAGGGCCTCTTCGGGGGGCCAAGTGCCACCGAGTTTCAGCCAGGCCTCGATTATGTCGAGGGGGGAATCGGCCAGGAACGTAATGGCCATATTATCTCGGGGGTGCGGCAACGAGAGCCGCAGAGCGTGCAGGGCCTGACGGTCGATGGCTGCCGACGGACGACCGTAGGCCTCATCACCCAGGATCGGCGTGCCGAGGTGGAGGAGGTGGACGCGTATCTGATGGGTCCGCCCCGAATGCGGTCTGGCCCGTACCAGAGTGTATCCGGGTGCCCTGGCGATGGTGTGAAACCTGGTGACAGCGGTCTTCGGGTTGGTTCCCCCTATGGTCATCGTCTGCCGTCGGACCGGGTGCCGCCCGATCGGGGCATCGAGTTGCACGTCGTCGGGCACCTGACCGGTGGCGATTGCGAGGTACTCCTTCTCGGTCAAGCGCTTCTGGAATGATGAGGCCAAGTGCCTATGGGCCGCGTCGTTCTTCGCGACCACCATGACACCGGAGGTATCCCGGTCGAGCCGGTGGACGATGCCGGGCCGGTAATCGTCCTCAGCAGGGTCAAAGAGCTTCTCCTTGGAGAGTTCGAAACGCCCGAGGAGAGCGTTGACTACAGTTCCCGTGCGCACCGTTGCGGTCGGATGGGCGACCAAGCCGGCAGGCTTGTCAATGGCAACGAGGTCGCTATCCTGATAGAGGATTTCGATAGGAATCGATTCCGGTACCACGGGTATAGGTCGGAGGGGGGGCAGTGTCACGGAGACGAGTTCTGCACCGCTCAGTCTAGTGGCGGGCTTCCCCACGGGGCGACCATCCAGAACGACAAAGCCGTCGTTCACGAGGTCCTTGGCGTAGGTGCGAGACAGCTCGAGGGCCAGAGCGATAGCGATGTCGAGACGCTCCCCGGCCGGAGCTTGAAAGGTGCGGACCTCCACAGGATCAGTGTAGCGCGGCCGGGTCGGGAAGGGACGCCAACATATACTGGGGGAGATGAAACCGATCGCTCTCGACGCCATGGGTGGTGACTACATGCCTGAAGCCTCTGTCGAAGGCGCCAGGTGGGCGGCCGCCGAGGGAGTCCCCGTAATCCTGGTAGGGGATAAGGTCCGGATCGAAGAGGAGTTTGACAAGCGCGGGTCCGAACTCCCAGTCGCTCATGCGTCCGATGTGATTGAGATGGATGACCACGCAGCTGATGTGAGGCGGCGACGAGACTCGAGCATCTCGGTCGCGATGCATCTAGTCCGGGATGGAGAGGCCAGCGGCTGCATATCGATGGGCCACTCGGGGGCGACGATGGCCGCTGCCCTACTGACCTTGGGGCGAATCAAAGGGGTCGACCGGCCCGCAATCTTCACGAGCATACCGGCCGGTGACCACTATGTCGGGCTCCTCGACGCCGGGGCGAACGCCGACTGCCGACCCCGCTACCTTCAGCAGTTCGCCGTCATGGGCTCCCTCTACGCGCAAGACGTGCTCGGGCGGGAACGTCCTACGGTCGGCCTCCTCTCTATCGGTGAGGAGTCGCACAAGGGCAACGAACTCACCCGGGAGGCGCACCGGCTTCTGATGGACACCCCCGGTATTGCCTTCTACGGTAATGTCGAGGGACGCGACCTGTTTGCAGGGACGACAGATGTCGTCGTGACGGACGGCTTCACGGGCAACGTGGCCCTGAAGCTGGCAGAGGGGGAGGCGAAAGCCCTGTTCGCATGGATCCGCGAGGCCCTCAACTCAAGCACAGTGGCCAAGCTCGGCGCCCTCCTAGTCCGGTCGGCGCTACGCAGGGTTGCGAAGCGGCTCGACCCGGCAGAGTACGGTGCTCAGCCGCTCCTTGGAGTGGCTGGCTACGCCTTCATCGGGCACGGAAGTTCGAGTAGCCGGGCCGTCTACAGCGCCCTGAAAAGCGCCCGCAACACCATTGAGTCGGGCGTCGTAGCGACGATCACAAACGGGCTGGCGAGTCTCGAGGACACTACCCCTATAGGACCGTCCCCCAAGGGCACCTGACGCCTGGACACTGAACAGTGGGGCCCTGGTATGTCTGGCGCGGCGGTGTCTTCCCAATCGACTGGGAGGTCGAATTCGGCTCTGCGGGACCACTTCACTTCGAGATCGGTTTCGGGGATGGGCGCTACACCGTACGTAGGGCCGCTGCCAGCCCGTCAGAGCGCTTCGTCGGAGTAGAGCGTTCGGGAGCCAGCCTGTACCGGGCGATCAAGAGGGTACGCCGCGCCGGCCTGGACAACATTCGCCTCCTCGCCGGGAGTGCCGAGTTCGCTGTCCGCCACCTCTTCGCACGGGGGGTGCTAGAGACGATAACGGTGAATTTCCCGGACCCCTGGCCCAAGGAACGACACCGGCGGAACCGACTCCTGAAGCGGAGCTTTTTCGACCTGGCCGCGACCCGCCTCAGGCAGGGGGGAAGGATCCTCCTTGCCACCGATCACAAGGACTACCTCGAAGGTGCTGTGGCCGAGGCTCGATCCTCGGATCTCTTCCGCGTGATCGAACTCGATCCGCCGCCAGCTGTGTTCGAGACAAAGTACGCGCTCAAATGGAGATCACTCGGGAAACCACTCCACTACCGCGCCTTCGAATACCATGGTGGCGCAGAGGAGCTGTCCTATCCCATTCTGGAAAGGCCGCAAATTATGCCTCACGCCCTCCTGACCGGTGTCCTAGCCGACCGGATCCCCTTTAAGAAACAGGTCTTGCCCTTCGCCGACGGTCACGTGATCGTCCATGAGGCTGCCCAAACCCTGAACGATGGGGGCGGTCGGTGGCTATTCCGGGTGACCATCGACGAACCCGATCTGAAACAGCAGCTTCTAGTGGCGGTCCAACAGCGGTCCGCCGGGGAGTTGATCGTAAGGCTTGAATCGTTCGGTGACCCGATCGTGACGCCTACAGCCCGGGGTGCCATTCACGCCGTAACCGAGTGGCTCTTAAACCAGCTTCCGGACCTGAAGGTCAGAGCGAGGAACTACTAGATGCCCCCACTCTACTCTTTCGAGAGCTCGCCGCCGAGCTTCCTTGAGCAGTCATGCCTGGGGAGAGGAATATCTACCATACGGCCCCAGTAGACCCCAAGGTGAGCGTCACACTCTACGGCGCCCCGGACACTCCCCAACCGGGCCGTCTTCCCCTTCCAGTTCTGGACGATATCAGCGGTTTGGAACTCGACGAGACTGGGCGCCATCGCACCGGCCCGTTCAACACGTGGGGGCGAAGGGGAAGGCTGCGCCGGGCTCGATTTCGGCTACACCCATCACCCTCCCGCTCTGCTATCACTGTGCTCCGGCTGCACACCCCTCCACCCCACAACCGCCTCGGAGTCGCGGTAGGTATGGGAGCGGGGTTATGACCGATCTCGAATTCATTACAGCTCCGGCCTTGGGAGCTCCCCACGCGTTCACGACCCGAGCCTCCGGGGTCAGCCTTGCCCCTTTCGATGGCCTGAATCTCGGACTGAGCACGGGGGATCGTCCCGAGGCGGTCGCGCAGAACCGGGCAGCTGTACTCGCGGCGTTCGGGACCGAGCCGGAGCAGGTTTGCGCCCTCCATCAGGTCCACGGGACGCGCATCCTCGAGGCCAGAGCCAGCTGGTTCGAAGAGCGTGCGGATGGGATGACGACCGATCGGACCGATCTCACTCTAGTCATTGGAGCCGCCGACTGCCATCCACTACTGTTTCACGATCCAGTTCGTGGCGTCGTCGGTGCCGCCCATGCCGGCTGGCGAGGCACGGTCCAGAGCATCGCGAGCACCATGGTTGAGACGATGCGCGAGCGATATGGCTCAGATCCGGAAGACCTGTGGGTGGCCTCTGGACCCGGGATCCAAGGGGACTGCTATCAGGTAGGGACCGAGGTGATCGAGGCCTTCGAAGCCGAGGGGTTTGACCCCGCAGTCGCATGGCCCGATGAGGAGGGTCGCTACCGGCTGGATCTCTTTGCGGCGAATCGTGGTCGGCTCATCCGCGCCGGCGTTCGACCTGATCGGATCGAGACAACTGGCCACTGCACACACTGCGATCCGGTGCGATTCTACTCGCATCGGCGCGAAGGCGGAAAGACCGGACGTCACTGGGCCCTGATACGCCTGCCGCGGTAGCATGATGCCATGCAGGAGCTTCTAAAGGTCATGAGGCGGTTGCGCGCCCCAGACGGCTGTCCATGGGACCGGGAACAGACCCACGAGAGCCTTCGGCCCTATCTGATAGAGGAGGCCGCAGAAGCGGTCGACGCCCTCCATAGTGGGGTAACAGAGGCCATCGTCGATGAACTTGGGGACGTCCTCCTCCAGGTGGCCTTCCACGCCGAAATCGGTGCGGAGGAGGGGCGCTTCGACTACAACACTATCGAGCAGGCCATCGTAGACAAGCTCGTGCGACGTCACCCCCACGTCTTCGGAAGTGCTGAGGTGGACAGCGCCGATGAGGTCGTGTCGAACTGGGAGGCGATTAAGCGTAGAGAGAATGGGGAGGTCGATCCCGAGTCTCGAGTACCTCGCAGTCTGCCTGCCCTCAAGCGCGCCGCGGAACTCTCGAAGGCCCTGGGATGGCTGGAGGAGGGTCCGCCGGTAGACGGAGGGTGCGAGGAGCTTGAGAGCCGACCCGAGCAGATCGGCCCCATGCTTCTCTACCTCGCTCAACTCGCTGTGCGAAAGGGGCTCGACCCAGAATTGGAACTTCGCGATACTCTAGCATGCAAGCTTCGGGCTCCGTGACGGAGCCAGAGATCCCAGCTGTCCTCCAGATCGGCCTCGCTCACCGCCAAAGGGAGACGTTCCACATTGAGGGGTTTCGGCGGGCCGCGGTTCTCGTCCCACTACTCTCCGGGCCCGAAGGGGTGAGACTCCTCTTCACCGTAAGGGCAGCGCACCTTTCAAATCACGGAGGTCAGATTGCGTTTCCCGGTGGACAGGTTGAGGCTGGGGAGGATGTTGTCGAGGCGGCACTCCGAGAGACGTTCGAGGAGACAGGGCTGCGTATCGACCCTGGATCGGTGGTCGGCCTCCTCAACGATCATCCGACACCGACGGGATACGTGGCCACTCCAGTGGTAGCGGTCCATACCGGGGACCAGTCACTGCAACTGAACCCCGATGAGGTGACCGAGGCGTTCACCGTACCGCTGGAGGAGCTTCGCCGGATCGAGCCTCAGAGCGAGGTTCGGCGGCTACACCAGCACCCTCGCCGCATTTTCAGCTACACCTACCGGAATCGTCGCATCTGGGGCTTTACCGGAAATGTGGTCCAGAACCTACTCCAGATCCTCGAACTGGCCGATCCCCCATGATAGCCTTCAGGGGTGAAGAGGCGTAACCTTCGCGTGGTTTCCGGCGGAGAGAAGTACCCCTTCTCAACCGGCGAGTTGGTCGAGGCCCTTCAGGGTGCCGGAGTCCTCACGGACCAGGCCATCGGCCTCTCGCGGGAGCTCGAAAAGCACTACCGGAGCAAGGGGCTCAAACGCATCGAACTCCAGGATCTGATGGATCATCTCTCACGGCGGCTCGAGGAGGAGCACGGCCCGGAGATAGCGGAGAGACTGAGGAGTCAGACCCCCCCCTTCATCCCGCTGATGATCGATCGCGATGGTGTGAGAGAGGCATTCTCGAAGCGAACTCTGACAGCCGGCCTCGAGAAGATTGGGCTCACCTTTAAAGAGGCCTACTCCATCGCCGATCAGGTCGAAAAGAGCCTCCGTGCAGAGGGACACGAGATCGCCCTGCAACGGGATTGCAACCACACTATCGCCCTCCTGCTCGAAGCCCGTCACGGCACCGAGTACCGGCACCGCTTTGAGGCCGAGACTCGTCAGCTCGAGGAGCTTCTGGTGGCTGAGCCAGGAGGGTTTACCCTACCCTACTCTCGCGGTATCCTCGCCCGCTCCCTAATGGTAACGGGGTTGGGTCCGGACCTCTCGCACTCCCTCGCCCGGCGGATGGAGGTGATCCTGTGGAAGCGGAACGAATGGACGATCCAGCGACAACAACTCCGTGCTGAGGTCGAGCAGCTTCTCGCCGAGGAGGCGGGGGAGGAATTCGTCCGCAGGTACACGCTCATTCACCGGCTCAAGCAGCGGGATCGACCGACGGTAATCCTCATCGGCGGCACCCCCGGTGTCGGCAAGAGTTCACTCGCAGCTGAACTCGCCTACCGCTTGGGCATCGCTAGGATCGTGGCCTCGGATTCGGTACGTCAAGCGCTACGATCGCTCATCGGAGCCGATCTGAGCCCGGCGCTACATAGCTCCAGCTACGCCCTATGGCGAACCGAGTTGCTGCCCTCGGAGCGGATGGACGCCAAGCCGAAACGCAAGCGGGTCATTCGCGGGTTCCTCAGTCAAGTCCGGCAACTCGGTACTGCACTTGGGGGAATCGTCGAGCGCAACGTCTTCGAATCCGTATCCGTTGTGATGGAGGGAGTCCACCTCGTCCCGGGGATTGCCCCCGATGTAGATGTTGACGCGACCGTGATCGAACTGGTGCTGACCTTGGAGGATGAGGAGGCCCACCGCAAACACTTCGTGATGCGCGAGGGTCAGACACGAAGAGCCCGCTGGCAGGAGCGTTACCTCGATCACTTCACCGAGATCCGCTATCTTCAGGAGTTCGTCGCCCGACAGGCCCAACTAGCCGGGGCGCCTGTGGTGGAGACCTCGGACTTCGATCGGGCCATCGAGACCGCCCTCGATCATGTCCTTGACATCCTCCTCTCGCAGGACGGAGCGGAGGACTCGGTCCCCTCTGATAAGAAGCCGGGTTGACCCGGACATGAGCACTGCCCTTCGTAGCGAAACTGGTGAATCTTACACTTCAAGGTCGGCGAGGAAGGGATGTCGATAGCGACAATCGGAGCCGAAGAGTATCGACCCAAGAAGCCACAACTCGCTCCCAATGGTGCAGGATCTCAGTTCCCGCCCCAATCCCGCTGAGGTGTGCGACCTCCTCGGCCCGAACGGAGCCAGACGGTAGTGATCCGACCGGTATCAAAACTGGCCTCTCCGACTTTGGGATCGGTGCGGGTGCTGCCCGTCAACCCGTCCAAGCAACCCTCCATTCGCAGGATCGTGCCCTGATTGAGATCTCCGCAGCCTCTATCTGTATCCCATCGGCCGTGCAAACCCCAGGCCACATGGGAGGCTCACAGGTGGGATCCCCGAAGCCTGGATTAGTGAAGTGCCCGGCAAGGTGAGGCTCGGCCCTTTGGCCATCCTGACCAAGTGGATGGATTCCTAGTCGATGCCGGGCCTGCCGGCGTTCGGGGTGATCCTGGCTGCCCTACTCGGCCTAGCCCAGGTGAGCCCTACCATCCCCTATACCGTGCAGGTCATCATCGCTTCGGACCAGAGCACCGCCCTATCACTTCAGACTGAACTCCGCCTCGAGGGCTTTCCTGTCTACGTCGTCCGTGCCAGCACTGGCCAAGGGGATTTATATCGGGTGAGGGTGGGAGCGTTCGCCAACCGTGACGCCGCCTTGAGCTACGCCGGTCGGATGCCTCCGCTCGGCGGGAGTAAGCCGGTACCTATCCTTAGCGGAGTCGATTCCCCAGAGGACCATTCCCCTCGCCACTCGGCTCCTCGCGGAGCTCCCTCTCGAGGAGGGTAGATCGCATCGAGGTGTACCCGTGGGGCGACTCCCTAGCCCTCAAGGGGTGCCGCCCGGCGCGCCCGCGCTAGCCCGCTATGTCATCATCGGGGAGGGTGGGGTAGCCGAGTTCTCAGCCTTCGAGGCAGTCCCGACCAAGGCGGGAGAGGTACTAGCCGTGAGACCCTTGACGCTCTGGCCAGCTAACTGGCAGGAGGCCAGCGCTGAGGCCCGGGAGATGCACCGGGCTTCCCTCATCAGATTCGTGGCGTCCAACCTCGGTCTGCCCCAGAGCACGGTGATGGACTCTCAGGTGACTGGGGATGAGACCCCACCGTACCTTGTGGTCCTTGAGAGGTTCGTGCCCAGTGAAGACGCCCCGGGTACCGTGCTTGCTATCGGTCAGCGCGTCGAGGCAGCGGATCCACCCCTTATTGTCCTGCTCGACGGGGAGGGGGTGCTGGAAGGTCCCGCCGCACCCGACCCACTTTTCGAGGCCTCAAACTCGGAACCATCCACCCCCAGCGAGGTCCTCGGGAACGGTTGGCGGGCTATGGCTGACGATGGTTTCCTGCGGTTGGAGGTCCTCAACGGGAGCCAGACATGGCGGGCCGCGATAGGCTCGCCGCTGTGGAGCGATGGTCGTCACCTCGTGACGCGCGAGGGGAGAAGGGTCCTTTTATACGACTTCCTACCCCGCTGAGCAGCCATCCACACCCCAACGCTAGACCGAGGTCGCTACTGTCACAGCCTCCGGCTCCATCCGTGCCGGGGGACTGCCCTGCTCAGCCAGCCAGCGCTCAGCTGCCATCGCGGCCCTGGTACCAGCGCCGACGCTAGTCGAGAGCTGCCGGTAGATATCGTCCGAAACATCACCCGCAGCGAAGATCCCCTCGACGCTCGTATAGATCTCTTCCTCAACGTCGACATAGCCGGTTTCGCAGAGTGCAACGACACCCTCAAGATAGCCGGTGTTCGGGATGTGGCCGATGAATACGAACACGCCGTCAGTTTCGATGAGTCCCCCCTCGCCCGTCTTAACGTTGCGGGTGCGTACCCCCGTCACCTGGCCCCCCTCGCCGACGATCTCCTCGACAACAGTGTCCCAGACCCAGTACATCTTGTCGTTGCTGAAGGCACGCTCCTGCGCAACCTTGTTGGCGCGAAGTTCGTCACGACGGTGGATCACCGTGACCCTGTCGGCAAACTTGGTGAGGAACATCCCCTCTTCGATGGCCGCATCTCCCCCCCCGACAACGACGACACGCCTACCCCGATAGAAGAACCCGTCACAGGTAGCGCAGGTGGATACCCCCCGGCCATAGTAGACATCCTCGCCGGGAATCCCTAGGGCGCGGGGATTGGCACCGGTCGCAAGGATCACGGACCGGGCGTGGTAGTCGGCGTCATACCCGTTGACGACGAAGCCCCCCCCCTCTTTCACCGCAAGCCCGGTAACCTCTTCCATGACGATCTTGGCACCGAACTTCTCCGCTTGGCGAACCATGCGCTGCGACAGCTCGGGACCAGCGATGATCTCGTCGAACCCGGGGTAGTTCTCAACCTCTTCGGTTAGGGCGATCTGCCCACCCGGGAGACCCTTTTCGAGGATGATGGTGTCGAGCTGGCCACGACCGGCGTAGATTCCGGCAGTCAGGCCCGCAGGCCCAGCTCCGATGATGACAATATCTGTGTGGATCTGTTCCTTGCCCATGCAGAGTGCCTCCTACAACCTAACGGATATCCTAGCACCAAGGGGGGGTAGGCAGTCGGTTAATAACCTGTAGGGGTGTTTCCACAGGGGGAAGGCGGAGTTTGGGTCTGCCAAGCTTGAGGCACGCCTCTACACCCTGTCCAAAGGCAGTAGTACCGCTACGGTTGAGGTCGCCCCTTCTGGGGTAGCTACCTTGCGGCCTCCCTGCTCTCGCAAGAAGCTCTCTTGCTCAACGTGCATCAAGACCTCGAGTTCGTCCCGGATAACATCTTTGACGGCATCGCGGACCCGAAGCAAAAACGGTCAAAGCCGGAGTCCCCCGCTGGGAGTACAGACTCTACGGGTCCAACGAAGCCGCCCTTGTCCATCCTTTGACCCGAAGCTCCAACGAAGCCGCCCTTGTCCGTCCTTTGGACTCTCAGGCTATCCCGGTCCCTGGGGTGCCTCCAAAATGGATTGGGTACCCCTTATATCTTTGACTATAGTCCGTGACACAGAAGTGCTTGTGCTACCGTTAAGGCTGCGCAAGGTCTGTGTCTGAGGTGCCCAATAATCCAACGCACCAATGGGCAAAGGTTTGAGACTGTACACTGTTCCTATGAGCTGAACGGTTGCAAATTGCGGCCACCGGGAAGGCACTGCATGAACCCGATCCTGTCTCAAGACTTCCGGATCCCATTTGGGATCATTGAAACTTGCCACGTCGCCGAGGGGATACGTGAGGCCCTCTGTCAAGCAGAGAGGGATCTGAATGCGATCGTCGAGGGGAGGGGGCCTCGCACCTACGCCAACACCCTCGGCGCGCTGGAGGCGCTGCGGGAGCGGCTCGGGCGACCGATCCAGATCGCCTCTCATCTGGTGACTGTGGTGAGCAGCCCGGGGCTGCGCCGGGAGTACCGCAAAGTCCTTCCCGAGTTCTCGACCTTTTACGCAGAACTCGCTATGAATGAGGGACTGTGGAGGGCGATCCAGGACTTCGCCGGGACAGAGGAAGCGGCCGCCCTTACCGGCGTCAAGCGGAGGCACCTCGAGAAAACGCTCCTGGAGTTCCGGCGAGGGGGCGCAGACCTCAGGGATACCGAGAAGGCACGATTTAAGGAAATCATTGTCGAACTTAAGGCTCTGCAAACCCAGTTCTCCGACAACGTGCTTGATGCGACCAACGCTTTTGAACTGATCCTAAAGAATGAGGAAGACCTCGCCGGACTGCCGGAGTCGGTGCGCGCGCTGGCCAGGAGATCGGCCGAGGAGAGGGGCCTGGACGGGTACAGGTTCACGCTGCAGTACCCCTCGGTGCACCCCTTCTTGCAGTATTCGGCGCAACGGGGCCTCCGCAGGAAGATGTATGAGGCCATGGTGGATCGAGGAGCATCTGCGAAGTTCGACAACCGAGCGCTCATGAGCCGGATCCTGACATTGCGCAGAGAGCAGGCCCGAATGCTGGGCTACCGGGACTATGCTGACTACAGACTTGAGATGAATATGGCGAGCCGCGGAGAGGTCGCGGTCGACTTCGAGAAGGAACTCTTCGAAAAGACTTTGCCTTACTTCGAAGAGGAGGTGCGAGGCATGGAGCGATTCGCCCGTGCTCTGGGCATCGACGAGCTCCAGCCGTGGGACATCGCCTACCTGATCCAGAGGATGAGGAAAGATCAGTTCGAACTCGATCCCGAGGAGTTGCGCCCCTACTTCCCCCTGGATCACGTCTTGAAGGGCCTATTCGAGATCAGCCGTCGCCTCTTCGGGGCAGTGATCACCCGGAGCGAGAACCTCGACGTGTGGGATCCCTCTGTGGAATTCTACGAACTTCATGATGAGAGCGGCACGCTCCTCGGCGCGTTCTACACGGACCTGTTCCCGCGTGAGTCGAAGCGGTCCGGAGCCTGGATGAACTCGCTGATCACCGGCGGCCCAACCGACAACGGCTTCTCGCCTCACCTAGGATTGATGGCGGCCAACTTCAGGCCTCCCCAGGGGGATCTTCCCGCTCTGCTCACTCACGGAGAGGTGTGCACCACCTTCCATGAGTTCGGCCACCTCCTTCACCACCTGATATCCCAGGTAGAGGTCCGCGACCGTGCCGGTACCAATGTGGCTCGCGACTGGGTCGAACTTCCCTCCCAGCTTATGGAGAACTGGGCCTGGGAACGTGAGGCGCTCGACCTGTTTGCCCGACACGTGCATACGGGCGAACAGTTCCCCGACCACCTATTCGAGCGGATAGTCTCCAGCCGACACTTCATGGAAGCTTTATCGCAGATGCAGCAGTTGAGCTACGGCACTGTGGACCTGGCTTATCACATCGACTTCGATCCACAAGGAGAAGAGGGGGTGATCGCCTTCGGCCAAAGGATCATGGAGCCCTTCTTCGTCCGCCCCGAGTTCGCCCACACCAACCTTCTAGCGTCGTTCGCTCACGTCTTCTCAGGTGGCTACGCGGCCGGATACTACAGCTATAAGTGGAGCGAGGTCCTCGATGCTGACGCCTTTGCGCGCTTCCGCAACGAGGGCATCTTCAACCGATCGACGGGCAGGGAGTACGTCGAGCATATCCTCTCGCGCGGGGACAGCGACGACCCTGATGTGCTGTTCGTTCGATTCATGGGTCGAAAACCCGATGTGAACGCCCTCTTCGAGCGCGACTTCGGTCGGCCCAGCCCAGCGCCGACCGACGGTTGATGGAAGTCCTCGAACCATGTCTCAGACGGGAGGTACCCCAGCAGGAGCGGTGGAATGCCGAGAGCGTGTTCGCTACTCCAGACGACTGGGAGTCGGCCTTTGAGGCTGTCGAGCGCGAGCTAGCGACTGCAGAGAGATTCTGTGGCCGCCTCGCCGAAGGGCCGGAGTTGCTCGCCGACTGGCTTGCGTACACTGAGGATTTAGGGCGCAGGTTCTCCGCGCTTGCCGTCTATGCGAACATGGCCTTTCACACCGACGCCACCGATCACGTCGCGTCCGATCGCTACGACAGGACAAATGGGTTGGCGGCAGCTCTTGCGGAGGCCCTGTCGTTCGAGCGACCAGAACTCCTAGCTATAGGCGCCGCCACACTCCGCGAGTGGACCGAGAGGGAACCCAGGCTGGCTCACCTGGGGCACTTCGTAGACAGGTTGGAGGCAGCGGCCGGACACACTAGGTCTGCTGAGATCGAAAGTCTCCTTGGGAGCCTAGCCTCCCCGTTCACCTCTGCCACAGCGGTACACGGGATCCTCGCGAATGCGGAACTCGACTTCGGGTCGGCCACGGATTCCACCGGGCGGGAGCACGTCATCACCCAGAGCACCAACCAGAAACTCCTCAGCAGTCCCGACCGGGTGCTCCGCCGATCCGCCTATACCCTCTACGCCGATGCTCACCTAGCCCTTCAGAACAGCATGGCGGCCCTGCTGAAGACGGGGGTTCGCCAGAACATCTTCATGGCCCGGGCGCGCAGGTACGCCTCGCCCCTCCACGCCGCCCTCGAGCCTGAGAATCTTCCCCCCGAGGTGTTCCACAACCTGATCGCCACCTTCAGGGCGAATCTGCCGATCTGGCACCGCTACTGGAGGGCGAAGAGGAGGGCGCTAGACCTAGAATCGTTCACCCCCTACGACATCCCTGCACCGCTGAGCGAGGAGCCCCCCATCATCCCCTATCAGAAGGCCGTAAGGTGGCTTGCTGAGGCCATGAGCCCGCTGGGTCGCGAGTATATATCAGTCATGCAACGCGGCGCCCTCGCAGACCGCTGGGTCGACCGCAATCCGAATCGAGGAAAGTGGATGGGCGCCTTCTCCTGCGGGGCACAGGGCACCCACCCGTTCATCATGATGAGCTGGACCAACGATGTGTCCGGCATGAGCACCCTGGCTCACGAACTCGGCCACTCGATGCACTCCTACCTTGCGTGGTCCCATCAGCCTTGGGTGTATAGCAGCTACAGTCTCTTCGTGGCTGAAGTGGCCTCGAACTTCAACCAAGCCATGCTCCGCAACTACCTCTTCCGAATCTTTAGGGGGAACCGCACGATGGAACTCGCCCTCATCGAGGAGGCGATGTCGAATTTCTACCGTTACTTCTTCGTGATGCCGACGCTAGCTCGGTTCGAACTCGAAATTCACATGCGGGTCCAGCGGGGGGCGACCCTAGGTGCTAAGGAGGCGATCGACCTCATGGCCGAGCTGTTCGCGGAAGGCTACGGCGACGAGGTCGAGTTTGAGGTGGAGCGAGTCGGCATCACCTGGGCGCAGTTCCACACCCACCTCTACTCGCACTTCTATGTCTACCAGTACGCTACCGGGATCTCTGGGGCTCACACCCTCGCCCATAGAGTGCTAGACGGGAACGACGGCGCTGCGGAACGGTATCTGGACCTCCTCAAGGCAGGGGGGTCAAGGTATCCGCTCGACGCCCTGCACACCGCAGGTGTCGACCTGCTATCACCCGCACCTGTGGAGGAAACTTTCGGCGTTCTGTCCGAGCTTGTAGAGCGCCTTGAGACGCTCGGCGGCTAGACCTTACCGAACGGCGGCTGCGATCTGTCTCCGTGGCCTGGGGTTCAGGAGTCGGACAGGCGACCTTACTCCAACCCTGAACCGAGTTGAACGAGCCCGGCCTCCCAGGCGCGAACGAGGAGAAGCGATGCGCGATCGTAATCCCTTGCCACCCCCTGCACCCGAAGGTACCGGTCGTAAACGGTCGTGAGGGGTCCGGCGAGCCCGGGCCGCAAGTAGCGCCTGGCACTCTCTCTCCGGTGGGTGAGGTCGGCGATAGCGCGATCTGAAAGGGTGTCGCGCACCTCGGCCTGGACCCCCCTCGGAAGGGCTGGCAGGATGCGATCGAGTTGACTCAGGGCGACGGCGTACCTGGCGTACGGGTGGTCCGCTCGTAGACCGGCGGCAGCCGCAGCGAACTCCGCCTCTGCCTCTCGTGCGAAACCCGCGATGTGGGCGAGCCCGTGGGCGCCCACAGCAACCACCGCCGCTGGTGGAAGGCCTCCGTCATGATGTGCTTCCAGGAGAAAGGGGGAGATCACCCCTGCAAAGCCGAATGTCAGGAGAAGGCCCTCTGGCAAAGCCTTCGTCCGACGAGGCAGAGATATGACGCTTCCCGTCCAGGACAGGGTAATCTCCTCTAGCGAGGTCGCGATCGCCGACACTGCAGCCCCAACGTCCTCCTCCGCACTCACCTCCTCCGCAATCAGGGCTGCCAGGGCCTGAGCGAGGGGGACAAGGTCGGCCTCGGCCTCCATTTTTGGGGAGAGGGGGAGGAAATGTTCCAAAGGAGGACGCTGATAGTTAAACCCCCAGACAAGGTAGAACCACGCCCCGATCCCTGCTGCGGAGGCGGTCGCGACGAGCAAAACCCTGCTCGGACGCCTTCGGATCCTGAGCAGAGACCAGGTCACCGCTAACGGAACCAAGGCCGTAAGCAGCACCGCGCTCAGGGAGGGGGAGAAACCGCCCATCGCCGGTGCCAGAATGCGTTCGAGCGTCGGGTAGACCCAGCTTCCGTAGATGGAGTTGATCCACGGTGGCGGCAGGACCTTGGAGAGGCCGACGATCACAACCATGCTGGTCACAACTGTCCATCCCACCAGGATCCGCGTCACCGGCTCAGGACCCCTGCTCGCCCGCCAGGAACCGCTCCACTCGGTCCACTCCCAGCTGCCAGACTGTTTCAGCAATGTAGGGTTTAAAACCGAGCCTGTGGTTGATGGCGAGCATCGCCCCGTTCGAGTCAGCGTTCCCCGTACGGATCCTTAGGATCTGGGGTCGTTCAGCCTGGACCTTTCGTAGCATCGTCGCCTTGAGCCACTTCCCGAGTCCATGTCCCCGGTGAGAGGGAACCACAGCCGTATCTCCCTGCCACAGTGTCTGAGGTGTTTCGGGATGCCAGAACACTTCAGTGTAGCCGACTAGGGCTCCCGTGACCCTGTGACGAGCGTGCAGGGACCACCGTTCCGTCCCTTGTCGGGCATTATACTCCTCGTACTGACGCAGCATCTCCGGCGTGATCTTCTCATCCTCAATCTGGAGATCGTCCCTGGGTTCGGTATTCATCGTCTCCTGAAGAGCTGCGATCTCCTCTAACTCTTCCTCAGGGTAGGAGCTAGTCCACTCCCCGAGGCGGTACTCTTGAGCGCTGCTCTGGCCCAAGGCGCACCAGTTCTCCAAGAGGTCGCAATCCAACTCAGCCAGAACCAGTTGGTTGGTGTGCGACAGCTGGCCGGCCTCCGCTCCCAGCCGCCTCGCGAAACCTGCCCCGGAGGGCACCCTATCTGTCGTATAGCCCATCATCAGGGTGCGGTCGTTCGCGCGCGCGAACGACGCCGCCTGCTTAAGGAGGCAGCGGCCTAGGCCCTCTCGGCGGTAGGGGGCCAGCACGGAGATGGAGACAAAGACCAGATGTCGGTTGTCCTCTCGGAGCGTGATGCGGCTGAGGCAGTCGCCGACCACAAGGTTGCCCTCGCGTGCAAGCCAGAGGTCGAAGATGACGTCGTCGAAGAGCTTCCATCCCTCGAAGTTGCGGCGGTAGGACTCGAGGCTTCGGGGTGGATCCTCCGGCTGAGCCTCCTGCCTGATGGTATTGGAGAACGAGCAGTAGGCCTCGAGCTCGTTCTCGTCCAGGGGGTCGATGTTGAAACGACTGAGCCTGAACCTCCGTCGGGTGAGGGTCATGCGGGTACCTCCGTCGGTCTAAGGATCTGTTCCATAAGTCGCGAGTGGTCCTGATGTGTGGTAATCCGGTTCGATCTGGGAATCAAACCGGGAGGACAACATGCCTTGGAACAGGACCACTCGCGAGGAGTATAAGCGTGAAGCGGTGCGCTATGAAAGTGACATTGCCGACGTGGAATGGGCACTTGTTGAGACGCCAATTCCCAGACCGGGTCAGATGGATCGTCCGTGAGAGAGATGTTAATGTCGTCGCCGGAAGGGGGTGAACTATAGACCGCCAACCGGCACTGGCGAAATACCTGCACCTCTACGACCTCCTTGGGATAGACCGACCCCAGATCGGGGCTTGGGCCGAACTGCCTGGGCAACGCTTATATGGCCACCAACACCCCGCCCCTATTTCCAAGTGCTAAAATGCTGCCCGGCAACCCACAAGCGGGTGCCGATTCCTTTGGAGATGCACTATGCCTGTTTACATATATAAGAATCTCGCGACCGATGAGACGTTCGAGATCGTTCAGCGCATCAGCGATCCGGCGCTGACCAAACACCCCGAAACCGGAGATCCGGTGAA
>JGIcombinedJ30088_10000174_pt1:67500-70218 | contig 70218 bp, 62 predicted proteins | sample PinacodermPK_FD_30088 | JGI IMG/M metagenome (IMG submission 30088)
TGCTTGCATCGCCCTAGCTTACGCTCTACCCCTTCCGCAAAGGGGTAAGCAGTTACAATTCATTAACGAAGAGCGCTCCAAGAGCTTCTCCTAACCTTCCCCACACTCCACATAAGCGCCCACCCTAAACATTTAGTGTGCGGAGGGTCGATGAACCGGCCGAAGCCACCGACCCAGTGGGATTCATGGTGCCTGCCCATTTACCTTTCCCGGAAGGTCTTTCCAACTCCATTCAGGGGTCCCAAACCAGCGCCTAGGGGTCAGTTCGCCTCGGCAGCTTCCTGCTCCTTTCCCTTGCGCCGCTTACCGAAGAGACCCTTAATGCGCTCGACCAGAGTCTCGTACTCGTGGATCTCCTCACCGGCCTCTTGAGCGTAGGCCATGAGCAGGTCGCGGGCCTTAGGGCTGAGCTTCCTGGGCACCTCGACGCGCACCGCAACCACTTGGTCGCCAAAGCCAGCGCCGCGGAGACGAGGCATGCCGCGACCGCGCAGTCGGAAGGTGGTGTCCGGCTGGGTTCCGGGGGGGACCTCGATCACCTCAGGTCCGTCGAGGGTGGGCACTTGGAAGGAGTTGCCGAGGGCAGCCTGCGCCAGACCTACTGGCAGTTCGAAGATCAAGTCGTCACCATCCCGGACAAGGTGCTTGTGGGGCCTAAGTTCCAGGTAGATGTAGACGTCACCAGCAGGGGCACCGTCGAGGCCAGCATTGCCCTGTTGGGGGATACGCAACCGGTAGCCGCCGTCGATACCCTTGGGCAGGTTCACATCGACCGTCTCGCGGGCAGCCATGCGACCCCCACCACGGCACTGGCTGCATGGATCGGTGATAACCTCGCCTTGGCCGCGGCACTCCGGGCAGGTGCGGGTGGTCACTACAGTGCCAAAGATCGACGGTGACTGGGCTTGGACCTGACCCGCACCTCCGCAGGTGAGGCAGGTCCGGCGGCCCCCGGAGTCGGGTTCGACGCGGCTGCCACGGCAGCGGTCGCAGATGACCAGACGCTCTATCTCGTGCGTCAAGGTGGCGCCCACGCGTGCCTGCTCGAGGGTTATAGTAAGTTGGGCCTCTAGGTCCTCGCCCGGCTGGCCCCGCATGGTGGTCCCGTGGCGGCCTCCAAACCCCGTGCCAAACACCGAGGCAAAGATGTCGAATATGTCGCCGGTGAACCGCACTCCTGCGGCGTCGGCACTGCCGAAGCGGTCGAATCGGTTGCGCCTCTCGGGGTCGGAGAGCACCGCGTAGGCCTCGTTGATCTCCTTGAAGCGCTCTTCCGCCTCGGCGTCACCCGAGTTGCGGTCGGGGTGGTATTGGAGCGCAAGCTTGCGGTAGGCCGACTTTATCGCCCGTTCGCTGGCGTCCCGGTCGACTCCGAGCACCTGGTAGTAGTTACTCATCAGGGAAACAGTATAAGGGAGAAAATTCAGAAAGGCTGGGTGAGTAGACTCAAGCCTATTGAGTGCTATCGGGTTACCCGCTGGCTGGCTATCTCGCCCTAAAGCTCGCCAGGGCTCAGAATCGACCCGAGAGCCCTACAGGGGAAATGCTCGCTTATGAGTTAGTGAAGAGTTCGCCACCGAGAGCCGAGGTGCTTTGGGCCTCAATCGTATGATCCTATGTGATTTTAGAGAGTTAGGTCATCACTCAGCGGAGTCGGGAGCGAGCCGCTCAAGGTCCGTGGTGACCCTGGAACCCACCAATAGGGTTGGCACGGAGTGCACGACAGCACCTTATCTGGATAGAGGTCGGCTGGCCGGCTCGATAAGGTCGGCCAAGCTTTCTGGATCGATCTGTTGAGGTGGCAACTCCGCCACGCGCCGTTGCTCGGCGGCCTTGTCGCGGCGAAGGCGGAGAAGCTTGCGACCACCCTGTCAGGCACTGGCGAAACCGCCACCGCATCGCTCACCGGGAAGGGCGTTGAAGCTCAACACCCTGGCATGCTGGCTTCGGCTTCCTGATCTACGCCTATGCTCTGACCACCATCGGTCTAGGGGTTCGCTCCCCTACGATCTCTGAATGTGGACGCCGCCATCCTCGAGGAGATGGTCGTCTAGATCTCCCATAGCGACCGGCCGCCGATCCAAAAAATCACGCTACGCCTTCCAGTTAGAGATTCGGCTCTGGTATACTTGCGTATTTTGAGTGCGGCCAGAGCCGCACCCTCTACCTGTGCGAGTTTTCCACCCTGGAATGGGTGTAGGGAGGCAGTGGCCTTTGCAGGATCTTGTCATTCGCGGTGCGCGTGAGCACAATCTCAAGGACATCGATCTCTCACTTCCGCGCAACCATTTCATCGTGTTCACCGGCGTCTCAGGCTCGGGCAAGTCTACTCTCGCCTTCGATACCATCTATGCGGAGGGGCAGCGGCGCTATGTCGAGAGCCTCTCAGCCTACGCCAGGCAGTTTCTAGGGATCATGGACAAGCCTGATGTAGATAGCATTGATGGGCTGAGTCCGGCGATCAGTATCGACCAGAAGACCACGAGCCACAATCCGCGCTCGACCGTCGGGACCGTGACCGAAATCCATGACTATCTGCGGCTGCTATTCGCGCGTGCCGGAACCCCCCACTGTCCGATCTGCCGACGAATCATCCGCAAGCAGTCGGCCAGCGAGATCGTCAACCGGCTCCTCGAGCGACACGCGGACGCCCGAGCCATGATCATGGCTCCCGTAGTGCGCGGCCGCAAGGGGGAGTATCGCAAGCTGTTCCAGGAT
>JGIcombinedJ30088_10000189_pt1 | contig 67518 bp, 43 predicted proteins | sample PinacodermPK_FD_30088 | JGI IMG/M metagenome (IMG submission 30088)
AGCTCAAGACGATAGTTACCTTCTTCTTCATTGTCTTTATATATTGCAATGTCACGCAGGCTGAGGTTGGGATGTGCCATGAAATCGATCTCGCCATTGATGATCTTCAGGTTGAGAATCTCGTTGTTCTCGGCAAAACTGACGTCAACCGTATCGATGTACGGCAGTTGATTGTCCGCCGTATCCACCATGTAATAGTAGGGGTTGCGTTCCATCACCAAACGCTGGCCTGCTTCCAGCCGTACCGGCCGCCACGCGTTCAGAACCGGATGTTCGGGATTCGTCCACCATTCCTGCTTTTCGGTAAAGGTGGCAAAGTCCTGGACGTCAGAGTAGTCAGGATGGAACTGCTCCATGTAGTGTCGCGGTTGCGCGTCCAAACCGGTCCCGATGCCTCCACCTGCCCAGGCTGCGATTTCAATATCGGTAATCGGTGAAGGGCCGGCAAATTGGATAGAGAGCGTATGGTCGTCTACTTTCGACAGCTGCATGGGGGCATCGCCCGACATGGTCCAAGAGGGCCGGGAAGAGGGGTGCTCGTCGTTTAGAATCATATCCTCCCACCAGAAGATAACGTCGTCGACGGTGAACGGTTCGCCATCGGACCAGCGGGTACCTTCGCGGTAGTAGAGGGTCCAGATGGTGGCGTCATCGTTGACTTCCCATGCTTTGGCCAGGCCTGGCCCAACCTCTTGTCCGCCCTCCGTCCAATGGAGGCTGGAGTGCGCGTACATGAATTGCGTTTGATCTGAGAAGGAGCTGCTTGTTGTCGCCTTACGCAGGGTTCCGCCATAGTGGCCCACATCGGACCAGGGCAGATCCAGAACCATGGGATCTACAGGCAGGCGTTCGTCAACAGGAGGTAGTTCGCCCGCTTTGACCATGTCGGCCAACATCGGCGCTTCGCCGTACTGTGAGGCAGGTGTTGCGACTTCCTCTCCCTGGACTGCTGGAGGACTTTCGGCTTCGGGCGCGGGGGCGCTTGGGGAACAGGCCGCGGCAATTGTGCCGGCGGCGGCAATAGCTGAGAGTTGCAAGAATCTCCGGCGGGACATCTTTCGCTCAATCATGGCCTTTGTTTTCCTCTCCTAATAGGTTTTTCTCTCTACCCGTTTATCTGCCGAAACGTTACATTGGACGAGGTTTCAGGAGATTTCATGGCAAGCGCTGAAACCACCTTGACTCACGCGATCATCCTTGCCGCACTGGGCGCTGTGGGCAGCGGAACTGCAATTGCTTGAGAAAAAGCTGGTAATCCGCGGTGCAAAATCGAGAGGAACGCCATCATGACTCTACTCGTGCTCTCTGTCATTAGGTTGCCTGCGATTAGGCAACTGACTCGATGAACCGGGCATTGCCGAAGCTAGCGGAAGAGAAGTTCCAACTCGTATTCCTATAGGAGGAATGGAGGAGGGGCTGATCGTAACATAGTCAGTGTAGTCGTCCAAATCGATACCAAATGTAAGGTGTGTCCCAAATTCTTGGTTAGACGTTGTCTGAATCAGGATTTACGGGATTTGGAGATTTTCGGGATTGCAGGCGAACGGGTGGTGGTTGTCAAGGGGATCCATTTTCGTCGGTTGATAAGGCAGATTGCAGAGGGACAATGATATGGGATGCACCCCAAAGGTATGCATTTCCCTGATTCACTGTGTGGAATTGTTGGGTTTGCCGGCATCTCGTGGGAATTCGGGGGAGCCGACTGTGGTAGCTGGAGCAAGCCGATTTGCAGGGGATCTTGTTTCGAGGGTATTTGTCACTCAGGGCGGTAACTGTTACCCTTCCCACTGCTGATACTCGCGGCGGTAGAGCAGAGCCGTAGCCTGGTCTTGCTACCGGGAACCAGCGAAAAATGGGTTGCCATGTTCGTTTCCCCGGCCCCTCATTAATGATCGTTGAATTCCTGCTCTGTTTCCTTCGCGGTTCAAGGCGGGTGTGGGCATACTGGAACGAGAAACGGTCAGATCGAAGGTAATGGTCCGAAGCGGCCGGCGTTGTCAGGCGTGGTGAATGCATTACCCGCAATAGTCATTTATTGGAGTGCGACATGAACGAGCTTAACCGCCCCAACCTTCTTTATATACACTCGGATCAGCACAGTCCACACGTGACCGGCTGCTACGGTGACAACCTGGTTGAAACGCCGAACCTCGACGGGCTAGCGGCCAACGGGGTGGTGTTCGACAACGCCTATTGTTGCTCGCCGATTTGCGTGCCCTCGCGGATGTCGATGCTGAGCGGGCGTCACCCATTCGAGAACGAGGTCTGGACGAATGAACACGGTCTTGATTCAAGGATTCCCACTTTTGCTCACGCGATGGGCGCGGCCGGCTATTCTCCTGAGCTGGTAGGCCGTATGCACTCGGTCGGGCCGGACCAGCTACACGGATACGCGGCCCGTTTCGTGGGCGACCATGGCGCGAATCATCCTGGGAACCCAGGGCCTGATCGCGGCATTCTTAGTGTAACTGCGGGCCCACACCATCTGAGCCTCGAAAGGTCGGGGCCTGGGCAGAGCGCTTACCAGGTCCATGACGAGGATGTTACCGCGGTCACGATTGATCGCCTTAACCGGTTGGGCGTACAAAAGCGGGCCGGGATTCTCAAGCAGCCCTTCAGCCTGTCGGTTGGGCTGATGCTTCCTCATCCGCCGTATGTCGCCCGGCAGGAGGACTACGACAGGTACGCCGATTCGATGACGTTGCCGGGTAAGTCTGCGCCTCCGCTCGACGAGCAGCATCCGTTTCTGCGCTGGTGGCGGCAGTCTACAGGCATTGAGGTGATGGACGAAAGCGAGGTTCGTCGCTCGCGGGCGGCCTACGCGGGATTGGTCTACCGAACTGATGCGATGATCGGCCAGATCCTGAACGCGCTGGTTGAAAACCGATTGGATGACAATACTCTGATCGTCTACACATCGGACCATGGTGACATGCAGGGAGAGCATGGTCTCTTCTGGAAGCATGTGTTTTATGAAGAGTCGGTGCGCGTGCCGCTTATCGTCAGCTGGCCCGGCCGTATTCCGGAGGGACAACGGAGTGAAAATGTCGTGAGCGCGCTGGATGTTGCAGCAACTATGCTGGACGCGATGGATGCGCCGGCGCTGCCGAACTCTGCGGGCCGCAGTTTCCTTCCCCAAATCGAGGGATTGAACGGAGTCCCTGCGTGGGAAGATGTGGCTTTTTCCGAGTATTGCACTGACAAATTTGGTCCGCCGGAGGGGGCATACCAACGTATGGTCCGGCGTGAGGAGTGGAAGTACATCCACTATCACGACTACCCGTCCCAGCTCTTCAATCTCAGAGAGGACCCTGAGGAACTGTCTGACCGGTCAGATGATCTGGGCTGCAGGTCGATTCTGGAGGAGCTGCGAGGCGAGGTTCTGCAAGGCTGGGACCCTGGGGAAGTGCAACGGAAGATGGCACGGAAGAGGGCTGACGAGCCGATTCTGGTTGAATGGGCGCGCAATACCGGTCCGGAAGAGCGCTATCGCTGGCCCATGTTAAAGGAGATGAACTGGCTTGCCTGACTGGGATGGTTTCAATATCTGACGGCAGTCGATATCCCGGCGCATCTTTTTTGCATTTGGGGTAAGTACTCGACCGGGTTAGGGCGGCTGCGGCGACAGCCCAATGCAGGTAAGCTATTGAGCAAGGCGGCTCAGGCCGCGGCAGGAATTTCGCGATTGGTTTGTTGATAGCCTGGCGCGTTCTTATTGTAGAAATCGGCGCATCCAATCTCTTCCCATCCCCTCACTGAAAAGTCAACTCCACGCTTATAGCAGGTTTAACATCGAGTGAAGCGGACCAGGTCTGAAGACTTGGTCAGGCATTCGCTCGTTTGGGTTGCCCTGCATCGGATCGATCCTGGTTGGAATGTATCGCTAGCTGGCCGTACCAGGGAAGTGGCATTGGTACAAGCCAGGGCCAGTTGGCGTCTGTTGCTCACTGACTGATTTGGGACATGTGGAAGATGTCTGGCTGAGGGATGGGCGGCCGTCAGTGGCAGAAACTGAACGCATATTTGCAGGGACACACTCTGACCTCGTAAGGGGGGGAAATGGTGACGGCGTTTCATCAACAGAGAGAGGGGGCCCATTTTGAGGGGAGGCGTAACTACTGAGCCATATACGGTACCTTTTTGACCAGCTCTTAGTCGCTGCCGCCATTCAGGCAATCTGATTGCGTATATGGATGGCGGCGGCCACGTTGCTGGAGCGGCACCGTTGGAATGAGCACACACGGTGGGTGAGCGATGGTTTTGTAGGGGGGCGTTGCGGGGGCGCAGCCCCTGCACAAGGGAGGGCCGAAGGCCCGACCGCCCAGATGACAATGAGGGGGAGAGGGCAAGCACGTTTGCTCGCCTCTATCAAGTTTGCGAATCAGCTGGCACTGGTGCGCGACTGGGAAACAGGCATGGCTGCNATTGTGGAANTGATGGCAGTTGGGGCTTGAGGCCATGTACACGTTATTTGGATGCCTGCACGGCGCGAATCGGAAAATGGGAGGAAAAGTTTGATTCAGGCTTGCTGAGCCGGATCTCCCGGCTGTATGCCTGGCAGATGTTGCCGCAGATGGTTCCGTTGGCGTCCTGAGTAGGCTGGCAGATAGTTCTGAGACCTTCTGGGGGAACAAGTGAGGCGTACTGGCCGTCTTATTTGCGAACGGCAGTGCAAGAAATTTCTCATTCACCCTCTTTTATGGATAATAGGAACCCATGGCTACTGTCACCCGACGGATTAAGCCTCGAGTAACTGTCGCAAATCGAACACAGAGGCGACAGCCAAACGGGCAGATTCGCGTGTTGGTACAGTTGTCAGCGTTGACGGCTGCGATTTTTGGGCTCTGGATGCTTTGGAACCTGACAGCAACCACAGTGCAAATCGAAGTAGACGGTGTCTCGGAGTCGGTTCAGACGCACCGTCGTGTTGTAGGCGATTTGCTAACTGATGTTGGTCTGCTGCTAGGGCCGGAAGCACTGGTTGAGGAAGTGGTTGGCGAGGGCTCACGGGTTCCCATCCGTGTGACCCAAACCCACGACTCTCTCGGCAGTGCCGCTGTCGCTACGGATGGTACCGTAGTACAGGCAGCGGCAAATGAAAGCCTACGACTTTCCCACAACCTCGACACGAGAATATCGGAGGGATTGCAGGTCACTGTGGAGCGCCCGCAATCGTTCTTGATATTTGCCGACGGTCGGGAGACGCAGGTATCAAGCTGGGCGGATTCTCCTGCAGAGTTGATGGCAGTTGCGGGAATCCCATTTAGTCCGCGAGACCAGGTCCTCATACACGGAGAGCCGATTGGCTGGTATGATCCCATGCCGACTGGCGTAGGCCAAGGGCAAGCTCCCCGTATTTCCGGCGGTCCTGCTTGGGAGTTAGTCGAGCGGGATCCGCTGCTGATTGACGTCAATCGATCGGTCAGGCTCACTGTCTATGGGGAGGCTGTGCCCTATACTATTCACACGCTGGCCGAGACGGTGGGCGAGGCTCTACGGGATGCGGAGATTACGATTTATCTTGGGGATGAAGTCCAACCGAGCTTGGGTACTCCTGTAAGTTCCGGGCTTCGGGTGCTTATCAGACGCAGCACACCAATCAGCATGTTGGTTGATGGGAGGCACTATAGAACGCGCACTCAGACCCGGACTGTTGGTGATGCGTTGACGGAGGCAGGGGTGGGACTTAGCGGACTTGACGAGGTGTCTCCTCCGCTGGGCGCCAGAGTGTATCCGGACATGCAGATACGGATCGCACGTGTGTGGGAGGAGATCGCCGTCGAAGAGGAGATCGCCCCTTTTGAGACTGTATGGGAGGGAGACCGAGACTTACTCATCGACACTTTCGAGGATCGTCCTGGCGCAGAAGGTATCACCCGCCGGCGCTTTAGGATTCTTTTCAAGGACGGCCAGGAGGTCGACCGTACGCTTGAAGACGTATGGGAGGCGCAGGAACCGCGGAATAGAGTCAGAGTGTACGGCCAGAAGATCGTTCCTCAAAGTTTTGTGACTGATGACGGCCAGGAGATAACCTACTGGCGCAAAATAAGAATGCGGGCGACCAGCTACAGTGCGTCCACGGCGGGTGTTTCGCCGAGCGTTCCCTGGTATGGGTACACACGGACCGGGGATCGGATGCGGAAAGGGGTGGTTGCTGTCGACCCAGACATCATCCCGCTGCGCTCCAGGGTCTATGTACCTGGATACGGCCACGGGGACGCGCTGGACACGGGCGGCAACATCAATTACCGGCGGATTGATCTGGGTTATGACGACCACAACCTTGTTTTGTGGAGCCGCTGGGTTGACGTCTACTTGCTTTGGCCTCCGCCTCCTGAGCATCAGATCGTGTGGGTAGTGCCTTTCTGGCCGATTGAGCCGCAGTAGCGCCCGGCTTTTGACCTGATAGCTTTAAACTAACGTGCCAACTGACAAGCCCAGTTGGCACGTTTTGCGTTTGCATTCTTTGCCGGATTGGGATGGTGGGATTGCAGAAACTATCCGGCAAGGGCACAGAGTGGCTAGACTGGACCTATTTTGTCGAAGGACTGACTCTGTCGGCATAGACGGGCCAGACTACCTGTGGGTCTAACCTCGTTGCAGTGCTGAGACTCCATTCTATTCTAACTTCATCCACTTGCCGCGGCGCGCCGATCCACGCCATGGCGCCTGCGAACAGCCTGTTCCCGCGTTGAAGGGTAACCTGTTGAACCTGCGAATAGACTCAACGAACTGCAGTGGAGATTGGGTAGTTGCGATAGAGGTATCCCTCACGTGGAAACGTTGATTGGAATGTGGTAGCCACTAAGCCATATGCAGTGTCTGTCTTGACCAGCCCTTTGCTATTGCCGTCTTTCAGGCAATCTGATTGCGTATTCGGTTGGCGGCAGCCACGTTGGTGGAGCGGCACTGCTGGAATGCGCACACACGGTCGGAACTGCANTTTTTGGTAATCAGTTCTTAGTTTTCAGTGGAACACCAGTCGTCAGGGGAACACCGGAGATTAGCGGTCGATGGTCGGTGGGTTGAAGCGGCAAGTGGGGGAGGAGACGCTGCTGGAGCCTCACGGCTGGAATGAGCACACAAGGTCGGAACTGCAGTTTTTAGTTGTCAGTTCTTAGTTTTCAGTGGAACACCAGTCTTCAGGGGAACACCGGAGATTAGCGGTCGATGGTCGGCGGGTTGAAGCGGCAAGTGGGGGAGGAGACACTGTTGGCTAGACACGTTGCTGGAGCCGCACGGCTGGAATGCGCACACAAGGTCGGTGAGCGATGGTTTGGGACGGGGGCGTTGCGGGGGCGGAGCCCCTGCACAAGGGAGGCCGCTTGCGGCCGACCGCCCATAAGAAAGTTGAGAGTTGAGAGAGCACCTGCGCTCGCCTCATTCAAGATCGCAGTTTATTGTGGCTGAGTAGTTTCGGAATGTGAAAGGTTGTGCTGCACTTTGAATCGTGCCCGCGCTTTTTCTCTTTTGCGGCTGGACGAGGCCAACCTTCTCGAGCCTGTTTCACCAGTAGAGCTGAAGTCTGATGAATGGCATCCGTCGACCTTGCCGAACGGACGAATGCCTCACTATTGGTTACAAGAGATATGGTCTCTTCGTTGGAGGGCGTGATAAACTTGAGAGTGAATCTAGTCTTTGCGGTCTATGGGCGGTACATCCCATTGGCCTCGGCGGCGCGGCAATTCAGTCAGTAAACGAATGCAATTAACTGTGCGGAATTCGGAATCGAAAGTCATCCACCTGCTTCTTGGTGTTGTCTTGCTGGCTGGGATGGCCCTACGAACGTGGAACGTCAACTTTGACGGCGGGCTAAATTCGCATCCTGACGAACGCAGCACCACCTGTTTCTATGCGCCGACCATTGGCTGGCCCTCCTCTTTCGACGAGTTTGTTGATCCGGAACGCAGCCCTCTCAACCCATTGTGGGACCGTCATAACGACCGTCGCCGTTCTTTTACATACGGTCACTTTCCCCTTTACCTGGGCATCCTAACCGGCGAATTTCTAAGCTGGCTGGCCAAGCCGGCAAGTCTGCTACCCCTGCCCGACAGGACCATTTCGATGATGGAGCGGGCAAATACGGCATGTGAAGGGGTGGCCTTTGCAGGTCGCCTGATGATGGCCTTTTTGGATACGCTCACAATATTTCTCCTCTTTGTGTTGGGGAGGAAGTTGTATGGGGCCTTGACGGGACTTTTGGCTGCTACGCTATACGCTTTCACAGCCCAAGCAGTTCAGCTCAGTCACTTCTTTGCCATGGACCCTGCCAGCACGACGTTTGTCGTGTTGGCAGTCTATGGAGGCGTGCTGATGGTGCAGGAGCGTTCGCGGCGAGGTGTGTTTTGGGCAGGTCTGGGCGCGGGGTTGGCGATCGCTTCCAAGTTCAGCGCTCTTCCCATCCTTGCAGTACCGGTCACAGCAACCCTCATTCGTCTGTGGACCAGTTCCGGGCAGAGTCATAGCCATGGCGAAGAGGAAGGAGCCGGGTCTGCTTTCTCGTCACTAGTTGTGTCTCTGCTGATAGCAGCTATAACTTTCTTTGTGTCGAGCCCGTACGCGGTACTTGACTGGGTTAGTTTCATTCAAGCAACGCTGGTTGAACAAGGGCGGATGGTGCGTGGAGTGGTCGACTTCCCGTTTACGCGGCAGTACCGGAATACTGCACCTTATCTCTATTTCATACAGCAGCAGGTCGTATGGGGAATGGGCNTACCGCTGGGATTGGTTGCCCTCGCGGGCAGTACGTGGGCGCTGTTGAAGTTGCTCTCTCTNCGAGCAAGGGCTGGCGAGTTTATCGTTTGGGCCTGGTTGGTCCCGTACTTTGGCATTACGGGGGCCTTTTTGGCGAAGTTCAACCGCTACATGAGTCCCGTACTCCCATTTGTTGTGCTATTTGCGGCTGCATTGATTGTCTGGCTACTGCAATTGAGAGCCAGACCCAAGCTGCAGTTGGCTGCACGTCTGCCGGCGGCGCTGCTGGCTATAATCGCGGTCGGCGGCGGCCTGTTCTGGTCGCTGGCGTATACCAATGGCGTTTATGCAAATGAGCATACGTGGGTCACGGCCAGCCGCTGGGTCTATGCCAACGTACCATCGGGGTCGGTAATACTATGGGAATCGTGGGACGACCCTTTGCCAAAGAGCATCCCTGGTGAGCCCGGCATGGATATGGGCAGCCACGGCCTGCGCCATATCGACTGGTCTCCTTATGAAGAGGACACTCCGGAAAAGTATGAAATCTTGTTGGAGAAACTGCAGGAGGCTGACTACGTAATATACAGTTCCAAGCGCATCTATGAGAGTGTCGACGAACTGCCGGCGCGCTATCCGATGACCAACAGATATTACGACCTGATGTTCAGTGAGCAGTTGGGATTCGTGCACGCTGCGGACTTTACCTCGCCTCCCAGACTGCTGGGGTTGACCTTCCCGGACCACGAAGCGGACGAGAGTTGGAGCCTGTATGACCATCCTCGCGTCTCGATTTTCGCCAAGGAACGGGCGCTGAGCGAAAGTGAATTTGACAGCCTACTGGGAGGCAGTTGGGAAGGCGCCATCCCGTGGCATCGGGGCAATGAACCGCCGCTGGCGCCAGTTCTCAATGCGATTGGGTTGGGAAGCGCGCCGGAGAGCCAGCATCAAGGTTTGATCAATTTGGTTCTTGCGTTTGTTCTGGGACGAGAAGGGCAGGCAGATGGTGGGCAGGAGCAGGCAGATGCTGCAGATAGTTCCGAACCCTCGTTATTGCTGGAAACACCGTTGAATGAACTGCCTGTGGTGGACAATTACAGGTGGAACATTGTTGCCAGCGAGAATCACTGGTTGGCAGTGGCGTGGTGGTGGCTGGTGGTCTCGCTGCTTGGCTGGACGGCGTGGCCGCTGGCATTTGTGCTATTCCGAAGCCTGCGCGATCGCGGGTATATGCTGGCCAAGACGCTGGGTTGGCTGCTCAGCGGCTGGCTGCTGTGGATCTTCGCCAGTTTGGAGCTGGCGCAGAATTCAGTGCGCAATGCCTGGCTGGTAGCCGCATTGGTTGCGCTTGTTGGGGCTGCGTTTCTTGTGTTTTCCTGGCGGGATGTACGGTTGTTTTTGGGGCGGATGTGGGGAATTCTGCTTGTGGGGGAGGGGTTATTTGCAGTTGCTTTTGTTGGCTTTGTGTTCATCCGCCGAGCGAATCCCGACATCTGGCAACCCTGGTTCGGCGGCGAAAAATTCATGGAGTTTGCGTTCCTCAACGGAATCCTGCGCAGTCCATATTTTCCACCGGTGGACCCCCATTTCGCGGGCGGCTACATCAACTATTATTACTATGGCATCTATTTGGTCGGCTACCTGGTCAAATTGACCGGTGTCTACGCTGAAGTGGCGTTCAATCTGGCGATCCCTATGCTGTTTGCGCTCACGGTTGTCAACGCGTTTGCGGTCGCCTATTCAGTATCCGGTTTTCGGCACACTGTGACTGGCCGGCGCCGTTCGCAAGTAACCGCTGCGCCACAACAGATGGAGCAGTATCCGGCTACAGAGCCCGATATCACTGAGCTAACACTTGGGACGGAGGATGCTGCGGCTTCGACGGCTGGTATGTATGGCGGCGGTGTTCCAGCTGGAGAAATGGGGGAACAAGAGGATCCCCAAGTACTGTCTGACGGTCCAAACTGGGAGCTCGAAGCGGATGAGCGGGCGGAAGCGCCGGGAGCTGATATCGACTCACAGACACAAATTAGCGGTCGTGAATGGAATGCGGATGCGAGTGTGCCCGTCGGTCCAGGCGCGCTTGCTCAGACGCGTGAACGTCCGGAGGCACCAAGCCAACCATGGTATGAGGGACTCGGGGCGGCATTGCTGGCTCCGCTGTTTTTGGCGCTTCTCGGCAATCTGGCAGGATTTGGCCAACTGGTACATAGCTTTAGCAGAGTTAGCAGGAGTGGCTTTGAGAGCGAGATTCCGGGCATACAGAAAGCGGTCCATGCAGTAAGCGGGTTTTGGCACGTGCTGATGTCCGATGCAACCCTGCCGGGATATGACTTTTGGGCGCCAAGTCGCGTTATTCCCCATACCATCAACGAGTTTCCGTTCTGGAGTTTCATGTACGCTGATCTGCATCCGCATATGATCGGCATTCCCTTTTCACTCTTTTTTGTGGCTCTTACGCTGACCCTCCTTAACAGTTATCAACTCGACTGGCGCCGAAACTGGCTCTACGGTGCGCTGTTGGTTGGCGGCATGGCCTTTACGATCGGCGTCCTGGCAGTAGTGAATCTTTGGGATCTGCCGACCTATTTTGGTTTAGGCATGCTCACACTGGTTGTAACGCTGTACAGGAATCGAGGACGCCTCCCGTTGGGTACGATTATTGGAATCGGTATCGTCATGGTCGGAGCGGCTTACCTGTTCTTTCTGCCCTTCTTTCGCAGTTACACAAATGTGGCCGCAAGCGGAATCGGATTGGTCAGGTCCCCCGACGCGTTGGGGAAGTGGGCTCAGATTTGGGGGTTGTTTGCCTTTGTCCTCTTTACATGGCTTCTGGTAGGGCAGAGGGACAAGCGACGGCTGCGCTTCCTGCGCGTTCACCGGCTGTTGGTTCAGCGGACGACGCTTGTTTACCTGACCGGCGTAGTATTGCTTCCATTGCTGTTCCTCGCCTCTTTCCTGCTCTTGATTTTCACTAACCAGACGGTACTGGCCATCTGCCTGCCCGCGCTTGGCCTGTCGCTTTCGCAGATGTGGAGGCGGGAACGTGCGGCAGATTCCGGGCCGATACTGGCTGCAGTGTTGACGACGACAGGCTTAACTATCCTAGCCGGCACGCAGGTGATTTATCTTAAGGACCATTTGCAAGGCGGCGATGCCTACCGCATGAATACGCTCTTCAAGTTTTTCAACCAGGTTTGGGTCCTATGGGGTATGGCAGCGGCTATCATATTGCCCAGGATTTTTTCCCGCTTCGCGTTGCTGTCAGAGCAGGGCAGTGAGCGGAGGCGGTTCAATGCAGATGCCAGGCGAGACGGGGTTTGGGCAGTGTTCTCAGATATCGGGTCGAATGCGGTTGGCCGATTGTGGAGCTATGTATTTCTTATCCTGGTTGGCGCCAGTCTGGCCTATCCCATTTGGGGAACGCCGTCGCGGCTTTCGCAGCGCTTCCCCGGCTGGCGGCCGCCGATTGGCACATTGGACGGCATGGCCTTTATGGAGAAGGGTGTATACAACTGGCCTGACAACGACCATGCTGTTGAACTGCAGTACGATTGGGAGGCGATTCAGTGGCTGCTGAGAGAGGTACGCGGTAATGTTGTGCTGGCCGAATCCGCGCAGCTTGACTACTACCGTGCCGGCGGCACGCGGGTGGCCAGCCTTACAGGCCTGAGCGGGCTGATGGGAATGCATGAAGGCGAACAGCGCTACCACCACCAGGTTTCTAAGCGCCACGGTTTACTCAATGAGTTTTGGAGGTCGACAGATACCGGGCAGATTGAGAGGCTCATCGACGACCTCAACATCGGTCTCATCTACGTGGGGCAGTTGGAGCGCAATCAGCACCCTGATGCACCCGCACGATTTGAAGAGCTGGAACAGGCCGGCCTGCTGGAGGCTGTCTATCGAAATCCCAAGGTTATAATTTATGCGGTGCCGTCCCAGATTTCGGGCCAGGTACAACGTCAGTGAGGGGCGCATTGATGGGCCAATTTGCGGTGGCGGCACCAATGCTGGCGCGTATTTGGAACCGTGCGCCGAACTGGCTGCGAGGCGTTATTACGTGGATGATAAATGGTAAAGTCATGGTCGGCGTGTGCGGCGTGCTGCTTGACGACTCAGACCAGATTCTGCTTCTTCGCCACCGTTTCCACAAAGCAGGGTATTGGGGAATGCCCGGCGGCTGGCTGTCTCCCGGCGAAACGATCTGCGATTGCTGGCGCCGTGAAATCAAGGAAGAATTGGCCCTCGAGGCAGTGGTAGACACAGTCGTTTGCCATCGGGCGACGCGGCGCACGCTGGAGTTTTTCCTGCTGGGGCGGATCAGCGGCGGTCAATTGAAGATCGATCCGGTAGAAATCCTCGAAGCTCACTTCTTTTGCGCGGAGGAACTGCCGCCGATGGAGAGCTACCACGTTCGAGTCATTGAGGAGACCTTTAATAGTCTCAGGGAGGCAGAGGGTACGGGAGGAGTTGATAGTTCGGGCCGGACGCGGGTAGGCGGAGACGAGGCTGGGGAGGCTTCTCATTACCCGGGACGGGAAGTACTGGAAAAGGCTGGCGGAGCGAAGGGGGACTTTCCAGTTGCGTGACATCGTCCTCCCTTTTCTGAACTGGTATTTGATAACACAAGTGGTAACGGTGGCGGCACTACCGCTGACTTTACGCCTTTTACGCCATTTGCCTGATAGCGGCTATGTGTTTGCGCGCGTACTAGGGATTTTCCTGGTCAGCCTTCTGCTCTGGTTAGGTACCAGTTATGGCCTGCTTCGCAACACAAGCGGCGGGGCGTGGCTGGCGCTGCTGCTGGTGGCAATGCTCAGCTTGTGGAGTATCTTACAAGGAAAAGAGACGGAAGGAGACGGTCGCCTTTCCTCTCTGCGTACCTCGCTGTGTCGGTTGCCAGGCTGGACATATATAGTTACAGTCGAGATACTGTTTTTTCTCAGCTTCGCGGTGTGGACTTATGTGCGTGCCTACGATCCCGCCATCAGTCACACAGAGCAGCTGATGGACTTGATGTTTATCAATGGGATCTGGAGCAGCCCTACTTATCCCGCTCGCGATCCCTGGCTGGCTGGCTATGCGATCAGCTATTACTACTTTGGTTACTGGATGCTGGCAACTCTGGCCCGATTTGCCGGACAACCACCTGAAATAGCCTATAACCTGGGCCAAGCCTGCTGGTTTGGACTCCTCTTCACCGCCAGTTTTGGGGTCGGATTCAATCTTTTTCGACTGCGGGTGAGAGAGTATATAGGGGAAGCTGAGGCGACCGAAGAAACTGATGGACCGTCTGAAGGCAGCGCAGGCTCTTACGGGAAGCTAGCCATGCCGGTTTTGGCGGGCCTGCTGACATCGATCAGTGTCGCGTTGACCTCTAACTTGCATGTCATTCTCGAGTGGCTGTATGCACAGGGCGTGCGTCTGGACAGGTTGAATCGACTGGTCGATGTGTATAACTTTCCGGAGCATGCAAATGCGTCCGGCTTATGGTACATGGACAGCGGCTGGAGCTGGTGGTGGCGGGCCAGTCGCGTGATTGAGGATATCGACCTAAGTGGGAACCACATTGTGATCATCGATGAATTCCCCATTTTCAGTTACGTTCTTGGCGACAATCACCCGCATTTGCTGGCCATGCCCTTTGTGATTCTCGTCATCGCGGTGGCAATGAACTGGTTCTTTGCTTATGGGCGGGACAAACAAGGGCAACTGTCTGTTGGGGGAGCGGATTCTGAAGAAGAGAGCGACCGGCAGGGGTCTCTTGTTTCAAGCGTGATCTCACTTGCAACGTCGGTTACCCGGCCAATCGGGTTGGAAGGCCTGCTGCTGGTAATCGCGGCGACGGGCGCCCTACTATTTCTGAATACTTGGGACTTTCCCCCTTACTGGCTGTTGATGTTACTTGTGGCGCTGTTTACCGGAACCAGGCGAAGAGAGGAGGTTGGAGTTGCACTGCGCCATGGCCTCGCACGGGCGGCTACTGTAGGAGCCCTGATAGTGGTGGGCGCCATCCTACTCTTCCTGCCCTACTTCCTGACCGCCCAGAGTCAGGCCGGCGGCATCCTGCCCAACTTGCTCCATTCAACACGGCTGCCGCAATTTTTGTTAATGTACGGTCACTTTCTGCTGGCGGCTACAGGACTGTTAATCTTCAGTTGGCGAGAGCAGCCCCCTTCTGCGGCTGCATTGGCCATTACAGCTAGCCTAGTCATTGGCCTGCCGGTTATCTTTCTGATCACGACCGTGTTGTTGACTGCGAATGCCAGCGGTCTAACGCCGGGGCTGGCAGGACAAGCGGGCGACATTATGACCAGCTTCGTCAGCCGCCGGCTTGGACAGCCCTGGACATTTCTGCTATTGGGCGGGCTGGCGTCGCTGACACTGGGCATGCTTTGGCAACGCTTCGCTGATTTTGGCAAGGCGCCGCGTTCGACCACTTTTGTTTTGTGCCTGGTTGCGATCGGCATTTTGCTGACTTATATGCCGGAGTTCGCCTTTCTGCGGGACAACTTCGGTAATCGCATGAATACCGTGTTCAAATTCTATTACCAGAGCTGGCTCCTGCTGGCGATCGCGGCCGCGTACGCCATCGGCTGGCATGTATTTTTGGCCGGGCGCCGGTTACGGCAGCAAGGACTTGATCGAGGAAAAGCGTTCTATTTTGGACTTGCTCCGACCGCGCTAGCTCTTTTGCTGATCCTCGCATGCCTGATCTATCCTGTGGCAGGGGCTTACGCTAAAATCAAGGGGTTTGGCACGCGTTTGCCAACGCTGAATGGCCTGGCTTATGTCGGCAGCGACGAGCTAGCTGCAGTTGACTGGCTCCGTAGAAATACGCGCCCTGACGCCATCGTTTTGGAGGCCAAAGGGGCCAGTTACAAAGTCAGTTCGGCACGTATCAGTGCGGCGACCGGACGGGCCACGCTGCTAGGTTGGGATGGACACGAGGCCCAGTGGCGCGGACGTGCTTACGCAGAAATGGCAGCCGGTCGGGCCGATGCGATCCGCGAGATTTATCAGAGTCCAAGGCCGTCGACCCTGCAGGAGCATTTGGATAGGTGGCAGATCGATTTTCTGGTAGTGGGCCCTGAAGAACGCGCTCAGTATGGTGTCACACCAGCAGTGGAAGAACGGCTGAACCAGATTCTGGAATTGGCCTTCGAGCAAGGAAGTTATCGAATCTACCGGGCCAAAGGCGCGGCAGACAGATAGTTCATTTGAGGCAGAGGCCAGAATTTGCAGGTGACTGAAACGACGAGGACCGAACCAGCAGTTAGCGAGAGATCAACGACTGCGGCGCAGCCGCCGGCTGCGGCGTTGCCATCGGCGGGTGCGTCGGCATCGCATGGCAGCGGGCCGAATGTTGAACAGGCGTTGTACGCTTTACTTTTTATTGTGGCGTTGGCCTTGCGTCTGTATTCTCTGGGCGACCTGAATCCGATATCACCTTGGGAAGCCGATCAGGTATGGCCGGCATGGTTAGGCAATGCGGGCGGTATTATGGGGGATGGCGGTTTTCCTGAACCTGACCCGCCGCCCAGCCCTCTGCTGAACAGTTTTCAGCGTGCACTTTTTCTGGTGACGGGAGGCGGAAGCGAATTCTGGGCACGCTTTGCACCTGCTTGCGCCGGGGCAGGACTGGTCCTTGCGGCCTGGCGGTTGCGAAGACGCTTGGGGCGCGGCGGGGCATTGACTGCAGCTGTGCTATTCGCGTTCGACCCGTGGCTTCTGTCGTTCAGTCGTATGGCTGACGGGGCGGCGCTAACCGCATTGTTGTTTGTGCTGCTGCTGGCGGCACTGTTCGATGAAAAGACAGATGGGCACCAAGTCACAAAGCTTGCTCTGGTGGGTGGTCTTTTTCTGATAAGCGGGCCGCTGGCCTGGCTTTTGCTTCCTCTCATGGTCTACGCGATGGTGCTGCTCAAGGGGGGGCCATTAGCGCTCTTTACAGCCGGTCAGCGTAGACGTGCGACATATATTTGCGCGGGGACACTGATTGTTGGATCCACCGGACTTTTCGCGCACATTTCAGGCTTGGCTGCGATCGGGGAGAGCGTAGGGGCGGCCATCAACCATTTTACTGGCCCGTCAGGCGGCGGGTCGCTAATTTCAGCCGACAATGATTACACGGTTACATGGGCATTGATACGGTTGCTAGTCGATGAGCCATTCGTGCTCCTGTTCGGCGTGGCCGGGTTGGTCGTTGCGCTTGTGAAGACGCGATTCTTTTCCGGGAAATGGGATGCGAAGGCTGGCAAGGAGAACGACAGGTCCGATAGTGAGACGCAAGTCCTTGCGAACACCCTTTGGCTGAATGTCCTGGTCGTGGGGGTAGCCTGGGGCTTGCTACAGTTGTTGTTACCGGGGCGCACACCGATCAGCCTGCTGGCAGTAGGATTGCCACTGCTGTTGCTGGCCGCGGGTTCTGTCACTGATATTCTGCGCTTCGCGCCGACCGGCCTACTGTTTCAAAACGATGCGCGCATGCCGACTTTGTTAACAATGGGCGTGCTACTGGTGACAGCCTTCTTCTGGACAGGCAGCGCGACGGCTGCTCTGCGAGATGGAAACTATGATCCGCGGCTGACCTTATTCTATTTGCTGATTCCTGCGCTCGGCGCGTTTTTTGTATGGTGGTCCGGCGAGCGGGCGAGCGTTCAGGTATTTGGTCTGTTGGCCTTGGCAGCCTTTATCCTGGCACANGCAAGTAGCAGCTGGATGTTGAATTTCAGGCCGGAGTTCGGTCACAGCCGTACTCTCTTTGCTGAAGCCGGCGACTCGGGGATGGCATTGATGGTGGAGGATATCGCCCGGCTCAGTTCTCTGCGCACAGGGGATCCTACAGAGGCGCCCGTTTATCTCCAAGTTGATTCTTCCCAGTTGCCGTACTTTGTCTGGCATTTGCGTAATATGCGCCGCCTGCACTGGCAGCCCGGCCTGGATTTTTCTAAAGTAGACGAAAGTGCATTGGTTGTTACCCAGGCCATCGCTTTAGGGGATGGAGAACGAGCCCAACTGCCTGCCAGTTTCATTGGCAGCAGTTACACTGTGACGCAGCGATGGCTGCCGACAGATTTGGAAGACCTTGGCGCTCGTCTACGTTGGATGTTTTTTCGAGAGAGGCAGCTAAGGCCGGAAGGCCCGCCGGCGGGACAGGAGGCCGATCTTTGGGTAATTCGGGAGAAGTAGAAATGGCTGAATCAAAGAGCGAGAAGGCAGAGAAGGTAGAAGAAGAAAAGGAAGTGGAAGTTCTTTCTCCTGACCCCTCGCCCACAACTCTTGTTACTGAGGAAGAAGAGCAAGGCTCAGGGGAAGAGCTGGCAACGCAGGAATCGGCTGGTTCGGAACCGGCTGAGACTGTGCCTGTTTCCAGCGGGTTTCTCGACTCAAGCCTGCTGGGAGTTGTGCGGGCGAACTGGGAAACGATAGCCTGGGCAGTTATCCTGATTGTGGCTGTAGTGAGCCGATTTTATGCGCTCGGCGAACGAGGGATGAGCCATGACGAGAGTCTGCACGCCAACTACTCGCTCGATCTTTACCGCGCCGGCAGTTATCAACACAATCCGATGATGCATGGTCCTTTCCTCTTCCATGCGAATGCGTTCATTTTCTTTTTATTTGGCGTAAGTGACGCCACGGCGCGCGTGGTGCCAGCCCTTGCTGGGGTTGGAACGATCGTTGCGGCGTGGTTCTTCCGGCGCTGGATCGGGCGAACCGGTGCGCTTTTGACTGCTGTGTTCTTCCTTTTCAGCCCCAGCATACTCTTCCACAGCCGCTACATCCGAAACGATATCTACATTGTTTTCTTTTCGATGATATGGGTCTACGGCATGTTCCGCTTTATTGAAGAGCGGAAGATGAAATGGCTTTACTTGACGGTCTCCGTGATGGCACTTGGATTTACCGCCAAGGAAAACCAGTTCATGTCGGGCACGATTTTTGGCATCTTTTTTGTGGGGGCAGCGCTGTGGCGCTGGTGGGCCCAGCAGGTTTCGATCAGAGACAGCCCATTTGCTGATCTTGCGGTTCTTCTGCTTACCCTAGTATTGCCATTCGTCGCTCCAATTGGGCATCTGGTTTTTGGATGGGATGCTCTCGCTTATAGTACGACCCAGGATCTGGCCAGGTCGGCGATGCTGGTGCTCTTTATGACCGGAGTGAGTGGGGCGATAGCCTTTTGGTGGTTCAACCCGATAGGAGGAAGGGGAAACGAGTCCAAACCGCCGGCAGGAAATGGTCGCGCTCAGCGGATCACCTTTTCGAACTGGGCTACATTGATGGCTCTGTTCTGGGCGATCGAGATACTGTTGTTCACAACTTTTTTCACAAATCCGGTCGACGGACTTGCCACGGGCATTGTTGGCAGCCTCGGTTATTGGCTGGCGCAACAGGAGGTGCAACGCGGCAGTCAGCCTTGGTATTACTACATAATGCAGGGACTGTTGTACGAGTTTCTGCTCGTTTTCCTTAGCCTAGGCGGCTTGGCCCTGCTCGTGCGTCGTCTGCGGACGGGCAACTGGGACGATCCGGAGAATGCTGAACATGGTCCTCGCGCTGCAGAAGGCAAGACCAAGAAAGAGGAAAGGCGAGACGCGTCAGAATCCGCTGAAACATCGTCGTATGTTCAGCCCTACTTCATTGTGTTTCTGGCGTGGTGGGGAATAATGTCGTGGCTGGCTTATTCGTATGCCGGTGAGAAGATGCCATGGTTGACAACGCACATGGTGCAGCCGATGGCGCTCTTTGGCGGGTGGTGCGGCGCGCAGCTGCTTGTGAGGATAGACTGGTTGAAGGTGCGAGCGGCACAAGGTTGGTGGCTGCCAGCGCTACTTCCGGCACTGCTGTTCGCATTGGTGACTCTTTTTGGCTCAGTTCCCGGGGCAGGGAGAGACATAGACTCTCTGTCGCGGACGGTGCGCTTCATTCTTGCTCTCGTAGTCAGCGGAGGCCTGGCATATCTGATACAACTGGCCATCCAACGGTTAGGCTGGCGGCTGACGCTGCGGTTGTCAGCAGTGACGGCCCTTGCCATTTTGTTTCTGCTTACCGTTCGCTTCTCCTATCTGCTTACCTATATTAACTACGACATGGCAACCGAGTATCTCGTCTATGCTCACGCCGCCCCTGATGTAAAGCGGGCACTGCAGGAAATTGAAACGATTAGCGAACGCACGGTGGGTGAGCGGGAGATTCAAGTTGCCTATGACGACGACGTAGCGTGGCCCATGACCTGGTACATGCGATTCTATCCCAATCACATCTTCTATGGCGCGAACCCGACAACCGAGGCGATGAACGCGCCCATCATTCTGGTCGGCAAAAAGAATTACGAGTTGGTGGAGCCCTATGTAGCGAGGGATTATGTCAGCCGCAACTATAGACTAGTCTGGTGGCCCGAAGAGAGTTACAAGGGAATGTGGGACGAAGAGGAAGGATCTGTGAGATTAACGCTCAAGCAGATCTGGGAGGCATTGACTGAACCGGAGCGTCGAAGCCGACTGTGGCAGATCTTCTTTTTTCGAAACCATCCCGACCGCACGCTGACGGACTGGCCGCACCGCCACGATTTCCGTATGTACGTCCACAAGGACGTCGCCGATATCGTCTGGGACCTGAACGTTGTTCCCTTGGCGGAGCGAGGACTGTCGCAGTCTCCTTCTTTTAACTATGAGGAGGTTGATCGAAGTGCCAGCGCCGTCTACAGCGGTGTCTATGGAGACCTGCCCCTGATGACGCCGCGCTCGGTTGCAGTAGGGCAGGATGGTGTGCGCTACATTCTGGACACGGGGAACAACCGGGTGGTAATGCTCAACGCGGACGGCACATTCCGGCAGGCGTTTGGAAGCACTTGTTTCTTGTCCGAAAGCGAGAACAGTTCTTGCACGGATCCGGATGGCGATGGCCCGTTGGAGAATGGGGACGGCCAATTTCGCGAGCCGTGGGGCATCGCTGTGGGCGAAGATGGAACAGTGTTCATTGCCGATACGTGGAACGGACGAATTCAGGCGTTCGATAGCCAGGGGAAATTCCTGCGCAAGTGGGGTTTGTTCAGCATAATCAACAACGAAAACAGAGACCCATTTGCGTTGTTTGGTCCGCGAGGCTTGGCTGTTTCGTTGACAGGCAACCTCCTCGTCGCCGACACGGGCAACAAGCGGATACTGGAGTTTACACCGATGGGGGAATTCGTGCGTCAAGTCGGTGGAGGCGGGATCCTTCTCGGTCACTTCGAGGAACCGGTAGATGTAGCGGTCCACCCGCCGACCGGCAATGTTTTGGTGAGCGATGCCTGGAATCGCCGCATTCAGGTGCTTTCGGCCGAATTAGAACCTCTTGCGGAGTGGCTCATGCCTACTTGGGATAGCCAGGATATATGGGACAAGCCATATGTTGCGGCCGCGGCAGATGGGACGGTCTACGCGACAGACCCTCAGTTCTCGCAGGTGTTTGTGATCTCTGCCGGGGGCTTTGTGCAGACCAGCTTTGGCAGATATGGGGTCGAACTTAACCGCCTTGCCAAGCCTACCGGTATAGCNGTGGATCCACTAACCGGCGAACTATTGGTGGCCGACGCCGACAACAGTCGTATACTTATTTTTNCGGGTAACTACTAAGCCACAGTAGTTGACCAGCCAGTCGTCATCGAAACTATTCAGGCTCTTTGGGACGCAGCTGGTTCGCAGTCGCCGCCAGGCTCGCCAGCCGACACGCTGCGATGAAGCCGCACGGTCGGTGAGGCCTGGTTTTGGAGGGGGGCGTTGCGGGGGCGCAGCCCCTGCACAAGGGAGGGCCGAAGGCCCGACCGCCCAAAGGGGGCGTCAACTCCTGACGGCCTCAGCTTTGTGTTCATTTTGTTGGGGCGACCGCTATCACTGAGCTGCCTAAGCGGCGAAGGGCGCGCAGGCCCGCCTTAGCGGGCCGGAGCCGCCGGAGGGCGTCTGCGCCCGCAGGCGTACTGCAGGGGATAAGGGCTGGAGACGCTTTGAATGCCAGGGAGAGGCTGCGCGGCATGGCCGCGAAATGACGATGGCTGAGCATTTACTTTTTTGGGCAATTGGAACTGCGTCTGCAGACCAAGCGGGAGACCACCCGTCTGAGGTTTCGCTGCAGTAGACACCCGGTGGGCCGCATTTGCGGCCGGGCTTCTGCTATTACAGGGTACATTCACGCCAACAGTTACTTCCAACTCTTATATTATGCCGAACTGACGATTCCTCAAGTGGAACACTTCGAAAAGGGGCCTTTTTCAGAACCATGGCTCTGCAGGTCATGTGAATACTCCAATCGCTCCAATGCCCAATTCTGTGGTCGGTGCGGCCGGCCGATAGACATTGTTTGTGAACAATGCGGTAGGGATAACCCCGGCGGTCACGAATTCTGTGATGCGTGCGGCGGGCTACTTTTCGATGCGCCTTCGCGCGGAACAGAATCTCTTAGCCTCATAGGCCGCCTAGGCCTTCGTCCTACAAATCCATTTAGTTTGGCGCCGTGCGAGCGGCTTGTTTGGGACAGGCCCGCTCCGCACTGGACGTGGTCCAGCGCGTTTCTGAGAAAGTGGTTGCAGCGCAACCGTTGGGAGTTGCTCGCGGTCTTAATGCTTACAGCAGTTGGCGCATTCCTGCGAGTGTACCGCCTGGAGGAGATCCCAGCCGGCTTTCATGGCGACGAGGCGTGGACAGGCATCGAAGGATTGCGCATCCTGAAAGAAGGCTGGATCGGACCTTACACAACATCTGCTCTGGGCCAGGCTTCGGGGCCGTTCTACCTGACTGCACTGGTAATCTGGCTGCTTGACGCATCCAAGTTTTCAGTCCGACTCTCGATGGGGCTCTTCGGCATTGCAACGATTCCAACGGCGCATCTGCTATTGAGGTTGGGGTTCGGCCGCTGGGTGGCGCTTTTCGGCACTACGGCCCTGACGGTCAGCTACTGGCACCTTCACTTCAGCCGCCTGGGATTTGGGGTTGTCCCGTTAGCGTTTGCCTCTACGGCAGCGGCAGCGGCGTTGCTGTGGGCGATGCGGGTGTACGATGATGGGCGACCTGAATCACCGCGCAAGGGCCTTTGGGGTTGGGTTGCTGCCGGCGCGCTTTTGGGGTTGGTGCCCTACACCTATTTTGCGTTTCCGACATTTTTGGCGGCGGTGGCGGCTGTTCTCCTGGTATTCTTCACTTTGCAGAGCGGCTCTATAAGGCGCAAGTTGATAGCCCTCGCTCTGCTGACAACGGGCGTAGTCGTAAGCGCGGGCCCCATGATATATTTCGCCATTCGCTCGCCCACAGTACTGTTCGGTCGTTTGAACGAGAAATCGGTATGGGACTACTTCGAGTATGTGGAGGCCGATGGGTACCTAGAGAAGGTTGGCTTTGTCATTGGGCGGGCATGGGACTCGTTTTGGTTACTCTTCAGAAACCCGAGGATGGACGGGGTTGACGGCATCGGAGGGGTAGGCGTATTAGATGTTGGGGTTGCCGCTTTAGCGTATATTGGCCTTGTCATTGCGATAAGAAGGTGGCGAAGTCCTCCGTACTCATTCGCCATTCTGGTGGTTCTAGCCGCATTGTCGGGTCTTGTGTTAACCGATCCTTCGGCCGGATCGATGCGGCGAAGCATAACCGCTATTCCGTGGGTATTTGGGCTGGCCGGAATTGGTGCGGTGACAGTTGTAAAGATGGCGTACGGCAGAATTGGGGGTTGGCGTCGGACTGCAGCGGTAGGTGCGGCCGCGCTTGTCCTTGTATGGAGCGCTCTCTGGAACCTGAGCTATTACTTCATTGAATTACCCCGCTCCTCGACCTTCCTGTGGACGTTCCCTACAGGTTACTTCGAGGCCCTGGAAGCGGCAAACTCGTTTGATGATCCCGGGACGATCTACTACTATTCCGGGCAACGGAGATTCAGGTACGAAACGATTCAGTTTCTCTTTCCGAATAGCCGAGGAATTGACCGTTCGCGGGAGTTCGGGGTTTTTGCTGTGGAGAAGCTCGAAGCCGGGCCGGTGACGTATCTGCTGGAGGGAGAGTACATGGAAGAGATCGACAGAATCAGGGAGATGTATCCGGGCGGCGAAATCATTGTAGATGATGGGGACAATCCTCTTTATATCGTGTATCACCTTGCAGGGTAGACTAAGCAGGTCAGTCTTCAAGAGACAGTTAGTCGCCTAAGCGTGCTCCAACTGAGAGTCGGAAATTGACGGACAGGAGCGATAGCAGAAAACCGAATACCGAAGACAGTCGGGGGCAAAGGGCCTGCCCGGCGTGCACGCACGTCAACCGTCCTACGGCCAATTATTGTGAACACTGCGGTGACCGACTGCCGGATGAAGCGCCATGCCCGCAGTGCGGCGCGCTGTGCGGCATTGGGCAGCTATTTTGCCATGACTGTGGGTTTTCGCTGGCCGGCGAGCCGGTTCGGGGTGGGACAGAACCAAGAGGGGAAAGCAGCCAGGGTAGTGCAGGTGGGATGCAGGACCCTGCCAGATTGAGTTGGCCCGACTTGCTGGGTCGAATCAGGCAAGCGACCTTCGGTTTCCGAATCTCGGCTCTCTGGCGGTTGGTAATACAGTTTCTGGGTTCAAGTCCCTCCGGCACGGTTGGCTTGGAAGCAGCAGCTGCAGGTAGCGGTGCGACGGCAAGCGCGGTTCCGGTTCCTCCTGAACACGTGGCAGCTTTTGGTCCTGCCCGAACAGTACGCGCCAACGTTTTCTTGGGCATTGTCGCGATCGTGGGCGCGATTGGGGGGCAGTGGCTACTCGTGCGCGGACAGACGCTGCCAGCGGTCGGCCTTTACGCGGTCGCCATTGGGTTGGCGCTTTGGGCATTTCGCAGCAGCACAGTGTTCGCCTTGCCGGCAACGTCCGATTCCGGGCAGCTGAGGCGCCTGAACATCTTTTGGCTGCTTCCGATAGTGCTGCTGCCAGGAGCGGTTTCGGCATGGTCATTGGAACGTCTCTTGACAGATCCGGACCGGCCGCCGGACCTTTTCTGGCTGCTCCACCTGGCCAGTTTAGCGCTTTTTGTGGGATGTGTATTGTTGGCAAGAAGATTCGGGAGCGGTCAGGCTGACAGCTCTTCAGTGGGTGGGGATGCGAATACAAAGCAGTCTTCTGCTTCAGGTTTGACTTCGGAAACAGGTCCGCCGTCGCTTCCCTGGACGAGGGGCCAGCGGCTACTGGTCCTGCTAATTCTTTGCATTGCGTTTTTCATGCGGATATACGAGTTGCCCGAGTTTCCTCCTGGCACCTGGTATGACGAGGCCACGGCGGGGTTGGAGGCACAGCGTATATTGGACGAGCCAGACTATCGGCCTCTCTATGTGAGCGGCCTAATGGGGCCTGAGCACTACGTCTACCTGGTGTCATCCCTGTTCCTGATTCTGCCCAAAATAACATTCGTGGTTCGTCTTGCAACGGTCATAACGGGGGTACTGTCTGTCCCGGCCGCTTACCTGGCGGGAAGCCAGTTATTTGGCCGCGGGCCGGCGCTGGCCTTCGCTTTTCTGATCGCTGTTTCGCGTTGGAGCGTGAATTTCAGCCGAATTGGAATGTTTAACATTCTGATGACGCTGTTTGTGTTGTTAGGTGTTGGCCTGTTGCTAAAGGCACTGCGGCGTGGACGGCTTACTGACTTTCTGTGGGCGGGACTTTGCCTTGGATTTGGTCTCAACACGTACTACGCTTTTCAGTTGTTTCTGGCGGTGGTGGCTGTTTTTATCGTGTATCTTTTCATCACGCGCTGGACCCTTTTTCTGTCCCATTGGAAGGGCCTGGTGGTATTGGCGATGGGCGTACTGCTATTCCTTGCGCCGCTGGCAACTTTTGCGTTCGCAAGGCTTGACCGATATTTAGAACGAACGCGTACAGTGTCGATTTTTGAAGAGTATCCGGAGGACCAGGTCTGGGGAAAGCTGCGGGAAAACGCGGTCTCCCACGTCCTCATGTACAACGTGCGCGGCGATCCTAACGGCCGCCACAACTTACCAGGCAAACCGATGCTGGCCCCGGTTGCTGGGGCTCTGCTCGTGCTGGGGCTGGCTCTCAGCCTGAGCCGATTTTGGCATGCCAGATTTTTCTTTCTCATTCTCTGGTTTTTCGGGTTGATGGCGGGCGGCGTTTTCTCGCTAAGTTTTGAGGCGCCGCAGTCTCTGCGCGCCATTGGAACTCTACCCGTTGCCTATCTGCTTGCTCTCCTTCCCCTTGCGTTCCTGTGGCAAAACTGGCGGGTGGCCTCTCATCATGGGTTGACGTTCGAGGGAGAGAGCGAATCACCGGCCAGCGCACTTGGCCGCTACATTTTCCCTCGAGGCAGAGCGATCGCCAGAAGAATCTGGCCGCTTTTGCTGTGGAAAGGCAGTCCTGTATTCTTCGTATCCATATTGCTGGCAGCAGTTGCCGTCTACAATTATCGAACATACTTTGTTCACCAGATGAATGACTTTGCAGTTTGGAATGCCTACTCNACAGGCGAGACGATAGCAGCATCNGTCGTTGCCGAGCATGTGGACAGGAGAGANACTGAAGTCTATCTTACCTCCCACTATGCAGGTCATCCCGCCGTTCGATTTGTGGGCAGCTCCGTTCCTTACTTTCGGGCTGTCGAGTACACCGATACGTTGCCGATGCCGCTCTCGCCTGATCGGGATGCGCTGTTCCTGATGGATCCTGACCGGCGCAATTTTTTTGAGCAGGCGCGCAGTTTTTATCCTGATGCGGAGTTTGTGGAGCATAAGCCGCCATTCGGAGGGCCGACGGTTCTATACGAAATCCGGCTACGTCCTTCAGACATTTCTTCAATTCAGGGCATGAATTTGTCCTACTTCGAGGGAGCGGAGTGGGCCGGAAGCCCAGTGAAAGTTGAGAGACACCCTGCCATTCTAGTTGACTGGCCGCTCGAGGCACCACTGCCGGTCCCGTTTTCGGCCGAATGGAACGGCGTTCTGAACATTGAAGCGTATGGGCCGCACAGGTTTGTCCTGGCCGCGCCGGCGGGCGCGGAACTTTATGTGGACGAAGAGTTGGTTGCCCAGATTGAAACGGGGGGTGAATCTGATTCTGCAGGAGAGGGCGGAGAAGTTGAAGCCGCGCTGAAGCTGGCGATGGGTTTGCACAAACTTCGGATTCGAGCGGTTGGCGGCGAAGGTCCTGTTTCGCTTTCCTGGCAGCGCCCAGGTGAGGAGGAACAGATCGTACCGACGTCGGCACTACATGTGCCGCCCGTTTCCAGCAATGGCCTGTTGGGGCGGTACTATGCCAATGGAAATTGGCAAGAGCCGGCGGCTTTCACACGAATTGATCCGCAGATCAATCTCTATTTTCACGATATTCCGCTGCCTCGACCCTATACGGTGGAGTGGGAAGGCAAGCTGGCCGTCCCATTCGATGGTGTCTACCGGATGGGAATTGAATCCATAGACGAATCAGAATTGTGGATTGACGGGAGAGAGATTGCGGCTAGCCCGGAACCAAATCAGTACGACGAAGACTCAGTCGAGTTGACCGCTGGGCTGCACGATATACGCATCCGCTATGTAGCCCGCACATCCCACTATCATGTGAATCTTCACTGGGCGCCGCCGGGACAAGACCGTTCGCTGGTACAGGCCGAGGCACTCATCCCGCCACAGGGCAGCTACCACCACTTGTCGGTAGAAGATCTAGCCATCTTCGACAAAACCTCAGGGGCTTCTTTTGCGGCCCTTCCCGTCAGTGTTTCGCCCCTTCCGGTCGACGAGGAGCAGACAGCCGCGTTCGAAATCGTGAGAGACGCTTTCGAACGGCCAAGGGGTGTAGCCACAGCAAATGGAAGGCTGTACGTCGTCGATTCCAGCTTGAGGTCGATGTTTGTGTTGGATGGGGACGGACGGAGGATTGCGGAGATTCGGCGGTCGAATCGACGTTTCAGCGAGCCGGTAGACGTTGCTGCAGACGCGTCCGGCAACATCTATGTTTTGGACGCTGGAGGTGGCGGGCAGGTATCGGTCCATGATGCAGACGGCGACTTTGTGCGGGTGATTCCCTTCTCTGATAACATGGTCGATAGGAGCAGAGGCTTGGATGTAGACAGGGAAGGCCGGATCTGGTTGGCGATAACGCCGGCCCTGATTGTCGCTGCCTTCAACACAGATGGCCAGGAGCTGGCTCGAATATCGACAGTCCTGGAGGGAGGAGACTTTCAACCGGTGGATGTTGCGTTCCATGCCGATGATGCAGTCTATGTGTCTACTTCCGGTTCGACATCGGTCATACGATTTTCTCTCGATGGGGAGCCGATGAATTTGTGGCCCCTGGCCACTGCAAACAGCGCAGACGGCCCTCATCTGTCGTTGGACAGTAGAGGAGCTGTTTACGTAACACAGCCGGAGTTGGGAGGATTCGTGCGTATTGCGGATGGCGAGGAGCAAGGAGTAGAGGTGTGGGAACTTCCGGCCAGCCAACCTATACGGAAGTTGGTCGGCATTGATGTGGGAGCCGACGGGGAACTGTTGCTGACCGACAGCGAGAATGGCAGGTTGTATCGAGTTCAAAGTCCGCCGTAGGCCATGCGACTTCAGATTGGCATATGCGAGGAGGCCGAGGACCGTGAGAAGGGGCTTGACGTTCGTACTGAATGAGAAGGAATTTGTGAAACACTGTCGCTGTTAGTGAAAGGAAGCGCGCAGGGCCAAGAAAGCGGTCGATGTATCTGCTCCAGGAACTGTTCCTCAAGCCTGGGCTTCGTTCATTTACGGCGGTCAATCGGTTCGAGTTTCCGACTTGGAGATCAAGGAAAGTCATGACGAATGTAGACTCGGGCACGGTCTGCCCCAGTTGCGAATCTTCAGTCAGGCCTGCGGCCAAGTTCTGCGAATACTGCGGCCGGCCTTTGTCACCTGAGCACATAGATGATCTGTACGAATTTTCCGAGCCGGAAGAGGAGGATTCTGTTGACGCGAGTGATGCGGCCCTGAATAGTGAAGCAGCGCCGACATGGAAAGGGCTGGATTCTGTTGACGCGAGTGATGCGGTCCCGAATAGTGAAGCAGTGCCGGCATGGGAAGGGGTGGAGCAGGACAGGTTTGTAGCCTCGATTGGACCGGAGCCTGGTGCAGAAGCGGTCAGCAGGAGAGTGAGTTTGAGAGAGTGGGCCGGCCGCAGTATGTGGACGCTGATCCTCTGGGGCGGCAGCCCGGTCCTGTTACTGGTGGTTCTGGTTGGCGCCGTAGCCAGAGACAATTTCAGGACCCTCAGTGCACAGGAAATGCTGAACTCGCAGGAAGGAAGCGCAGAGGTTGTTCTGGATGAGGCGCCGGGCCCGTCGCTGCCACTCGATAGGATTTCGCCGTTTACAGGTGAGGTAAAGACTGCGGTTTTCGAGACAGTCGGAGATCATTTTGTTCGACCGAGAGGGGTGACCGCGGCAAATGGTAATCTTTACGTTGTTGATCCGGAACAGGGGGCACTGTTCGTCCTGGATTCAGATGGTCAGCAACTGGCCCAGGTACTTGACGCTGATCGGCGATTCATCGAACCAGTCGATGTCGCGGTTGATGACGCCGGGAATGTTTACGTACTGGATGCAGGAGACGGCGGGCAGGTCAGCATCCACAATCCTATTGGGGAATTCATTCGAATAGTTCCCATTGCCGACAGAATAGCAGACAGAAGCAGGGGAATCGATGTTGACAGCGAGGGCCGAATCTGGCTGGCGCTGACGCCCGCACTGGCCGTTGCCGCGTTTGACACCAGTGGGCGGGAGTTAATCCGCATTTCGACTGACATTGAAGATACCGACCTTCAGCCTGTCGACGTTGCGTTCCACTCTGAAAGTTCTGTTTACGTGTCCTCGGCTGGAGATACGGCGGTTCTGCGCTTTTCCGTAGGTGGCGAACTGTTGCACCTGTGGCCTCTGGTCACTGCCAATAGCGTAGATGGGCCGCACCTGTCACTGGACGGTGAAGGAAATTTGTACGCTACTCAGCCGGAGCAGGGGGGGATCCTACGCATTGCCGGGGAGGGCGCGGACGGGATGGAGGCGTGGGTTTTACCGGGGGGACAACCGTTACGCAAACTGGTGGGCATCACGGTAGAGGGGTCAGGCAACCTGGTGGTTACCGACAGCGATAATGGCAGCCTCTATCGTGTGCTGGTTGCTCCATAGCCGGCTTGGTAACGTTGTGACGTGGACCGCACTGTCGGCCAGGCCCATTGATTTGGAGGCACTGTGACTGAAATACCAGAGAAGTTGGAGGACGCCGGTCGTGGCCGGGCCTTCTTTAACGAACCGGATACTGCGGGGTTAATGCACCGCGCTTTCACCCGATCGCTAGGCTTCGACAGGACGGACATGAACCGTCCTATGATCGGAATTCTGAATACGTATAGTGAAATGAACAACTGCCACGCGCACTTCCCCGAACTGGTCGAAGCTGTCAAGCGGGGGGTATGGCAGGCGGGCGGTTTTCCGTTGGAGTTTCCGACTATAAGCCTAGGCGAAATATACCTGACGCCTACTTCGATGTTGTGGCGAAATCTGGCGGCCATGGACACCGAGGAGATGATACGCGGCAATCCGATGGATGGTGTAGTGGTGCTGTGCGGTTGCGATAAAACGACGCCGGCTGCATTGATGGGCGTAGCAAGCGCAGACCTGCCGGCAATTCTGGTTTCGGGCGGGCCAATGCTGAACGGCCACTGGCGCGGGCAGACGTTGGGGGCATGCACGGACTGCCGACGGCTTACGACTGAGTACCGAGCAGGCAATCTCAGTGACGAGGAGTATGCGGAAGTCGAGGAGAATCTGGTGCGAAGCAGGGGCCATTGCATGGTGATGGGTACGGCCTCGACGATGAATTCGCTGACAGAGGCGTTAGGCATCTCGCTGCCAGGCAACGGTGCTATTCCGGCGGCTGATTCACGGCGCATCCTCCTGGCGGAGAGGGCCGGACGCCGCATCGTGGCGATGGCGGAGGAGGGCATGCGCCCGTCGCAGATCCTTACTTCTGATGCGATGGAAAACGCGATAACGCTACTGTGCTCGCTGGGTGGAAGCACGAACGCGGTCGTACACTTACCTGCGCTGGCCGGACGGTTGGGAGTTAGTTTGCCGCTGACACTTTTCGACGACATCAGCCGGCGCACGCCCTTGCTGGCAAATGTGCGGCCTGCCGGCTCGTTCCAGATGGAGGACCTTTTCTATGCCGGGGGAGTTTCGGCGATTTTGCACCAGCTCTTGCCGCTTTTGCACGGTGACGCTCTTACGGTAACGGGAAGGACGCTGGCCGAAAACGTGGCCCAAAGCAGCATTGTGAATCCAGAGGTCATTCATTCGCTTGACAGGCCACTGAAGACAGAAGGGGGACTGGCTATCCTAAGGGGAAACCTGGCCCCGTCGGGGGCAGTAATCAAGCACGCGGCCGCTTCACCGGCGCTCTTGCAGCACCGCGGGCGGGCGGTGGTATTCCATAGTTTTGCCGACCTGCAGGAGAGAATCGACGACCCGACCCTGGATGTCGGTCCTGACGACGTGCTTGTTTTGCAAAATGCGGGGCCGGTGGGGGGTCCGGGCATGCCGGAGGTGGGCAATCTACCGATCCCCAAAAAGTTGCTCAAACAGGGAGTACGCGATATGGTGCGTATCTCAGACGCCCGTATGAGCGGAACGGCTTTGGGCACGATTGTCCTGCACGTGGCTCCCGAGGCCGCGGTGGGCGGCCCGCTGTCTCTGGTACGGACGGGAGATGAAATCGAGTTGGATGCGGCAGGCAGACGACTGGAACTGTGTGTCGAACAGGAGGAGTTAGACAGGAGGCGCGCCGCCTGGCGTCCTCCTGAGGCGGCGTATGGGCGCGGTTATGGCAAGCTTTTCCTGGATCATGTGCTCCAGGCGCCGCAAGGCATGGATTTCGATTTCTTACAGGGACGCGACCCTGTTCAGGCTATGGCACAACCGAAGTTTTGACCAGTGGAACTGCCCTTAACTGTTTGGACCGGGCTTCTGGAATTCAGGGGAAGGGGATGTCCAACTGGGGTCAAACAACGAAGGAGCTGAGGAATGACCGATTTTGCACCGGTTGAAGAGCAGATGAATATACTTATGCGGGGCGTCGAATTTGGCGACGAGCAGACCCGTACAAATATGGAGAGGGAGTTGCGACTTCGACTGGAGGAGAGTCGCGGGGAAGGCCGGCCGCTACGCGTCTATTGCGGCTTTGATCCCACGTCAAGCGACCTCCACCTGGGTCATACTGTGCCCCTGCGCAAGCTGAGACAGTTTCAGGAGCTTGGCCATACCGTAGTATTTTTGATTGGCACTTTCACCGGCACGATTGGGGATCCAAGCGACAAGGAAAGCGCCCGCACGCAGCAGAGCCTGGAAGAGGCGATGGAAAACGCGCGCAGTTTCACGCAGCAGGCGAACAGGGTCTTGGACCCGGAGAAAACTGTCGTCGACTACAACCACAGGTGGTTGAGCGAGTTGGACTTTGGCGGCGTCATTCGGCTGGCAAGCAGTTTCACAGTTCAGCAGTTCCTGGCAAGAGACAACTTCAGCAAGCGCCACGCCAAAGGTGAACCAATCTGGTTGCATGAGTTCTTTTACGCGCTGATGCAGGGATACGATGCGATTATGCTGGAAACTGATGTGCAGATTGGGGGAACCGACCAACTGTTTAATTTGATGGCCGGGCGCACACTGATGAACGCGCGAGGGATGCGTCCCCAGGTCGTGTTGACATTCCCCATTCTGGTAGGCACTGACGGGCACCGGCGCATGAGCAAGTCTTCGGGCAACCATATCGGCATCGATGAGGCGCCGGGCGTGATATTTACCAAGGTGGTCAACTTGCCGGACCACACCTTCCGTAATTTTGCTGAGCTGGTAACTCGTTGGGGTCAGGAAGAGATTGATCAGATGCTGGAGCAGATGGAAGCGGGGGCATTGGAGCCGCAGGCAGCGAAAAGGGTACTGGCGCAGGAGATAGTTGGCATTTTTCACGGCGAAGAGAAAGCTGTGCAGGCGGCCGTTGACGCGGGGCGCATGCACGAGGGTGCGGCGCCAAGCGATGCTCCGCAGTTCGAGCTTTCGCAGGAGATGAATGTGTTGGACCTGATGAGCGCGGCAGGGATGGTGCGCAGCAAAGGTGAAGCGCGGCGCTTGGTTCAACAGGGGGGTGTGCGCCTCAACGGCGAAACGGTAGGCGACGGTGTGCAGACGTCTGTTTCGCCAAACGGCGGCGAGAGTATTATCCAGGTTGGCAGGAAAAGGTTTCTGCGAGTGGTTTCTGCCGAGTAGTTTTGCGACTGTAGGAACTGGGGAAGCAGCGCATTCGGGCGAAGGAAAAAGAAAAGGAACCGGATGCCACGCTTCCCCCGATAGTGGCTTCCAACCACAACGTGACAACTCGGTTCCTCAATATGAATTATAACATACTAATTATTATTTGTAAAGGGGGAAAATGGACGAATTTTCATTGAATTCTCTTATTTTGCACGAATTTGACAAGGAATACGGCGGATCGGGCAGTTCAAGTGACGATTTGATATGCATTTATAACTATTAGAGCATAAGCTATAGTTCAAGTAGGTTGAAGGAGTTCCCAGCAGGCGGGGGGCTCTCGATGTCGATCACAGGTTTTGGATCAACATAAGGAGTGGGTAATGGGGTCTTTTGAGGGGAAGCGCGGTCTCATATTTGGCGTTGCGAACAAGAATTCGATTGCCTGGGGAATAGCGCAGGCTTTGGCGGAGGAAGGTGCGGAACTGGGCTTCAGCTATGCCGGCGAGGTACTGCAGAAGCGGGTCACTCCATTGGCCGAATCTGTTGGCAGCAGGTTCATAGAGGAATGCGATGTCACCAATGATGCCGCCATCGACGGTCTATTCGAGAAGGCGGAGAAGCATTTTGGCAGTCTCGACTTTCTGGTGCATTCGATTGCATTTGCACCGCGGGAGGATTTGGGCGGCCGTTTCGTGGATACAAGCCGCGAGGGCTTTCGTCTTGCTCTTGATATCAGCTGCTACAGCCTGGTGGCGCTTGCCAAGCGGGCTGTGCCGTTGATGTCCGAGGGCGGCAGCATGTTGGCAATGACCTACTACGGTTCCGAGAAAGTGACGCCCAATTACAATGTGATGGGAGTGGCGAAGGCCGCGCTGGAAGCGACGGTTCGCTATCTTGCCTGGGACCTGGGAGGCGATCAGGTGCGGGTCAATGCCATCAGCGCCGGCCCGATCAAGACACTGGCGTCGGCCGGGGTCAGCGGCTTCCGCAAGAGCCTTGGCTATGTGGGAACGGTAGCGCCGATGGGGAATGTTACACAGACCGACGTGGGAAATGCCGCCCGCTTCCTGCTGGGAGACTGGGCAGGGAAGATTACGGGGGAGGTGGTCTACGTCGACGGCGGTTACAACATAATGGGGGCCCCCGACATGGACACTGTCGGCGGGTAGGAGTTCGAGGGCAGTTCCCTTCTGAAAGCAAACAGGTCAACCCGGTCGATGGGTTGACCTGTTTTTTCATGTCTACCTGCGGGAGCGACGGGATTTGAACCCGCGACCTCCGGCTTGACAGGCCGATATGCTAACCGCTACACCACGCCCCCAGATTTCCCTATGGTTTGGCATTTCATCCGCCGAGGCGGGAGCGACGGGATTTGAACCCGCGACCTCCGGCTTGACAGGCCGACATGCTAACCGCTACACCACGCCCCCATCAGGAAACCATGACATGTGACGGGAAGGATAACACCGGCAGGTACGATTGTCAAATGAAGTGGGACAATTTTCGAGAGAAGTTGGTCCGCGAACAGGAGGGCGAGGGGTCGCCTCAGCTCTTACGCGGGGGCAGGCGGGGGATAGATTTGCGGACTTGCCTTAGAAGCCGTGAAGCGGGGGCAGGCTTTGATTTTGATGCCTTGGGGGCGCCGGAGGGCAGGCGAGGCTTGCGTGCGTTGTTGACGATTCGCTGGGCTGCCTGGCGGCCCTGGCCCAGGGCTTCGCGGTAGTGCCCCTTCATCAGTTCCGGGGTAATCTTTCGACCTTCGGTTGCCCATAGCAGAACTGCTCTTCCGATAGCCCACGTACCTGCGTATGAAACTGCAACTTTGGGCACTATTCCCCACACAGGTATAAGACCGACCATTTCGCGAGCGAGCTGGCGAAAGAGGAAGCCGCCGCCAAGAACGCCGACGATCTCACCCAAGAGTTTCTGCGGCGAACCGGATTTGCCTGAGACCAGCGCGATTTTGTATGCCATCATCAGCTGGTTTTTGGTGAGTACGATGGCGTCGCCGGCGCCGAGCACGAATCCCAGCCCGGGCACGGTTTCGCCGAGGCCGGTGGTGAAGGAGTAGCCGGCGTTGACCTGTGAAGTCTCCTGGATGAGGAGGTTGCAGGCGGCGGTGCGCAGCGGAGGGAGACGTCGGGCCAGCGGCAGACGAAGTGTGGAGGGGACGGCGTCGATCAGCGCGCCAGCTACGCGGATGACGGCTTCATCGGACCATTCGGCGATTGCCACGCGCACCTGCTCTCCCCAGCGGGCAATTTCTCCGTCAGGCCGTTTGCCTTCGGCCCCGGTGAGGACGATCAGAGCCGGGATTGAATTTGAGCGAAGCATCCTCAGCAGAGATGAGAGATCGTCGCTAAGTTCAACACGGGTTGTTACCAACAGGGCGCAGTCAATAGAAGGAAGCGTTTTGTAGGAAGAGGGGTCTTCTGAATCGGGTGAGAAGGGGATGATGTCGGTACTCTGAGAGCGCAGTCCGGAGCCGGCACTGTCGGTGATGGTAATCCAAGGATGACTGAAGGCGGCGCCGGGGTCGCTGAGCCAGCGGGCGGCCTCTTCGGCATCCGCTTCATCATCGGCTGCGACCAGCAGATGGAAGGGGGCCTCGATCTCACGCTGAATCTCGGCCAGGTTGATTTCACTGACAATCTGCCAGATGGAGCGCAACGGGAGTGAACGCATCGCTCACTTCGCCTATCCGTACACGCGCACGCCATCGCCGGCGCCATCGCTGCCAGAGTGGAGTACTTGGGCAAAAGCGTCGAGTGTACGCTCGATATCGGTGGAGGTCACGTGCAGATTTGTGACCGCGCGCAGGTGGGTGCTGTCGATGGGACTCAGCAGGACGCCGAGCTCTCGCAGGCCGGCAGACAACTGTGCCGGTGTTATGTCGTCACGGCAAAGTTCGAAGATGACGATATCCGTCTCTACGGTTTCGGGGTCGATATTGATTCCGTCCAGTTGCGCCAGGCCTTGGGCCAGTTTATGGGCGTTTGCATGGTCGTCCGCGAGTCTTTCGATCATTTCGGTGATGGCGACGATGCCGGCGGCGGCGATGATGCCGGCCTGGCGGGTGCCGCCGCCGAGGATTTTGCGCATGCGTCGGGCGCGCTTGACGAAGTCGGAGTCACCGACTATCACCGAACCAACGGGCGCGCCGAGGCCTTTGCTCAGGCAGAGGCTGGCACTGTCCGCTTCCTTCAGCAGGCGGGCAGGGGCCACATTGAGAGCGACGGCAGCATTCCAGAGGCGGGCCCCGTCGACGTGTAGCTTCATATCGCGGCTGTGGGCCAACTTGCCGGCCGCGTCCATGTACTCCACGGGTAAGCAGCGCCCGCCACTGCGATTGTGGGTATTTTCGATTGCCAACAGGCGGGTACGAGGGTAGTGTTCGTCGTCAGCGCGGATCGACGACGCTACCATTTGCAGGTCCAGGGTACCGTCCGGAGCAGTGGGCATAGGACGCGGATGGACACCTCCCAGGCCGGCGGAACCGCCCTGTTCTGACAGGAAGATGTGCGCTTGATCTCCCAGGATCATTTCGTCGCCGCGGCCGCAGTGGCTGAGCAACGAGGCCAGGTTGCCCATTGTCCCGCTGGACACAAAGACGGCCGCCTCCTTCTCAAGCAGGTCGGCGGTCATGGCCTCCAGGCGGTTGACAGTCGGGTCTTCGCCGTAGACGTCATCACCGACAGGAGCGGCAGCCATGGCTTTGCGCATGGCTTCGGTCGGCTGGGTCACGGTATCGGAACGCAGGTCAATTGTATTGTTTGTCAAAGCTGTTACCTTTCCTGGTGCGAAAGAAGCAGGACGATTTTGTGGTCGGTTTCTTCGTTTTCTATGTTATGGTCAAGTCGCGCTCGTCTGCTGGTGCTGGCCGATATAGCCGATCAAAACTACCTTTCGGTCCTGGTCCCAGTCAAAGGCGATTCGAATGGTGTAACGTGCATCCTTGTTGCTGCCGGTGCCGACGTGCTTCTTCAGCCAGTACTCTTTGCCCTCAAGGTGGGTTGTATACCAGGGCTTGTACTGTTTCATTGTGATGCTGCTCTGTTTTCCTGTGTAGCGCCAACCACATGCTTTCAGTATTGACACCCCGAGGTCGGGCACGCTGAGCTCGCCCATTTTTGAGCGATAATAGGTGGTGGCCAACCATTTCAACGCGGTCCACACGTTGCCAGGCTTCTCATAGGGATTATCGTCGATCTCCGACTTAGAGTTTGGCTTAAACAGGAGTTCGTCGGCGAACTTTTCTCTTGCAAGCGCCACGGCTGTTCTTACGTCCTCAATGGTCAGGATTTCATCGTCACCGAGTGATTCTTCGGGACGTGGAAATCGTTTGCACGCGGTTTCGTATGCTACGCGCCAGATTCTGACAACATTCTGGCTGGTCTTCAGGTCGCCCTGAAGCGTCTGTATTTCTTGTTTCAGAGAACGGTTCTCTGATTCGATCAAGCCGAAATCACCTATCGATTGGACAGGAAGTTCAGCAGTGGGTCCCCCATACCCTCCTGTCTGGGAAGCATCGATTGAATGATTGAGGCCGTCAGATTCGTCATTTCCCTCGGGCAACGCGGCTTGAGCCGAAACTTCGTCGGCAATATTTTTTGCTGATGGGGGCGGTCCGACCTCTGCTTCGGCTAAAGGAAGTGGGTTGTCTTGTGGCTTGGAATTGCGTTCGCCTAGTTCCGGCTGCTTGTCGCAATTTGCAGTGACCGGTTCCGAAACAGTAGCGGCACCGCTATTGCTCGCGTTTGCTGGATCGTCGTCGGTTGGGTTTGTTGGTGAAAACAGTTGATAAATTTGATACAGGCACTTAAGGGTCTGTAGCTGCAGATCCGAACGCTTTGGGGCCAGGACCGTCTCTTCTTCTATGTTCGAAGCAATGTCATGTACTGGTTTGTAGTGGCCTAGTAAACGCTTCAGGGATTCTGTCAGGCGCACCAGTTCAGCAATTTCTTCACGTGTTGCTGGCTGGCCGGACTGTTGTCGGCGGGACAGACGTTCGACGGACCATGAATCCGTATCGCATTGGAAAAAGGCCAATTCCCGCCCGAAATCCTGCTTCAACTCTGCGAGCAGTTCCTTCAAACGGACGACGAAGTGTCTTTCATTCTCTTTCCATTTGATGATTTCGGTGACCGATGCTACGAAATCTGTAGCCTGCTGCCATTGAGGCGCGTCTGCAGGCAATGCCTGTAGTTCTTCAAGCCATTGCGGAAAGAGGGCGTCTTGGCGCGAATCAGTCGGCTCGTCGATAGGGGCGACATCAGGGGAGGGCAATTTGCCTGAAATACAACATAGCATGAGAGCGACATCATCTTCAGTGAACTGGTTATGGGATTCAACGACTTGCCGGCTATGTTGCCTCCAACTCTCGATGTCCCACTTGCCAGAAAATCGACTTGCCGAGAAGTCCAATCCGTTCGTTGACATCTCTGAATCAGAGAGGTGTTTGCTAACTACGCCTTGAAGTTCCTGGTGGGAACTCATCCAAATCTGCAGAACAATTCCAACGAACTCAGGGGAGAAACGCATTCTCTGCAATACATTATTCTTGACAAGTTCATCTGGCGCTCTCAAGGGTTCGCGAAAACCGTGAATTTGCGGGCCGTTATTTACCGTCCGCTCGAATATTTTTTTCAGATCATCAGAGGCGTGCCTCCACTGCGCCAAGACGAGTCTAACGACCGCGATCCGACACTCTTCGGACAACAGTTCGTTGATGGCAGTCAATGCTGGGGGGGCGTTTCCTGCTTGGTCTTCCATTGCTCTCCTAGTCGAGCACAGTGGAACTATTTTCTCAGGGACAAGAATAAAACGAGGAGAGAGTGGTGGACGGCGGGCCTGTAAGACGACCGAACCGCCACCGTTCTCTCTCCTCGTCACATGGTTATGTCCTAGCGATTATTCGGGTCGGAAAGTCCCGATAATCAGATCGATTTCCTGCTGCCTGTTCTGAGCCTGGTTGTCGGGAACTGCGTTGATCAGAATGTAGGCGGTGTCATTTGCCCGCAGCGCTGTAATGACGATATGGGCGTTGAAGAGACCCTGACTGGCAAGGTCGGCGCTGGCCACACCCTGAATGGAAGGCAGATTGTTGGTCGTGCCTGCCTCAAGGCTCTTCACTTCCACGGGTACCGGAAGGGGAAGGTTCTCCAACTGCTCTGTCAGCCACTCCACCAAGCTTTCGGAGGAGATATCATCGTCGAGATTCGGGAAGATGCCGACGCCGGTCATGGCGGCGATAGGCGGATTGGAGAAAATCGCCAACTGTATACCTAGATGGCCAGCGTTCTCGCCACCAGGCCCAGTGAGGGCTTCATCCACCTGTTTGGCGGCGTCCGCGCTCACGAACCGCATGATCTGACTCAGCTGGCCGCTCTGGAGGTCAAATACTGACCAACCTCGCGGGACTGCAAATGAGTAGCCCAGGCGCTCGTTTTCGACCTTGGTCCAGCCGTTGGGGATACTCACTTTGGGTTCCGGCGCGGGNGTTGCTGTGGGCGGAGCCGGGGTGGGCGTGTCGGTCGGCTCTGGCACNGGGGTATCGGTGGGCGGGACCGGCGTTGGCGTGTCGGTCGGCGGCACAGGGGTGTCAGTTGGCGGCACAGGCGTATCCGTGGGCGGCACGGCCGTGGCGGTAGGTTCCGCCTGCCTTCGGTTACAGCCGGCCAATGCCAACGCCGCCACCAGAACGATCAGAACGACCATGTAAGATGGCTGCGCCGAGTAAAACCGGCTCACCCGCTTGACTTGTCGGCCCAACCATCTGGCACTTTCAGGTGTGGAAAATTGCATCATACTCCTCCATTTTGGATAGTTAGAGCCGCAACTGCGACTTCAGAAAGATGTGTGTTTCTTGAGACTCTATATTGTAAATGAGCAAACCCCCTTCAAAAGACTGAAGGATGCCGTTTGTCTCCTCAGGTAAGGTAATTGCCCAGCCCAGGGCCTGCCTAACAAAGAGGCTTTCGGCCCAGATTTGCCCGATACCGCGAACCGGTTGAAATAGTTCTTCTGCCGGCGACTGGAGATCAGGGGAATCGACTGCTTCCTGCAAGCCTTCCCTCCAGTCATGTTCCCTTTGTTCCCACTCGCCGTTGCTGAAGTAACGAAGATAGACGATCGGTCTGTCGAGGCGTGCCAGTGCCATGCCGGTTTGGAATAGCTGGATTTCATAGGTAAGGCTGGTGGGAACGCCTTTGGGGCAGCCGAGCTGCTGGGCTACGGCTGCATCTTCGCCAAGAAAGCTCTCGAACTGTTCCGCGGCATGATACTGACAGGCTGCGGGGGCGTCCACTGCAAGCGCGGCAGGGGGATCGGCGGCGGCCTCAGGTTCAAGTTCGACAGGTACGGAGGCTGTGGTTTCGGTTGCAGACGTTGTTTCAACCTCCTCCTCCGAAATTTGCTGTGCTTCGACAGCCGGCAAAGGGGAAGAGGGCGCGGGGGCGCTGGAGGGGCTCTCCACAGGCGAAGCTGACTCGTTGCCCCACAATGCGTTTCTGGCAACAGGGCTTAAGGCCATCAGCGCCAGAACGAGGACACTGCCCAGGATGGTGACAGTCAGGCGCGCTTTGGAGCGTCTTGAAGTGCGCGGACTGTTTTGCTGGGCGACGTCCACTCTGGGGCGGTCCGGCGGGATGTCCTGCGAGGCAGGTTTCTCCTGTCGGCTTTCCGCACCCGGAATTATGACGGTGTCGGTCGTTTGCGGCGGTGACGGCGGCAGCTGGACGGAGGGCAGAGATACCAGCGTCAGTGTTGAAGTCTGTTCGGCGAGGCTGTTTTCCTGCGACAGGATCCCGTCGGATATTGCTGACAGTTCGTCGGCCATATCTCGGGCGACGGTGTATCGTTCCTGCTGTGTTTTTGCCAGGCTGCGGCGCAACACTTCGATCAGTTCGGGGGGAAGAGATGCCAGCAGGTCGTCAGGCAGCGAGAGTGACGCGTATACGTGGGCGTGCAGGATTTGCGTGGTAGTGCCGGTGAATGGCGGGCGTCCGACCAGGCACCGGAAGAGGACGGCTCCGAGCGAGTAAATGTCTGCTCTACCAGTCACTTCGCGACTGCTGGCACACTGTTCGGGCGCCATATAGGCAGGCGTCCCAATGGTGCGTCCTACGTTTGTCAGCTCCGGCATATCCAGGGCTCGGGCGATGCCAAAATCGGACAGAAGGGGGGCCACCGGCAACTCATCGGAAGCAGGACCGGCAGCGTTTACGCCGTCGGCAGAGCTCCCGATCAGGATCTGTTCAGCTTCGTATACAGCAGAAAGGGCATGACCATCGCGGGGAATGCTGCCGAAGGCTTCCGGGTTGACAGGGCGGAGCAGGATGTTGCTAGGTTTGACGTCGCGGTGGACAATGTCCTGCTGATGGGCGTAGTGCAGTGCCCTGGCAATCGGCGCCAAAAGGTTGCAGCTTTCGGCCACGCTCAGTCTTCCGCGGCGTTTGAGGAGCTGCGCCAAGCTGTCGCCGTCGACCAGTTCCATGGCGATGTAGGCGCTGCCTTCGCCGGCGGCATCTCCCACTTGGAATGTTTGGACGATATGTGGGTGCCGCAACCGAGCGACCGTGTGAGCCTCTTGCTGGAAACGGCTGCGCACGGCGGCATCAGCGCCGGGCAACAGAATCTTGAGCGCGACCACGCGCTCCTGGATCTGATCGTAGGCCTGATAGACGCTTGCTGCGCCACCGCTGCCCAGGCGTTTTCCTACCAGGAATCTTCCGATCTGGTAGTCGTCCGGATGCCCGGTCGAGGGCTGCGGGAATTCCGGGCCCACTTCAACAGGTTCCGGGGCCGAGCTCTCGTTCTCTGATTCTTCTTGCGGTTCGGACCTTACGGCCTCACCGGCAGGATCCTTCTGTTCAGTCAGCATTTCGAAAAACAAACTCAGACACAATAGTATTCAGGTCTCTGCCTTAACCAGCAAATATCGGCGGGTCAGTCGAGATTATCTGTGCGCAGCGGTGGGTGAAGAGGATAGATGAAAGAGATTGAATCTGGCGGCTCTGCTGCCCATTCGCGACGCAATGTACTTTAATTACTCGCCATACCCGGCGCGACTGCACTGGCGCGAGACGGAACGGGCGCGAGGGTTGAAAATCTACCATACGCGGACTATAATACCAGAGAAACAGGAATAGGGAAACAAGAAGCCAAAAGAATGGGAGCTAATTCGACACCGTTCGCGGCGAGCTTGCTGGACTTTGATCTTCATGTCTCGAAGTGTTGATCAGCGATAGCTTCAGTCCAAGAGAGTTGGCCTGGGCAGAATTGTGCCAGACCTCCCTCTGACCCACTCAGAGGTGATAGGCTCAAGAGAAGCATGCCCAATGTCTGATCATTTTATTGCTACTAAGGCCGCATACAGTTTGTGTCTTGACCAACTCTACGTCTTTGCCGTCATCCGGGCTCTGTGATGGCGAATTCGGTTGGAAGCAGCCAGGCTCTTGGTGACGCAACTGGTGTATGGCCGCCGCCCTGCTCGCTAGCCGACACGTTGCGAAGAAGGCACACCGTCGGTGAGGCATGTTTTTGTCGGGGGGCGTTGCGGGGGCGCAGCCCCTGCACAAGGGAGGGCGCTTGCGCCCGACCGCCCATAATACAACTCGGAGGGGAGAAAGAACACTGTTTCTCGCCTCGTTCAGGGTTGGAAATCTGCTGCGGCTGAATGGTTACATCATTTAGAAGGAAGAATAGATGCGCGCAGGTCAGCCCGCGAGGCTAGTTTGCCTTAGTGGTCCGGATGCAGGGACTGAATACGAACTGTCCAAAGAGAAGATGCTGATCGGACGGTCGGCCAATGCTTTCGTAACTGTGAACGACGGCTTTGCCAGCCGAGAGCACGCCGAACTGCACTTCATCGATAATGCCTACCGGTTGCACGATCTTGAGAGCAAGAACGGCGTTTTTGTCAATGGCAGCCGTCTGTCGCCGGGTGCGACGGCCTGGCTGGAGGACGGGGACGAGCTGCAGCTTGCTTCGACTCGTTTTCGCTTTCACGACCCGTCGGCCACGATCACTGCGCCTTTTCTCGAGGCTCTGCCGGAGACCGGCATTCGAGTAGAATCGGCTACGCGGCAGGTCTTTATAGATGGTAAGGTGCTGGTCCCACCTCTCAGTGTAAAGCAGTTCGATCTGCTTTGGTATCTGTATCAGAATCGCGGTCGTGTGGTCAGCAAAGATGAACTGGCGAGTCAGATTTGGTCTGAGGTCGGCGGCGACGTGTTTGACGCGAGCATCGACAGGATGGTAAGCAGAGTGCGTAACCGCATCGAGCCGGCAGCGGCTGAGCCAGGAGAGACGCAGTCTCGCTTTATCGTCACTGTGCGGGGCTATGGTTATCAACTTACGGAAGGATAGAATTCCAGAAGGCATTCGGGCGTTCAGTGGCCGATCTCTTCTGGGACCGGAACTGGTCTACTGACGGCCCACACCCCCGGTAGTTTCTACTGCTGCTTGAACTCCTCTCGTCTTGTCCCTCCTATTGCGCGCCGGAACAAACTCCGCTTGAGCAGGTTCCTCTAGTACATTCTCACTGAACGCCGAAACGAAGGCGATCGTAAGCAAACGGTCCGAGTTGTGTTTCAAAGCGTTCAGACTCGAACTTCCACATTTGTCGTATCCTTGTCATACAGGCCAGCGATGGCTTAGCCTGCTGGGTCGTCCGGTCGGCACGCCGGCCATTACTTACAGCAGGCCGAACTCGTGACGCGGAAAACAGGGATAACGAAGGGGTATGCAGATGTCAACATCTTACAGTGGAATGGCGATCAGAAGTCCAGGACTTGCTGCGGCTCGCAGCGGAGCAGGGCGCGGCGGATATGTGGGTACTGAGTCGGGAGGACCGTCGGTGGTTGTACAGGCCAAGGGCAGCGGAGAGTGGTCTCAGGCTCTGATTCCGGCTGCAAGGGCCGGAGATGAGGAGGCATTCCAAGGCCTGGTCGAGGCGTATCTGAGTTCAGCGGAGCGCCTGGCGCGCAGCATTTTGCAGTCCGAGGAAGCAGCTGCTGACGCGGTCCAGGAGGCGCTGATCAAAGTATTCCGGGCTATGCCTCGGTTTAAGGACGGCAACTTTCGGGCGTGGCTGCTACGTATCGTCTCAAACACCTGCTACGATCATTTGCGGAGCCAGAAACGGCATAAAAGTATTAGCCTCGAACAGATGATAGAGGAGACGGACTTTGAAACGCCGGATTGCCGCGGCGAACAGAATCCGGAGCGTTACACGTTGCGCCAGGAGAGGCTCCAGATTCTGAGCCGGATGGTCGAGGGGCTCCCTTCCTGGTACCGCGATGTCGTGGTTCTGGTGGACATTCACGGCTATGATTACGGGGAGGCGGCGGCATCGCTGGACCTGCCGAGGGGCACGGTCAAGTCCAGGTTGAGCCGCGCCCGTGCAAACCTGCGCGACAAGTTGGCGGCGGCAGATATGCTGCTATGAGCGGCCCTTCTAGGGGTCCCAGGAGCGCAGGTTATTCGCTTTGCCGTCAACCGGCGCTGCGGTCCAGACCTTCTATTCCTGCCCGCAACCTTTCAATGTCCGACTCGTCGTTGAAGAAGTGGGAAGAAACTCGGAGCAGGGTTGGAGCGGGCACGGAGCGAATAAGCACGCCGGCCTCTGCCAGGCGGTCGACGGCGGCGGAAGGAGATATGCCGTCGATAGTGAAGCTGGTCAACCCGGCGTGGGTGGGCGTATGGATCAGGCGCACGAAGGGGATGGCGGAGAGCACCTCACGTGTGAGTCGGGTCATTGCCTGGGTGCGTTCGTATACCCAGTCCAAGCCCAGTTCTTCCAGCCACTGGAGACCACTCCACATACCGGCGATCGCGGGGCGGTAGGTTGTGCCGACTTCATAGCGACTGGCTGCGGCGGGCGGCAGGAAGAGGCCGGTGTCGTCGAACGCTCCACCGTCTCGCAAACTTGGATATCCGACGTAGGTTTGCAGCAGGTCACCCATCCGCTCTTTGTTGACGTAGAGCGCGCCGATGCCTTCGGGCCCGCAGAGCCATTTCTGGCCGGGAATCGCATAAAAGTCTGCGGCGGATGTTGACATGTCGAGATGCATGGCGCCGCCGGATTGCGCACCGTCGACCGCGAGGAACCCATCATGCTTGTGAACAAGGTCGGCGATGGGGTCGATGGGAAGGACGGTCCCGGTTTTCCAGGAAACATGGGCGAGTGAGACCAGCTTGGTGCGGGGGCCGATGGCGCGGTCGAATTTGGCCAGGATGGTCTCTTCATCGTCGTCCTGGCTGAGGTTGACTACGCGCACTTTGAGATTGAAGCGTCGGGCAACGGCATAGACGGGCAGCAGCCCACCGGGGTGCTCCCATGCGTTGGTGACGAGCTCGTCGCCGGGCTGGTATTGCAGGCCCCAGGTTGCGATGTTCATACCGTCGGTGGTGTGATGGGTGAGGGCAACTTCAGCGGCCTCGCACCCCAGAACGCGGGCAAATCCAGCACGGAGAGAGGCGGGGATGGACTGGGCGGATTCGCCCATGCTTGTCAGGCGACCGGCTGTCAACTGCTGGCTGTTGGCCTCTTCGATGGCGTTTGCGACGGCGCGACTGAGGGGGCCGTAACTCCCAGTGTTCAGGTAGGCCGAGGTCTGGACGGCGGGAAGCTGTTCTCTGGCTGCTGCTAATTTTGAAGGCATTTTCTCGAATCTCTAATGGAATGGAAGGTTGTTTTCGTGCTTGGATTACTTTGTGTTTTCGAAAGGCGCGCTGTGTCCAGGCTGTGGCAGCGGACGGGACTTATCAGCCGCTAAAGGACCATTGGTCAGGCCCGTGGGTCTGCAGATACAGATTGACTGCGGTTTCCGGATCGCTTCGAAGCTCCTGGGGTTGGTTGTTCACCCAGTGGAGGTAATCGCTGGCCCAGGGCAGCCCGGTTTGGATTGCACGTAAATTGAGCTTGGCAATTGCCCCGCTGACAGCCAATAGACCGCTTGTTTGAAACATGCTTGTAACCCTGTCAAGATTGTACTCCAGGCGCTGAAAGTGCGGTTGCCAGTACAGACGCGCGTTGCTCTTGACAAGGTCGAGAAGGAGATAGTGGGCACGTGGATCGCCGTTATAGGGCATACCGACGCTGCCTGGGTTCAGGATGCGCTGTTGTCCGTTAGTCTTGGGTTTGCGCGGGGTGGCGGGTTGTTTCGCCTCTATGGTGCGGTCCAGCGGCTGGTGTGTGTGGCCGCAGATGAGTACTGGTTCGTCGTAGAGCTCTATTTGGCCGGAAACCACATGCTCTTCTGCGTCGGGTAATATGCCGGCGAAAGGGTTGCCTGGCAGCCCGTGGAACAGGCGCAGCGGCGGCGCGCCTTCGATCTCGATGAGCAAGTCGTGGGGCAGTTCTAGCAGATAGCTGATGTCGGCCGGACGCAACTTTTCCCAAGTCCAGTGGACATTGGAGAAGCGTTTTTTGTCCTGGAACTGAGTCCAGGATTCGGGCGTGTTGAGCAGCGCGAGAACCAGGTCGTGGTTGCCCTGAACTGAAAACAGCTCACGCTGGCGCAGGATGTCCAGGACTTCAAGGGTCCACGGACAGCGGTTGATGAGATCGCCAAGCAGGTAGATCGCGTCGGGGGCATGCTTGTCGATATCGTCCAGCACGACTTCCAGGGCGGGCAGATTGCCGTGGATGTCGCCCAGGAAGGCGAGGCGTAGTTGTCGTTCCATCAGACAGGCGCCACTTTCAATGGGTCACGCTGGTCTACGTATTGATCACGGCCGGTGGCATCGCTGTAGTCGGCGAAGGATTGGCGGATGTCTGCGGCATCAGGGTCGTGACCGTTGGACCAGCACCAACGAAAGTAGTTGATTATTTCAGGTTCGGCGGTTACGAGCTCCCAGTAAAACAGCTTGGCAATGACGCCTCCGGCTTCGAGCAGGCCCGCGCTGGAGAAGGCCTCGAGGACGGGGCCACGGTCGTAGGGCACTTGCTGGTGCAACACTTTCCAGCCGCCCGGTTGCTCGCTGTCCGGTACAGACTCCATCAGCGCAAATTGGGCGGCGGGGTCGCCGTTGAGGGGAAGGCCGATGCTGCCGGGATTCATGAGATGCCAGTGGCGGCTCCATTCGCGTTGATGGTCTGCCGAGGGGAAGGGGCTGGCCGGCGCCGATCCTGACGTTTGTGCAGCGTTGCCGCCTTCAAAAGCGGCGTGACTTTCATGCGGATCGGTAAGCGGATCTACTGATTCGGGCTTGAACAGATGCCTGTCCACTTGCACATGCGTATGGGCGGAGATGATGTTCCGTTCTTCGATGGCCTCGATGGCGGGGATGATCTTTTCGGGCGGCATTGTCTGATAGAAACCGACTCGATTGCGCCCTGGCACGCCATGGGCCGCTCGGATAGGCTGGACGCCGGGGAAGCACAGACTGATTTCATCGGGCAAGGCAGCAAGATAGTTGGCCTGCGCGGGGCCGATCTGCTTAACCAGCCAGTGCAGACTGCCCCAGCGTTCGGAGTCGTCCGAGCCCCGAGGGGAGCGTTCCGTGCCATAGTCGAGCAGGTAGAACTCGTGATTGCCTCTGACGACAGCCCAGTCGGAGGCGCGCACGATGTCGACGACGTCGTTGTTGAACGGCATTGGATTGATCAGGTCGCCGTCGAGTATGACGTAGTCGGGCTGCAGTCGTTCCAGTTCGACCAGGACGGCCTGCAGCGCGGGAAGATTTCCGTGAATGTCGGCGAGGACTGCCAGTCGCATGGGAGTTTGGTGGTTTGGCCTCAAACGTATTGCGGCATTCTGCCGGCTATGCTACCCGGTGGGAACGAAACCGTCAAGCGGGAGCGGTCTGAAAATCGCGCCAAGACGGTGCTGGATGGTTCGGTCTCATCCTATCTTAAATGCGTAACAGGCTACATTATACTGGAAAAGCTATGCAGCCTCCTTATTCGTGGGAACGCGATTTTTGACCGGCGCCCGCGCTGGAAGTTGGCAATTTTCTGCCAGGCGGCGAGTAATGGCGTTACGCTTAAGAATCGGTTGATGGATCGAACTGTTGGTGGTCCCAAGAGGGACAGATTATTTGTAGCGGCAACACGCGCCGAGAGATTCCCGAGGGCGCGCTTGCAGGTCCTTTCAGTTGACAAGCTGTGGGCGTGTCGCTAAGATCGAAAACCTAAGCGGTTGTGCACTTATTGTTCTTATTGATTATTGGGAGGTAGAAGATGTGTGGTCGATTTGTGCTGCGAGCATCGCCTCAGAATCTGCAGACACTTTTCAATCTGGAGGAAGCACCGCCGACAGCGGCGCGCTACAACATTGCGCCGACGCAACCTGTGCTGGCAGTGCGCGCCAATCCTCATGGTGGACTGCGTGAAGCGACTTACCTGAATTGGGGGCTCATTCCATTCTGGGCCAAGGACCCGAAGATCGGGAGCCGGATGATCAATGCCAGGTCGGAAACGGCTGCGGAGAAGCCGTCCTTCCGCGCTGCGTTCAAGTACCGACGCTGCATCGTGCCTGCGGACGGATTCTTTGAGTGGAAGAAGGAACAAGGCGGCAAACAACCTTATTTGATTGGAATGGATTCGGGAGACGTATTTGGCATTGCGGGACTGTGGGAACATTGGGAACAGGACGGCTCGGTTATCGAGTCTTGCACGCTGTTGACGACGGATGCCAGTGCGTTCATGGCGCCGCTGCACCACCGAATGCCGGTTATTCTCGATCGGCAGGACTATGATGAGTGGCTGGATCCTGGTGTACAGAAAGGGGATACGCTGCTGCACTTGATGCGGTCTTTCAGCGGGGCGCCCTTGCGGGCTGTGGCTGTCAACAAGCTGGTGAATAACCCGCGCAACGACGAGCCGACCTGCGTAGAACCAGTTGCAGCGTGAGTGGAGATTGCTTTCTACTTCTTGCACTTTGGGACCTGTACGGTTGATATTCTACTAACTAACCAGCTTGCGCCAGCGTTGGTGTAAGCATTGATTGCGAGGGAACTGACCTATATGACTGCGACTGTGAAGAATTCGACGGCAGAACACGGTTTGTCGAGAGATGGGCTGACGAGAGCCGAGTTTCAAACGCCGGCGGACAAGCCGCCACAGCGACTGTTTGTGCCTGGCCCAACGGATGTGCATCCGGATACGCTGGCTGCGCAGGCGGCGCCGATGATCGGGCATCGCAGCGACGAGCTTGAAGCGCTGTTCGGCAAGTGCAGCGCACAGTTGCAGAAGCTTTATCATACTGAAGCGCGGGTCTATACGGTGGCGGCTTCCGGATCGGGCTTGCAGGAGGCCGCCATCAGGAATGCTGTCGAAGGCCGGGTAATCAATTTTGTCAACGGGGCGTTCAGCCAGCGTTGGCATGATGTCTCGACCGGATGCGGCAAAGACGCGATCGCGGTGGAAGTGCCATGGTGTACGGCGGTCAAGCCAGACCAGGTCGAGGAGGCGCTGCGGGGTGCTCTTGCGGATGGCGCGGTTGACGCGATCACGGTTGTGCACAATGAGACGAGCACGGGTGTTGCCAGCCCGGTTGGCGCCATCGCTGAATGTGTGCGGCGGGTCAGCCCGGAGACGCTGGTCCTGGTCGATGCGGTCTCCTCTTTCAGCGGGGTGAAACTACCTTTTGATGATTGGGGACTGGATCTTCTGCTGACTTCGTCGCAGAAGGCGCTGGCGGTGCCGCCCGGACTTGCCTTCGCCGCGGTCAGCGACCGATTGATGGCGCGGGCGGCAACAATATCCGATCGCGGATGGTACTTTGATTTTCTGCAACTCGAGAAATACCGTCAGCGCAATACGACGCCGGCGACGCCGGCGATTTCGCTGCTGCGTGCGCTGAGCGTGCAACTTGATCGGATTTTCGCGGAAGGGCTGGAGGCGCGGTATGCCCGCCACGCCTACTGTGGGCAGATGAGCCGGGAGTGGGCTGTCGACAGGGGCTTTGGCTTGATGGCGGAGAGCGGGTTTGCATCCGATACGGTTACGACGGTCGAGAATAGCAAAGGCTTGGATATGGGGGCACTCAACCGATTCCTGGACGAGCGGGAGATGCAGATCGCTGACGGGTACGGCGCGTTCAAGGGCAAAGCCTTCCGCATCGGGCATATGGGCGAGGTGTGGCCTTCCGACCTGGAGCGGCTGTTCGCGGCGATAGAAGAGTTCGCTGCCGCGGAGCAAGAGTGAGCAGGTGACTCTTTCACGCAGGATTCGTAAGACCGGCAGTTGCTATGCAGCAGATGTGGAGTGGGACTTACAGGGGAAGCTCACGTATCTGAATTTAACAGGTTGACATGCTCTATCTGGTAGCCACTCCTATTGGCAATCTCGGTGACATTACTCTACGTGCGGTGGAGACGTTGCACACGGTCGATCTGATTGCGGCGGAGGACACGCGCAAGACCGGGCGGCTGCTCAAGCAGCACGGCATCGAAACACCCCAATTTTCCTACCATGAACATAATGAAGGGCAGGCTGTCGATCGCATCATCGGTGCGTTGCGCGGCGGGCTGTCGGTTGCGGTTGTGACGAATGCGGGCACGCCGGGCATATCCGATCCGGGATTTTCGGCGGTGCGGCGGGCGCTGGAGGAGGGGCTTCCTGTATCGGCAATTCCGGGTCCTACCGGCCTGATTGCGGCACTGGTTCTTTCAGGCTTGCCGCTGCACAGTTTCACGTTTCGGGGCTTCGCGCCGCGTAAGTCGGCGGCGCGTCGTCGTTTTCTGGAAATGGATGCGGCCTCTAAACACACGCTCGTCTTCTACGAGAGCCCGCACCGGCTGGCGGCCTTTCTGAAGGATGCACTGGCTGTTTACGGAGACAGGCCGGCGGCGCTGGCCAATGACCTCACGAAGCTGTATGAGAAGGTGGAGCGGGGAGCTGTTTCTGCTTTGCTGGAAGGCGTGTCCGGAAAGAAGCTGCGCGGCGAATTCATCGTAGTCATTGGCGGCTGCCGTTGAACGGCTGCGTTTGGTCTGCCCCTTTCCTGTAAGAGTTCAAGTTTAACCCAGGCTATCGCGTTCAAATTCGAATGCTAAGATGGCCTGCAATGGGCGCACACAAGGTGCGTCCCTACCTGAATTGGGCATACTCACGAAGTTTTTCCCGATTGGATGCATTTGCCCTGCAGTATACCTCTCTGGCAATAAATCTCTTACCTTTCTGATTGCCCCCAGCCAAATCCCTTGTGACTTCCAAATGGAAGTTATTTGCTCCACTAGAGTATATTGAATCGTTTCCAGAATTACCTGAATTGGGTAGTACCGAAGGGAGACGGTTTGTCTGAATCAGGATTTGCGGGATTCGAGGATTTTCGGGATGGGAGGAGTACGGCTCTGATGTCAACGATGTCATCTGACTTGGCACAATTGACCGGCTGTTGTCTTTCCTGGCCAGCCCTCCGTCACCGCAACCGTTCGGGCAGTTTCGATAACCAACTGGTTGAGGGCCTTAACTGTGCTCGAGCGACACCGGTGCAATGAAGAGGCACGGTCGGTGAGGCATGTTTTTGTAGGGGGGCGTTGCGGGGGCGCAGCCCCTGCACAAGGGAGGGCCGAAGGCCCGACCGCCCATATAAGCACTTACAACTGGCTGCTTATGCGTCGGCGGGGGTTGCGGCGCGGCGCCGTCTGCGTTCCCAGGCTGGGGCGCCGGTGACCAGCGCGACGCCGAAAAGTATGCAGACACCGCCCAGGAGCTGCTGAACGGTTGGGAACACGTCGAAGAGGAATCGTGACCAGATTACTGCGGCGACGGGGCTGGCGGCGAGGGCGACGGCGAAGACGCTCATGTCGAGTTTGCGCAGGGTCCGGTAGTAGAGAAGGCGGCTGATGACGACGTCGACGGTGGCGACGAGGAGGAGGATTGGGAAGGCTTCGCGGGACGGCAGGGCCATTTCGCCGCGGGCGAGGTTGAAGAGGGCGAGAAAGGCTGCGGTCAAGAGGAGGCGGTAGAAGAAGAAATTGAGCAGGTCCATCTCGCCCATGTAGCGCTTGGTGAGGGCGGCGTGCAAGGCGTAGATGAATGTGGAGAGGAGTATCATGAGCGTGCCGAGGCCGAGGTAGTCGCCGGGCTGGAAGGAGATTACGGCGAGCCCGATTACGGCGATGGCGGAACCAACTCCTTGCCCGAGGCTGAAGCGATCGCCGAGCCAGAAGAGGCCGAAGCCGAGGCTGAAGAGTACGGTCATTTTGCCCACCAAGGCGGCGACGCCAGGGTCGATGTAGGCCATTGCGAAGTAGTTGAGGTTGGTGCTGACTGCAACGCACAGTCCGATGGCCAGGAATGTCGGCCACTGCCGAAGCAGGGGCGCCAGTCGCAATCTGCGCCTGACCAGGCCCAGCAGTCCAATTTCCAGGGCGGCGAATGCGATCACGTAGAAGGCGCCTAGTCCCGGATCGATATAGGGAAAGACGACGCGGGCAAAGACATAGTGCAGGCTGTCTATCATCAGCAGGCTGACAATGAGGGTAATCCCACGCGCCCTGCCAACCAGGGTCTCGCTGTCGCCCGTCCATAGAAAGGCGACGGGATTTTTGCGAGGCACATCGGTCATCGGACTTGCCTTTAATTGAAGCGCGGAGGAAGAGGAGCGGGGCCATTTCCTGACCAGGCCGCAACGGTTTCGGAACGCAGCAGGACTGTGCTGCGATGCACATCATATCCGGGCTTTGCGAAAGCTGCCAATAGGGGAGATGCCGGCTGTGCTAAAATACGAGCAGGCTTGGACTTTGGGTAGGCTTTGAGGTTGGCGAGGGCCAAAGGATGGTTCGGAAGATTCTCCACTTCGATCTTGACGCATTCTACTGCGCGGTCGAAGAGCAGCGGCATGGCGAGTTGAAGGGGGCTCCCTTTGCGGTGGGGGGACGGCCGGAGAGTCGGGGCGTGGTGGCGTCCTGTTCTTATGCGGCGCGGCGGTTTGGTATCCGCTCGGCGATGGGCATGGCGCAAGCGGTGCGGCTGTGCCCGCAGCTGCGCATTTTGCCGCCGGATATGCGGGCGTACGGTGAGATGTCCGGGCGGGTGATGGAGATTCTGCACAGGATTACGCCGCAGGTTGAGCAGCTCTCGATCGATGAGGCGTTCCTGGACGTGACGGAGCTGGACGAATACGCAACTGTTCTGGCGCGGCAGTTGCAGGCGGAGGTTGAAGATTTCTTGGGGCTGCCTTCGTCGTTGGGGGCGGCGACGAATAAGCTGGTCGCGAAGATAGCCACCGATGTAGGCAAAGCGGCGGTTCAGACCGATGACTACCCGAGGGCGATCCAGGTTGTGCCGCCGGGTCGGGAGGCGGAGTTTCTGGCCCCGTTGCCGGTGGATGCGCTATGGGGGGTTGGGCCGCGCACGCGTGCGCGGCTGGCGGGGATTGGCATTCGCAAGGTCGCGGATGTATTGGGTGCGCAGCCGGAGGAGCTGGCGCGACAGTTCGGCAAGCTGGGGCATGATCTGCGGCGGCAAGCGCAGGGACTCGACCAGCGGCCGGTTGTTACGGAGCGGGAGGCCAAGTCTATCAGCCAGGAGACGACCTTCGCGCAGGATGTTGACGATACGGAGACTTTGCGAAGGGCCTTGCGCCAGCAGGCAACCGAGGTGGGCGTCCGTTTGCGGAGGAATAGTTTGGCGGCACGCACTGTCACGGTGAAGTTGCGCTGGGCCGATTTCAGTACACGCACTCGCCAGACGACAGTATCGCAGCCGCTGGACGACGAGGAGGAAATCGCCCGTATCGCGATGGACTTGCTGACGGCCCTGCGGCCTGGAGGTAGGGCGGTGCGGCTGATAGGGGTAGGTTGCAGCGGACTGGTGGCGGCGGTGCGGCAGATGAGCATATTTGATCTGCCGGCGGACGCGGAGGCTCAAGCCAAAGAGGCACAATTGAACGAGGCAGTGCAGATGCTGCGAAAGCGGTTTGGGGCAGATGCGATCAAGCGCGGAAGCGAGTTGTGAGGCCGACAGGGGACTTTTTCAGCGGAAGGGGAAACATGGAGCGCCCTCCGTTCTTTCGTCTATAGTTCGAGGGGCTGGGTGTTTGGTTCTTGGCAAGTGACGCAGCAGGACTTGATCGAGCCGGTTCGGTGTCATTCCTGTTGGTCCGCATGAAATGGGGGAGGAGTCTATGCGGTACGAAGTCCCTATACCTGAAGAGCTGATCGACGAACTGTTTCCTTTCTGGGCGTCCATTTTTGGGGAGGTATTGCCCGACATTGCGCGCGAAGTTTTTCTGGGTTCTGAAAAGAACTATAACGGTGGCACCCTTTACTTGCGAAGAGAGGATGAAAGCCTGGCAAGCACATGCTTCACGATGAAATCGAAGACGGTGCCGATTTTGGCAGGTTTCGGAGAAGTTGCGACGGAACCGCGGTTTCGAGGCAGAGGCATTGCGACAGAGCTTTGCAGGCGGGCGGTGGAGGATGTTCGCGCGGGGGGCGGAGAGGCGTTCTTTCTGGGGACGGTCAACCCGGCGGCGGCGCGCGTCTACCACCGGCTCGGGTGGCGAAAGCTGGCCGGGGCCAATGTTATGGCCAATATCCTTAGCGGGAATTCGCCCGAGGCTTTCCTGGTGGACTACTTCGCGGGAGAAGGGGCAAAGGTTGTGGAGTCGTCGCCAGCGGACCGCATTCCAATGATCCCGCTGATCCTCTGTCCGCATGACTGGCAGGTGCTGGACGCGAATACGAATATCTGCTCAACACGCTATGCCACGCAGAATTCGTGTATGGGGTTGTATGTGCGGTATGAACGGGTCCGGCTGAGCGGCGGTGCGTGGTTCGCGGCCAGGACTGCGGAGGGGAAGGTGGTCGGGCTGTCGACGGCGCGCAGGGACGAAGGGGGTGGGTTCCAGATTGACGCATTCGCGCATGCGCGCTTTTCGGACGTGCGGGAAGAGCTGGCGCAGGCGGCCATCGGAAAATCTCGAGAACTGGGCGACGGCGGGTGCTACGCGGTCGTTTCGGTTGAGGATGAGGAAAAGCAGTCATGGTTCGAGTCGCTAGGTTTTCGGGGAACCGGAGCAGGGGAAGCGTTCGAATTGGATGGAAGGCGGGTGGCTTCGGTGAGAATGGAGAGAAGCGGGGCCTAGCCGGTCGTGGGGATAGAGATAGACAGGCGGCTGACATTGGACAGCCGCCACGCATCTGAGAACTCTTTCTAATTCTGGTTCCTGCCGTTCACGAGATCGGCGAAAAGCCCCTACGCATCATACCTACGCATCATACCTAGGTTCTGGCAAGCGGTTGCGGGAAACCTAAACCCTACCCCATCATGGCGTCCTCGCCGCGCCATTCAACGTCGATACCAACATAATCCTTGACCAGAGGCTGAAGGTGCTCCGGAAAGCCGTTCTTGAAGGCTTTGGCCTTCTCTGAAAGCGGCCATGGAGCCTCAAGCGGGTAATCGCGCGGGCGCAGACCGATGCCACAGGAGAGGCGGACGCGGTCGATACGGTTTGGGAAGGCGGAGTGATAGGTGCGGGAGGCGAAGACGATTTCATCGCCGGGCTCGGTGAAGAGAGGCACAAGGCCGGGTATGTCGAAGCCCACGTAACTTTCGGGTTCGGTGCCGATGCGATGGAAGGAGCGCTTGTCGGGGGTTAGCTGGAACCCTTCGGGCCCTTCCCAATCTTCGACGTGGGAATCTTCGATAACGGCGAGCCCACCATGCTTCGGATGGGAGCCGGTGATGTAGAACCACAGGCCGGAGGGCCAGGGTCCGCGATTCAGTATGTCTCCTGAGGAGGTGGGAGGGCCGTCGGAGAAACCGCAGAAGTCGGAGTGCCAGCTTAGCGGGGCAGAGCCTGGATTGCGGATGATGGCGGCGGTGCGGTTGACGGTCAGCTCTTCGGTCTGGCAGAAGACACGCTGGGCGCGCATGAAGGGCTCGTGGTCGAACAGTTTCCACATGGCGGGAGAGTGTTCGATGAAGGAGGTGTGGGTGAAACTGTTGCCCTCGCCGAGCGTGTCGTCCGGATCGATTACCTGCTTGACGGACTGCTGAAGCTCAGTTACAAGCTCGTCGGAGAGCACATTTTTGACAATCGCGAAGCCGTGGGCCTCTACGCAAGCCTGCGCGGCGTCCAGCTCGTTCAGTGTGAACTCGTAAGGATAGCCCAACTCTGGCTTTTGAATGTGGCTATAGTCCATTTATGACTCCTTGCAAAATGAGTTTTCAGTTACCTGATAGTGAACCCAGTGAGCTGTTGTCCGGGCTGCTTCCAAGAACCTGCTCCTATCGCTTGAACGCCAGGAGCGGCTGCGTGTTTTCCCTTCCACCCCATTAGAAATGATCTTCGACTTGCCGGCGTATCCGGTGGCGCCAGTCGGGACAGAGCGACATAATGCGATGGTGCAGTTGCCAACAGGAAGTCCAAGCGAGGATGAGACAGGTCCTGCTTCTGCTAGCCCATCATAGCTTCATCCCCGCTCCAGTCACTATCGATCCCCACATAGTTTTCGAGCAGGGGCTGCCAGCGCTGAGGGAAGGCCTCGATAAAGGCCTGTGCGTCGGCGGAGAGCGGCCATGGCGCATCTAACGTGTGCTCGCGGGCGCGGAAGATGATGGCGCAGGAGAGCCGCACGCGATCGATGCGGTTGGGGAAGGCAGCGTGGAATGTGCGGGAAGCGAAGACGATCTCATCGCCCGGATCGGTGAAGATGGGCACAATGCCAGGCACGTCGAAGCCGACATGCCTGTGCGGCTCAGTGCCCAGCGGGTGAAAGGAGCGCCGGTCGGGAGTAAACTGAAAACCTTGGGGCGCTACAAAATCCTCAAGATGGGAATCTTCGATGACTGCCAGCCCACCATGTTTGGGATGGGAGCCTGTGATATAGAACCAGAGGCCGGAAGGCCAAGGGCCGCGGTTCAGTACATCCCCGGAGAATGTGCGGGGGCCGTTGGAGAAGCCGCAGAAGTCGGAGTGCCATGCGAGCGGGGCAGAACCGGGATTGCGCAGAATTGCGGCCGAACGGTTGATGGTCAATTCCTCGGCCTGGCAGAAGACCTGTTGGGCGCGCATGAACGGCTCATGGTCGAGCAGTTTCCACATGGCAGGTGATTGTTCGATGAAAGAGCCATGGGTGTAGCTGTTGCCTTCGCCCAGTGTGTTGTCGGGGTCAAGAACCTGCTGGACCGAATCCTGGAGTTCCTCCACCAGTTTGTCGGTGAGCACATTTTTCACTATGGCGAAGCCGTGCGCTTCAACGCAGTTCTGCGCGGCATTCAGTTCGTCGAGAGTGAACTCATAGCGATAGCCCCGATCGGGCTTTTGGATGTGGCTGTAGTCCATTTGGTGCTCCGGCAATTCCTGGGCTGTCCTGCATTGGTCCTATGACCACGATCCAAGAATCTAGCTGCCTACCAAGAAAAGGCGCACTTCGATTGCGAGGAGGCGGCTTCAGGTCGAGAGTGGCTGTTGAACGCTCGTCACTACCCCATCATGGCGTCGGCTTGCGGTTCGGCATCGTCGGGCCGCCAGTCGTTCTGGATGCCGGTGTATTCTTCCACATAGTGCTGGAAACGGTCGGGAAGCGCCTTTATGAACTCCTTCGAAGTGTCAGGGAGCGGCCAGGGCGCGTCGATCTTGTATTCCTTGGGGCGGAAGCCGACGCCGCAGGAGAGCCGGACGCGGTCGATGCGGTTGGGGAAGGCGGCGTGGTATGTGCGGGTGGCGAAAACGAGCTGGTCAACCGGCTCGCCGAAGAGCGGTACCATGCCGGGCACGTCGAAGCCGACGTAGTTGTGGGGCTCGGTTCCCTCAGGGTGGAAGGAGCGCTTGTCGGGGGTCAGCTGGAAGCCCTCGGGCCCTTCCCAGTCTTCGACGTGGGAATCTTCGATGACGGCGAGGCCGCCGTGCTTGGGAAAGGAGCCGGTGATGTAGAACCAGAGGCCGGAGGGCAGTAGAAACTTATTGAGCACATCGCCGGCGTTTTGGGGAGGACCCTCGGCAAATCCATGCCAGTCGGTATGCCATCCGAGCGGATCGGAGCCGGGATTGCGGATGATGGCGGCGGAGCGGTGAATGGTCAGACCGCCATCGCCGCAGTAGAAGCGGTTTACGCGCATGAAGGGCTCATGGTCGAACAGTTTCCAAGTGGCCGGGGAATGCTCGACGAAGGCGGTGTGCGTAAAGCTGTTGCCGGCGCCAAGCGTGCCGTCCGGATCGAGAACTTCCACCACGGATTCCTGTAGCTCCTTCACCAGCTCTTCGGTCAAGACATTCTTTATGATGGCAAAGCCGTGCGCTTCCACACATTCATTCATGGCATCCAATTCATCGATGCTGAACTCATAGCGATAGCCCAGGTCCGGTTTTTCAATGTGACTGTAATCCATGGAGAGCTCCTTGCGAAGACGCTGGCTAACTTATCCCTTGAGTGACCCGATGGTGATTCCCTGAATCATCTGGCGTTGCATGAGCAAGAATGCGACGATTGGTAACACGGACATCAGAATGGCGGCGGACATGCCGATCCCATAGGCGGGACCGGTGCCTTTCAACTGGAACATGATTATAGAAACGCCGACGGGCATTGTGTAAATCTGGGGCTTGTTCAACACCAACAGAGGCCAGAGGAAATCGTTCCAGTGGTAGGTGAAAGTAAAGATGGCGAGGGTAGCAAGAACGGGTCTGGACAGGGGCAGCGTGATCAACCACCAGAGCTGCAGTTCATGGGCGCCGTCGATGCGGGCGGCCTGGAACAGCTCGTCCGGAAGGGTGACGGCGAACTGGCGGAAGAGGAATAGGGCGAACGGGGAGGCAAGTCCGGGCAGGATCAGGGCCCAGTAGGTGTCGTGCATGCCAAGCTTCAAGGTCAAGACGTAGGAGGCAATAATCGTCGACCAAGCAGGTACCAGCATTGTGCTGATTATGAGCCAGAACAGCTTGTCACGACCGGGAAAGCGCTTGCGGGCGAAGCTATAGCCGGCCAGAGAGGCCAGGAGGACTACACCGAGGGTAAAGGCTGCGCCGGTGAAGACGCTATTCCAGAACCATTTCAGAACGGGTGAGTTGGCAACGCCGCTGCCGGTCATCAGGTCGATATAGTTTTTGAGAACTGGCCTCGTCAAGACGAAGGAAGGGGGGATGGTGGCGACTTCTGACGGGTGTTTGAAGCTTGTGATAAGAGCCCAATAGAGCGGGAAGAGGGAGATTCCGGCCAATACCAGAATCATCAGAAGCGCGAGGTAGCGAGAGGCACTGGCAGAACCTTCCGGCAACAGGCGCAGCTGTAAGGTCTCGAAAAGAGAGGAGGGTTGATTATTGCGCAGGCTCGTTTTGGTCGCCATGTTCGGGCCTTCGAATCAGAATTCCACAACCTGGGAAAAACGTCGGAACTGAAAGACGGTAAAACCGACGGTCGCCACGAGGAGAAGCAGTCCGGCGGCGGCGGCGGTGCCAGAGTTAGCGTAGAAGATCAGCTGGTTGTAAATGTAGTAACCGACGGTGATGGTGCTATGAACAGGTCCGCCGCGTGTCAAAACATAGATGGGCACGAAAACCTGAAGCGCGCCGAGCGTGGAGACGACGATCACGTAAAGCATTGCGGGCGTGAGGAGGGGCAAAGTGATCGACCAGTGCTTGCGCCAGAAGGCCGCGCCATCGACAGCGGCAGCGTCGTACAGGCTGGAAGGAATGCTCAACAGGGCGGCGCAGAAGATGATAATAGCAACGCCGTTACTGGAGAGTATGGCCATTCCGGCTAAGGAGGGAAGTGCCGAGTAGATATTGCCAAGCCAGTTGACGGGCTCCAATCTGACAAGAGAAAGGAAGTAGTTGAGAACGCCGACATGAAAGTCAAAGACAAAGCGCCAGATAATTGCTACTGCCAGCCCGGAGATGACGCCGGGGAGGTAGAATGCGGCCTGGAAGAAGCCGCGCGTGGAACTGCTGCGCAGAGAGACGATGAGGATGGCGGTCAACAGAGAAAGAGCAGTCGAGATAGGGACAACCATGAAGGTGTAGTAGAAGGAGTTGATCATCGACTTCTGGGCGCTGGGCATCTCGATGACGTCGGCATAGTTTTGCAGGCCGACGTACTCGGTGACCCCGCGCGGATGCCAGTCGACGATGCTCAACCAGATGACCATGCCGTAAGGAAGGAGGAAAAATATCGCAAAAAAGACCATAAAAGGGGCGATCAGGAGAAAGCCCCACAGCGTCTCAGACTGTGCGTTGGTCAGGCGCGGCCACGAGATCGACTTTGGTCGCTGGCGCCAGCCTGGGCCGATTTTGTCTACACTATCGGTCATGATATCGGGGGGCATTGCGTATTGCGGGCACCCTTTGGTCGTCCTGCAATACGCAATGCCTGTGATGGATCTTTAGACGTACCAGTCCAGTTTAGCGATTGTGTCGCAGAAATCCCGCACAGCTTCTTCGGGAGGCGTGGGCAGGAAGATCTTCTGATGCACCAGCTCGAGCTGCTCGACGGTCTCTCGGGCGCGTCCGCCGTGGGCCGAAGCTCTCTGCCGGCCATAGGGGATGTAGTGCTCGTAGTGCCATTCCAGCATGGGATTGTCGACGCCTTCAACGGCTGACACACGTGCGGGAAGCAGGTATTCCGCTATCCATTTCTGGTTCTCCCTATTTGAGAGCCAGAGCGCGAAGTCGATCGACGGGCCGATTTCATTGTCACCGCCGGCGCGGTAAACAATTGAATTGACATCCAAATTGGGCCCACCCCAGTAAAGGGAGTGGTCGACGCCAGGGTTGGTGGGCGGCTGGACGAACATCCAGTTTATTTCGCGCTCGGTGTCAGTAACGACCAGGGAAACGGGATCGACTTCGACGCCGGGGCGCTGTGTCCAGCCGATGGAGGGGCCGATGCCGCCGAGGAGGGACTTCTGGAAGAAGTAGTCCCAACGGCTGGCGCTGAGGCCGGACGGGTTGGGGATGACTTCATGCACGAAGTAGAGGTCCTGCAGCCATTGCAGCCAGGCGAGGCCTTCTTCCTCGGCCAGTTTACAGACCCATTCGCCGTCTCTAAGCTCTACGGTGTCGGTTCCCCAGTTCCAACTAAGGACCTGGTCCGGCCAGTAGAAGAACGGATTTGTTTCTGCGGCGGAGAACACGCCGCCCCAGACTTGCGAGCCGTCATCGCGTTCGAAGGTACAGGCCTTCATCATAGCCAGATAGGTGTCGAAGTCCCACGTTCGTGCCGGGCCTTGAGGAAGCAGGTGGTCAGCGCCGGCCTCCTCAACGATGTCAAGGTTTAAGACCATGCCGTTGGCAAGCGTGTAAAAGGGCACCATGTAGTTCTTGCCCCTGAAGTGCATGCCTTCATACCAACCTGCCGGGAGGTCATCCTGGAATTCCTGGGGAAGCTCGATCTCTACGGCGACATCGGATTGCAGAGCTTGGATGATGCCATCAACGCTGGCTCGCAGGACGGTATGTGGGGGATTGCCGGAGGCGATCGAGGTCTGTACCTTCACGATGGAATCCCAGCCAACGGCCTGGTAGGTGATGGTAACGCCCTCGGTCATATCGCTGTAGACGTCGGCCCTTTCCTGCTCCCAGGTTCCGTGGGGGAGGATATCGCCGGGGAGCCCTAGTGGGAAGGACCACCACTGGATTTCGACTGGGGCCATCGCGGCTTCACTCTCGCCTCCTTCAGCGCCTGGGGCTGCGGGAACTGCGCAGGCGGCCAAGGCGGCGACACCTCCTGTCATAGCGGCGGCTTTCAAGAAATCACGTCGCGAAAGGGTACTTTTCACGGTCGGGCCTCCTTTGGTGTTTGACGTATACAGATGAACAACGTGGGAACGGGATACATTATATGGTTTAGAGGAACTGTGTCAAGTGACAGAAAAATGGTGGGTGCAATCCAGGTTGGGGGGAAAGGGGTCAGCTGTGGAATGGGCGGAGGGGGGGGNGTGTTATTGTGTTCCGGCTCTTGGAGGGGCCCAGGGCAGGCACAAGGCCTGCCCCTACAGGACATTTGCGGGGGAAGAATAAGCACGGTGGGTAAGCTGGAGGGCGGTGCGTTGGCGGGGGCAGCCCCTGCACAAGGGAGGCGGCTTGCGGCCGATCGCCCGTAGGCAAGGAGAGAGTGACACTGCCTGGCCTGGAGGAGATTGGAACAGAAACCGACCGCGGCATGGTTGCAGAATGAGGAATGAGAGAGTTCACCCCCATTTCGGGATGCGATCAGATGGTCTTTTTCGGTTTGAATGACTGCAAGGAAAGCTGCCACTTTCGAAGGACGGCGTTTTTGTAACTTGATATGGCTTGGGATGACAGTTGAGATGCCCGCGAAAGATTTGGTGACTGGCGGGTTACACAGGGGAGCCGTCGGGGCGGGCGTGGGCGGCGAGAACCTTGATCACTTCGGAGTCACTTACTTGGCGAAAGTCATCATACCAGGCGCCCACACCCCAGAAAGGGGAAGGAGATAGGAGGGCGACGGCTTGGCCGACCGGAGTGGAGGGCGGGCCTGCGGCGTTGCCGGCGCCGGTCTGGGCCTGAGAACGCAACTCGGCGATGGTACGCGACGGCGCGACGGGGACGGCGGGCACGATTTCATGCGGCTCGCGGTAGACTAGTGCCTGAATTGCTGCGCGCATGGACGCGCCGGTTGCCAGGCCGTCGTCGATGAGGAAGACGGTGCGGCCCTTAATGGGCTCGGGCGGGCGCTCGCCGCGGAAGAGGCGGGCGCGGCGGGACAGTTCATTTTGCTGCCGCCGGGTGATCTGTTGGATACGTTTGTCGCCCAGCCCTTGCTGCGCGATCACGGTCCGGTTTATGACCTGGACGCCGCCTTCGGCTATGGCACCGAAGGCCAGTTCTTTTTGGCGGGGCACGCCCAGTTTTCGTACGAGTAGAACGTCGAGAGGTGCATTGAGCGCACGCGCAACCTCGCTGGCGACGGGCACGCCGCCCCGCGGAAGGGCGAGTACGAGGGGGTCTACGGCTTCCGAGTCACGGAGCATAGTTCCAAGCAGCGCGCCAGCATGGCGGCGATTTCGGAAACGTTGGGGTATTGCGGCGGTCAAGCAAGAACCTCTTCAGTCGATATTTGTGACAGAGAGGAGTTAGGAGAAGGAAACAGCGGGAGGAAGGGGAAGTTTCGAGAGGGCAGTGGAGCGAGGGGCATACTCCAACGTCCTCGCTCTCTGCTCCTCAGCTATTCTTCTCGATCGGGGTCGAGAAGCCAGGCGACCAGGGCCTGGAGTTCGTCTTCGCTTAGTTTCTCGGCATAGGTTTGGGGCATCTGACCGACATTCTCGTACGTGGCGACGGTGAAGGCGGCCGGCTCGACTATACTCTGGTAAACGTATTCTTCGGCGGTCAAGCCTTCGACGCGACTGCCGGCCCGTTCGAAGAGGTCGGCCATGTTGGGACCGTTCTGGCCAGGGTCATCGGCTTGGGCCAGGCTGAGATTGTGGCAGCCGAGACAGGCTTCGTTCGCCCATATTTCCTGGGGGGAACGGGTGTTGAGCGCCTTGTACTCTTCGATGGCGATGGCCTGTTCTTCCTCGCTCATCAGGATGAAGGCGGTATTCTGGAATTCAGTCGACTGTAAGACATCTTCAAAGGGACGGAAGGGGTCTTCTTCAGGCGTCTGTGCGAGGGCGGAACCGCGCCAGTTCATGACGTATGCGGCCACGTCTTCGACCTGATCGCCGCGCATGGGGCCACCGTAATTTCCGCCCCAGGTGGGCATGACTTCCGCCCACTGGCTACCGGCCTTGCTGGGGCGACCGGCGGCAATGGTCAGAAGTACGTAGTCTTCGAGTGACCCTACCCAGCCGATATCTTTCATGCGGCCGGTTGGGGTGAAGAAATAGTAGCTATTCAAGGCGGGTCCCAGGCCTACCAGACCCTGTCCACTGGGGCCGTGGCATCTGGAGCAGTTGTTGTCGAACAGGGTAGCNCCGTTNTCGATAGAGCGGCCCTGCCAGTTAATGGTCTGCGCTTCCATGCGCGGATTTTCGCTCACCAAGACCATCAANAGCGCGATGATGCCAATCAGTGAGGACAGTATGCCCCACACAATTTTGGCGATCGGAGACCTNGTATAAAGGCGATGCATAATTGCTAGATTACTCCCCTACAAGAGCGCCGGACAGACTCTTCCATCCATCGGAAACATAGCCTAAGAACAGGTGCTTCCAGCCGTATTGTTCCCAGTATATGGAGTCCTCATGCAGCCAGAATGTCTTTTCATAGTTGCCGGCCTCACCCTGGGCGTCGAACCAGGTGATCTCCCAATTCAACCTTTTGAGGGAGGGCTGGTCCTGGGAGATCGTCAAGATACCTATGGGCGCATTGAAGTCTGGGTCTGCGCGGCGGTAGAAATCGACAACATCATTGAACTCGTGCAGGAGCTCATTGAATTCGTGGTCGTGCACGTCGTATTCTTCATCGGTGCGCCAGATGCCGAGAGGCAGGTGTTTGTAACCGATCTCGCGAGAGAGGCCTGAGCCCTCTTCGGGCATTACATCCTGGACAATCTCAACGGCGGGGGCGCCCTGTACGGCGTATTCAGGCGTGCCCATCCAGCTGAGGATGATCATAACTGCGCCGGCGACGATACCGGCGACGATGGCAACCTTGCGATCTTTGCCGCGGCGGCTGGGGTTATAGTCGAGGTAGGGAATGGCCATCAGGAGCACAAGGAGCACGCCGGGCATCAGCACGCCGGCGATGAACTTGTCGGCGATTTTGAGCATTCCCTGCAGCCAGTAGAAATACCAGGGCGCGACTGTATGCAGCGGTGTTGACTGCGGGTTGGCGATGTGCTCCAGGGGAGCCTGGAAGAAGAAGACCGTAAGCAGGATGAGAAGCGTATTTATGACGGTCATGAAGCTGGTTTCGTCGACCAGCACGTCGGGCAGATAGTAGACCCGTTTGTCGGCGGGGACGCGGTTGGCGGTATCCTCGCCTACTTCCTCCTCATCGGCGGGCAGGCTGATGCCGAAATGGACCACTTTGTAGTAGTGGACGAAGAAGAAGAGGATCAGCAGCAGCGGCAGGAAGAGCACGTGCAGCAGGTAGAAGCGCAGGAGGCCGTTTGCGCCGATATCGGGGGCGCCGCGGGCGAGCAGGTTGACGGTTTCGCCGACGACGGCAGGGGGCACGGCCTCGGCCATGGATGTGCCGATGGTGACAGCCCAGAAGGCCAACTGGTCCCACGGCAGCAGGTAGCCGGAGAAGCTCAGGAACAGAGTCATCACGAGCAGGAGCACGCCGGTAAACCAGGTAAACTGGCGCGGCGGTTTATAGCTGCCTGTCAAATAACAGCGCACCATGTGCAGGGTGACGATTGCCACCATTGCTTCGGCGCCGAGCCGGTGCATGTCGCGCAGGAACTGGCCGAATGGGATATTGGTCAGCAGCAGGATCATGTCGGTGTAGGCGCGTTCCGGGGAAGGCGCGTACCAGATCATCAGCAGAATGCCGGTGATGGTCTCGACGATGAAGAGGTAGGTCGACAACAGGCCCAGCCGGAAGGTGTGGGTGAAGCGGGTCACGCTTTCGTGATAGTAGGTGGGCTTGATGTGGAGAAGGAAGCCTTCGCTGTGGGGCTTGAGGCGCGGGTTGGGGCGGCCCGGGGGTTCGCCCTGCAACATGCGTCGAAACTCGCCGACATCGATGCCGGCGGTCAGGCGGGTGAAAACGTCATCCGCTTGTGCAGCGACGGCGCCCAGTACTCCTTTTTCGCGAATATTATCTTGGAGGCCCATCGGTATGTAACGTCTCCTGGTAAGAGAAGGTCAGGCTGAGAGTTCTCCAGGAACTACTTTGAGAGAACTTCCTCTCAGTGCTGGACTGTCCATTCTTGCAAAACCTTCAATTATCTTGCTTGTATCGACCAGAATTTTCGCTTCTGGTGAGGGTACCACCGGTGCGATTATCTCTTCAGGCAAGCGTTTCGTCTTCGCAAATACTTTGTGACCGGTAACAACTTCTATGACGAATTGGTCGAGACTGCGCGGTGCAGGGCCCTCAATGTAATGCCCCTCGCGGCTGAACTTAGTTCCGCACACTGGGCAATCAAAGCGGTTTCTGTCAGCATCCCATGTGAACTTGACGGGCCCAGTGGCCAGGCTACGCGGGCATATATTGGAGAAGGCACGGGGTCCAGTTTCTGTGTTTACCAACCAGAACCTTCCGTCCACGTTTGCCTGCGGTTCACTTCCTACAAGCGGCAGGTCGGTGGCAGCGCCAATGTAAAACTTACCTCCGAACGTATTTGCACGATGGTACGGGTAGAGGAACTGATAGGCGGCTATTCCACTTCCCAAAGTCATCACTGCGAGCGTCCCGGCCCAAACGTAGGTGAGCAATTCCCTACGGCTGGTCTCCCTGTGTTCTGCTCCCTTTCCAGGCTGAACTGGGAGCGGAACCTCCCAGTCTTGCTGTCGTCTCAGGTCTTGGTGAACTGTCACTTGAACTGGATTCTCCTGTCAGGAAAAACAGCTTCACGGCTACCTGGTATAGTCAAGCGACTGTGTCGTTTGGTTCGGACTCCTTCGCTCAGACGACTTTCTTTGCGGGTGAGTCTGCGGCGGCCTTGCCTTGCAGGCGCTTGCCAGTGTCCACGACTATTTCCGCGTCCGGTGCGGGCACTGCTGGCGCTGCGACCAGGTCGCCTTGGTCAGCGGTCTCTGCCACGACGGAACCGTCTTGCACGACTTTTATGATGAATTGGTCGAGAGAGCGGGGCGCGGGGCCTTCGATGTAGAACCCCTCGCGGCTGAACTTGGAGCCGTGACAGGGGCACTCGAAGCGGTTGTTGGAAGGCTCCCACTTATACAAGCAACCCAAATGCGTGCAGACCATGTAAAGGGCACGCGGTCCCTCGTCTGTATTGATAAGCCAGAATTTGCCGGTTGTGTTGCCTTCCGGGTCGATACCGACCTGGGGCAGAACGGTTGCTGCGCCGAGATTGAATTCGCCGCCGAATTCGCCTTCGCGGAAGCGGGGGTACATAAACTGGTATGTAGCCAAGCCACCTTCCAAGGTCAGCAGGGTTAACGCACCGCCATAGGCATATGCAAGAAACTCGCGGCGGTTGATGCCTTCCTGGCCGGTTTCGAAGGACTCGAGGACGGCGGCGCGGCCGACGGGCGCTACTCGGTCGGCGGCTGCGGCTGCTGCGCTGCCATTGCTTTGGACAGCGGTAGGAGCCTGGGCGGCAACTGTGGCCGCGGCGTCTTCGGTTGGCATTTGGGTGGCAGCGGTAGCTTCTGCGGAGGCGACGGGCTCGGCCGCTGCGGCGACGGGGGTTGGTGTTGGTTGTGGTGATGGCTCGGGCGCTTCCTGGGCCGCGGCAGCAACCGGTTCGGGTTGGGCGGCAGGCGCTGGGGCTGCGGCTGCCGACTCTTGCACCTCGCCCGTGCTGCCGTCGCGCGGCGGTAGCATTTCGCTTACGTCAATGCCAAGCCGTTCGGCGGCCTGCTGTTGGGAGCGTTTTACTCTGTCGAGCCATGCCTGACTCACTTCCGCCATAGTGTCTGATCTCCTTGGAGATGGGGAAAATTGTTTCCCCCTTTTCTCCCCTTCCTCATCCTGCTATCAGGCTTGACGGTACAGGTTTCAAAGCCTAGCGGGACATCGCTGCATCGTTCGATAGAGTCAATTAGAGTATAGCAGGC
>JGIcombinedJ30088_10000193_pt1 | contig 66745 bp, 58 predicted proteins | sample PinacodermPK_FD_30088 | JGI IMG/M metagenome (IMG submission 30088)
GGAAGGTTAGGATGGGGGTGATTGTGGTAGAGCCCCCACCCCCGTTCACCCCGCCCCCGTCAAAGGCCCCCCCGCAATGGTACAGTCCCTTCCCCCTCGAAGGGGGAAGGTTAGGATGGGGTGAAAGTCCAATCCCCCAATCCACTGACACCCATCCGTTGACTCCCCCCATACCCCCGTATATACTGCCCGGCATAGCTGCCCGGGCTACTTTTGGTCTGGTTTTCAGGCTACCCCCAGGAAAACAAAATTTCACACGGACGGGAGGCGTGAAGTGAAAGTTCCGATAAAGTTAACCGTGAACGGCAGAAGCCACGACTCGGAAGTGGAAGCGCGGACGCTCCTGGTGCATTACCTCAGGGACACCCTGGGCCTTACCGGTACCAAGATCGGCTGCGACACCAGCCAGTGCGGCGCCTGCGTCGTCCGCCTCAACGGCGCAACCGTCAAGTCCTGCACCTGCCTGGCCCTCCAGGCCGACGGCGCAGAGGTAACCACCATCGAGGGCCTATCCCAGGACGGCATCCTGCACCCTGTGCAGGAGGCCTTCTGGGACAACCACGGCCTCCAGTGCGGCTACTGCACCGCCGGTATGATTATGACCGTCACCGAGTTGCTGGAACGCAACCCCAACCCCACCGCCGCAGAGGTAAGGGCCGGGCTGGAGGGCAACATCTGCCGCTGTACCGGCTACCACAACATCGTCAAGGCAACCCTCGCCGCCGCCGAAGCGATGGGAGGGTAACGCATGACTACTCGCATTTATCCCCCCTCTCCCCCCGCCGCCAACAATCCCCCCTCTCCCCCAGGGAGAGGGGCCGGGGGTGAGGGCGTAAGGGCAGAGGGTGAGGCCATCCCCCCCACCACCGCCGCCAACAATCCCCCCTCTCCCCCCGGGAGAGGGGCCGGGGGTGAGGGCGTAAGGGCAGAAGGTGAGGGCACTCCCCCCTCTCCCCCAGGGAGAGGGGCCGGGGGTGAGGGCTCCCCAATAAGGAGGGTTAGCGTATGACTACTCGTATTTTTGGTTCCGGTATTCGCCGCCGCGAAGACCCCCGCCTGATTACCGGCCAGGCTTCTTACACTGATGACATCAAGCTGGCGGGCCTGCTTCACGCCGCCATCCTGCGCAGCCCCCACGGCCACGCCCGCATCAACCGCATCGACACCGCCGCCGCCGCGGCGGCCCCCGGCGTCATCGCCGTCTATACCGGCGCCGACACCGAGGGTGTCCTGAACCCCATTCCCTGCGCCTGGGTAATCCCCGACTCCGACGTCAGGGCCGTCCCCTACCCGGCCATCGCCACCGATGTGGTCCGCTACGTCGGCGACGCCGTGGCCGTGGTGGTGGCCGAAGACCGCTACCAGGCCGAGGACGCCCTGGAACTCATCACCGTGGACTACGATCCCCTGCCCACGGTTATCAACCCCGAGGCCGCCCTTCAGGAGGGCGCGCCCCAGCTGCACCCGGACCCCGATACCGGTGCCCCCGGCAACCAGGCTTTTCACTGGGTGGCCGCTGGCCCGTCCCCGGAAGCCGTCGACGATGCCTTCGCCAACGCCGACGTGGTGGTGCGCGACACCATTATCCAGCAGAAGCTGATTCCCAACGCCATGGAGCCCCGCTCCGCCATAGCCACCTACCTCCCCTCTCCCTCTGGGAGAGGGGCCGGGGGTGAGGGCGGCTTCAACGGCGAACTGACAATCTGGAACACCACCCAGAATCCCCACATCGCTCGCTTCGTGACCTGCCTGGTGACGGGAATACCAGAACACAAGATTCGGATAATCGCCCCGGAGGTGGGCGGCGGCTTCGGCGCCAAGATTGCCGTCTATCCCTGGGATATGATCACCGCCTTCTGCGCCATGAAACTGGGCCGCCCCGTCAAGTGGACCGAAACCCGCTCCGAGAACTACGTCTCCAGCACCCACGGCCGCGACCACGTCGAGTATGTGGAGATGGCCGCCAACAGTGACGGCCGGGTAACCGCCGTCCGCAGCGTGGTTTACGCCGGCATGGGCGCCTATCTCTCCACCGCCGCCCCCGGCATCCCCACCATCCTCCACGGCCTCATGTACTCCGGCCCCTACGACATCGCCAATATCAAGGCCGACATCTACGGCTGCTTCACCAACTCCACCCCCGTGGAGGCCTACCGCGGCGCCGGTCGCCCCGAGGCCACTTTCCTCCTGGAACGCCTGATGGACCTGGTGGCCGCCGAGGTGGGCAAGGACCCGGTGGAGGTCCGCCGGATGAACCTGATCCCCAGGTTCGAGGACGGCCATGACGTGGCCATCGGCCTGACTTACGACAGCGGCGACTATGAGGGCGCCCTCAACCTGGCCCTGGACCACGTCAACTACGACCAGCTTCGCCACGACCAGGCCCACGCCCGGGAGCGCGGCAATCTGACCGGCATCGGCGTCAGCGTTTACTGCGAAATCTGCGGCCTGGGCCCCTCCCAGGTGGCGGGGGCCGTTGGCTTCGGCGGCGGATTGTGGGAGAGCGCCACGGTGCGCTTCTACGCCACCGGCAAGGTCAATGTCTTCATCGGCACGTCCCCCCACGGCCAGGGCGAGGAAACCACTTTCGCCCAGATTATGTCCGATGAGCTGGGCGTTCCGGTGGACGATGTGGAGGTGGTCCACGGCGACACCGATACCACGCCCATGGGCTGGGGCACCTACGGCAGCCGCACCACGGTGGTCGGCGGCGGCGCCCTCGCCCTCAGCGCCCGCAAAATCAAGGCCAAGGCCATCACCCTGGCCGCCCACCTGCTCGAGGCCGCCGAGGCCGATATCGAGTACGAGGACGGCAATTTCTTCGTTCGCGGCGCTCCCGACAACGGCAAGACGATCCAGGATATCGCCCTGATGGCCAATGTGGCCTGGAATATGCCCGAGGGGATGGAGCCCGGCCTGGAGGCGACGACTTTCTACGACCCGCCCAATTTCTCCTATCCCTTCGGCGCTCACGTGGCGGTGGTCAGCGTGGACCCCGACAACGGCCACGTTGTCCTGGAACGCTACGTGGCGGTGGATGACTGCGGACCCCAGATTAATCCCATGATTGTCGAGGGCCAGGTTCACGGCGGCGTGGTCCAGGGCGCGGGACAGGCTCTCTGGGAGGGCGCGGTCTATGACGATAATGGCCAGCTGCTGACCGGTTCCATGCTGGACTACGCGCTGCCCCGGGCCCACCTGGTGCCCGACATCGAGACTCTTTCCACGGTGACGCCGTCGCCCCACAATCCCCTGGGCGTCAAGGGCATCGGCGAGACCGGCACCATCGCCTCCACCGTGACCATCTACAACGCCGTCATCGACGCCCTCCGCCCCCTGGGCGTAACCCGCCTGGAAATGCCCCTCACCCCCGAGCGCGTCTGGCGCGCCATCCAGGAAGCCGGCGTCCACCAGGCCCACGGCCACCACGACCACGGCCACGACCACGGCCACGACCACGACCACGGTGATGCTCACGGGCATGGTCATGACCACGGACACGGACATTAGCCGGGCCAGGGAGGAACATTAAATGTACACACCCGATTTTCACTACCACAAAGCCGGCTCGGTGGCCGAGGCCATCGAAATGCTTGGCCACCACGAGGACTCCCGGCTATTGGCCGGCGGACACAGCCTGCTGCCCCTGATGCGGCTGCGCCTGGCCCGTCCCGCCACCCTGATAGACATTGGCGGGCTGGATGACCTGAAAGGCATCCGCGTCCACGACGACGATATCCATATCGGGGCGCTGACGACCCACGGGGAGATTGCCCGATCCCACGACCTGGAGCATGCCAATTCCCTGGTGGCGGAAGTCGCCGGAGGCATCGGAGACCCGCAGGTGCGGAACCGGGGCACCATCGGCGGCAACATTGCCCACGCCGACCCTGCCTCCGACTGGGGGACCATTCTCACGGTGATGGATGGCAGCGTCGAGGTGCAGGGACCCAATGGTTCCCGCACCATCGCCATCGGGGACTTCTTCCAGGGCGCCTTTGTCACCGCCGTGGCGGACAACGAAATCATCACCGGCATTCGGGTGCCCACCCTGGTCCGCCAGGGCCACGGGCACGACCACGGTCATGACCATGGGCACGGTCACGACCACGGCGCGGAAAGCATCAACGGCGAGGTGGGCGAGTACGCAAAAATGTCTCACCCCGCGTCCTTCTACCCGGTAATCGGCGGCGCGGTGGTTATCAACGCCGAGGGCGGACGGTGCGTATCGGCCCGGGTGGCCGTGGGCGGCCTGGTGCCCACCCCCAGGCGAGCGCCTTCGGTGGAAGCGGCCCTGGCCGGCCAGGAATTGACCGCCAGCAACCTAGAGGAGGCGGCCAACCAGCTGGCCAACGACTTGGGCGACGAAATCATCGGCGACATCTTCGCGTCGGCGGACTACCGCCGGGCCATCGCGCCGGTGGAAGTCAAGCACGCCATGCTCCACGCCATAGGCCTGGCCCACCACTAGACCTGGGAGAACGACAGGACAGGACACCAAAACACGGGGCGGGCCAAAAACCCGCCCCGTAACTGATTTATCCACGAGTGGACACGAAAGTTCACCAATGGAAGAATAAAGGCAGTGAAACATTTGTGGCTGCTCGTGTACATTCGTGTACATTCGTGGATAGAAATGGGATAGAAAGTCGAAGGAGAGATTACCCTGAAGATATTGCTTACTAACGACGATGGAATTCATGCCCCGGGGCTGTGGGCGGCGGCCCAGGCCTTGTCCCAGGTGGGAGAGGTCTGCGTGGTGGCCCCGGACCGGGAGCAGAGCGGTGTGGGCGCCTCCCTGACCCTGCATGCGCCAGTGGTGGCCCGTTCCCTGGAAATACCGGCCCTGGAGCGATTGAGCGCCGCCGCCAACGAGGAGGCCGCATCCCCCGATGATCCGCAGGCGGAGATACGCCACCGGGTTACCGCCTTCTCGGTGGAGGGAACGCCCGGGGACAGTTGCATTCTGGGCCTGGAAAAGCTGGTGGGGCCGGTGGACCTGGTGGTGTCCGGCATCAACCGGGGCTCAAACCTGGGCTGGGACGTCATGGTCTCCGGCACCGTGGGCGCGGCCTTCCAGGGCTACTTCCGGGGCTACCCTACCATTGCCATATCGGTGGGGTCGGTGCAGAACCCCCGCTTTGACGGCGCCGCTTCCCTGCTGCGTCTCATGGCCCAGAAGCTTAACCAGGAAGATAACTCGAATGGCAAACGGGATGGCTTCCTGCTGAACATAAACGTGCCCAGCCTGGCCCCAGACCAGGTTACCGGCGTGGAAATCACCCGCCCCGGAGGCCGCTCCTACGGCGAGTCGGTGCGGGAAGAGGGCACGGGCCACCAGAAGCGGTACTGGATCGCCCGCAACCGCCCGGTAATGGCCGACAACGGCGAGGGCACCGACATGAACGCCACCAAGAACAACCGCATCTCCATAACTCCCCTCCACCTCAACCTCTCGCACCAGGAAATGCTGCCGAGGGTTGAGTCACTGCTGGCAGGGGTGCCGGAGGCGTTGCTGGGGAAGGGCGGGTGATGCATTGGCAGTTGAGTGGGTAATCCCTTAGTAACGCGGGGCTATGTATTCTCGTCGCCTAACTACTTAGCCGGCTGGAATAATGAAGACCTACACCCTCAAAGTGATGCTTACCCCCGATGAGGACGGTTGGTTTGTCCGCTGCCCTGAACTGGAAAGCTACGGTGCCGCCACTTGGGGTAGAAACAAAGAGGAGGCCAAACGGTTCATCGAAGAAGTTCTTGAGATGGTGGTTGAGGAGATGGTGGGGGAGGGGAGGCTAGTTCCTGAAGCTGACGAAGGAGCAAGCCTTGCTCCGTCCGAGTATCTCGTAAGAGTTTCCACTAAGTGAATATGTCACCAAGCAACCTCATTCGAAAGCTCTGTTAGCATCAATCTCGAACCCCGCACTTTTCAACTCCCTTATGAGGTCCATTTTCCACCGCCCCGACTCATCAAACTGAATGTAAAGAACTCCGGAATAGTCCGAAGGTATCTCAATATTACCCTTTACCAAGGCTCTTACTCTATTGCGTCCGTATTTTCCTATGAAATAGCCGAACTCAAAAATGACGTTCTGCCGACTTCTTGGTTTTAGAGCATTATCTTCGAGACCTCCTACATCGTCAGGTGTGAACAAGGCCAACGCGAAATCGACCTCCGTATAGCGCTCAAACTTTTCGATAATTGTTTGGCTTTCGTCTGGCTGCTCTTGCAGGATGGTCGCCTTAATTCCTAAAGTGTCCAGGAATCTGGCCACGGTTTCTCTAGCCCCAATATCTCTTCCGTGGATGAGGAAAATCTCGTTGGTTACAACCTCTTGGCTTTGCTCTCCAGTAGTTGCCGGAGTAGTTCCTGTGGAGGCATCCTCCCAATACTCTTCAATTTCATCTATCATCGAATTAAGGACGGCTTCCGCAGTTCTTAATCCATCCTCATATGCTTCTTGAAAATCACGGTCAGTGGTTAGACTACTTAGCCCGCGTAGAGAATATTGGATTGCGTCGAAGTCACAAATGTGGTTGGAAGAATCTCCGAAGGTATTTGTGACCGCTACGCAGGCATCCCTGTGCCATTTCTTGAATGCAGGGTCGCTCCATCTAAGGCCTTGCAGTCCGTAAATCTGGTCTCTTATTTTCTGGATGCGTTCAATTGAAATATTCTTGCGAGGGCGTTGCACGATTCTTACTCTCTGCTTTAGCTGGGCTTTCCGGGGTCTTATAATAGTTACATATAGGGGAAATCTGTTCAAGGCATACTAGTTACCCCCGCTACCCCCACCCCTCTCTCTATGGCATAATGGCCCCACCTTTGCATACCCCTACTATTCTTGACCCCTATATTGGGAGGCTTTCCGCTTATGGTTGACCTTAAGCATGGCGCGGCCATCGTGGGTATTCACGAACACGTCACCCGCTACGCGCCGGACAAGAGCGAGCTGCAGATCCAGGGGGAGAGCGTCATCAAGGCGCTGGCCGACGCCGGGCTGTCCAAGAAGGACGTGGACGGTCTTTTCACCGCCTCCAGCAGCATCCGCAACAGCGGCATGAACCTGGCCGACTACCTGAACATGTACCCCAAGTACGTGGACAACACTACCGTGGGCGGCGGTTCCTTCGAGTTCCACCTGTCCCACGCCCTCACCGCCATCGCGGCGGGGCGCATCAACGTCGCCGTCATCACCTACAGCAGCCTGGCCCGTTCCGGCGGCGTCTCCGTGGGCACTGGCGGCGTGGGCCGCTACGGCCACCCTCGTCTCGACCCATCCCCCGACAGCTTCGAAGAGCTTTACGGCCTTACGACCGTGGGCCTGTACGCCATGATCGCCCAGCGGCACATGCACCTCTACGACACGACCTCCGAGCAGCTTGCCGAGGTGGCGGTGGCCATGCGCAGGCACGCCTCCATGAATCCCGAGGCCCTGTTCCGCGACCCCGTGACGGTGGAGGACATCGTCAACTCCCGCGTGATTTCGTCGCCCCTGCACCTGCCCGACTGCTGTGTCATCACCGATGGCGGCGGCGCGGTGGTGGTGGCGTCTCCCGAGGTGGCCCGCAACTGCCGCCACACTCCCGTCTGGGTGCTGGGCGTGGGCGAGGCCATTGCCCACCAGGGGGCCGGCAAGCGAGACCTGATGTATATCGCCGCCAAGCAGAGCCACGAGCCCGCCTTCGCCATGGCCGGTGTGACCCAGAAGGACATCGACATGGCCATGATCTACGACTCCTTCACCATAACGGTGGTGGAGACGCTGGAAGACCTGGGCTTTTGCGAGAAGGGCGAGGGAGGCCAGTTCGTATCCGGCGGCCGCCTGCAGGTTGACTCGGAGAGGACGGACAAATTCCCCATCAACACCGATGGCGGCGGACTGTCTTCCAACCACCCGGGTATGCGGGGCATCTTCCTGCTGCTGGAAGCCACTCGCCAGCTACGCCACCAGTTCGAGGGCACGCCGCGCCAGGTGGACAACTGCCAGATTGCCCTTTGCCACGGCACGGGCGGTTCCCTGGGCGCGCGGCACAGCGGCGGCACCGCCATATTGGGGAGGGACTAACAATGACTACCAGACAAGAGTGGAACAAGCCCCTGCCCACCGTGGTCGGGGAGACCAGGCCCTACTGGGAATCGTGCCGACGGGGCGAGTTGCTGATCCAGAGGTGCGAAAAATGCGGGGAGTACCAGTTCTATCCGCGGGGTATCTGCGCCAACTGCTGGTCCGACGACAGCATTCGGTGGGTGCAGGCCAGCGGCAAGGGAACAGTGTGGACCTACACCGTGACCTACCAGAACCGCACCCCCGGCTTTGCCGAGGACGTCCCCTACGTGCTGGCGGTGGTGGAACTGGAAGAAGGGGTCAAGATGTTCACCAACATCGTGGACTGCAATCCCCGCGAAGTAACCATTGGCATGCCCGTGGAGGTTACGTTTGTAAGGGCCACCGACCAGATAACGGTGCCGTACTTCAAGCCATCCAGCCAGTAAAGCCCCGCATATTGCACAGTAAAGAACCCCTCCCGCCGGAGCTAACTCGTTGGGAGGGCTTTCTGTTGGCTGTCAAAGCGATGCAATCTTGACAGTATCAATGTCGCCCTGAGCTTGCCGAAATGCCTGAAATCCCTCCCATTGAACATCTAGCGGGACCGCAAAGAAGTTTGTGGGCAGGAGTTCAGATTCTTCGACTTCGCTTAGAATGACAGCGCTTTTTGCATGGATGACTACGAGCCTACCCCCGGTTCCTTATCTCATCACATAAGTCCTGGTCTGCTGCCGCTTCTTCGAGGCGGTCGCTGAAGAGGTAGGCCAGGGAGCGGCGGCCGTAGAAGTTGTCGTCATTGGGGTCTATTTCAATGGCCCGGGTCAGGTCCTCGATGGACTCATCGTACATCCCCATTTCGTAGAAGGAACAGCCCCGGTTGAACCAGGCGTCGGCAAGGGTGTCGTCCAACTCCAGGGCCCGGGTGTAGTCGGCTATCGCCTGCTCGTAGGCGCCGTTGCGGCTGTACTGGTTGCCCCGCCGGTTATAGCCCTCGGCTTCGGTGGGTTCTTCCGGCGGGGTTAAGTTAGGTCTCATGCGTTTGGCAAGCCTGACGTGAAATCAGGTGTTTGGCTGAAGGTCGGTAGCAGGTCCAACACAACCTAAATCACCGACCTTACCAGTCCGCCGTCCACCAGGATGGTGGTTCCGGTGATGTAGGTGGACTTGCCAGAGGCCAGGAAGGCGGCCAGATAGGCCAGTTCCCGGGGCTCACCGATGCGGCCCACTGCCGTTTCCTTGGCGCGCTCGGCCAGGCCCTCTTCCACCGAAACGCCCAGTTCCTGGGCCCGGTTGGTTACGTTGGAGAGCATGCGTTCGCTGAGGATGGAGCCCGGGGCGATGTTGTTGACCAGGATGCCGTCTCGTCCCACCTCGTCGGCCAGGCTCTTCATGTAGGCGACCACGCCCATGCGGGTGGCGCCGGAGAGGGCCAGGTTGGGTATGGGCTGGTACACGGTGCTGGCCAGGATGTTGACGATGCGTCCGCCGCCCTGGGCCTTCAGGTGGGGTATGGCCTCCCGGGACATGCGGGAGAAGAAGTAGAGGGACCGCTGCACCGCTGTCTCCCACTGCTCCTCGGTGGCCGTCTCGGAACGGGCCAGGGGAGGCCCGCCGGAGTTGTTGACCATGATATCAAGCTGCCCGAAATGGCTGACAGTCTGCGCCACCAGGTCCTTGATGTTGTCGTAGTTTTCCAGGTCGGCGGCAATGGGCAGAACATCGGCGCCGGTGGTGTCGCGGATTTCCGCGGCCGCTCGTTCCAGGTTAGCGGCGGTGCGGCTGCAGATGGCGATCCGGGCGCCTTCCTCCGCCAGCACGTCGGCGCAGGCACGGCCCAGGCCTGCGCTGGCGCCGCCGATGATGGCTACCTTGCCTTTGAGTTCCAGATCCATGCGGGATTCCCCCTTTACGCTCCGGCCCAGTGGAGGGCCGGGCAAGTATGACACGCTGGCCCCGCATTATAGCAGACCTAGCCTTCCCCCTTGACGGGGGAAGGGCTTTTTGAATGGCGGCTAGGGCAGGTTGTAGGTGACTACCAGGGTTTCCCGCAGAACTTCACCAGTCATGCTGGTGGCGACTACTACTATGGAGTTGCGCCCGGGGCCGAGGCTTACGGTGGTGGAGAAGATGCCAAGCTGGTCCACGGGGATGGCGATGCCGTTCACCGCCACGGTGGCGTCGGAGGCGCTTCTGCCCCATAGCCTGATTGACGACTGGTTTACCGTCCGGTCCTGCACGTCGGGCTGGGTGATGGTCAGGAAGAAGGGTTCCAGGGGCAGGTAGGTGACGGTCAGGGTTCTGCCCTGGCGCTGTCCGTCAGGGTTGATGGCGAATACCTCAAGGACATTCACGCCGGGGGCCAGGGGCACCTTCAGGCGGAAAAAGCCCCCTTCACCAGCGGCTACGGCCCGACCCCGGACGCTGACCGACGCGCCCGGGCTGGTAAAGCCCTGGATGGTCACCGATTCTTCCCGGATGATGCTTCGGTCCAGCGGAGATTCTATGTTCAGGAAGGGAATGTTCGGGTCGGATGTCGGTTCAGGCGTTGGTTCCGGGGTCGCCGTGGGTGGGGGCGTAGGCGTGGGTGTGGGAACCGGCGTCGCGGTGGGCGCGGGTGTGGGAGTGGGTGTCGGTTTCGGCGTGGGTGTGGGCGTCGGTGCCGGAGTCGCCGTGGGTGTCGGCGCCGGCGTAGGGGTTGGCGTGGGCGTGGCAGTAGGCTCCGGAACAGGAGTGGGAGTGGGAGCCTGGGTGGCAACAGGCACGGGCAACGGCGTGGGGGTGGCTGTCCCGGGCCGGTCCGTTACATAAACACAGCCGGCGAGGGCAACCAGGAGCAGGATCGTAATGAACGGAATCCAGGTGGCGGAGGGGATGGGCCAAGGAGACCGTTTCCGGCTGCGGCCGGCAAGGGAAGTCATGCCACCGGCTCTCCGGCGGTCCGGGACGGCGCACTTTGCAGGGGCAGGGTCAGGGTGAAGGACGTGTGATGGTCCGAGTCGGGCACGGTGATGCTCTCCACCGTTAGATCTCCCCCGTGGCGCTTGGCCAGGGTATGAGCGATGAAGAGTCCCAGCCCGGAACTGGTGCGCTCCTCGTGGCGGGCTACCTCCGGTGTCCAACCCCGGTCAAAGAGGTAGGGCAGGTAACGGGAAGCAATACCCGGCCCATCGTCCCAGACACGGATGTGGAAAGCCTGGTCGTCCCTGGTGAGGCCGATTTCCGCGAAGGACTCGGCGTACCTGACGGTGTTGTCCACCAGGTTGGTTACTATGTGCTCGACGGCGGAGCTGTCGCAATAGACGATGCCGAACTCGGTGGGCTCGGACCACCAGACAATCTGCTTGTTGGCGTCACCGGCCACCAGGCTGTAGCGGTCCACGATGCGGCGGACAACCTCGGCGGGCTCCACCGCGTGGAGGTGTTCGCCGGTGTTGGGCGTTTCCAATTCAATGAGCACCTGGATGTTGGACATCATCAACCGGAAGCTGGGAGTCTGTTCCTCGATTTCGTCCAGCAGTTCCCGGACCGACGGGTGAATGTCGGACCCGGAGGCCTGGAGTTGCTCGCGGATTTCCCGCTCCTTGCCCAGAATTCGACGCAGGGGACGGCCCAGGTCGTGGTTGAACAGGTCGAAGTACTGCTGGGTTACCTGGGTCCAGCGTTCGGCAAACCGGCGGTCTTCATCGGAGGCGCGACGGCGCGACCGCACAATATCCGACACCATGTAGGCGAGGGAGGTGATGGCCAGGCCGAGGATTACCAGGGCGGCGCCCATGTAGGTGAGGGGCTCGATACCCCAGAGGCGGGCAAACATGGCCTCGCCCACCACGGGTGCCACGACCAGGTTGGCTAAGCCGAATACGAGAATCAACGCGCCCAGCAAGCGCGTCAGTCCTCCCGGGCCCACGGGTCGAATCCCGACCCGTGGCAAGTTCCAGGATGAGGGGTTTCGCAGGTTCGGGATCAGCACTACTTCACATTTGAGGAGGCGTCAGGCGATAACCCCGGTCCCTGACGTTTACTATCAGATCGTTGGCGCCCAGCTGGATTCCCAGAGCCTTGCCGAGGGACACTTTAATCTCGCGAATGCGTACCCGCAGGGAGGCGCGGGCCTCTTCGCCTTCGGAGTAGCGTTCGAGCCGGCTGAAGGGCACCAGTTCGCCGGGGCTGCGGTACCAGGCGGAAGCCAGTTCCCGGAAGATTTCGAACTTCATGCCGTGGATGTCTGTAACCGGCGCCAACAGGGAGTCCCGGTCCTGCCGGGCAGATACGGTTTCGGCTCCCACATCCACCAGCAGATGAGCGCCAATGGGTATGATGTCGGGACTGGAACCCATGAGGCGACGCAACCGCAGCACGACCTCTTCCGGGCTGGCCAGCTTGTCGATGAAGTCCACGGGAGCGTTCCAGCGGAGGGCGCCGCGAACGGCAGTGTCCCGAGCCGGGCCCTGGGCGTACTGGGTGAACATCAAGACCGGCAGGGTAGGGTAGCGCTCGACGATCTGCCGCAGAATTTCCAGGCCCTTGAACTGGTCGTCACGATGTTCTCCCAGGCGGACGTCCAAGAGTACGCCGTCGGGCCGCTCGTCCTCAATGGCGTAGATGGTGGCAGTTTCGAATTCTTCGCCGACCATCCATTGGGACTGGGGTTGAACGATGATAGTGTTCCAGCCTTCGTCCTGCAGCCGCCGCTGGACGGCCTTGACGATAGCCGATTCCCACTCGTCGTCAATTATCAGTATCTTGCTTTCCGGCATACTTTGAAAGGGCAAATGGATTTGGCTTTATCCCTAATGATAACACGCTCCGGGTGGTTGTCGTGGGGGCCTGTCACCTGGCTCCAGGGTCTTTCGATTGTCGGTGGCAACTCCTCGGGTCCGTTCGTGGTGAGCCTGGAGAACCATTCCGGGCAGCCCTTCGACGGGTTCAGGGCGAGCGGTGGAAGAGACTCTACCAAGATAATCGAAAGACCCGGTCACTTGGCCCTTGTCCGACAGGGCTAGGGGCGAGTCTGGTTTTTGGGTTGGTTGCGGTTCGTTCGGGTTTCTTTGTTGCCAGGGTAGAGGGCGGGTTTCAAACTCGCCCCGACGGGAAAAGGGGTGAATTTTGTTTTCTCCTGTTATTTCCTTTCATTTCCTGTTGTTTTGTATGTGGGAATGGGGGTGGTAGACAGGCTGATGAAAGGGTGGTGCGCCGTTGGCCAGATTGGCTGGTGGCGGGGAGCCCTCACCCCCGGCCCCTCTCCCATAGGGCGAGGGGGGAACTTCGGTATTGATGTTGGTTGCGGTTGGCTGGGCATGGTATGTGGTATGGATTTTAGATCCTTCGGCTTCGCTCAGGATGACATGGTTTGTATTTGGGGGGCCCTCACCCCTGGCCCCTCTTCCTATAGGAGAGGGGGGATGTTTGGGTATTGTGTTTTGGTGGTAGGGGCGGGTTATCCAGGGTGGGAAGGGGGTGGTGTCAGTGGGGTGGCCCTCACCCCCGGCCCCTCTCCCATAGGGCGAGGGGGGAACTTCGGTATTGATGTTGGTTGCGGTTGGCTGGGCATGGTATGTCGTATAAATTTTAGATCCTTCGGCTTCGCTCAGGATGACATGGTTTGGTGGGTGACAGGGCTTGCCCTCACCCCTGGCCCCTCTTCCTATGGGAGAGGGGGGATGTTTGGTTATTGTCTTTTGATGGTAGGGGCGGGTTATCCAGGGTGGGAAGGGGGTGGTGTCAAGGGGATGCGGGTATTCGAGAGGGGACTTTCGATTGTCGGTGGCAACTCCTCGGGTCCGTTCGTAGTGAGCTTGGAGAACCATTCCGGGCGGCCCTTCGACAGGCTCAGGGCGAACGGTGGAAGAGACTGTACCAGAATAATCGAAAGATCGTGGGTTAATCGACGAAGGGCGCCAAGGGCAGGAAGGCAGGGATAAAGGAAGGGCCCTCTTTCCTGTCAGGAGGGAGGGCCCTTCGAATAAACTGCCGTAAGGGCAGGGATCAGGTTTCCTTGTTGAGGTTGGAGAGGAATTCCTCGTTGTTGGGGTACTTGGAGAGGCGCTCCAGAACCCGCTCGGTGGCGTTGGTTGAGCCATCGTTGGAGATGAGGGAAATCATCCGGCGCAAGAGCCAGATCTGCTTCATGGTGTTTTCTTCGTAGAGCAACTCCTCACGGCGGGTTCCGCTGCGGACGATGTCCACGGCAGGGAAGAAGCGGCGGTCGGCCAGCTTCCGGTCCAGGTGAAGTTCCATATTGCCGGTACCCTTGAATTCTTCGTAAATGACCTCGTCCATCCGGCTGCCGGTGTCCACCAGGCAGGTGCCGATGATGGTAAGGCTGCCGCCTTCTTCGATGTTGCGGGCGGCGCCAAAGAACTTCTTGGGCGGGTACAGGGCCGCCGGATCAATGCCTCCGGAGAGGGTGCGGCCACTGGTGGGGACAGCCAGGTTGTAGGCGCGGGTGAGGCGGGTAACGCTGTCGAGGAGGATGATGACGTCCAGCCCGTTTTCCACCAGGCGCTTGGACCGCTCCAGGGCGAGTTCGGCCACACGGCACTGCTCTTCCACCGACTCGTCGAAGGTGGAGGCGAAAACGTCTCCATTTACGGCCCGCCGCATGTCGGTGACCTCTTCAGGGCGTTCGCCGATGAGGACCACCATCAGCACCGCCTCGGGGTTGTTCTCGGCGACGCTGTGGGCGATCTGCTTCAGGATTGTGGTCTTGCCGGCTTTGGGAGGCGAGACAATCAGGCCCCGCTGGCCCAGGCCGATGGGCGCGAACAGGTCCACCATGCGGGTGGAGAGGTTGACGCTGTCGGTTTCCAGCACCACCTGCCGTTCCGGAAAGATGGGAGTCAGGTATTCAAACTGGGCCCGGTAGCGGGAGTTGATCTGGTCCGTTTCCTGTCCATTGACCCTTTCCACCCGTACCAGGCCGAAATAGCGTTCACCCTCCTTGGGCGGACGCACCTGGCCGGTAACGGTGTCGCCGGTGCGCAGGCCGAAGCGGCGGATCTGGGACTGGGAAATATAGACGTCGCCGGTGGCTGGCAGGTAATTGATCTGGCGCAGAAAGCCGTAGCCCTCGTCCATGATTTCCAGGATGCCCGAGGATAACAGGGACTGCTGGGCGGAGACGGCATGAAGGACGCGGTTGAGCAGGTCTTCCCGCCGTATAGATGCCAGGGCGCCGCCGTCTTCCAGGCCGACGTCTTCGGCCATGTCCAGGAGCTGTTCCTTGGTCAAAGCCCCTAGTTCAGCTACATCCATCATCCTCGGCTTGGTAGTTGTCGTCATCTTTACCTCAATTTCTGTCCGGACCTGCGGTGGTGCGCTCTGGCCGGCGGGCTGATGCCAGCCCAATATGGGAATGTGGGGATATAACCCCGAGTCGGGTAGCCATCCAAATGTTAAACTGGTCGAATAGTCTGGGGTAGTCGCCTGAGCTGTTCGCTCTGGGCGACTTGCCAACTGTCATCCGGGCCGTTTGTTGTGGTACTTACTGCAGAAGCCGGTCCTGCAGGGGAAGTGGCAAATGCCGGTCGAAAGGAGGACTGGTTGGATTTAAAGCAAGTAGCGCGTCTGTCTCTGTGTAGAAGGGCCTCGAAACTATAGAATTGTTGTTCCCGTAATAATCATTTGGCCATTGTGCAATCCTTTATGTCAAGGTAAATGGCCGTTATATTTCAGGCGTTGCCGGCTTTCTCCCAGTCCTGAAGGAACCGGGCCAGGCCGGCGTCGGTCAGGGGGTGGTGCACCATCTGCTTGAGAACACCGTAGGGGACCGTGGAGATGTCGGCGCCAACCTTGGCGGCCTGGGTGCAGTGCAGGGTATGGCGGATGCTGGCGGCCATCACCAGGGTGGGAAGTTCGTACTGGCGGTAAATGGCGACTATGTCCTCCACCAAGGTCATGCCTTCCTGGCCGATATCATCGAGGCGGCCGATGAAGGGGCTGACGACGGTGGACCCGGCCTGGGCGCCCAGTATGGCCTGGTTCACGGAAAAGCACAGGGTCTGGTTAATCTTGATGCCGTCGCGGGCCAGGACTGAAATGGCTTTCAGGCCCTCGGCGGTGCTGGGGATTTTGACCCAGGGGTTGGGGATCCATTCGGCGATGTCCCGCCCCTCATCAATCATGCCGGCGGCGTCGGTGCTGACCACTTCCACGGAAATGGGGCCGTCAATGAGGTCGGCGATTTCCTGCACTGCCGCCCGATAGCCGGCTTTGCCCCCAATTCCTTCCTTGGCTGCCAGGGAGGGGTTGGTGGTGACGCCAGTCACGATGCCCAGTTCGGACCCCTCGCGTATTTCGTCGATGTTCGCGGTATCCAGAAAAATCTTCACGGCTGTACTGTACTTCCTGCGATATTGTTTTCTAAAACCAGGCTGCCGATTCGTAGAATGGGGTGGTTAAGGGATTTGAGCGCAGGGTGTCACCCCCATTCCGGTGGTCCCCCATCGAGGGGGAAGGGACTTTGAATCAGCTCAGGTCAGTTTCTTTTTCTTCTATATTTGTGCGGCCTGTCGGGGCTTTGAAAAGCACCGGATTAACGGGTTTCCAGGGGAAGGGGCTGCTGGTTGCCTTCCCGGATGACGTTCAGGGAATGGGCGATAAACTGGCAGAAAAGCGGGTGGGGCCGATTGGGCCGGGACTGGAACTCGGGGTGGAACTGAACCCCAACCATAAACGGATGCTCCGCGACTTCGGCCGTCTCCACCAGCTTGCCGTCGGGGGAGAGGCCGCCCATGATCATTCCCGATTCTTCCAGGCATTCACGGTAAAGGTTGTTGACCTCGAACCGGTGCCGGTGACGCTCTTCAATCTCCTGCTTGCCGTAGGTGGAGAAGGTCAGGGTGTTCTGCTGCGGCCGGCAGGGATAGCCGCCCAGCCTCATGGTGCCACCCAGGTCGGTGATGGCTTCCTGCTCTGGCATGATATGGATAACCGGGTGGGGCGTTTCCGGGTCCAGTTCCGAAGAATTGGCGCCGTCCAGCCCAAGGATATGCCTGGCCCAGTCTATTATCATCACCTGCAGGCCCAGGCACAAACCCAGGTAGGGGATACCGTTCTCCCGGGCGTACTGCACCGTATCAATCATGCCCTCAACGCCCCTGGGGCCGAAGCCACCGGGGACAACGATGCCCATTACGTCGGCCAAGTAGGCGTCGGGACCGTGACGTTCGATGTCCTCGGAGTGGACCCACTTTATCTCGACGTCCTGATCGTAGGCCGTGCCGGCGTGGCGGAGGGCCTCCCTTACGGAGAGATAGGAGTCGGGGTACTCCACATATTTGCCGACGATGGCGATGGGGAGTTTACCCGAGGGGCGCCGCATTCTTTCCACCATCTGGGTCCATTCCGACAGGTCCTGGGGCTGACCCTGAAGGGACAGGAGATTTACCAGGAAGTCGCCAAGGCCGGCCCGTTCCAGGATCAGGGGGACCTCGTAAACGTTAGCCACTGTTTCCAGTGGAATGACAGCCTCGCCGTCCACATCGCAGAAGAGGGACAGCTTGTCCCGAATGGAGTCGGATATGGGGTTATCGCTGCGGCAGATCAGAGCATCGGGCTGTATACCGATACCCCTTAACTCCTTGACGCTGTGCTGGGTGGGCTTGGTCTTCAGTTCCTCGGCGCCGGATATGTAAGGCAGCAGGGTAAGGTGGACGTAGCAGACATTATTGCGGCCCACGTCCTTGCGCATCTGGCGGATGGCTTCCAGGAAGGGGAGACCTTCAATGTCGCCTACGGTGCCGCCGACCTCCACCACGAGGACATCCACCTGGGATTCGGAGGCCAGTTCGGTGAGCCTGGCCTTGATTTCGTTGGTAACGTGGGGCACCGTCTGGATGGTGCCTCCCAGGAAATCGCCGCGGCGTTCCCTGGCGATAAGGGTCATGTAAACCTGGCCGGCGGTGAGGTTGGAGGAGCGGGTCAACTCGACATCGATGAACCGCTCGTAGTGCCCCAGGTCCAGGTCGGTTTCGCCGCCATCCCTGGTGACGAAAACTTCTCCGTGCTGATAGGGGGACATGGTGCCGGGGTCAACATTCAGGTAGGGATCGAGCTTTGCCACCGAAACGGACAACCCCCTGCTCTTGAGGAGGCGGCCAATGGAGGCAACGCAAATCCCCTTACCGATGGAACTGACGACTCCGCCGGTGACAAAAATATACTTGGTGGTCATGCCTCAGCCATAAAAAACTGTTAAGAGGCGAACAAACTTACGTTTGGAGAAAGTGCTGTTCGGGTTGGGTAAGAGAGACGGCCTACGCGAGGGGTCGTGATGGTGAGCCGTGGTACTTCCTGATTATATTCACGGCAATTTCACTATGTCAAGCAACGGCTACTGTTAAGTAGCGTTCCTAATCAGGTGGTTTCATTTGTGAGACAAGGGCAGACACACAGGTCTGCCCCTACCGTTCCGGTTGTCCATACCACCTGAAACGAAACCCTACTCTACTGTCGGGCAGGGCAGTCGCCCTGGGTGGCATTGCCCTGGGAGAGGTTTGGAGGGGCGACAAGGGAGGGTTTCTAACCCGTCCCCATGAATGTCAACCACCGGATTGAGGAGCGCTGTCGTACCGTTGGCGCTGGGAGCGCAGGTTATTCCCGGGTTTCTTCCGCGGGTTCTTCCGTTATCCCATCCTCGGCCGCGGTGGTGGCAGCAGCCTGCATGGCTTCCGCTTCGGCCTGCTGCTGGCGGGCGATCCAGTTCTGGATCCAGCGCCGGTACTCGTCCAGGGCCGGCGGGGCCACGTAGAAGACCTCAAGGTCGGAGGGGAACTGGACCTGGTGCCGCTCGTTAATCAGCAGCAGCCCGGTCTCATCGGGCTGGAGGGTCTGCTCGATCTGACCGGCTATGTATTCGTAACGCGCCCGGGTGCTTTCGGCCAGCCAGTCCTGGATGCGGGCGGCCACCTGGTCGTTGGTAAAGGGGATCATCAGGCAGCGCTGCAGGTCCAGGGTTTCCGTAATCAGGTCGATACTTTCGGTGGCTTCCAGGGTGGCCCCAGCCTGGAACCTGACCTGGATGAAGGAGTGGGCGTGGCGGTAGGCCATCTGCAGGTAGTCCAGGCCTTCCTGGCCGCCTTCCACCAGGCTCTCGTGGTAAATGCGGTGGAGACCGCCCAACCCGGAAGCCAGCGCGTCTATCTGGGTGCGGACCTGGTCCCAGTACCGGTCGTAGATAGCCTGGCCGTCGGAGGCGCCGCCTTCGGTTTCGGCGGGGGGAGCAAACATCAGGGGCACCAACAGCAGCCGGCGCATGCCCTGGAACTGTTCGGCGGGCGGGCGTTCTACCCGACCCAGTTCCTGGGCAGCCGGCTGGGTGTCGTCCCCGGTTTCTGCGCCGGCAACGGGTTCGGTGGGTTGCGGCCGGTTGGCCGGCGACTCCTGATCGGGGTTCATGGTTACATCCCGAAAGCCTTCTTGTAGCTGAGGCTCATACGGCGTTTGACCGGATCAATGTCCATAATCAGGACGCGGACCTGCTGGTTGACGTACACGCACTCGCTGGGGTTCTTGACCTGGCGGGGGGAAAGCTCGGAAATGTGCACCAGGCCCTCGACCCAGTCTTCCAGGCGGACAAAGGCGCCGAAGTCGGCCAGCCGGGTAACTGTGCCCTCGACGATGTCGCCTATGTTGTAGCGCTCGGGCACCGATTCCCAGGGTTCGGGCTGGGTGCGCTTGAGGCTGAGACTGATGCGCTTGGTTTCGGGGTCCACCTTCAGGATCTGGACTTCCAGTTCCTGGCCGACGCTGACCACCTCTTCCGGTCCCTTGATGCGGCTCCAGGCGAGTTCGGAGATATGGACGAGTCCTTCGGCCTTGCCCAGATTTACGAAAGCGCCAAAGCCCCGGAGGGAGGTTACCTTGCCAGTGACGAGGGCGCCTTCTTCCAGGGTGGCGAGGAACTCGTCGCGTTCCGCTTCCTGCTGTTTCTGCCAGATGGCGCGCTCGGAGAGGACCAGCCGCTCCCTGGCCTGTTCCACTTCGAGGATGTGGAAGGGGTATTCCTGGCCCATGCGTTCGGCGATGGCCTGTTCCCTGGTATCGCTGGGCGTGGGCGCCAGCTGGGAGAAGGGTACGAACCCGCGGATGCCCAGGTAGTTGACCACCACGCCGCCCCGGTTCTGTTCCACGACACGGGCGGTGATGGTTTCGCCATTCTTTGAGTGCTGGAGCAGTTCCAGCCAACCCTGCTCTTCCTTGGCGGCATCCAGGGAGAGTAGAGCCATGTCGCCGGGGCCCCGGCCACCCTTAACGGTAACCATAACGCTGTCACCGGAGTGCATGCCGTCCCGTTCTTCCTGGGATAGAGTCCTCATTTCCTGGGGCGGAACGATGCCTTCGGTCTTGAGGCCGATGCTGACGACGATGCCGTCGTCGTCCACCCTCACCACTTCACCTTCTACAATTTCGCCCCGCTGATACCGACGGGGCGACAAGTCCTGCTCGGACAGTTCTGCCATAGTTGAAACGTTTTCGTAATCACTGCTTACCATGGTGGGGTAATCTCCTGCCGCAGTTGAAAGGGGGACGTATGCGGTCGCCCTGCAATAAATTTTACCGGTCTATATTCAACTGGGCCGTGCAGATTTTAGACGGGAAGGGCGGGGTTTTCAATATGTTGGAAGGCAATAAGGGAACTGAAAACGGTGGAATCTGAAGGATTGCAGGTAATGGAGAGGCTGAAAGAAGAGGGAGCAATATTGGCCAGGGGGAAGCCGACAGACAAGTGGACTGAAGGGAATGGGGGATTTGGAGCCGGCAGGCCCTAGGGGTGTCGTCAAATTAGCCATTACTGCCGGTCAGGTATCAGGTGCAAATACGCTGCAATACAAAGCCTTGTTACATCGCGAAGGTTATCACCCATAATTAAGGCGTTTCTGGATTTCGGCTTTCGCCGGAAAGACGAAATTTGGCTTTTGACGACCCCTAGCCTGGCACTTCCTCGCCGAGAAGGGGGCCGGGGACTTGTTCGAGGCGGGCCAGGTGGCGGATGCCCTTGCGGGTGTCGCTGGCTACGCGGGCCGGGTCCCACAGGTTGAAGCGCAGCTTGGAGAGCCAGTAGGTGAATTCCTTGCAGTCGGCCAGAGAGAGGGGCGACAACTCGGGAAGGCCGGCCTCCTTGCGGTATTCTTTCAGCAGAACGGCGCGGGTGTTGCCGTACAGGTGGGTGAAGGCCTCCTCCACCATGTCCTCGTTGTCGGGGTAGCAGCGAGCCTTTTCCCGCTTGCGGACATCGTCCTCCGCCGACTGCTGGAGGGCCTCTTCCACCACCACGCCATACCAGTAGTTCAGGTAGGCCCGGTGCTTGTTGCCGCCCATCCATTCCTTGAATTCCTCGGGGGTGACGTCGTCGGGAAGGGCGCCTTCGAACAGGAGCCTTTCCAGGTCGGAAGGGGGAATGAAGTCCTCGATTTCGGAGTAGAGCCGTTCCACCAGGGTAAGCCAGTCCAGGGCCTCGCCGGCGATAAGGTACCGGTAGGTGCGGTCCTGCCAGGTCTCAAGGGGTAGGGTCCAGAGGGAGACAGCTTCCAGCAGGGCCCGGGGCCAGGCGACGCCGGACAGGGCGGCTGCCCGCAGGTGGATAACCGCATCGGGAGCCGTAGCGGCCAGCACACTGCCCATTTCATCCACAGGGTCAATACCGGGTTCGATGCCGGGTTCGATACCGGGGTCATTGCCGGGATCGATGCCGGGGTCTGGGTTATGCCACGGCTGCCGGGTCACGGGGCAACCAGCGGGCTGGGCGGAATGGAGGTTGCAGGGGGAACGTCGGTGCGGGAGTCGAACACTTCCAGGCGATGGGGTTTGGGAGTGCGGATATAGGCCAGGAAACGGTCCAGGGGCAGGGTGTTGAGGATGTGCCTGGACTCGCACCAGGCGCGGCGGGCGACGGCTACGCCAAAACGCCGCTGGCCCAGGCTGGTGTAATGGTGGGAGTCGGTGTTGATGGCGAGGGGGACGCTCAGTTCCCGGGCGCGGTGGGCGTGGGTGTCCTTCAGGTCGAGGCGTTCCGGCGCGGAGTTGACCTCCATGGCGGTGCCCGTTTCCCGGGCGGCGCGCAGCAGGGCCTCAATGTCGAACTGGACGGGCTGGCGGCGGCTCAACAGGCGGGTGGAGGCGTGGCCGATGATGGTGACCGAGGGATGCTCCATGGCCCGGATGATGCGCTGGGTCATGGTGTCGCTGTCCTGGCCCATGGCCGAATGGACCGAAGCGACGACCACGTCCAGTTCCGCCAACAGTTCGTCCGGGTAGTCCAGGGTGCCGTCGGCGCGGATGTCCACCTCGGAGCCGCAGAGGATGGTGATGGGATAGCTGGACTGCAGGTCCCGCAGGATACCAATCTGCTCGACCAGGCGATCGTTGGAGAGGCCGTTGGCGACGCCCCGCCCGGAGGAATGGTCGGTGAGGGCCATGTACTGGTAGCCCTGTTTCACCGCGGCCTCAACCATGCGCTCTATGGGGTCGCGTCCGTCGCTCCACTCGCTGTGCAGGTGCAGGTCGCCCTTGAGGTCGTCCACGGTCACCAGGTTGGGGAGGGCTTTGACCTGGGCCGCTTCCAGTTCGTTGAAGCCAATGCGGAGTTCGGGGGCAATATAGGGCAAGCCCAGGAAGGCGTAGAAGGACTCCTCGTCAGCGAAACTGGAGACCTCGCCGCTGGACAGACTGGTTATGCCGTATTCGTTGAGGGAGTAGCCCCGGCGGTTGGCGTAGTCGCGCAGGCGTATGTTGTGCTGCTGGCTGCCGGAGAAGTACTGGAGCATGGCGCCGAAGGAACCGGACTCGCCCAGCCGCAGGTCAACCTGGATTCCCTCTTCCAGGATGACACTGGTCTTCTTAGGCCCGTGGACCAGGACCTCCTGAACGGCAGGCAGGGCTGCCAGCACGTCGCCGGCGCCGGCCTGAAGTTCCTCGGGGGCCACGCCCACCAGGTCAATGTCGCCGATGGTCTCTTCCCAGCGGCGCAGGCTGCCGGCGGGGTATAGCTGCTCGATGTAGGGGCATTCGGCGCGCAGGGCGGCTACCGTATCCTCGGCCACGGCCAGCGCGGAGCCGATGGGGGTCCGGCCGTCCTTGGTGCGCATGGACTGGATGTGCCGGAGGATATTGTCGGCGGTCCGACGGCCCATGCGGGGCAGGGCTGCCAGCGCGCCATCGTGGATGGACTTTTCTATGCCCTCGATGGTGCTGATGCCCAGTTCCTGGGTGATGAGCATGGCCGACTTGGGGCCAATGCCGGGGATGGTCATAAGGGTCAGGACGCCATCGGGCAGTTCGCCTACCAGTTCGTCGTAGGCCCGGACTCTGCCGGTATCCAGGTATTCCTGGGTCTTTTCGCTGATGGCCTTGCCGATGCCGGGGATTTTCTTCAGGTCCACCTCGTCCCTGACTGCCTGCTCCAGGGAGAAGGAGAGGTGGCCGATGGTGCGGGCGGCGCGCTGGTAGGCACGAATCTTGAACACGGTGTCGCCCTTCATTTCCAGAAGGGTGGCCATGTTTTCAAAGAGTTCCGCTATTTCTTCGTTGCTTACAGGCATGTTTCAGCTTCCTGTCCCGCCGGTCCTGAGCCTGCCAGGGGCGTCCGGCTCAGAAGTTGCCGCTTTCCCCGTTATGCAGGCGTTTTTCCACGAAGTCTGCAGCGCGGAGCATGCGGCGGCACTTGCGCATAATCTGCCAGTTTCCCAGCAGGGGTTCGCCAAAGGCTACGAGCAGGGTAGCAATAGTAAAGCCCGCGCCAGCCGCCAGAACGATCATGGGGTAGCCTATGCCGACGAACTCGAACACCAGGGCCGTGCAACCGGTAATGAGGGTGAACACCAGCCCAATGGGGTAGGCGAACCAGCAGGCTCTCCAGGCGCTTCTCCTGGCAGACTGGACCAGGTGGTTCCTGGGAACAAACCTGGGAAATGCCTGCATATCAGAGTAGGCGAACCTGGGATCTGTCTCGGAGAGGCGGAGGATGTCATCCACCTTTTTTTCAGTCAGGGATACGGTGTTTTCCACCGCGTTTTGCTGAATTTCGTAAACGGCCACAAAGAAGCGGGTGAGGCCCAGAACTATTTCGACGGCCAGCCGACCACCCAGGGCAGCTATGAGGAAAAGGGCCAGGCCCACCGCAGCAGCCAATTCGGGCGACTCGCTCCAAAGGGCGGCGGCGGCGACAATGGCTACAACGATACCCGCTACGAGGAGGGGCAGCGTAGAAACTGCAAAGGACAGCCTGGTATTTGGGGGCATTGGCTCCTCAATTCCGCTTGAATTTGAAAAGCTGCAGTTCCTGACAGTTTACCACAACGGGGCTCGACTTCCGGCTGCGCCGTACCTGCGGCAAGGGCAATCGCGCTTTAGGGAAACTGTGGTTTCGCAGGGATAAGAGAATCCAAATACCATCCGGCAAACCAGCTTTCGGGCCCGCAACCGAATGTCAGGAAGGTTTTCAGGCCCTTCGGCTGCGCTCAGGGCGACAAGACTTATGCCTTGCGGATGTCTGCCGCCTCCATTTCCAAGCTATGGGCGGAGATGCTGAGCCAAAATGGATAATTCTGGCGAGACCGGAAAGGCATGGTTGGTTCACTCCTGCAACTGTCTGCTCAACTGGAACTGGCCAGTCTCCTGTAAATGCCCACTCTCATAGTAGGCGAGGGTTACGCAGTCGGGACAGGGGGGCGAGCGTCAGTAATGCGGAAGGCAGGAAGGGGCATGCCAAGTGACGGGGCCCGGCCTGGGGGGCAATTGCGTTCTCAGGTTGCTGTTATGGCAAAGCCTTCGGCCATGTCGCCGTGACATGGCTGAAGGGTTGAGCAGGAGGGTTTCTACGGTGGCATCCTCGATGGGCTTGCGGGTACAGGGTGTGGGTACACCGGTCCCATCCGGCCAAGTGGCCAGGCGGGCAGCAGGTCGGCGCAGTGGGTCGACGGGGGTTGCCCGGCTGGAACGGGATTAGCGGGTTTCCGCTTTTTCCTGCCGTTGATTGCGCCGTCGTTCCCGTGACCACGACCTGCGCGTGAAGCTGCAGCCAAGGCCCCGTTCAATTTCCTTCCACTTCCGGTCTTCGTCCGGCGTGATGAAGGTGATTGCCTCGCCGGAGCGGCCCATACGGCCGGTACGGCCCACCCGGTGGGTAAACAACTGTTCCGAGTCGGGCAGGTCGTAGTTGATGACCTGTCCAATGCCCTCAACGTCCAGTCCCCGCGCCGCCACGTTGGTAGCGACCAGGATTTGCGCGGCGCCGGAGCGGAAATCCTTCATTACGCGGTCGCGGGCTGGCTGGCTGAGATCCCCCTGCAGGGCGCCCACCGGGTAGCCCATGGCATCCAGCTGGCTGGCCAGACGCTTGACCCCATGCCTGGTCTTTCCAAAGACCAGGATTGGAGCACCGTCACTGCGGTCCAGCAGAGTACGCAACGCTTCCATTTTGTCGGTTTTCTGGATGGAGTAAATCAGGTGCTCGACCTCAGGCGGAGCTTGCAGGTCGGCGTCGATAGCCACCTTAACCGGGTCTTTAAGGTGCTTTTTGGAGGTTTTCGACACCCACTCCGGCATGGTGGCCGAGAACAGCGCCGTCTGCCGCTGCGATGGTGTCTGACTCAGAATGGCGTCAACGTCGGCGGCGAATCCGCGGTCGAGCATTTCGTCGGCCTCGTCCAGCACCAGGAATCGCACCGATTTCAGGTTCAAACTGCCCTGGCGAACATGGTCCAGGGTGCGGCCGGGGGTTCCGACTATGATCTGCGCGCCCCGCTTCAAAGCCTTGTAATCGTTGCCCACTGAACGGCCGCCGTACAACAGGGTGACGTGCAACCCCTGAGGCCGTGCCAGTTCCTCGATGACGCCGCCGACCTGAATTGCCAATTCGCGGGTGGGTACCAGAACCAGGGCCTGGGGCTGGCGGCTGTTGGATTCGCACTGCTCGACCATCGGCACGGCAAAGGCCAGGGTTTTGCCAGAGCCCGTGCGCGCCTGGCCGATAAGGTCTCTGCCTTCCAGCAGGTGAGGTATGGATTTTTCCTGAATCGGGGTGGGCTCGGAGATTCCCATGGCCGCAATGGCGGTCCGGGTGGCGTCATTCAGAATCATTTGGGGGAAAATGGAATCAGGGGCCACGGACTCTTTGCTGACGCTGGCCTGGACACCATTGACAGACTGTTTCGGCGAAGAGCTTTTCGCAGATGGGGAAGATTTGGCCGGAGACTTTCGGGTGGTGGTCACGCTGTTTCGCCGGAGGTAAAGGCAGTCTGAGCAATACACCGGCCGGCCTTTGAAGGGTAGGAAAGGAACGGTGGTGGACGCGCTGCAGTCGGCGCAGATTACCTGGTGACTCTGGGGGCGGGGGAAGTCTGGGCTGTTGTTCTTCTTGCGGTCGGGTTTCCGGGAACGGGACGATATGGATTGCAAACGCATACAGGGACATACTCCTAGATTACGAAAAGGAAGAGCAGGAAAATCAACGTGGGACGCAAGAAAGAGGCAACAGGTGTGCAGTAAATGCGAAGACGTCGGTGAGCTGTTCCATCGGTTGCCTCTATTATAGCGGGTGCAGGGGGTTTGTGCTTGACCACGGAGGCGAGATTTCCTGGGCATTTGGGTTTTGAATCCCCGGGCATGACGGGGCGCCCAACAATCTTACGGCGACAAGGCTTCTGGATTGAGCAGGAGGGTTTCCACGGTGGCATCCTCGATGGCTTTGCGGGTCCAGGGTATTGGTACACCGGTTCCATTCAGCCAGGCGGGCAGCAGGTCGGCGTAGTGGGGCGACAGGGGATTGCCCGACTGTCCACCGGGCAGGGAAAACAGAGAGTTGTCCCAGTTGCCGAGGTCCAGGACCATGCGCAAGGAGGGCAGGACGCCCGGGCGGGCGAGGGGGTCTTCGCGAAAGGCTCCGGCCTGGGCAACGGTGTTGGCGTCTCCGGGGAAGGCAAAGGGGCCGAGGTTGAAGATGGAACCCACCACGGGCAGCCGGCCCAGGGGATGGGTAAGGACCGCCGCGCTGCGGGCGCGACCCCATTGCCAGCGGTCTGAGGGTTCGCCCAGCCGGTCGACTGCGGCCAGGTACGCCGAGCGCAGGGCGTCGTCGATCTCAGCCTGCCAGCCGCCGGGGAACCAGCCCTCAGGCAGGGACTTCAGCAGCCTGGAGACGCGGCCGGTCTGGCGGGCCGCAAACAGGGAACTGCCGATTACCGGATTTACGCTGCGTCCCAGCGCCCAGGGGAAAGAACGGGGGGCCTTTGCCCGCGCTGTACGGTTGGAGAGTTCGGCCACGAAGAGTTGGAACAGGGTTGCGGCCGGGGAATCGGAAGCCATTCTGCCGTCCCATGCCTGAAGCAACTCCCGCGCGGCACGGGACTCGGCGCTGGCAGAGGGACCGGAGAGAATGGTCTCCCGCATTTCCTCCCAGGGCATGGACTTTACATCGAGCTGCAAGGAGGCCGAAGAGCTGATGTCCCAGTCCGACCGTGCCTCCAAAGCTTCCAGGATACGGCCCAACCGGTAACCATCAACCCAGTCCACGCCCAGGAAGGGCCCGGAGCCGTGGGATTCGGGCTGGGTGTTGGCGGCGGCGATGTAGCCGCACGCGGGGTTAAGGACGCTGGGCATCTCGCTAAAGGGGACGCCTTCGCTGGCCCAGCCGGAGCCCGCGACTTCCTCGCCCCCCTGGACTCCCTTGATCCACCCGGGGGCCGGCATGGTGCCGTAACCCTTGTGGCGTACCGGCGCCTGCCCGACCATGCGGTAGCCGATGTTGCCGTGGCTGTCGGCATAGACCATGCCGAGGGGGAGAATGGGCCATTGGGCGAAGGGCGCGAAGAACTGCTCGAAGGAGGTTGCCTCCAGCGACTCGAGGAAGCCCCGCAACGGGAGGGGATCCAGCCAGAGGGCCCGCATGGAAATGGCGCCAAGGTCGTCCCCCAAAGCAGGACCGATTATGGGCCCCCGGGGGGTGACCAGGACTTCCTCTTCCACAGAGTCACCGCCCCTGATCCCGATTATTTCATTGCGGATTTGGCAGGGGATGTATTGGCCGTCTTCCAGAACCGACTGACCATCGGGGCCGATTTGTTCGAGGAACAGGTCGGTGTTGTCAATGAGACCGGCGGTTACGCCCCAGGCACAGGTTCCGTTGTGACCCAGGGCCATAGCCGGGGTTCCGGGCAGGGCGGCGCCGGCCAGGGCCCACTGCGGCGACTGAAGCCGCGCCAGGTACCAGTGGGGAGGCAGCGTGGCGGAGAGATGAGGATCGTTGGCCAGCAAGGGGCGGCCTGACCTGGTCCTGCTGCCCGATACGGCCCAGCCGTTGGAGCCGCCGCCCGTTCCCATGGTTTCCTGCAACGCGGCCAGGTCTTCGGCCAGGCGCTCGGCCGCGTTGCCAGCTATGCCGGCCGGCGGCGCCGGGACCTGGTGCCACTCGGGGTATTGGGGGTCTAGAGCCAGGAGTGCCTCCGGTCCGTCGAGGTTGAAGATCATCAGCCTGGCAAGCTCCGAGTCCCAGTTGGAGGGCATCACCATTGACTGCAGCTTCATTATGGAAACCACGTCGATGGGGGTGAAGTCGGTGAGTTCCCCCCGCACCAAGACCAGTTCGTGGGGCCGGCGCGGCAGGCCCAGGGAATGGCCGGCGTTCACGCCCGAGGCAAAGGCGGTGATGATTGACTTTATGCGAGGTTCCAGTACGGCAAACTGGGCTTCCGCGGCCGGCCGAAGCCCCGCCCTGCGGATGAGTCGGTCCACGGGCAAGGTGGCCTTTCCGAAGAGCTCGGAAAGGGTTCCGGTGGCGGCCCGCTTGGATAGCTCAATCTGTACGGCCCGGTCCTGGCCCTGGCAGAAGCCGAATCCGAAGAATACGTCCAGTTCATCGTCGGCCTCGATCATCGGAATGCCGTACCGGTCCCGGTTTACGGTGACCGGGCCGTGGAGGCCCGCTACCTCCAGTTGGCCGCCGGTCAGGGGCCGGCGGGAGCCAAGGAGGAGACGCAGCAGGACGCGGCCGCAGGAGGATAGGCCAGGGAGTGCAGCCATCAGACAGACTCGTCAAGTGGCAGAGTCGTGGGGAAACACGGCGGGGAAAAGGTCAGAAGGAGTGGTCCCATGTATAAATTTTACGCTGGAGTCGCGGTTTGTTGAAGACTTGAAGGTTCTGCTTGATGTGGAGGGGATCTTTTCGGTGGCATTGTAGTTACCGTGGCCGAGGTCTGCGGCCTGGCTTCGGCGAGGAGTTCGGCTTTCACTTCACGGACAGACATTCGGAGCCGGAAGGGGAATGAAGGGGAGGATTTGAAGTCCTTCGGCAAGCTCAGGACGACATTGGTTTGTGGGTGGCGGCGGGCCGGGTTTCAAACCCGCCCCTACGGTGGGGCGGCTCTCTTTTGGTTATTATTTCTTGATGGTAGGGGTGGGTTATCCAGGGTGGGAAGGGAGTGTTGTCCCAGGAAGGGGCACGTCCTTCGACAAGCTCAGGATGAACGGGGAGAGTCAGTCCACGGGGGAGAGGTAATCCACGAAGGGGGACGAATTTTCACCGATGGGGTTTGGTTGAATGGGTGGGACACAGGGCAGACACACAGGTCTGCCCCTACGGGGAGTATGAGGTGTCGCGTTTGGGGAATTTCACATTAACCGTAATTCCTTCCATGTGCGAGGTTCCCGCCGGCGCGGGAACGACGGGGTTGTGGCAAGGCTGGAAGGCGATTGGCGTGCCCGGGGATGGTGGCATTGTGTCCGATCCCTTTGAAGAAATGTATAATGTGCCGAAATCGGATTCGGAGGTGAACCCGTGGCCAAGATCAAGCATGTTGCCATCACCTGCGAGGACCCGGTCGCAGTGGCCGAGTTCTACAAGCAGGGCTTTGACCTGGTGGAAGTTGCCCGCAACGAACGGCAAATCCAGTTGACCGACGGCGATATTAACCTGACTCTGCTCAAGTGGAAGACGAATGCGGACGCCGACGTTGGTCCCAATGGCGAGAATTACAGCGGGATTCACCACATCGGTTTCCAGGTGGACAGCCTCCAGGAAACGGGCGCCAGACTGCGGGAGATTGACGGGGAAGAGATTGTCCGGCGCGATATTGCCGGCCCCGGCGAGACGCGCCCGCCCCGCGCCGAGGAGAAGTGGTCCGGCCCCAACGGGCAGGTGCTGGACATCTCTGAGCCGGGCTGGCTACACAAGGCGCCAATGGACTGATGGAGCAAAGCTGGAACTCTGAGGCCGGCACTCTGAGGAATGGTGAGGAGAAGAATCCCAGCGGGCCAGGCTGCCGCAGGGGTATCGATTCCCGGCTCCCCTCGGAATGAAGGGGACACAACCAGTCCCTTATATACAATAATGGCAGTGTGACGGCCGGTTATGACCTGGCGGCAGCGTTCCAGGTCAAGCGGTTTGACGATTGGACAGCAATCAAGGCCACCCGCAGGGGCGGTTCGCGAACCACTCCTGCGGGTACCCGATCACCTGCACGCGACCACCTAAGGGAATGCCGCATGGCTTGGCTGTGCCGTTGCTGGCGTTTCTCCACAACTGACAGCGACCCGGGCCGGCTGGGTACCCCCAACCACATTCGCTCCCCCTCATCTACCGTACAGTTTTCCTCTCGCAGGTTGGCCATTCAGCGTTTGCCGTTCAGGTCGGAAACTTGGCTGTTTGGGGCTGACTCTGGGTCAATTGGACGGCCATACCCACTCTTTTCTTTGCAGAAATCGTTCAGCCAGGGGTATTTCTGGGACGGCTACTGCCCTGTCTTTGAAGTATTCCGATGCAGCTATGTACGGTTTGACCCAACAGAATCAGATTGAGTAACGAAACACATGCATCTTTAGAATATTAACTAAGATAATATATGCCTAATGCCACTATTTGACACTGTAATTCCACCTAGTTATAATCCCGCCAATTTTCCGGGGTCACCTATGGGTAAAGGGGCAAGCCCCGGGAAAAGTTGAACGGTCAAGAGAGGTCTGCACAGAGCATTGAATCTTCGCCGAAATCCTGAGGGAATTCGGCAGCGCTTCGAGACTACATTCAGGCGGAAGGTGAGGAATATGAAGGTTTCACTGGTTTTATTGGGATGTTTGTTTTGCATGACACTGCTGGTGGCTTGCGGAGCGGCTGAGCCACAGGTGGTCGAACGAACGGTAGAGGTGCCTGTTGAAGTTGAGACCATCCGTGAGGTGGAGGTAGAGAAGGAAGTACCGGTGGAGGTGGAGACGCAAGTCGAGACGATCAGGGAAGTCGAGACGATCAAGGAAGTCGAAACGATAGTGATTGCCACTCCCACTCCGGTGCAGATACCGGAGTCTGGCGATCTGCCTGGCAGGGTGGATCCCGTGGGTTCCATTATCTCAGTCAGTTCCTACCTGGGCTTCCAGGGGGTGGACACCAACATCTCCCAGGACAGCGCCACCAAGGTGTATTACGACGAGGTGTTCGACTACGCCATTGGTCAGAATCCCGACGGGACCCTGACTCCGGGGTTCGCCACAAAATGGGAAGTGTCCGAGGACCAACTGACGTGGACCTTCACCATTCGCGAGGGGATGAAATTCCACAACGGCGATGACATTACGCCGGAGGATGTGGCTTGGACGTGGAACCGGGCCGTGGGAGAGGACTCACTGGGCGGGTTCGCCCTGGAAGTAGGCCCGCTGCTCACCAGCGCTTTTACAGTGTCGGGCAACACGGTAAGCGTTTCCACCGAAACGCCCCAGTCCACGCTGCCCCTGTTCTTTGCTTCCGCGTCTCCTCCCAGGTCGGTGGTGTTCCCGCAGGCCCACTTTGAGAGCGTAGGCGGCATTGATAACTTCCGGGAAGCCCCCGTTGGCTCGGGCCCGTACAAGTGGGCAGACCGGGTTCCTGGCCAGTACATCCAGATGGAGGCCTTCAGGGACCATTACGAGAAAAACCCCGGATACAATGTTCTGCAGATATGGGACGTGGCCGAACTGAATACCAGGATGGCGATGCTCAAGAGCGGCAACGCCGACCTGATTACGGCGTCGGTGCGCAGCGTGGATGAACTGCAGTCAGCCGACCTCCAGATTCTCCAGTCGCCGTCGGCCAACATTTCGTGGATCTGGTACAACTATGCGTGGGTTCCCGGCCATCCCTTCAACGACAAGCGCATCCGGGAAGCTATTTCCATTGCCATTGACCGGGAAGCCATCGGTACCGGCCTGTATGCCGGGCAGACCACGCCGGCATGCTGCTACTGGGTGGTTGAGGGCAACATCGGTTACCCCGGCGACGTGGAACCGCACCCATATGACCCACAGCGGGCGGCGCAGCTAATTCAGGAAGCCGACTTTGCAGGGGCCGAGATTGAGATTCTGACCTTCTCCGGCGATGCGGACTTTGTGGACCAGCCGGGACTGTCGGAAGCGGTGGCGGGCTACCTGGAAGCCATTGGCCTCAGCACTTTCGTTTCGGTGGTTGACGGGCCGGTGCTGCGCGAGACTTTCGACAACGCCATCAAGACCCCTGACGAGATAGAGACCATCGTAAAGGAACAGCCGCCTTACCAGATAGCGGTTCGTGGCAGCGACACCCGCCTGCACTCGTATCGCGGGTCGCACATTTACTACCATTCCGAGGGCCGGCGGCAGATGATGCGGTTGCCCGGAATCCTCGATCCCCTGCTGGACAAGGCGGGTTCGTCCTTTGACCTGCAGGACCAGCACGATGCTATGGCCGACTTCCACCGGTTGCTGAACCGGGACTTCTGGGCGGGCCCCCTGCTGGAGGCCGGAGCAGTGTTCGGCGCCAGCGACAAGGTGGGCACGTGGACTCCCATAACGGGCAAGCCCTATCCCCATAACCACTGGACGATAAGGCCGTAAGGGGAGGGCTTTCCCCGTACCTCATTCAGTATTGAGGTAACAGTCTGCCGGCGACGGCGAGAGTTGCCGGCAGACCCTTTAATTCGAGGACTTTTGCATGGTCAAATACATCGGGTTTCGCTTATTTCAAGCACTGCTGGGTTTGTGGTTCATTGCAACCCTGGTGTTTATTCTGTCCCGCTCCATTGGCGACCCGGCCGAGGTATTTACGGCCCGAAACTCGGGGGTAGATGCCCGGGAAATAATGGCCGCCAAGCTGGGGCTGGACAGGCCTGTGCACGAGCAATACCTGAAGTTTCTCGGCCAACTGGTCAGGCTGGACCTGGGTGATTCGGTAAGCAACGGAATACCCGTTACGCAGATACTGGTGGAACGGATGCCGGCCACGTTCACCCTGGGCCTGATCGCGCTGATATTCGCGCTGGTATTCTCCTTACCACTGGGGATATTGGGCGCGGTTTACCGGGATACGCCGGTGGACTGGGTGGCCAAGGTGCTGGCCTTCCTTGGGCAATCTATGCCTCCCTTCTGGCTGGGGATCATGCTCATCATCCTTTTTGCCGTGGTCTGGGGGCTGCTGCCACCGGCGGGCAAGGGGGAGTGGCACTCCTACATACTGCCCGGCTTCACCCTGGGCTGGGGCGTAATGGCGGGAATGGTGCGGTTGGTGCGTTCCAGCATGCTGGATGTGCTGGACAGCGACTACGTGGCCATGGCCCGGGCCAAGGGCCTGCCGGAGGTTGTAGTCATTGGCAAGCATGCGTTGAGAAACGCGCTGCTGCCGGTGCTGACGTACAGCAGCCTGGTGCTGGGGGCATTTATGAACGGGTCCGTGGTGGTGGAGCAGGTATTTGCCTGGCCCGGCATTGGCACGTCGGCGGTACAGAGCGTGGTCCGGCGCGACTTTCCCGTAATCCAGGGAGTGGTAATAGTTTTCGGAAGCTTCTTCATTCTGATTAATTTGTTTGTGGACATCATGTACGCCGTGATTGATCCTCGCATCAAGTACACCCAGTAGGGCAGGTAGCCAATGGCCAACACGAGCATGCAAATTGCATCCCCAACTGCTGTCTGGGCCGTGCGGGCCCGTTCAGTTCTTGGCGGGCTGAGGCGAGCGCCGAAAATACCGTCCCTGGTGTTGCTGGTCTTCATGATTTTTGCGGCCTTCGGACAGTGGATCGCACCGTACAGCCCGGTGGCGGTGGACATGGCCGCCTCATTTTCCCCGCCCGTCTGGCACGAAGAGGGCAGCGCCGATCATCTGCTGGGGACCGACAAGCTGGGCAGGGACATTCTGAGCCGGCTGATTATTGGCGCCCGGGTTTCCCTTTCCCTGTCGCTGTTTGTAATTGGGCTGGGCGGTGGCGTCGGGGTAGTGCTGGGGCTGATATCGGGCTACTCCGGCGGCAAGGTGGACGCCGTGATGCAGCGAGGCATCGAGGTCATTCTTGCCATGCCCACAATCCTGGTAGCTCTGGTGTTTGTGTTTGCGGTGGGGCGCAGCTTTGAAAGCGTGATTCTGATCCTGTCGCCCTTCCTGGCGGCCAGGTTTGCCCGTATTGTGCGGGGGGAAACCCTGAGTGTACGCGAGCGAGACTTCGTGGCTATCGCCAAGGTGATCGGAACGCCGACCTGGATGATATTGCTGAAGCACATCCTGCCCAACGTTTTCAATACGGTAATCGTCCTGGCCACCCTGGAAGTGGGGCACCTGATCCTGCTGGAGTCCTCGCTCAGCTTCCTGGGGGTGGGAGTGCCGCCGCCCCAGCCAGCCTGGGGGCTGATGGTGGCCGATGGACGGGAGTTCCTGACGTCGGCTTACTGGATAACCCTGTTCCCCGGCTTATGCATCCTGGCGGCGGTGTTGTCCCTGAACCTGTTTGGCGACTGGCTGCGGGACACGCTGGACCCCAGGCGTCGCCAACTCTAGAAACCGTCTATGAAATCACCAAGCGGTCTGACAGTTGGGTTCAGGGCCGACTCCCGGGAGGGTGTTACCCCATCCTGACCTTCCCCCCTTAAGGGGGAAGGGATCTTGAAAAGGCTTCTGGTCAGAGTATCGGATTAAATGCTTAGAGAAGACACTGGCAACGATTTACTGTTGAGGGTTGAAGGTCTCAAGACCTACTTCTTCCAGCGCAACGCGGTACTGAAGGCGGTGGACGGGGTTAGCTTTTCCGTCGCCCAGGGGGAGGCCGTGGGCCTGGTGGGGGAGTCGGGCAGCGGAAAGACGATGACCTGCCTTTCGCTGATGAGGCTGGTGCCGCAGCCGGGCGCCCGCATAGTTGAAGGCGAGATCTGGTTCAAGGGCGACAACCTACTGGATTTGACCGAACACGAAATGAGGGCTTACCGGGGGCACCGCATGGCCATTGTCATGCAGGACCCTCAAACGTCGCTCAACCCGGTCTATACGGTGGGCGAACAGGTTGCGGAGCCGGTGCGCCTGCATTTGAAAGAGCGAGGTCAGCAGGCCATTGCGCGAGTGCTTGATTCCTTGCGGGCGGTCCGCATACCCAGGCCGGAGCTTCGCCTGGGCCAGTATCCTCACCAGTTCAGCGGGGGGATGAGACAGCGGGTGGTGGCGGCCATGGGCCTTACCACCCAGCCGGAATTGCTAATCGCCGATGAGCCCACCACCTCCCTGGACGTTACGATCCAGGCCCAGTTCCTGCGGTTGATACGGGATCTGCAGCAGGACAGCGGCACCAGCGTCATCTGGGTAACCCACGACCTGGGCATAGTTGCCCAGATGTGCGACCGGGTCAACGTGATGTACGCCGGCCGCATCGTCGAGAGCGGAAGAGTGCGGCAGATTTACAAGGAACCGCAGCACCCCTATACCAGGGCCCTGCTGGACTCGGTGCCCCTCATGGGCGCGCGCCGGGAAAAGCTGTACCAGATTGAAGGGCAGCCGCCCGACCTGAGAAGCATTCCCCAGGGGTGCCCCTTCTGGCCCCGATGTCCGGAGGCTATGGATAAGTGCAAGGAGCAGTATCCGCCCCGAACTTCCCTGGGGGGCGAGGACTTTGTGCACTGCTGGCTGACCGAGGAGGGAAGGTAACGTGGCCAACCAGTTGCTGGAAGTTGAGGGGCTGGCAAAGCATTTCCGGGGCGGCGGAAACTGGCTGTCCAGCGGCGGAGACTCCATACGGGCCGTGGACGGCGTAAGCTTCTCCGTGGAAGAAGGGGAAACCTTTGCGCTGGTGGGGGAGAGCGGCTGCGGCAAGACGACCGTGGCCAAGATGATTCTGCTGCTGGAGCAACCTACCAGAGGCACCATTTCCTTCCAGGGCAAGGACGTCAGCAGCTTCAGGGGCAGCGGCCTGCGGGAGTACAAGCGACTGGTGCAGGCCGTATTCCAGGACCCGTACAGTTCGCTGAACCCGAGAATGCAGGTGATGGACATCATCGGAGAGCCGCTGCGCGTTCACCAGGGCTTGAGGGGTCGGGACCTGCGAATGAGGGTGGGCGAGTTGCTGGAGAACGTGGGCCTGAACCCGGTGACGGCAGCGTTCTTTCCCCACCAGTTCAGCGGGGGACAGCGGCAGCGCATCGCCATAGCCCGGGCCCTGGCGCTGCGTCCCAGGTTAATTGTGCTGGACGAGCCCGTTTCCGGCCTGGACGTTTCCATTCGGGCCCAGATTCTCAACCTGCTGGTGGACCTGCAGCGGGACCTGGGACTGAGTTACCTGCTGATTTCCCACGACCTGGCCATAGTTGAGCACATGAGCCACCGGGTGGGGGTTATGTACGTGGGCAAGATGGTGGAACTGGCGACGCGGGACGAGTTTTACGGCAATACGCTCCATCCATACAGCAATGCCCTGCTGGCGTCGGTGCCTCAGCCTGACCCGGATGTCCCCATGGGCACTACCATAGGGGGCGAGGTGGCCAGCCCCATCAACCCGCCCAGCGGCTGCCGTTTCCACACGCGCTGCCCCATTTACCTGGAGACGAACATGTGCCGGGAAGTGGAGCCGGAATGGCGGGAAATTCTCTCTGAGCACCTGACCGCCTGCCACAAGGTTGAGCCGGCGGTGGTTTAGAAACTGTCTGCGGAACCTCTGGATAAGTACTCTCATGCTGTTGGACAGCCTGACATCCGTGGCTGACGCGCAGGGTATTCCTACCCCGGCAAAGAGAGTTACTTGCCCAGACCCGACCAGGTCCACCCATCAATGCGCCGCCGGCCCGTGGTGTGTGGACACCCGCTGCACCAGGTGTGACGCAGCAACGGGCAGGGTCAGGAATGGAGTGAAAAGACGCAGGGGCGCACGGCCGTGCGCCCCTACATTTTTGCGGGCCTGTTTTTGCAATTCCCGACTAAACTGACAGCAGCGGTCGCAACTCACGAACGCTGGGCAGGGTCTCCAGCCGGTTGATGGCGTCAATCAACTCCGCCGACTGGGATTGACCCAGGACCGGTTCAATCAAGTCCAGAGCCTTTTCGCCCACCTCTTCCCGGGACAGGGGATTCTCCGCCCGGCCCCGGAAGCTGGTAACCCGCTCCTCGTGTACTGTGCCATCCTTCGTCGTTACCTCGACTATGGCCTGGTAATCGGGCTGGGCGCCGCTGAGTTCCGGATCGCCAATGATCGTAACCCGAGAGCGCAGGTCCATCACGGCCGGGTCCGTCATTCGCTCCACAGAATGGGCGGCCTCGAAGGAAACCCGGCCGTCCAGCAGGGCGATGGCGAAGATGTACTGAAGGTTGATGTCGGGCATTTCCCGGTCATTGACGGTGTGGGCTCCACCCTCGGGCAGTCGGGCCACAATCTTCTCCACGTCGGCGGCGCCGATGCCATGCTTGTTCATAATCATGAGCAGTCCCTCGGCAGGTGACTGGATGGGGAAGCCCACGCAGAACTTCTTGATGTTGGTCAGCATCACCTCGTACCTGCTGCCCAGCTCGGACACAAGCTGCTCTCCCCGTGGGTTGTCGGCGTAGGCCACCAGGAAGTTGCCGTCGCCGGCGAAGGTGTCGTACACGCCGGTGAAGCCCATCTGGACCATCTCCGCAGCCATAACGCCGTTGCGGGCGTTCATTCCCCCGAAGATGAAAGCCTTTTCGATGTGTTCCACGTCGCGGGGGTAGGTCATGATGCCCGAGGCCTGCTGGGCGCCGTAGGACAACAGGTCGCGGTACTGCTCTTCCTGCAGGTTTGCCAGGCAACCGGCCGCCACGGTGGCGCCGATGGTGCCGCCGATGCTGAAGGGCAGGTGGTTGCGCGCCCGCATTTCCTCCCGTCCCAGGGCCTTGGTGGTGCGGCTGCCGATGTCGTAGCCCAGGACTACGGCCTTGATGAAGTCCGACCCGTTGACGTTTTCCCGCTCCCCCATGGCCATGGCGGCGGGCAGGATGGCGCAGCCGGGATGGATGCCGGCCGAACCGTTGGAGTCGTCCGTTTCGTCGGCGTGGGCCATCATTCCGTTGGCGATGGCGGCGTTGACGGCGGAGACGACCCGGGAACTGCCGACTACCTGGGCCTCTTCCGGACCGCCCTGCTGACCGATGTACTGCCTGGCCAGCACCCCCGGCTTGAGGACCGAGCCTGAGACCATGGCTGCCAGGGTGTCGAGGATGTGGTGCTTGGCTTTTTCCAGTACGTTGGGAGGCAGTTCGGCGTCAAGGGCGCCGGAGATGTAATGGATCAGCTCCGGGGTAATGCTGCTGTCGTTTGCCATTGGTTAGTCCTCCATTGCTCGCTATCTTGGTATGGAATGTGCATAACCTGGGTTCGTTTGTGGCTGGATGAGTAATTGGACGATCAAAATCCGGTCAATTCCCTGGATTGCACGTATAATGTGGTTCATTCTCCGGGGTCCGATGCCAGTTTATTGCCGGTAAGCCCCGTTTCCAATGCGGGAAGGATACCATTCCGCAATGAGGCGCCAGGGAAACAGGGAGAAGGGAATCCAACCTGCAAAGTATGGGGAGTCTACCTCAAGGGCACTTGGGTCGCAATGGCGAAGGGTTGCTGGCAGGTGTTCAGAGCGGGAGAGACAGCCCGCTCCCTGGTCCGTAATGCCGGCTTTCTCCGGAACTACGGCGCTGTGACCCGGCTTTTCAGGATTTGAGAAATGGTGAGAATTGGTAACCGCAATTAGGCGCAGGCTGCACTATGGCTGGGTGATTTTTGCCCTGACCTTCACGAACCTGACTGTGGAGGGCGGGTCCAAGAACGTGCAGGCGGTGTTCCTGGTAGCCCTGAGGGACCACTTCCGCAGCAGTGTGGCCCTTACGGCGGCGGTGTTTTCCGCCTCGGGCCTGTTCGGGGCCTTTATGGCTCCCTTCCTGGGTATTTTCCTGGACCGTTTTGGCCCCCGGGTCCTGTTCCCCATTGCGGGCTGTTTGATCCTGGTGGGGTGGCTGGCAAGCAGCTTCGCCAGCGACCTTTGGCAACTGTTTATCTTTTACAGTGTCATCGCCACCCTGGGCCAGGTGGGCATTTCCTCTTTCTCCGCCACGGCGACACTGGCGCCCTGGTTCCCCCGGGCCAAGGGAGCCATGCTGGGAACGGCAGACGCTGGCAACCCGACGGGCCAGGCCATCGTGGTGCCGCTGGCCCAGCTGATCGTATCCGCATGGGGATGGCAGTGGGCCTACCGGGTTTTCGGCGTGGCTTTCTTCCTGCTGGTTGCTATTCCCAATCTTTTGCAGAAACGCCCGCCCGCCGGGCATGGGGAAACGGATGCGGATGCTGCCGAGCCTGTGGAAGAGGTCGGCACAGTTGCGGACGCCGGAGCAGGGGAAGAGGTTCAAACCAGGTCTCAAATATCGGAGACCATGAGGGAACCGGCGGTGTGGTGCCTGTGCGCGGCGCGGGCGGTGGGGGCCATCGGCAACCAGATGACCCTGGTACATATGCTGGCCTTCCTGTTCCTGACGGGTTACGGAGAGTTGCAGGCAGCTTTCGCCATAGGGATAGCAGGACTGATGGGCATCGGCGCGCGCCCGGCCATTGGCCTGCTGTCGGACATCTTTGGGCGGGAGGTCATTTACACGCTGGGGATGAGCCTCACCGTGGCCGGAGTGTTAATTGTCCTGTTCTTCAGTTCCGGAGGTGTGTGGTGGGTCCTGGTGACCTTTGTGGCGCTGTCCGGTCTGAGCGAAGGGGTCGGGGGCCTGCTGCTGGGAGCCAAGGCCGCTGACATTTACCCGCCTCGGATGCTGGGTACGGTAATGGGCGTGCTGGAGGCCGGCCGGGGCATTGGAATCGGCACCGGCCCGGTCCTGGCGGGCTTGCTGTTTGACTTGCAGGGAGACTATTTTACAGCCTTCCTGATTTCGGCCGGCCTGACTGTAGTTTCGATATTCCTTATGTGGTGCGCCGGATTTGCCAACCGGAGGAGGGTCAGGGCTGGCAGGGTACTGGTTTAACCGCCGAAGGCCAGAAACGCAGGTCTGCCCCTGCGTAGTCCGGAATTATTGGGGTAGATACTGGTGATTGCCTGCTATGGGGTAAAAGCATCAGGGGCGCACGGCCGTGCGCCCCTGAGTTTATTATCCTGTCCCTGCGTTCAGGAGGGACGGCGATGAACCCGATGTTGGCGGGTTAGCGGCTTCCGGCCATGACGGAGGCGCCGAGGTCGCGGATGGCCTGGGCCGTTTCCGGGGTGGGAGTCTTGCCCATTTCCACGTCCTTGGCGACATCGTAGGACCGGCGAATATCTTCCATTACCTGCTCGTCGGACTGGTCGATGTCGATGGGAATGCCGATCTGGGCCCAGGAAGTGTATCCGGTGAGCCAGAACACCTCGGTGGGGTTGTTTTCGGGGTCGCGGAAATAGCAGCCGATGGCGCTGGCGTGGGTGACGATGCGGTCAAGCTGATAGCCGCGCTCGAGGATGCGGCGCTTGAAATCGCGCAGGTCGTCGAGGGAGTCCACGCGCATGGAAATCTGCTGGATCCACTGGGGATCTTCCATGGACTGGCGGCCGTTGATTAGGGCGATTTCGTGGTCAACGCCCTCCGGATCTGCGCTGAAGAAAGCTCCCAGCGGGCCGACCTTGGTAAGTTTCATGCCCATGAAGTTCCCGTAGAATTCCTTCATGACCTCAATGTCCTTAACGTAAAAACCGACGTGACCCAATCCATTGACTCTGGCTGACATGTTCAACTCCTTTAGTACACCTTGAGTAGGCCTATTATGCCACCTCGCCGCTTGTCTTGTCGAACAGGCAAGACCGGTAGGCAGGGTTCCGATTCAGGCAGTATTGCCATGATACAAGGGCGGACAAGCAGGCCTGCCCCTGCCAGTTTTCCTGCCGAACCGCCGGATGCGAAACGCTGCCAAACCGAGAGGGATCATGGCGCAGGGGGAGCAGGGTCGGTACCGCAGGGAAGTTCGCACTGTCATTGTGGTAGAGTTGGGGCGGAGGCAGACCGATGACTAATGCCGCAGGGACTGATGCTGTAGGAATTGTAGGTTGCGGGGCTATTGGGCGGGCCCTGATCCGGGCGGGGGACACGGGAGACCTGGGGGTACCGGTCGCCGGTGTCACCAGCCGGACATCCTCCACCGCGCGGGAGTTTCTGTCCACTCTTGATGTAGCGCCGCCATACCTGGAGTTGCCGGAACTGGTGGAACGCTCATCGCTGCTGGTGGAAACAGCGGGCGGGCATGTGGTCCCCGCTTTGGCCGAGGCGGCCTTTGGGGCGGGGAAAGCCCTGATGGTCATAAGCATTGGGGCGCTGTTGGAGTATCCGGAAATTATGGAGAAGGCCCGGGCAACGGGTTGCCGTCTCTACGCCCCCTCGGGAGCCATAGCGGGCCTGGACGGGATAAAGTCTGCCTGCCAGGGGCGGGTGGACCGGGTGGAAATGGTCTCCCGCAAACCGGTTGAAGCCCTGGAAGGAGCCCCCTACCTGGTGGAGAACGAGATTCCGGTCGCCCGGTTTACCGAAGCGCAGGAAGTGTTTTTCGGCCCTGCCAGGGAGGCGGTGCGCGGGTTTCCGTCGAACCTGAACGTGTCTGCGGCGGTAAGCCTGGCGGGCATAGGCCCTGACCGGACAATGGTCCGGATAGTCGCAGACCCGTCGCTGAGCCGCAACTGCCACGACATTACGGTGGAGGGTGAGTTCGGTCTGCTGAGGGTGCATATTGAAAACATACCCTCGGAAAACCCCAAGACCGGCCGACTGACCGCCCTGTCCATTATCCGTTCGGTGCGCGACGCGGTAGATCCGGTGCGAATCGGGACTTAGCAGCTGTTTCAGAAATGGGCCGCCGCTTCGTCGGATGCCAATGGACAAGCGACTTCCGCAATGGGTCACCCCCATCCTGACCTTCCCCCGTCAAGTGGGAAGGGATTTTGAAATCGCTTCAAGAAAAGTTGGATTCTTAGACCCTGCCGTCGGGGATGGCGTCCTGCACCGCTCGTGGCCGTCGGGCCCGTACTAGCCTTCGTTCCAGAAGAGCTTTCTGGCGTTGCCGCAACTGATCAGGTCCACCTGCTCCGTGGAGAAGCCGGCTTCCTCGATGTTTGCTGATATGGAGGATTGCGAGCCGGCGAAGACGTAATCGGAGCCCAGCAGCAGGTGTTCGGTACCGGCAATATCGTGCATCATGCGGACGGCAGGGGCCGACACGCCAACGTTGTCGTAATACAGCAGGGGTAGGTAGTCGGAGGGCTTGTCGCGTTGCAGGTCCACGGGGCGTCCGGCGCCGCTGCGGTAGCCATTGTCAATGCGGGCGGCCTGGTAGGGAAGGTAGCCGCCGCCGTGAACCAGCATCATTCGCAGGTTGGGGTGCCGGTCCAGGAGGCCTCCGAGGATCAGCTTGGCCATGGTGATGGTGGTGTCCAGGGTGCGGCCCAGCGAAAAGGCCAAGTAAGATGGCCGGATACTGGCGCCGAAGCCGTGGGTGGGCGGATGCATGACCAGGGGAACGCCCAGTTCCTCGGCCGCGTCCCAGAAGGGTTCGAAGGTGTCCTTGGCCAGGTCCTGCTCCATCGGGTCGGTGGCCAGCATTGCCCCCAGCATCCCCAGTTCCTTTACGGCGTACTCCAGTTCGCGGGCTGCCAGGGTTCCGTCCTGTACCGGTACGGTGGCCAGGGCGGCAAATCTGTCCGGATTGGCCTGAACTAATCCCGACAAATGCTCGTTAAACAGGCGCGCCCAGGTGGCGGCATGGTCGGCGGGAAGGGTGTAGCCCTGGATGTCCAGCCAGGAACCGATAATCTGCATGCCCAGGCCCTGTTGATCCAGCCATTCCAGCCGGGGTTCCAGGCGGGCCAAGCCGCCGACGGGCCGGAGGTGGACCAGGCCATCGAACTGCAGGGCGGGGCCCCGGTCGGTGTCTTCCACGGACACTCCCAGAGAGCCTCCGGACTTTCGGGCCTCGTCGATCAGCGAAGGGGGCACAATGTGGGCATGAGAATCAATGCGGGCTGGTTGAGACTGGGCCATAAGGACGCTCCGTTATTTTCCGGATTTTGGATTGGGCCTGGATAATATACCAAAAGGCGCGGGCCCGGGGCGCGCGGCAACCGTTGGGCATACGCCAAAGGTTCTAGATTTGTCTGAGACGGGGGTCCAGCAAGTCCCTGAGCCAGTCTCCCATCAGGTTCATTGAAAGGACGGTGAGCATAATCGCCACGCCGGGGAAGAGGGCCATCCACCAGGCTACCACGATGAAGCCGCGTCCTTCCGCTACCATCTGTCCCCAGGAAGGTTCGGGTGGCGGCACGCCCAGCCCCAGGAAGCTCAGGGTTGCTTCCAGCAGAATTACGGAACCCACCTGGAGCGTGGCAAGAACTATGATGGTGTTGAAAACGTTGGGCAGGATGTGGCGGGACATGATTCGTGCCGGAGATGACCCTATGGAGCGAGCCAGGATTACGAAGTCCCGCTCCTTGACGGACAGTACCTCGCCCCGGATCTGGCGGGCGTAGTTGGCCCAATTGAGGCAGCCGATGACGATTATTACAGTGGCGACGCCGGGCTGCAGGACCGCCACCAGCACCAGGGCCATCAGGATGGTTGGCAGGGCCAGGGCAATGTCCACGAGACGCATTATCACCCCGTCCACGCGGCCACCAAAGTAGCCGGAAGCCAGGCCCATTACGGTTCCGATGCTGCCGGCGATGAATATGGCGAAGATGGACACGATCAGCGAGACCCGTGCCCCGTAAACGATGCGACTGTAAACGTCGCGACCCAGGCTGTCGGTGCCCAGCAGGTGAGCCGAGCTTCCTCCTTCCACCCAGGCCGGGGGTATGAAGGCATCGGACAGATTACCGAAAGTTGGCGCCTCGGGGGCCAGGAAACGAGCGAAAACGGCGGATATAACCACCGCGAGCAGTATTACTGCCGGTATCAGGGGAGCCTTTCGGAACAGACGCCATAACCCGCCGACCTGGCGGGCCCTGACCAGTCGAGTGGTGGTTCCCGTGTCAGCCAATGTTCTCATCCGCAGCGCTGGATCGGGTTACGTGCCAGAGAGCGAGTGTCGGTGTGGTCATTCGTAGCGTATCCGCGGGTCGAGGTACCCGTAAAAGATGTCCACCAGGAAGTTGATGGTGATGAACAGCAGGCCGCCAAACATCACTACCGTCTGGATTATGGCAAAGTCGTTGGACTGAATGCCTCGGATGGCCAGCAGGCCAACTCCCGGCCACGAAAAGATGGTCTCAACCACCACGAATCCGGTCAGGAAGTTGCCCAGGATTAGCCCCAGGAAAGTTACCACTGGAATGGCCGCGTTGCGCAGGGCGTGGTTCCAGATGACTACGTTCTCCGGGACGCCCTTAACGCGGGCGAGCTTGATGTATTCACTGTCCAGCACATCCAGCATGGCCGAGCGGGTAATCCGCATGATGCCGGCCACGGTGAACCAACCCAGGGTGACCGAAGGCAGCACATAGTGGAGGGGTCCGTCACGGCCGGAAGTGGGCAGCAGGCTCCAGGAAACGGCAAATACCCAGATGAGAATGATGCCCAGCCAGAAGGCAGGCACTGACTGACCCAGCATGGCGATGGTCTTGCCCGCGTAGTCTATCCAGGTGTCCCTCTTGACGGCGGACAGCACCCCCATGGGTATTGCTATGATTACGCTCAGAGACAAGGCGGTAATGGTCAACTGGACCGTGGCCGGAATGCGCCGGGCCAGCATTTCCACCGCCGGTTCTTTCCAGAATATGGACTCGCCGAAGTTGCCCGTGCTCGCGTTCCTGAGGAAAATGGCGTACTGGACGTAGATGGGTTCGTCCAGGCTCCACAGTTCGCCCATTTTGTCCCACTGCTCCTGGGAGTAGTCGTCACCCAGCAGCACATCCCTGGGGTCGCCGGTCAGGCGGGCCAGGAAGAAGACAATCAGGCTGAGGGCAAACATGCTTACCAGAGCCTGGACGAAGCGGGCCAGTATGTATCTACGCATTCAGGACTGCATCCTTGGGGAGAAAACGCCTCCGCGTCCCTGTGGCGGAGCCTGAACTCCGGACAGGGGCGCAGAGGGTCAATTGAGATCTGCTCTAGTTGGCGTGTCCTACGCTTTCCAGTTCAGTGGTGAAGCGCTCGCCCAGCCGGGGAGACCAACTGCCAACCCTAGGCCCGATGGCGTAGAGGCTGGCGGTCTGGACAACGGGTATAACCGTGCGCTCGTCCAGGAGTATCCCGTAGGCTTCGCGAATGAGCTTATCCTTTTCCTCCAGGTTGGTTGAGGCCTGGATCTGCGGCGTAAGGGCTTCCAGTTCCGTATTGCAGGCAAATAGGGCTGTACGCTCCGCCGTGCAGCGATACTGGGAGATCAGCCGCCTGGTAGTGTCGGTCAGGTGGCCCAGGCGCATCAGCCAGATTTTGCCTTCCAGTTCCCTGGCTCTGCGCATGGCTGAGTGAGCGCTGCCCTGCAGGTTCAGCTTCAACTCCACGTCCAGGCCCGCGGCTTCCCACATGCCGGCAATGGCTTCGGCCAGCTGGGGTCCTTCAGGGATACCGCCCAGGGGCCGCTGCTGGAACTCGAAGGTCAAGCCAGCCTTGCCCGACTCCTCCAGCAACTGCTTTGCGCGCTCCAGGTCATAGGGGTCGGGCTCTTCCCATCGGGCGTCGTAGCCCAGCGAAATGGGAGACAGGTCGGTTATGCCGGTGGGCACGGCGCCGCCTGCGAAGACAACGTCGGCCAGTTCCTGCCGGTTAATGGCGAGGCTCAAGGCTTCCCGGAAAGTGGGGTCGGCGTTGGGGTTGTTGGGGTCGGGCGCGTCTATGCCGGTGGTGCCTGGAATGTAAACCACGGGCACGATGAATACTCCCGCAACACCGGGGTTGAGGATGGTGCGGACATCGGCCGCTTCCGCCTGCCGCTTGAAGGACCCGGGCAGCAGGGCGATATCCACCTCACCGGTCAAAACCTGGGCCAGGCGGGTTGAAGCTTCGGGTGTAATCCGGAACTTTATAGTCTTCCACTGGGGAACTATGCGCCAGTGCCGGTCTTCGGTGGCCTCGACCTCCATGGACTCGCCCAGTTTGTGTTCCACGAATTCGTAGGGGCCGGTGCCAATGGCCTCGCGGCGGGCGCCGTCCAGGCCAACTTCGTCAACAAAGTCGCGGGACATCATGCCCGTTCCGTTATTGCCGGAGGAAAGGTCCATGAAGGCAGTCAGGAAGGGGTTCTTGGTGTATTCCACCTGTACCGTGTAGGTGTCCAGCGCCCGTACCTCGGGTGCGGCCTGCAACTGGGCGGCCACCGACGGGTGGGTGGACTCTTCGTTGTACAGCCACTGGTCGAGGCTGTACGCGGCGTCGGAGGCGGTGAACTCACCATAGCCTCCGTGGAACTGTACGCCTTCCTGGAGATGATAGGTGACGGTATGGCCGTCATCGGAAAGCGACCACTCCTGGGCCAGGCCCGGCTTGAACTCCCAGGTTACCGGATCCAGCAGCAGCAGGGTTTCCATCACCCGCTCCCAGTAGAATCGCTGGGTAACGCCTTCCCAGGGCAGCCATGACTCGGTGTCGTAATCGAACTCGGACACAGTCAGAATGCCTTCGGGCACTCGGACGGAGTCCGCGGGTTCGGGTACGGCCGTGGGCTCGGCGGTGACGCTGCCTTCTTGCGCGGACGCCGCTGCCGGAACCGGCGCCTGGGATTCAGCCGGCGCCTCGGTTGGTTCAGCTTCAGTCATCGTCTCCTGGCCAGAAGGGGCAGGCGCAGCCGGCTCAGCGGCGGCCGGCGCGGCGGGGGCTGCGGCTGCAGCAGGTTCAGAGGCTGCAGGAGGCGGCGCCTGGGTGGGGTTGGCCGAACTGCCACAACCAACGGCTACGGTGGCCAGAAGCATCAGCGATATGCAAGTCGCCACCAGCCGGAGCAATCTTCCAGTTTTCATATCAATAGCCTCTCTCTTTGATTATTGAACGCTGGCCGGGGCTATTCCCGGCGGAGTATGACCTGGTTAAGGGCAAATATAAGCAACGCGCGGGTTAAGGCGCAAGCGAAATTATCCTCCGCCCCTGCTTCCGGCAGCTGTAGTGCCCTGGGGGACGCTGGTGGGATAGAGATGACAGGCCACCTCGTGCCCGTCCTCGGCCGGCGCCAGAAGGGGTTGCACTGTTTCGCAGATGGGCATGGCCGCTGGGCAGCGGGGGAAAAACCGGCAACCTGAGGGCGGGTCCAGGGGACTGGGTACCTCGCCTGAGATTACTACCTCTTCCCGCTGCACGTCCGGCCGTACCGGCAGGGCCGCGGAGAGGAGGGCGCGGGTATAGGGATGGAGCGGGTTGGTGAAGACCTGCCTGGAGGTGGACTTCTCAACCAGCTGACCCAGGTACATTACCCCCACCTGGTCGCTGAGGAACCGTACAGTGCCCAGGTCGTGGGCGATAAGCAGATAACTGAGGCCCAGGTCCTGCTGAAGGGCCTTGAGCAAGTTGATAATCTGGGCGCGTATGGAGGCGTCCAGGGCGGATACAGGCTCATCGAGAATTACCAGCCTGGGGAAGGCGGAAAGGGCGCGGGCAATTGCTATGCGCTGGCGCTGCCCCCCGCTGAACTCGTGGGGATAGTTGGAGGCGGAGGCAGGGTTCAAACCTACCTGGTCGAGAACTTCCGCCACCCGTTCGTCAATCTGTCGTTTGGGGGTGTCGGTAGTGACCGTCAGTGGGTCGCCAACAATCTCCCGTACCCGCATCCTAGGGGAAAGGGAGCTGAAAGGGTCCTGGAGGACAGCCCCCACGGTACCGCGATACTTTCTCAGGGGATCTCCAGACAGGCGGGTTACTGCCTGGCCTTCAAAGGTTATCTCGCCGTCGGTAAGAGGTTCCAGCAGCAGTATCAGCTTGGCCAGCGTGGACTTGCCGCAGCCCGACTCTCCCACCAGACCGAAGGTTTCACCGGGCGCAATGGAGAAAGCCACGTCGTCCACTGCCTTGATGTAGCCCACCGGCCGGCGGAAAAGCACACCCTTGTTTACCGGGAAATATTTCCGGACATGCTGCACGTCCAGCAGGGGCTGCTGGTTGCCGGCCGCCGTGGTCATCTGTTCGAATCCCCGTAGAGCCAGCAAGCTGCGGTATGGCTGGCGGGTGGTCCGGTGGCTCCGGGGTCGGCGATTCCCGTCTCAAAGGTTGGCGGATACTGTTGTGTGCAGATATCCATGGCCTCGGAACACCGTGGAGCAAAGGGGCAGCCTGGCGGCAGATCGTATAGCGAGGGTGGCTGACCCGGGATGGTGGTAAGCCATTCAACTTCCGTATCCGGATCGGGAAGGGAATTAATCAGGGCCCTGGCATAGGGATGACGGGGCGTACTGAACAATTCCCGGGTTGGGGCCATTTCAACAATCCGACCGGCGTACATTACGGCCACACGGTCGCATACCCTGGCCACAATTCCGAAATCGTGGGTAACGAAAATCATGGAGAAACGGTGTTCTTCCTGCAGGTCTTTAAGCAATTGGAGGTACTGGGCCTGGATGGTGACATCGAGAGAAGTGGTAGGCTCATCGGCTATCAGCACGGAAGGCTGGGAAGACAGGGCAATGGCGCCGACGATTCGCTGGCGCATGCCTCCGCTCATCTGGTGGGGGTAGTCGTTGGCCCTAACTTCAGGCGCGGGGATGCGCACCCACCGCAATAATTGCTGCACCCGTTCCTTAAGGCCCGTCCCGTGAAGTCCCATGTGGTACATGGAGCCTTCCCCTACCTGCTTTTCCACGTTGAAGACCGGGTTCAGGGAAGTCATGGGGTCCTGGAGCACCATTGAAACGTGCCGGCCCCGTATTTTCTCCATCTCGTGGCGAGATTGTTGCAGCAGGTCGGTATCTCCCAGCCAGACTTCGCCTCCGATTATGCGTCCGGCGGGTTCCGGTACCAGTCTCAGAATGGAAAGGCAAGTAATGCTTTTGCCTGAACCCGACTCTCCCACCAGCCCCAGGGTTTCCCCCGGCTCCAGGGTGAAGCTGACGCCGTCCACGGCTTTCACCACGCCCCGACGGGTGTAGAACCAGGTTTGCAGGTCCTTTACTTCAAGGCGTGATGGTGATGAGGGAGCGTCGTAGGTATTCCCGGAATGGGAAGAAAGGGTTGTCACAATCAGCAGGCGGTCCCGTTAAAGTATGGAACATCTGGCGGGAACACGGAGATATTGAGAGCATTAAACCCGCAGGGGTTAGGCTTGTCAAGCTGGAGGCAGGGTCGCCAATTAAGCGCGCTCCAGGACATGGAAAGGGACAGCCCGGGCGTTGCCTTTCCTCTCCGTGGAGATTAGTGGCGCAGCGCCGAATTCTTCCGCAACCCCAGTTTGTCCGGGCAACGGCCCGGGCCATTGCTTTGAATCGGGACCGGTATTAGAATGACTCCAACGCCAATGAGGATAGGAAGGTTGGCGCTCTTGGTACCCCATAGTTTCAACGGGAGTGTTGAGGGAGTTATGAAGAAAGTAGTCAGTGAAATCAGCGGGATCGTGTTTTCCATTCCCTGGCTGATTGCCAAGGACAACGGGCTCTTTGAAGAAGAGGGCATAGATATGACATTTGTGCGGGCGCAAGGCGACCGGGAGAACCGCGTTTCCTACGACCCCAACGAGGTGGACCCCATCCTGGGGCACGTGCCCTACGAACAGAACATGGTGTCCATCTACCGCGCTTGAGAGGAAGGTCAGGTCCGTCGGGCCTATGAAAGCAAGCGCGAAGATACCAAGATCATTGCCCTGCGCGCAGCGGTAATGAGCCAGTCCTTGATGGTGCGTCCGGATTCGCCCCACAACTATCCGGGGACCCTGGGCAACCGTCCCGTGGCGGTTTCCTTCCACGCCGCCGCTCACTATGTTTCCCTGCGGCTGCTGGAGGGATACGTTCCCAACGACAAGATCAAGCTGGTGTCCTTCGGTTCTCCCCGAAAGCGATTTGAGGCAATGATGAACGGCGAGGCCGACGCCTGCGTGGTTATGGAGCCGTGGATATCGCTGGGGGAGAAGCTGGGCTGCAAGTCCCTGGCGGAAGGGCACTACCTGGGGGCGGAGAACGCCAGCGATGACATGGATCCGGAGACCTTCGCCGCCATTAACCGGGCCGTGGGCCGGGCCATCGATATGTTCAACGCCGACAAGCGCAAGTTCCTGCACTACATGATCGATGAGCCCAATTTCGCAGATGTGGCGGCAAAGTATGGCGGTATCACGCCCGAGGACTTCCACCTGCCGCGCCTGCGCTATACGAAAGACACCTACTACTCGCCGGAGATTGTGGAAGACACTTACCACTGGATGGTGCGCTGGGGTCTGCTCAGCGAGTCGGCCTGCACCGCCGACCTGGTGGACAACCGGGTGGCCGCGCCGGCACCGGCCGACGACTAAGTTTTCTAAGCGGGGAACTACTGAAAAGCCGGCAGGGACGTCCCTGCCGGCTTTACTATTTGCAGCGGGTCAACTGAAGGCAACCAAGGCTTCTTTGCGGCGATGGCAGTCTAACGCCTTCGCCGCCAGCCCCGCTCAGTCGGTCAACAGCACGTAAACGGCTGCCGAAGGGGACAGGTCATCATGCTTGTGGCCCTTGCCGGACACGTCGTCCATCAAGCGGATGTCTCCGGCCCTCAGCACTATTTCCGAACCGTCGCTGGCCCCGATCTTCACCTCGCCGGACATATGGATGATAAGCCTGCGCTCGGGCAAGGGGTGATAGTCCCTCTGGCGGGACCCGTCGAACTCCTGAACCCTTACCTCGGATACGTTGAGCATTGCTGCCAGTTCGGGGTGTTCCTCCAGCGTCATTTCCTCAATGTGACTCTCGCCATCGGCGTCTGAGAATACCCTGTAAATCGCCATTTCGCCTCCTGTAGCTTTTGTATTGGAGAGTTCGGGTGGTTACTGTGGCCCGCCCGCCCAGTATATGTGGGTAGCTGATAATTGGGGATTATCCCCCGGAGTTCACCGCAGTGTCGATGCGCGTCACCAAGCCGGAATCGAGCGGTCCCTCTGCCTCGGCAGCCACGCATTCCCGCAACTCAGCCAGGTTCTTGACACCCAGAACCACCGTGGAAACGCCCTCCATAGTGAGGGTGTAGCGATGGGCCAGGTAAGCCGCGCTGCACCCCAGGTCGGCGGCGATGGCACGGAAGGGGGCCGCCCGGGCGAAATCGGCCAGTTCCGTATGCCCTTCCGGCAGTGGACGATCTATGGCGTCGGTAAGGGCGCCGGCCTGGACCGCCCGAATGCCCAGGACCGCCGCGCCGCTGGCATTGGCTGCGGCGATGATGTCGCGGGGACGGATGGGCTGGTTTCCCTGGGGCAGCGCCCCCGCCGAGTCGAGCAGGTTGGCAATGCACTGGATGTAGTCCGGGCGGGGGCCATTGTTCAGCAGGTGGATGAGAGCGTCGGCCTCGCCGATGCCGGTTAACCCCCAGTGGCCGATGCGTCCCTCGGAGATGAGCCGCTCGAAGGCGGGGGCAATTGCCTCGGTTACCGTTGCGACGGTGGTCAGTCGCTCGCCGCCCGCTTCCGACAGGGTGACGGCGTTGTGCAGGAACATGACGTCAACTCGTTCCAGCTTCATACGCTGCAGGCTTTCATCGAGGCTGCTGGACAGGAGATCGTACACCTGCTCCGGCGGGGTGGCTCCCAGCCTGCACTTGGTGGTGATCCTTACGCCGGCGGGAAGGACGCCGTTGAAGGCCTCGCCGATGACGTTCTCCGCCTCGCCATTGCCATAAGTGGGAGCCAGGTCCAGCAGGTCGATGCCGGAATCCACGGCCTCCCGCGCGGTGGCAACGCATTCCTCCCTGGTGGTTGTGCCCCACACCTGCCCCAGGCCGCCTCCGCCAAGGGTGAGGGCGCTGACGGAGCCCAGTTTGCCGAAGGGTCTTTGCTGCATATCGGCCTCGCTTATACCAGTCCTGCCAGTTATTGCCAGTAGCGCGTTGAGCATACCACTGCCTGCGAGCCAATGTCAGCGGACGGCGGCAGGCTGCCAAGGTCTTTCGATTGTCGGTGGCGACTCATCGAGTCCGTTCGTGGTGAGGTTGGAGAACCATTCCAGGCGGCCCTTCGACGGGCTCAGGGCGAATGGTGGAAGAGACTCTACCACAATAATCGAAAGACCCTGGGCAGGTTGCCACGTTTTGAGCCAGTGGTCCGGTTGGTTGTGGGCTTCTCGTGAAGATCTGAAACTGCCCGACCAGGAGCGATTACTTTATAAATATAGCCTCTGATATAATCTTGAGCATCATTTTACCAGCCAATGTATGTTGGATCAGATACAAGCCGGATTGCAGAAGCGGGCAATTCGGAACTTTCGCCACTCACATACACCTGGAAGCTGCTGAAATATTGTGTCGCCTCGAAAGGGAAAGTTCATGACAAACGATTCACGGGATTCCGTTGTCCAGGCAAAGGAAGTGCACAAGAGCTATGGCTCCGGGGAGTTGCAGGTTCACGTTTTACGGGGGGTGAGCCTGGACGTAAAACAGGGCGAGATGGTGGCCATTATGGGCCCCAGCGGCGGCGGGAAGACCACCCTGCTGAACTGCATGTCCGGCCTGGACGATGTGGATTCGGGCACAATCACCATCGGCGGGTCCGACCTGTCAGAGATGAACGACACGGCAAAAACCCGCTTCCGGGCCACCCGGATGGGCTATATTTTCCAGTCCTTCAACCTGCTGCCGGTGCTTACGGCGCTGGAAAACGTGGAAATGCCCCTGCTGGTGTCCGGCTTTCCGGAGAAAGAGTCGCGGGAGAAGGCGCAGGAAGCCCTGTCGCTGGTTGGCCTTGACAACCGGGCCGGCCACTATCCGGCAGAGATGTCCGGCGGCCAGCAACAGCGGGTGACCATTGCCAGGGCCCTGGTAAACCGGCCGGAAATCGTGTGGGCGGACGAGCCCACGGGAAACCTGGACAGCGAGAATGCCGGAGAAGTGATGGAACTTCTGATCCGGTTGAACAAGGAACTTGACGAGACCTTTGTCATAGTCACCCACTCGGATACGGTGGCGGAAATGTCGCACCGTACCGTTCGCATGAGGGACGGCCTGATTGTGGACGACGGCACGGGCAAGGCGGTGTAACGACCCTATGGATGAGCTTTTCGGGGCGCCCATCGCCAATGTTGCCGCCGTTCTGGCTATCCTCTTCGGGATTGCCTTTGCCTTCCTGCTCTTCATCAGGATTCGCAACCCCATCCTGGTACGCATGGCCTTCCGAAATGTTTTCCGGAGGCCGGGACAGAGCCTGCTGATCCTTTCGGGCCTAATGCTGGCGACGGCAATCATTTCCAGCGCATTCACCATTGGAGATTCGGTTACCCACAGCATAAAGGTTACTGCTGCGGAATCCTTTCGGTCCATGGACCAGGTTCTGCAAGTGGATGAGGATGCGGCAGTATGGGAGGGCCGCTCCCTTCCCAGCGGTTTTTCCGAGTCCGTATTCGAGGAACTGGCTCCAACGCTGGACGCCGACGCTGACATTGACGGGGTTCTGCCCGCCCTGGTGGAGAGCGTGGCGACGGTGAACCCGGACAGCCAGCGGTTTGAGTCCTCTGCCCTGCTGGCTGGCCTGGACCCCGAGCGGGCCGGGGCCTTTGATGAACTTGTGGACACCAACGGCGCCCCGGTGGATATCGCGGCTCTTGGAGACGACGAGGTCTATATCACCAGTGACGGGGCGCAGGCATTGCAGGTGCAGCCGGGAGGCAGGATAAACGTTGCCCTGGGACCGGGGCTGCTGGTTCCCGTCACCGTCCGCGCCGTGGTGGACGGCGCCTATGTCGCAGGGCAGGGCGCGGAAGTTATCCTGATGGCGGACCTGGCCGACGTCCAGGAAATGCTGGGCCGCCCCGGGGAACTGTCGTCCGTTCTGATTTCCAACCAGGGAGACGTATTCGGCGGCGTGGAACTGACCGATGCCGTGGTTGCCCGATACAAGGACCATCCGGTTGTGGCCGCCAACGGCCTGGAGATGGACCCCGTCAAGCAGGACGTCATCGCTCGGGCTAACGAAGTGGGCGGGCTTTTTGTATCGCTGTTTACGACCTTTGGCCTCTTTTCCATCGGAGTGGGCCTGCTGCTGATATTTCTCATATTCTCCATGCTGGCCGCGGAGCGGAAAAGCGAGATGGGCATGGCGCGGGCCGTTGGCATGCAGCGGCAACACCTGGTGCGCATGTTCATGGTGGAGGGCGCCATCTACGGAATAGGCTCCGCAGTCATTGGCGCAGTCATTGGCGTGGGGCTGGGCCTGGCCCTGGTAGAGGCTGTTTCCGCCGTAATCAGCGATGCGGTGGAAAGCTTTGCCTTCACACCCCAAGTGCAGCCGGTAAGCGTTATCTCGGCGTTCCTGGCAGGAAGTGTGCTTACCTTTGTCACCGTAGCATTTTCTTCCTGGCGCATCAGCCGGCTTAACATTGTGCGGGCAATCCGAGACCTTCCTGAACCGCAGATGGAAGGCGGCCGGCGGGGTCCATTGATCCGGGCCATCGTGATGACGGTGGTCGGCGTGCTGGCCACCTTCGCCGCATTTAGCGCGGCCCACCTGCCCTTCTTTGGGCTGGGGCTTTCCGTAACAGCCATTGGTCTTGCCATGATTGTCCGGGTTTTGGGCGCGTCACAGAGGATCGCGTTCACCAGTGTCGGGCTGTTCCTGGTCATTTACTGGCTGATACCGCACAGTGTCCTGAAGGGCCGGAAAGAGGACTTCACGGAGGATATGTCCGGGTTTTTCATCCTGGGGGTTTTCCTGGTAACGGGCGCGGTGCTGGTGACCGTGAACAATGCCCCAATAGTGCTGGGCCTGGCCTCCAATACCCTCGGTCGCATGAGGCGGTATGCGCCGGTGGTGAAATCCTCGGTTTCCTACCCCCTCCAGAATCGCTTCAGGACGGGGATGTCCCTGGCCATGTTCTCCATCGTGATATTTTCCGTCACGGTCATGGCCACCTTTGTTGACGTATTTTCCAATCTCCTGGACAACCAGGACCGGATGGGGGGCGGCTATGAGGTCATTGGGTTCGTGCGGTCCGACCTGAACCCCATAGGAGACCTGAGAAAAGCGGTGGAAGCCAACCCGGACCTGGCTCTTGTAGAACGGGACAATGGGTCCCCTTCCGTGGGGACCTTTCGGACGATTTCGCTGGCGGATGCCAGGCTGACTTCAGACTCCTCCGGAGGGTATGCCGATACAACCCTGACCGGGGTTGGCGATGACTTTATAGACTCGAACGGGTACGACATTGCCCTGTCCCTTCCCGAATATACCGGGGAGGACGGGGTGGACAGTTCGGCCGTATGGGAGGCAGTTCGTACAAACCCCGGATTTGCCGTGGTGAACTCTACCATTGTCCCCCAGCGGAACAATCCGGCCTTTGCTTTGGCGTCGGACCAGTTCACCCTGATGGGCGTAGAGGACCTGTACATCGAAAACGACACGATGGAGCCCGTGGAAATCACCGTTCGCGACCTGGAAAGCGGGAACACAATTGACATCAATATTATAGGAGTGCTGGACACGCTGGCTTCCATTGGGCCCGTCCCCGTCGGGTTCTACGTCTCACCGGAAACTATCGGCCGTGAAGTGAATGCCACCCAGTTCTTCTTCAATATCGAGGAGGGTACGGCCGACGGCGCGGGCGCCATTGAGTCGGCCTTCTTCCAGAACGGCGTTGAGACCCTGAACCTGAAGGAGTCCATTGCCGATGCCCAGGCTTCTCAGGAGGCCTTGTTTAACCTGCTCATTGGGTTCATGGCGCTGGGACTGTTTGTTGGCATTGCCGCCCTGGGGGTTATCAGCGCGCGGGCAGTGGTGGAACGACGCCATGCCATTGGCGTACTGCGGGCCATCGGCTTTTCCCGTGGAATGGTCCAGCTGAGCTTTATTGCTGAGTCTTCGTTCATAGCAATTCTGGGTATTGGCCTGGGGCTCGTGCTGGGGCTGATATCCTCGGTAGAACTGATAGATGAACTGCGAGCGGACGAACCTGAAATAGAGTTTGTGCTTCCCTGGGCAAAGGTGATCCTGATTTCCGTGGCAGCGTACTTCTTCTCAGTCCTGATGACCATTCTGCCGGCGCGTCGGGCAGCCGCGATAGCCCCGGCGGAGGCGCTGCGGTACGAGTAGTGGCGGCCAGCACGATTGGAATCGGCAAGATAGAGTAGGGCTCCCGGACTCTTCACCCGGCCCCGGGACACAGGAATTCGCACTCTGTTCCCCGGGAGCCAATCAGCCTCAGGTCCAGGGTTGCCAGGGGGGATGCCAGGGCTTCGGCCAGGGCAACATACCAGGCATCGTAGCTGGTAACGTTGCCACGCAGGTCCCATACGCGTTGGGCAAAGGGAGAGAAGGGGAACAATTCCAGGTTGAGGCGTTGCAGGTCGCCGTAAGCGAGGGTAGCTTCCGCCGTGGAGAGCCTGCCCGACAGTTCCAGGCGGCGCAAAACGTTGCAGACCTCGGCCAGCAACATTTCCGGCGCGGCCAGACCCTCCCGGGCTATCAGCGAAGTTGCCCAGCGGCCATCGGAACCCGAGTCAACTAGCGCTGCCACCAGCGCCGAGGCGTCTATGACCACAGTCACTTGCGGTCCTGGTCTCTGGCCTCAAGAATTTCCGCTGCCGACACGCTGGTGCCATAGGCTGCCTTGCGTTCCTGCACCCGCTCCAGCCACACCTCGACCGAGGGCTTGGAGGCAAGCCGCTCCAATTCGCCCTTCAGGAACTCCTGCATTGACTGATGCCGGAGCGCCGCCCTGGCGGCCAGCTCATCCCGAACTTCCTCGGGAACTCCCCGTATTGTTATCTGTACTGCCATGACATCATTATGAAAGTCTTGACAGCAATTTGCAATCAGCAGCAGGTTTCCAACTCATGTGGTGTTGCCACCGGAACAGGGCAGACACAGAGGTATGCCCCAGCAGGTATCCTGCCAAACCATCTGATACACAACTCTGCCGCAAGCAACACAGGATCGAGACCTTTGGCACCGGGACAGGGCAGACACACAGGTCTGCCCCTACCAGGTTTCCTGCGAAGCCATCGAATGCGCAACGCTGCCGCAAGCAACGCAGGACCGAGACCATTGCCGCCGCAACAGGAACCTGATGTCGCCCGCGCAGTTCCTGCAGGGAAGTGACTAATAGATGCCGGGCAGAATCCGGTATTTGACCCGGCTGCGATACTCGTTCCACTTTTCTTCGCCGTACTTCTCGGCGCAGTTGGCTTCGTCCACCCGCTGCCGCCAGGTGAACAGGGAAGTGATGAACACGAAGTAGGTCCAGGCCCAGGGGTTGGCAAAGTAGCCGAAGACCAGCCCGATGGAGAAGGACAGGAAGCCCTCGCCCAGATAGTTGAAGTGGCGGGCGGCGCCCCACAGGCCGCTGCACAAAATCTTGCGTTCACCCGCCTGGATGAATTCGGGCTCCATGAACCCCAGGAACTTGCGTTCGGGCCACCGCTTGAAGGTGTACTTCTGCATGTTGGCGCCCCGGGAAATACCCCAGCCGGTGATGAACAGGGCGGCCGTACCAATGAGCCAGACATACGTCCATGCGGTCGAAAACCCGGGGTTCGGGTAGGCGGCCATGCCCCACAGGGGCAGAATGTAAATCCACCCGTAAATTACCAGGCCACCCCAGATGAGCTTGAAGCCCAGGTGTTCGTGGATCAGGTCGTAGGTATATAGCTGGACCCGTTCAAAGATGAAGTAGTCCACCACGTAGAAAGTGAGGAAGGCCGCGTACAGGAACACGCCGGGATTAAAGTCGGAGCCGAACCTCTCGTAGTGGTAGGCCGCTCCGGACAGGGCATTCAGGGACAGCATGGTCCCGCCGACCAGGTAGAGGTACATCTTCACGTCGAAGCGCCCCCTAAGCAGGGGTAGCTCCAGGGCGCGCCCGTCCCAAAAAGCCACAAACGGGTTCTTGATCCGGCCCGGCGGCTGGCTGAGCAGGGCGTACATGGAGAAGATCAGGCAGAAGACCGTGCCGCCGGCTATGGCATACATGGTGGAACGGTAGAACCAGTCCCGGGGCATTCCCGTCAGTTCAAAGGCCCATACGACCAGGGCAATGACATAGACCAGGATGCCGTTCAGGCGGTAGCCGCGTGGTTCTCCTGTTTCCGGATTGACCACATACCCGGTCACCCGCCGGGCCGGCAGGATGATCTGGGCCAGGAAGAAAGCGGCGAATATCGCCAGGGGAGTGAAAAATCCGGCTATGGCTTCCGTGCCGGAAAGCTCGAAAAGATGGCTGATGCCAAGAAATTCAATCATGAGTCTTCACCACCCTGTGCTTACTTCCCATCAATTATGGGTAAAAGCGACAAACCGGTCAAATACGCCGAAAACGCTACAGTACTGGCAGTTACAGATACGGTTTAAGTTGGTGTATATGGGGCAAAGGACCTTTTAAAGGCGTTGGAAGTGAAGAAACCTTCACCCTTGTCCCGAAACGAGGTAAGGTCGGCGGGCATGATGATGTGATGGGCGCCTCAGGCCGCCGCAACTGCCCGAGAGCCACCGCCCCGGTGCAGCAGGGGCGACAGGGCGGTAGCGGCAACGGAAAGAACCAGCATGAGGATAAAGGCTGGTTGATAGTCTCCCCAGTAATCGAATATCAGCGCCCCGGCCAGCGCTCCCAGGCCGCCAAACATCTGGTGCACCATGGAGATGACGCCGCTGACCGTGCCCAGCCTGGCGGGGCCGAAAATCTCCCGCGAGAATATCACTGTCAGGGGCGCGGTCATCAGGAAGGTAAAGCCGTAAAGCAATGAAAATACCAGGATGGTGGCGGTGTTCTGGGCAGCGATGATGAGGGCGAATATCCCTATGCGTAGAACGAAGCAAAGCAGCAGGGGCCGCTGGGCGCCCCGGGCGTCCGAGAGCAGGCCTGCCCCCAGCACACCCACCAGTCCCATCAGCCCCATCAGGGCCAGGATGTTTCCGGCCAGGGCCGTGCCAATTCCCGAGTCCTGGGCAAAGGCCACCACGTGGGTTGCCATGAAGAAGTCCTGGAATCCGCACACGGCATACAAGACTACCAGCAGCCAGAACTGGCCCGATGCGATCACCGAAGGCGGCTCTTCGGAAATGGCGGCGGTGGTTGTAGTTGGTACCGGGGGCCCACCTTCAACCGTGCCGGACGGGGACACACGGGTATCGGCGGTGGCCCAGGACCGGAGGGCCACAAACAACAGAGGCAGGGCGATCAGCAGGTTGGCCGCTGCCAGCAGTCCGTAGGCGGTACGCCATCCGGTGGTGGTCAGGAAGGTAGCCAGCATACCGATAATCAAAAGCTGGCCGGTGGCGTTCCCCGACACCGCCACGCTGTTGGCAATACCCCGCCGCCGGTCGAACCACCGCGTAATCATCACGCCGACAATGGGGTTGCCCGTGGCCGCGTGACCCAGGGCGAACAGACCGCCGTACACCAGGAAGACCTGCCAGGGCTGGGTTACCACTCCCATGAGACCCACGCCCGAAGCTACCATCAGCGCCCCGGCGGCCAGAACCCAGCGCAGGCTGTACCGGTCCACGAGCCTTCCCGCCAGGGGCAGGGCCAGGGCCGACGTGAACATGAAGCAGGTAACGGCGAGGGACAGGGTTGACCGACTCCACCCTAGGTCTTCGGTCATTGGCTTGAGCATCAGCCCCAGGGCGAACCGGGACCCGCCGCCAAAGAAGAGGATGAAGAAACCGGCCGCCAGAATCACCCAACCGATACTGGAACGGGACAAGGTTTGCTCCTTGGTCAGTGTTTGGCTGCAGGGGATTGGTCTAAACGGGGTTGGTTGCTGCACTCTACCACATCGCCCGGGTAAGGCAGCTAAAGCGGTTTCAGTGGACTGTAAATGGATTAGCGAAGACCCTTCTCACGGACAACGGTGACATTGTCGCTGCCTTTAAGGTAAATTGGTGGAGACCAGAAGGGGCTCAACTAACATATCCGCTGTCCCGGGTCCAACGTTGGCCTGGGCCGGATTTGCAGGAGGAAGACATGCCAGAGACGATCAGGGATGAGTACATCAGGAGAAACCCCCGCTCGGCAGAACTTTACCCCAGGTTCAGGGAACTGTTTCCCTCGGGCGGCGCCGGCCATGATGGCTATGTGGCATCGCCCTTTCCCATCACCATCGAACGTGGGCAGGGGCCCCGGAAGTGGGACGTGGACGGCAACGAGTATATTGATTACGGCCTGGGCTCCGCATCCCTGCTGCTGGGTCATGCCCATCCTGAAGTGGTGGAGGCGTTGACCCGGGCTGCGCCCATCGGGTCGCACTTTGGCGCGCCGGTGGAGTCCATGCTGGAATGGGGCGAGAGGGTCTGCAACCTGATTCCCTGCGCCGACAAGGTGCGGTTTGTCGCTTCCGGCGCCGAGTCCACCATGCTCGCCATGCGCATTGCCCGGGCCTACACGGGCAAGGAAAAGATTATCCGGTGGGAATCCCACTACCACGGCTGGCACGACTATGTAATGCCCGGCAACCTGCCGCCCTTCGACTCGCCCGCATCCATCGGCATACCCCAGGGAGCGGTTGACTCGGTAATGGTCCTGCCTACGGACCTGAATGTGCTGGAGGACACCCTGGCCAACAACAGCGACATCGCCGGGGTGATAACCGAGGGTTCCGGAGCCTCCTACGGCACGGTGCCCCGGCAGGAAGGCTTCGTGGAAGGCGTCAGGGAACTAACGAGGAAGTACGGTGTAGTGATGATCCTCGACGAGGTAATCACCGGCTTCCGCTGGAGTCCCGGCGGATTGCAGGAATGGCTGGGCATTGAACCGGACCTGTGCACCCTGGCCAAGATCCTGACCGGAGGTCTCCCCGGCGGCGCGGTGGCCGGACGGGAGGAGGTGATGCAGGTGATGGTGCAGACCGGCGAGCGGCAGCATGACCGCTACCAGCGGGTGCTGCACGGCGGCACGTTCAATGCCAACCCTTACTGCGCCGCCACGGGCAACGCTGCCCTGCGCATCGCCGCCACCGGCGAGATGCAGGCCCAGGCGGACCGCATGGCTGAACGGCTGCGGGTTGGCCTGCGCCGCATCATAGACCGCCACGAAGTAGCCGCCGCCGTTTACGGCGAGTCCTCCACCTTCCACGTCTATTTCGGTGACCGCTCCATAGAGGGGCTGGATGCCAACACCCTCAAGAACGCGCCCCCGGAAGTGCAGACCGCCTTCCGCCAGGCGTTGCAAGTACGGGGAGTGGACCTGATGTCCCGCACCAGCGGTGTCCTGTCCGGTGTTCACACCGAGGCCGACATTGACACCAGCCTGGAAGCCTTCGATGGGGCTATCAAGGCTTTGATTGACGAGGGGATTGTGGGCTAGCCTGGGAGTGCATTTGTAACCGTAACAACCAGTCCGTCATTCTGGGGAGTGAAGCGGGGAAGAAGCCCAATTGTACGGGAAAAAAGCCACCGGGGCAGCAGAATAAGATTGCTGGCCGGGCTTGGAATTCCTCGCTGTGCCCAGAATGAAGGGGGCGTGACCGTTGATGGTATCCGGATGTTCCCGGGTTCCTGCCTGGCGGCGCGCCCCTTGCCCAACCAATTGCCAGCATAAGGTCCCCAAATGCCAGAAGGACGATCGACTTTGCGTACTGTATCCCTGCTTCTCCCGATGTTATTGATCCTGTTGCTGGTGTCATGCACTGAGCCTGAGCCCGAGGCAGCCCCAACGGAGGTTAGTCCGGTTGCTGTGCCGGTGGTCCCCACTGCTGTTCTGCCCACTCCAACACCCCCAACCCAGGCAACTATGCTTCCCACGGCCACGCCTGGTCCAGTCCAGCCGGCTGAACCTCCGGGGCTCGTGAACGCCACATCCCGGGGGATTGAGCCCTCCGAACCCGCTGTCCTCGCCATACCCTCCGCCACAGCAGCGCCGACGCCGACGCTGACGCCCGTACCCGCGCCAACGTCAACTTCTACCCCAGAGCCGACGCCTACACCGACACCCACGGCCACACCGATCCCCACACCTACGGCCATACCCACACCCTTACCGCCGCCAACGGCAGATACCCTGCCCTGGGTGGTGGACGGGATAGACGGGATTCTGGAACAGCGGACGCTGGATTATCTTCGTGACCTGGAGACCAGGGCCCCTGCCGTCTTTCTCAGCCTGGCGACTGCGGAACACCAGCTTCTTCCCCCCGAATCGGACCGAGCGTTCCGGGCGCTGGAACTCCTGGAGTCCCTGGCCCTGGTGAACGAGCCGGCAACGGCGCGACTGGCAGTGATGCCGTTCCTTTTCGAAGTGGAGTACATCGACCTTGAAGCCCTGGGATACCTGCAGAAGGCTGCGGATATCCACCCAGCCTACTTCAACAATCTGGTCCCGTACGAAGGACAGGGCACACCGATCACAGACGAGTTGGCAGGGGAAATGCCCATCAGTTACCTGGAGTTATTCCGGGCTGACGCAGGAGCAAGGATTCGTGCGCTCCCCTGGGTCAACGATGGCATTACCTACGTTCCGGAGAGTGAGCAGTCAACCGACGCAGGCCGGACATTGACCACGGAACGCCAGAAAGCGCTTATCCTGGTAGATACTGCGCAGACGATGCCGGAAGTCTTCAATGGGCTGGTAGGCAAGCAGTGGATGCAACGACACCACAACGGCTACGAACTTGGCCCGATGGAAGCCATCATAGAACTGGCGCAACTGGACCGGGCGCTGGCGTTGAAGATTCTGGCGATGCCCTTCATGGATACCTACCAGACTCCGGATAATACGGCATTACGTTTCATCCTCGAACTCCGCAGTACCGAGCCCTTGAAGCTGGAGCGGTTGCTCTCCGCCCCGGAACTGGCTGGCGGGATCACAGACGCGAGCAGGGACCGGCTCACTTTAATCTATAAGGAAAGATACCTGGAGTCGCCCACCGAGATCATGGTCAGACGAGTAACGGGGTCCGAACCCGACACCTTTCCTCTCTGGCTCTCCAAACCCATGAATCAACACGAGGAAATTGCCGGCGTACAGTTCCTTGAAATTTGGCATAGACATACAGCCCTCGCCAAACCACTGGTGGACCGTCCCTGGGCAGCGCCAGAGTTAACCCAGGACGGCCGGCGTCAAATTGAGAGAGTCTTCGAAATCTTGGTCTCCAGCGACCAAGTGGCCGGCAGGTTGGCCGTTCTTTGGGAGAAAAATGGATATTCGGAGCCTCTTTCAGAGTTTCTTCATCGAGTCGTGGTTAAGAACCCGCAAGCTGCTCTGCTATTCCTGGACCTGGACTGGGTCGGCGGAGAGGTTCCCATCCGGATTCCCCAGGGTCTCTGGGCGGTGGTTAACAAGGACAAAGAAGGAACGGAGCTTCTCGAGAGAGTCCTCGGAATGAACTGGGTAGCTGACGGATTGAACGAGGAGGAGAACGAAGCCGTCGAACTGCTGGCTTCCATTTGGGGGTGGGACGTGGTTTTTGCCCTGATAGTTCTGGAACTGGATTGGGTCAATGACGGCACTTCCGTTGAGAACAACGCCGCCTTGCTGGCCATCTCAACCATAATTTATTCCGATCCTTCACTGACGGGCCCCTATCAGTACAAACTCTATGAGGTTCTTGAACTGGGTGGCAGAATGGGATTAGAGGAGCTGCGGGAAATGATTCACGCGGCAGAGTCGTATCAGGGCTAGAAGTTGTCGCATTAACAGCCTGGTCGGAACGCCAGTGGGTGGATGCGGCTGCACCTGGTCGAGGGCTGCCCGTTAGGGCAGCCCGACGTTGGGTTCCCGACAGATGAAGGGCCCTGCAGATATTACCAGGGACGCGCGCCTTCGAAGTAGCGTCGGGGATTCTCGATCATCATGCGGTCGATGTCGCCTTGGGATGTCCCTGCCTCCATTAGCCTGGGGATGACGGCCCGGCTCAACCACAGGTAACCGTCGGGGTTTTCTTCCCTGCTGGGCATGCCTGGCGAGCCGATGCGGGACAGGACTATGTTCCAGTCGTGGGAGAGCATCATGTTGGCGGCCAGGCCCTCGTCCAGCCGCTGCTTCAGGTAGTCGGTCCGCTCCTGCCATGCCGGAAGGTTGGGCCTGCCGAAGGGGTTGTTGATGTCCCAGCCCAGCCATACGCCCAGGCGGGCCAGTTCGTGGTGGTAGTCGGGGTCCAGGGTGTTGTTGATGTGGCCCACGTATATGTTGTGAGGCTCAACGCCCTCCTCCTGGAGGATGCGCACCTGCTCCTCGCCGATGCGTGATTCGGCCGGCGTATGGGTGGTGACGGGAACGCCGGTGCGCAGGTGGGTGCGTGCGGAGGCTCGCAGCATTAACTCCTCCTGCTCGGTAATGGGGTCGCTGGTGGCCACCTTGATGATGCCGGCCTTTATGCCGGTCCCTTCGATGCCCTGCTCAATTTCCCTCACCCACAGGTCGGCGATGAAGTCCTTGTCGCGGCCCCAGAAACTGCGGGGCACATCCAGCCAGCAGCCCGTGCAGCAGATGAACTGCACGCCGGTCTGCTCCGAGACCTCCTTCATGAGCAGTACGTCCCGGCCCAAATCCAGGGGTGAAACCTCGACGACGGTGTCCACCCCGCCCTCTTTGGCCTGTGTGAAGGACTCTAGGGCCATGTCCAGGGCCTGGTCGCGCAGTTCCAGTTCGTAGTAGGTCTGCCGGATGCCGGCGGAAGAGTCTATCAGGTGTTCGTGAGGCAGGGTAAAGCCCAGGTCCGCCGTGTCCAGTGGTCCAAGCACCGAGTTTATGGTTGCCATGCGACACCTCCGGTCTTGTCATGCGGACCCAATCGGGGAGCGGGTCTCCTGCGGATTATACAGGGGCCGACCCCCTGGCGGTGTTAGAATCAACCAATAGTTCCACGATACCAGTGGGCTTTGAATCCTGTCAGCAGGAGGGTTGTTATGCCGCTGCATTTCACCGAGGAAGAACTGGCCACGCGCCGGGAAATGGTTGTGGCGGAACTGCAGTCCCGGGGGCTGGCGGCCTTGCTGATTTTCCGGCAGGAGAGCATGTACTACCTGACCGGCTACGACACCACCGGTTATTCCCAGTTCCAGTGCCTGTTCCTTGGGGCCGATGGTCGGCTGGTCCTGCTGACCAGGTCGGCTGACCTGCGCCAGGCCCGGTTGACGTCGGTTATTGAGGACATTCGCATTTGGGTGGACCGGGCCGACAGCAACCCCGGCCGGGACCTGTGGCAGATTCTGGAGGAGCAGGGCTGTCGGGGACAGCGCGTGGGGGTGGAGATGGAAGCCTGGTGCCTTACCGGCGCCCGCTGGGAGTACGTGAAGGCGGCCATTGATGGTCGCTGCGAATACCAGGACTGTTCGGAACTGGTCAGCGGCTACCGGATTATCAAGAGCGACGCAGAGGTGGCCTACGTTCGGCGGGCCGCAGAACTGGCCGACGATGCCCTGGCGGCCGCCCAGCAACTGGCAAGGCCAGGAGTCCCGGAACAGGAGGTGCTGGCCGGAATGAACGCCGCGGTCTTCCGGGGAGGTGGAGACTATGCTGCCTCCCGCTTTATCATCGGTTCCGGCGAGAACGCCCTGATGGTGCGCAACTTCACCGGATACCGGACGCTGGAGGCCAATGACCAGCTGCAACTGGAGTTTGGCGGCGCTTACCGCCACTACCACTCGTGCCTGATGCGAACGATTCTCACCGGTCAGCCCGACCCCAGGCAGGTTGCCATGCATGCCGCCTGCTGCGACGCCCTCCAGTCCTGCAAGGACGCCGCCAGGCCGGGATCTACCTTTGGCGACATCTTTGCAGCCCATGCTGATTCCCTGGACCGTTCCGGTTTTGGAGAGCAGGTGGATTCACATTTCAAGTGCAACACTGGATTGGATAAGATTTCTGCTGGGGTAAGGTAGCCCAGGCACTTGCGCGGGGTATGGTTGTAGGCTTGGGTGATGCGAGTAATCTGGTTCTGGGGGAGTTGGGACAGGTTGGTCTTGCGGGGCAGGTACCTGCGGAGCCGGCCGTTGACGTTTTCCACGCCGCCCTTTTGCCAGGGAGAGCGTGGGTCGCAGAAGAAGGTCTGGGTACCCAGATGGTGGAGCTGGTAATGACGGGCGAACTCGGTGCCGTTGTCGAAGGTGACGGACTGGCGCCAGTGGTTAGGGAAAGGAGCCAGGAGCTGGGTGATGGCATCAGCCACGCCTTGGGACGCTTTGGTAAACAGGGGACAGGTAAGAAGCAGGCGGGAGTGGCGTTCCTGGAGGGTGAGGAGAGACTGCCCACGGTTGCCAAAGGCCATGAGGTCGGCCTCCCAGTGACCTGGATTGGTGCGGTGGTCAGCTTCTTTGGGGCGTTGGGACAGGGGCTGGCGCAGGTGAATAAAGGAAATGGAACTGCCGCCCCTGCGTCCTCGGCAGCCCCGCCTGGACTTGCCACGGGGCAGCAGATGTCGCCAGGAGTAGTCCTTCCTGCGGTCGATCTGGGCCTGGATGAAGCGGTAGATAGTCTCGTGGGATATGAGGGTG
>JGIcombinedJ30088_10000201_pt1 | contig 65589 bp, 53 predicted proteins | sample PinacodermPK_FD_30088 | JGI IMG/M metagenome (IMG submission 30088)
TCCCCTGTGCGGGCCGGTTCCGGACAGTATGAACCCTGCCACGGTCCGCTCGACGTCGGAAACGAACCGCCGGTGTATACGGCTATCTATCAGTGTGCAACGTGCCTGTGACAGATACAACCCTATGGTAAACGGTGGCCGGTTCGTGTTCGGCTCGTCAAGCCGAGAACGCAAGCGAAACAGAGATACAGGACACTAGGAGGGTGCTGAACAATGACGATTGCTCGGGCCTGCCGCCCGCCACCCCAGGCATTTTGCCTGCGGTTGGCAGGCCGCTGGTGGATGCTCAGCACCCTCCTAGACGCCTTCGTCAAGCCGAGAACGCAAGCGAAACAGAGATACAGGACACTAGGAGGGTGCTGAACAATGACGATTGCTCGGGCCTGCCGCCCGCCGACCCAGGCATTTTGCCGGCGATTGGCAGGCCGCTGGTGGATTGCTCAGTACCCTCCTAGGTTCTTGTTGGTGAGCGTGCCGGTGTCCATCACCCACGTGCGGATGGTGTCCGGGTACGTACCGTTGCCGATCAGGGTCGAGGGCCGCCGCGGGTTGAGCGACATGCCGAAGTAGACCTCGCTGTTGGCCAGCAGGTCCTGCAGGGCTCCGATACTGGTCGGATAGGTGTCACCGCCACGCCACAGGTCGGGCTCGATGTCGTTCAGGTACGCCCACACTTTCGGGGCGATGCTGTCGTACACGGCCTGGTCGAAGGGCTGCTGGAAGACCGAGTAGTCGTCGGCCGCCCAGTAGAACATGTGCTTGACGAAACTCAAGCCGTGGAAGTCCGGCGGGGCCGAGTAGGTGAACAGGCCCGGATTGGCATGGACCCACTCCGCTAGGGCTTCGAAGGTTCCGGGCGGTTCCGGCACGTAGGCCGAGTTGTAGACGAACACCATCTGGGCCGATCCCCACGGCGACTCGAGGCCGTCGACCGAGACACCGAAGTCGAATGAGATCGACGGATCGTCCCAGTTGACGTGTGCCGCGTTGGGGATCGCCTCCGACCACGGTCCGAACAGCAGTTCCGCTTCCTTCAGCGTCTTGAAGTTGTCGCCGTTGATCCAGATCATGTCGACGCTGCCGCCCTCGGTCACGCCCGCCTGGTGCTCGTTGAGTACCAGGTTTACCGCTTCGACGGTGTCGCCGAGCGGGACCCGGTTGAGGGTGACGTTGTAGTACATAGGCGATGTCGTGTTCCTTCACCACATCGCCTATGTACGTGTCGACCCAACTGTTGAGATTCTCGTTGCCGCCCCACATGTGCCAGTTGACCGTGGTTCCGTCGGCGGCGGCGAGCACGTCCTCCCAGGTGTCGAAGCCGGGGATGTCGACCATCGTCCCCATCATCTCTTCTTCCATGGCTTCGGTGGTGGTGGGAGCTTCCTCGGCCATGGCTTCGGTGGTGGTGGCCGGCGTGCTGTCGTCGTCGGACCCGCATGCTGTCGCTACCAGTGCGAGGACCATGAACAGTAGGAGCCAGGGACCGGCCGGACCCTACGACGACTGGCCGCTGGCCCGGGGCTTCAACCGCTTCTACGGGTTCCTGGGCGGTGCGGCCGACCACTACTACCCCGAGTTGGTGCGCGACAACCACCACGTCGAGCCTCCGGCGAGGCCGGACGAGGGCTACCACCTGACGGACGATCTGATCGACCGCTCCTCGCGGTTCGTCTCCGACCAGATCGCCCACCGGCCCTGGGATCCCGTCTTCCTCTACCTCCCGCTCGGTGCTGCCCACGCCCCGCACCATGCCCCCCCTGAATATATGGAGAGGGTCTGGGGCCGTTTCGACGCCGGGTGGGACCGGATTCGCAGGCAACGCTACGAGCGGCAAATAGAGGCCGGCATCATCCCGCCGGGAACCGAACTCCCTCCGAGCAACCCCGACGTGCGTCCGTGGGCGAGCCTCACCCACGAGGAACGTCTCGTAGCGGCACGCCTGCAGGAGGCGTACGCGGCCTTCATCGAGCATACCGACGCAGCGCTCGGGCGCCTCTTCGACCACCTGAAGAGGGTGGGCCGCTGGGACAACACGATCATCTTCGTGTGCTCGGACAACGGAGCGGCTATGGACGGCCGCGACCTCGGGGCTTTCGGCCGGGTCCACTTCTTCAACGACATCGAACCCGGGGCGGCCGACATCATCGACCGGATCGACGAGATCGGCGGCCCCACCGCCGACAGCCAGTACGCAAGGGGATGGGCGCAGGCCTCCAACACGCCGCTGAAGTGCTACAAGCGATACACCCACGGCGGAGGTATCCGGGTGCCACTGATCGTCAAGTGGGGAGACCGGCTGGCAGCTCCCGGCACCATGCTCAACCAGTTCCACCACATGATCGACATCGCGCCCACCATCTACGAGGTGTCCGGTGTGACCCCGCCCGCCGAGTATCTGGGCCGGCCCCAGCTGCCCATCCACGGCAAAAGCATGGCCTACACGTTCGATGACCCTACGGCTTCGACCCGCAAGGGCCCCCAGTACTTCGAGATGACCGGCCATCGGGGCATCTGGGCGGACGGATGGAAGGCGGTCACCCGCCACGCGCCGGGAGACGCCTACGAGCAGAACGAATGGGAGCTCTACCACCTGGATGAGGACTTCTCCGAAGCCAGGGACCTGGCCTCCTCAGAGACCGAGAAGCTCGCTGAACTTGACCGCTTGTTCTGGCGCGAGGCGGAGTCGAACGATGTCCTGCCGCTCGACGACCGCTACATGGAACTGTTCTGGTCCTACAGCATGGACGAGCGGTCGCCGCTCTACCGGCGCCGGGTTGACTACTACCCGCCCCTCAGCCACATCGAACGTCCGGCCACACCCCCGCTCGAGTACTGCTCCTACACGATCGAGGCGGTGACCACCGGTCCGATGGAAGGCGTGATTGTTGCCTACGGCCACCCGACATCCGGTTTCGTGCTGTACATGAAGGACGGGCGCCTCCACTACGAATACAACGCGGCCGGACCTGTGATGGCTCATAGCATCGAACTTCCGGACAGCGACCCGCTAACGGTACGGTTCGATTTCGACCTCTTGGGCGAACGGGCCGGTAGGGGTCGCCTCAGCGCCGGCCATCACCAAGGCCAATGGTTCGACTTCGATCATGTGCTCGTGTGGGTCTCCCTCGCCGGGATGGACCTAGGCCGGGACGCCTACGGTCCGGTCAGCACCCGTTACGACCCACCCTTCCCGTTCCAGGGGGATCTCCAGCGAGTCACTTTCCACCTCGGCTCTGAGATCAAGGTCAGCCGCCGCCGCGACGACTACTGACGGCTAGCACGCGGGACTTGTTCTTGGACTGTATTCGGTTACCGAGAGACGGCATAGGAGCGTGGTCTAGGAGCCGGCTCGGTAATCCAAAGCGCGCCCAAGCCAGTTGCCAGGGGGATCAAGGTAAGCCACCAGGCTGCCGCCGAATAGCCGCCGGTGCTCTCGGTTAGCAGCGCCACGGCTACCGGACCTGCAGCCGACGCTGCGACCATCACCAGCATGGAGACCCCCTGGATGCCGCCGATGTTCGCGAGGCCGAACCATCGCGGCAACACAGTCGGCACGAGCGGAAAGTGCGCTCCCATGGACATGCCGAGCAGGGTCGCATACACGAATACCTGCCAGCCCGGCTCAAGGCTCCCGACCATTCCCAGAGCACCGATCAGAAGAGCCATCGAGGTGGTGAGCAGGAGCCGGGCAGGGAGTCGATCGGCGAGGGCCCCTACAGCAAGCCCGGCGGCGATCGTGCCCACGACCTGGGGCACGAACATGGCTGCCGCCTCGGTTGCCGACAGGCCGGCTTCGTTCAGGATAGATATCTGGTGGAAGTTGAGGCCGGTGACCACCAGGGCCGTGGTAGCGACGACGAGCGACATCAGGACGAACCGTGGTTGGGTGATGGCTTGGCGGCGTGTGGGCGGGATCCCGGTGGCCACGGGATCTCCGAAGGTGACAGAGGTGGTGGGACTAACCCCGTCGGGCAACTGCCCGACATCGGAGGGTCGGTCGACGATCCCGAAGTGCCCGATCGGTACGACCACGAGCCAGACAGCGGCTGCGGCGAGCAGCCACGCGGTGCGTAAGCCAAAGGCCGCTATGGCCAGCCCGAGAATCAACGGAATGAAGCTCATCAGGGCGCTGACTGCCGCTTTGTTCACCCCGATGACGAGACCACGCCGGCGTTCGAACCAGTGGATGACGGACAACGAACTGACGAGTGAGAGCGAACCCTGACCGAGCCAACGGATCAGGGTAAAGCCGATTGCCAGCGTGACGAAGCCCTGGACACCGGCCATGACGACGAGACCCAGACCGAACGCCATCCCGATCCACCGCGTGGCCCGCCGGGTGCCGACCCGGTCGATCCAACCCCCCACCGGGACGAGTAGGGCGGCGCCGGCGAGGGTGCCGACGAGGTAGGCCGCCGACACCTGAGGTCGAGTGAGTCCCAACTCGGCAATCAGCGGATCGATCGAGACAGACACTCCGATGGTCTGCCCAGGACCGGTCATCGCGCCCGTGACAGCGGCCAATGCGGAGATCCGCCATCCGAGGAACCGCCTGGTGGGTTTCTTAGAGGCAGATGGGGAGGTAGGGGGCATTCAATCCTTAGGGATGGGGCCGTAACCGGTTTAGTAGACCGGATACCGAATCCCAAGTCCAGAGCTGCCGTGCTGTCAGCGCGCAAATCTCGGGCTGACAGATGGCGTACTGGGTAGGCAGTGACGTTTGTGGCCGCTCGGCAGGATCCGTGAGAGCCCAGTTCGGCATCGAAGGCTCACGCGATCCGAATCCGGCCGTCCGCGTCACGGTAATCAGAGGGATCGCATTGATTGTCTTGAGAGGGGATGTGACCAACTCGCCGGGCTTCCCGGAGGGTGGACTACGCGGAAGGTCCGACGTAGGGAGCCACCATGGGTATCCGTTCGGACTCGGGAGAGGCGGTCAGGCCAGTCAAACGTCGACGACTCGTGCGCTGGCGCTGAGAGCGGATAGCAGAGTTTGCAGATCTCTCCTATCCGATGTGAGAAGTACGACCTCCGCGCCCCGATTGATCGAGTTCGCCACAGTGACCGCCACGGAGGCGTCGATCACATCGGCTGTGTCGGTCTGGCCGCATAGCCGTCCAGACGCTCGAGCCGTCGATCCGTCCAAGGGCACCTCGTCGGATTGCTTCAGGGCGCGTGACAGGAGTACTTGCCGGTGAGGATGCCTCCAAGCCTGGCCGACAACCCCGGCAGGAACTCGGACCCGATCGCCGTTTTGGAAGGCGGTCCTAAGCCTTGACCAGGTGTCCCGGTCACCTCGGTCAAGCGCGATCAGCGCACCGGTGTCGAGCACGATCGTCATTCGCCGTACATGCTGGCGCGAGCCCTGGCGAGTTCCTCCTCCGTGAAGGCCCCGTTCTCGGCTTCCCATTCGTCGAGCAACTTGCCGAGACCTTCTAACGCCTCCCGCTGTTTGTCGGGGTTGTTTTCCCAGCTGTTCGGGTCCCGAAGCCTCGCCTCGTGGACCTCCTGCATGGCGGCAGCGAGCTGTGGATCCATATGGCCGTTGCCCCTTGTCACCCGGATGCAGTAGACCTTGTCTAACTCTTCGGTGGACGGGTCGGTCTCACGATTCATGCTCATATAAGCTAAAGTACCCCAAAATCCTGATCAGTTCAAGGGATACGTCGGATGGTCTGATCATCCAGGATATCGACAGCTACGAGTAGATGCAGGAGACAGTCGTCGGCCGCGATGTCGATGTTCCCTCGAGCGCCGACGCCCGGAGAGAATAGGCATCTTGCTGTAGCGGTGGCTATTGCATACCTAGGAGCACTGGCATCTGCCGTCAGCCGTGAAGACCATGCCACATGCTGAACATCTGCCGCCGCCGGGAATCCGTTGCTCCGACCGGCCGGGGCGCCGAATCGTTACGTTTCCGTACTCACTCGGATGCTTGGGCCCGCGATACGGTCGCTGCCTCGGCTTTAGCCGCTTCTTTCGTTGCGACTGTTTCTGCGAACCTTGGGAAGGCCGCTCAGTCGGCTTCCCCCTCTTTCTTCGCTGTGACTGCTTCTGGGAACCAGGTCTCGGGTTCCTACCCAGAGAACAGCGCCGAACGTCTGCAACGGTGCTATGGCGGGCTTTGCAGTGTCCACATCTGATGCGACTCATGCCACAAATCGTACGCCCAGTGGTTGCAGTTTGACCTGGCCGAAGCTACGTTCGCGTCTTGATCCCGGTCATCCGCGATTGAGGAAGGCCGCTGCCTGCAACTGGGTTGGCGGGCTCGAGCCAGGTCTTGAGAACTTACCGTGCGAGTGGATCGAGACCGCTTCTATGTGCGCGGACACGGCTCTCGCTCGTCACGCGGCAGCCATTGATTCTGCCACTGCAACTTTGTACTTCTCGCTCCCCAGCCAGACATCCACTCTCGGATCTAGATACCGCTGGACGTTGGTCACCAGCCGGTGGATGGTGTTCCCGCACGTCCCCTGTGGCAGGCCACCGAGCAGTTGGCGGCTTGTGGCCTCAAGGAGGAAAGGCTGCCACAGATGGCGATCGATACCTGCCAAGTGCACCTTCGTGGGTCCCCGCCGGGTGACATAGCCACCGATGCGGAAGCGGCTCGTGCGCCGCTTGAGCGCCAATTCGACGAATCGATTGAATGTCGCCTCGCTTAGTTGCTCGCTGAACCGGATCGTGATGGGGGCACCACTCAATGAGAATCCTTCTTCGCCGACCTGTGTTGTGTCGACTACATCGAGGTCATCGGGTGTTTCGTACCAAGCCTCGCGCTCAAAGCCGAGCCGGACGTACCGGTGGCTTGGGGTGGTGCGTTGCACGTACTTCCATAGCTCGAACAGGATGGGAGACGACAGCCAGAGACGGTCCAGCCAAGGGTTGTGATCGACCACCCGGCGAACCCACCGGTCGCTCTGGTCAACTGGAAGCGTCGTGTACAGAACAAGGTACCGATCGTCAAGGGCCTCGATGAGTCCCACGATCCGATTCCCGTGGGTCGCGTCTTCGACGCGGTAGAAAGTGTCATCCAACCGATCGAGGTGAACTCACCCGGGAACAGACGGTCCAATGCCGGGAGATCGTGGTCGTACCGAGCCGTCTCGAGCATGTACGTCTTGATCCGGGTGCGCTTCGATCGTCCTCCATCCGACGCCCCGATGTCAGGGATCGTGAAGCGCTCCAGAAGGTCCACGTTGTCCCCTCGGGATTCGAAGCGGGGAAGGTATCCGGTGGCGGTCGACATGATCATCCAACCGTACTGGCAAGCTGTCGTGAACCTCTGGTCTCTGGCTCGTAAGAAGCGGTGTACCTCTCCAGTGAGATGGCCAACCGGCGTCTTCGTGGCAATGCCCAAGGTCCGCAAGTTGCCCTGACCCGCTTGGACGGATCTTCGAAGGGACCTGCTGTCGGAGGGTACGTCTCCGCCGGTCTCGGTGGGTAGTTCATGGTGGGTCGGGTCCGGCGCGGGGTTGGGTTTGGTAGCCGTTGGGCGTTCGTCGGACTATGAGGTTGTTGGTTTCCAACCATTTGTGGTGTTGGCGGCAGACGGCGACGAGGTTGTCGATGTCGGTGGGTCCCCGGTCGCGGTGCCATTCGCGCATGTGGTGGAGTTCGCATCTGTGCATGGGCTCTCCGCATTCGAAGCAGCCTCCGTCGCGGATGGCTACGGCGAGGCGTTGGGCGGCGTTGCCGAGCCGCTGGTTGCGGCCCAACCGGAGGGGACGGCCGGTCCGGTCGTAGATCATTCCGGCCACCTCGGTGTCGGGGGACAGCGTTTGCAGGAAGCGGCGGGGTACCGGGCCGACCCCGATGATCTCGACTTGCCCGTCGGGGTCGGTACCGTCCACCACACCCATCGGGGCGGTGACGATGAGTTGGGTGGCGGCCTTGGCCTTTATCCCGATCTGGTCTGCGATGATGTCTCCTGACAGGGCGCTGCGGCCGGTCAGAAGTTCGTATACAACATCGGCTAGACGGTGCTTCGGGGTCCTGGTCTCGTCTGGGGAGCGGCCATGGGCGCTGTCTTGGCGCAGATGGTGCAGGTAGTGGCGGTCGACTGCTTGGCGGACCTGTTCGTACTGGAGTCTGGGAAGCTTGGCCATCAGCACTCCGAGGCCGGTGTCCCCCTCCACCCAGAGCTTGGCTTCCCGGGCCCGACGCTGACGCTCAAGCGGGTCGAGGCCCCTCTCGATCAGTTTCTTCTCGGACCATCTGCGGGCGTGCCGTCCGAAGGTGTCCGGAGGCATCTGATCAGCGGCTTCGAGCAGAGTCTGGTCGGCGTCCACCACGTCGGGTCCCACCTTCTCCGCCGCGTTCGCTAGTGCGTTGACATGGTTGGGGGTGATGTCGCCGGTGGCGAACCGTTCCTTGACGTTGGGCATGTCAGAGAGTTGTTTGGCCGTCTTGGCCATCCGCTTCGACTCCCGGCCGGGGAGCTTGCCGGCTTGGCGCAAGACCTCGGCGGGATCTATTTTGTTGTTGGTGGTTGCTAGCATCGAGGTCACGTCGCACATCAGCGAGGCAGCGACCGACTGGATGCGGCTCAGCATTCCTAGCGTCTCGTCAGCCTCGGTCTGTGACATGGGCCGGATGCGGGCTTGTTGCAGTTCTGTGAGGGCAGCGGCGATCCGGCGGTCCGATCCCTGCTGCCCACCGGCGGGCGGTTTGGTGGTCCGGCCACCAGTCGGATCGGGGTCTCTGAAGAGAGCGAACGTGTGTTCGTTGTCCATGAACATAGTTATACCATGCCTGTGTGACAAACGTCAACCCCTATCTATCGATAAATAGTGTATGTTCCAGAAGAACGGCAGCCCAGCGGCTATGTGTGCGATACCCACCCGATTGGTAAGGAGGATGGGCTGTCAATCAGTTGTTTGCCCCCTGGACTACTCGAGTTGAAGGGGTTAGATAAGAGCCAGATACCTAGTCGCCCGGTCTCTGTCCGATACTTAGTCTGGCGAGGAGAGGATCATGAGAGTGACCCACCGGATCAAGCCGACCAGCTATCTCAAGACTCATGCCGCCGAGATTGTGCGAACGGTCGGTGAGCAAGGCGAACCATTGATCATCAGCCAGGACGGTGAAGCGAAGGTGGTCGTCTTGGACATCGACAGCTATCAGCAGATGCAGGAGACGCTCGCCTTGCTCAAGGTTCTGGCACTCGGGAATCGTGAGGTGGAAGCCGGGAAGGTGCTGCCAGCCGCTGCCGTTATCGCAGAGCTTCGGGAGCGGCCTCTACCTGACCGATGTCCTTCCGAGTCCGATTGACCTCCCGCGCGGCGCGTGATTTGCAGGAGATGAGGAACCAACTGGGAAGGTGCAGCCAGCCTCCGATCTGATCGCCACGGGGACTTGTTTCGGATCCGCCACCGAGGTTGCGTTGCACCTGTTGTTGCAGACGGTAAAGGCAGACGCGCCACCAAGATCGTAGACTTCACTTGCAGCCTTAGACGCAAATGCGGAGGACGCCGAAGACGATGAGGGATATCCGCCTAGCCCAGAACCGTGACACCTCCCCGGATGTGCTCGTACAGCTTTCCGCCCACGACCGTCCGTCTGTTCGGAAGGCGGTTGCCTACAACCGGAACACACCCTCAGCCGCGTTGACTCTGCTGGCTAGCGATCTAGACCAGGGCGTTCGTACCAGAGTTGCGACAAACCGGAACGCTCCGCCAGGCGTGTTGATGATCCTTGCTAGTGACCACGCCTGGCAGGTGCGAAAGCAGGTCGCCGGCAATCCGAACACGCCGGTCACCCTGCTCACGAATCTGGCCGCCGACGAACACTGGTATGTTCGAATGAGAGTCGCTAGGCACCCGAACACCCCGCCCGACGTCTTGGTGGAGCTGCTCGACGATCCACATCGTGATGTACGGACCGCCACCCGGATCGCAGCGACCCAACACACCCGGCCCATCCGGTTTTCCGAGTTCTCGTGGTTCTGGGGCGGGCTGAAGACACATTGGCGCCGGAAATGAGCCCGGCACGTTGTGCGGTCGTCAAGCCCTTTCCTCGCCCGGCCGGGTCTCGGCTGCCCAGATAACGAGCCGGAGTTCGCTGTCGTCGATCATCGTGTAGTCGGGGTAACGTCCCGATAGGTCGCGGCTCTCGTCGAGGATGATCGGCACCCCGTCACCTCGTCGTTCCATCAGGTACCTCCGGGCAAGACCGTCTTCATCGACGGGGCAGCGGGCCAGGAGCGAGACGATGAGTTCGTTGCGGCAATACTGCCGATCAGCCATGCTGTCGATGGTCAGCGTGTTCGCAAGGGATCCGGGTACGTAGAGTTCGATCCGGTCCCGGAAAATGTGTAGTCGGATACGCGCACCGGCCATCGAATAGTCTCGATGGGCGACCGCGTTGACAAGCGCCTCGAACACGGCTCGGTCGCTGTACTGAGGACGTTCGGTGCGGCCGACCCCCTTCGTGGCCCTTGCGGACATATTCCTTCGCGCGAAGTGCAACGCTTCGGAGACCTGAGTATCGAGTGGACCGGACAGATCGCCCGCGTCCCGCTGGTAGTTGATGTCTCGCCGCTCGCCTGCGTAGCTCACGGCTTGGATGTACGCATGCGGGAGCCAATCTCCCGGAGACCCGGTGCACATGAGCGCGCCCGCCACCGTGAGGCATGTGGTGCCCTGGTCGTCGCGGGCTATGACCCCGATCCTGCGTAGGTTCTGCTCGCTCAAATCGCCGCGTCCCCGTAGGAACGGGGTGGCGAGTTCTGGTACGAGGTCCCCGGGTCCGCTCCCGGGCACCACGGACTCGTCGAACCTGATGAGCCGGGTCTGGCTGCGTTCCTGAAGCAGCCGGGCCAGTACTTGCGGCTGCAGGCTGCGCGTCGAGCGACCGGTCCGCTGCTCGTAGCCCCCCGGACTCTGATAGACGAAAAGGCTGCGCGGCACATCGACACGCAAGACAGGTACCAGATCCCATGACACATCGGGCAGTTCGAGCCGACGGATGGTGGCGTTGAGAGGTGGATTAAGCGCGTCCAGGCATATCTCGGCCATCCACCGCTCCACTATGTCCAGCCTGGCAAGGGGAATACCCAGCACTTCGCGTGTCCTGTCATCGACGCCGAGAACGATCGTGCCGCCCTTGCTGTTCGCCATCCCCGCAACCGTGTCGGCCATGGCCGCCCATCGTGGCCCGACGACCTTCGACCCTTGAACCAGTACTCGCTTCAACTCCAGGGACGAGCTATCACCCAGGCGAATCATCCTCTCCAGATCAGTGTTGGAGGGCATGCGGGTCACATTGTGGGCGGCATGATCCGCCGACCGGTAGAAGGAGAATGGCACCGACGAGGGTACCGATGAGGTAGGCCGCCGATACCTGGGGCCGGCTGAGTGCCATTTCCGCTATCAACGGGTCGATCGACACCGACACGCCGATGGTCTGGGCGGGCCGGTCATCGCGCCCGTGATGGTGGCCAACCCCGTTGAAGACATGAAACGCCTCCGTCACACCAGCTAGAAGTTCTCGAAGAGCTTCGGATGCTCCCGCGTCGTCGCCTCAAGATTCTTCTTCGCGTTAGCAGGGTCGGCCTGTTCAAGGCCCTTGATGGCTTGGTCCTTGGTTTCTGTGCTCGGGAGGTCGATCTCCAGGCGGTCTCCTCCGTAGCGACGGATCTCGACCTCGGATTTCCTGAGTGCACGTTCCACGATCTTGGCCGCAGCTTCGCCGAACTGGTTCCGGTTCCTTTCGTGCCACCGATCGAACACACGGAAGGTGGCGTCACTGAGTAGCTGGGTTCCGTTGAGCGCGAGTGTGGTCGGCACGAGTGCCCGGCCCACATGGCCCATCGCCTGTGTTAGTACGCGGGCTGTCAGTTCACGAAGCCCGTCGGCGTGCAGCTCAGGCTCCTGGGTGTCTTCGATACCTGGGATCCATGGGACGAAGTAGAGGGGTCGTAGATCGTTGTCACCATCCCTGCGCAGGACAACAGTAGGAGCAGCAAGAGCCACTGCGGCGGGATCGGGCAGATCAGACGGTGTGGGACTGGACAGTGATACGCCTTTGTCATCGATCGAGAGTCCAACCACCGTGGTGGGTGCTGCCGGGAGACCCATGGCACTCACTTCGTCAGCGAGTTCCTTCAGCGTTGTGGACAGGCTCTCTGCATCTGCTCCGACGGTTCCGTAGATCACATGGCCACGACGCTCAGCCTGCTCTCCAAGAGAAGCGGCAAGGTCGAAGGCGGACAAGAGTAACTTCACTGCCTGCCGTGTGTTGGAAGAGGCTCGTGAGAATCCTCGCGCCTTGAGTTCCACGATCACTTGTACTGGGTGTTCCTGGTGCCTCAACCATAGGTCCGGACGACACGGAGACCGATCGGCTGATCCGGTAAGTCGTTCCAGCGCGGCTATGACCGAGTCCTCGGCAGGTACTTGTACGCGGCGTCCGATGGCCACCAGGTAGTAGCCGGCATTGCGAAGCACAGGCCGCGTTCTGCCAGTTGCGGGCAAATCCTCGAGAGCCGAAAGGAACGCGTTGAGTTGGAACACCTCATCCGAGAGAAGACGCGCTCCGCTTGTCAAACCGCGTTCATCGACTCTGCGACGGCAACTTCGTATCTCTCGCTGCCGAGCCAGACATCCACCTTCGGATCGAGATACCGCTGGACATTGGTCACTAGTCGGTGGACCGTATTGCCGCAGGTCCCCTGCGGAAGGAGGGCGAGCAGGTGATGGCTCGTGGCCTCAAGGAGGAAAGGCTGCCAGAGATGACGATCGATCCCGGCTAAGTGCACTTTGGTAGGCCCCCGCCGGGTTACATAGCCGCCGATACGGAACCGGCTAGTGCGACGCCTAAGGGCCAAGTCGACGAATCGATTGAAGGTCGCCTCGCTCAGTTGTTCACTGAATCGGATCGTTACGGGCGCCCCGCTCACTGAGAATCCATCCTCGCCGACTTGGGTTGTGTCCACCCAGAGCCGATCCTCGGCGCGTGTGGTGACCGTTCGGTAGAGCCTTACAACCAGACCGACAGTCGCCCGGTGATCAAGGAACGAGTCGCTCCAGTTCGTGGCCCGTCCGTCATAGTAGAGACGGTGCCCTCCGCGCTCTCCGGCAGGGATCTGTAACTGAACAAGCGAGTGAAGAGGGTCGTAGAGGTCCACCAGTTGCTGCAGCTGGGTGTTGAGCAGCGACAGGCGCTCCGTGAGCGTGACCTTGGATCGGCGGCGCTCAATCCGGCTGAGTGGTATTGCTTCGTCTTCGTCGGAGCTTTCCTCCTCGTCTACGTCCTCCTCTGTTCGATCGAGGTCAGAGGGTGTCTCGTACCACGCTTCGTGTTCAAAGCCGAGACGCACGTAGCGATCAGTCGCCGTGCTGCGTTGTACGTATTTCCAGAGTTCGAATAGGATCGGAGACGACAGCCATAGGCGATCCAGCCATGGATTAGGGTCAACGACCCGGCGAACCCATTTGTCGCTCTCGGCAACTGGCAGTGCGGTGTAAAGAACAGGGTGACGACCGTCAGCAAGGGATTCGATCAGGCCGACGACCCGGTTCTCTTGAGATGCGTCTTCCACGCGGTAGAGGGTGTCATCCAACCGATGCAGGTGAACTTCACTTGGAAAGATGCTGTCGAGAGGCGGGACTGCATGGTCATGGCGGGCCGTCTCAAGCATGTAGGTTTTGATTCGGGTGCGCTTTGGTCGGCCTCCGTTGGGCTCTCCGGTCTCAGCCGTCGTGAAGCCCTCGAGGTGGTCCACGTACTTCGCACGAGACTCGAGTCGGGGAAGGTATCCGGTGTCGGTCGACATGATCATCCAATCGTACCCAGCAGTTGGGCGGCGCCTGTCTTCTTTGTCTTCACGGATGGGTTGCAAGGCCCGGTCGTCGGCATGTAGTGACTCATTGGTTTCGTTGCGCGGATCATGGAGGGTCGGGTCCGGCGCGGGGTTGGGTTTGGTAGCCGTTGGGGGTCCGTCGGACTATGAGGTTGTTGGTTTCTATCCATTTGTGGTGGCGGCGGCAGACGGCGACGAGGTTGTCGATGTCGGTGGGTCCTTGGTCGCGGTGCCACTCGCGCATGTGGTGGAGTTCGCATCTGTGCATGGGCTCGCCGCATTCGAAGCAGCCACCGTCCCGGATGGCTACGGCGAGGCGTTGGGCGGCGTTGCCGAGTCTTTGGTTGCGGCCCAACCAGAGGGTGCGGCCGGCCCGGTTGAAGATCATGCCGGCCAACACGGTATCGGGGGAGAGTGTTTGCAGGAAGCGGCGGGGAACCGGGCCGACCCCGACGATGTCGACTTGTCCGTCGGGGTCGGTGCCGTCCACCACCTCGAGGGGGGCTGTAACGATGAGTTGAGTTGCGGCCTTGGCCTTGATCCCGATCTGGTCGGTGATGATGTCGCCCGACAACGCGCTGCGCCCGGTCAGAAGTTCGTATACAACATCGGCTAGACGGTGCTTCGGGGTGCGGACCTGGTCGGGGGAGCGGCCGTCTGCGCTGTCTTGGCGATGGTGGTGCAGGTAGTGGCGGTCGACGGCTTGGCGGACCTGTTCGAACTGGTGTCTGGGCAGCTTGGCCATCAGCACTCCGAGGCCGGTGTCCTTCTCCACCCAGAGCTTGGCTTCCCGGGCTCGACGCTGACGCTCGAGCGGGTCGAGACCCCTCTCGATCAGCTTCTTCTCGGACCATCTGCGGGCGTGCCGGCCGAAGGTGTCCGGAGGCATCTCGTCGGCGGCTTCGAGCAGCGTCTGGTCGGCGTCCACCACGTCGGGTCCCACTTTGTCGGCCGCGTTGGCCAATGCGTTGACATGGTTGGGGGTGATGTCGCCGGTGGCGAACCGTTCTTTGACGTTGGGCATGTCAGACAGTTGCTTGGCTGTCTTGGCCATCCGCTTCGACTCGCTGCCGGGGAGCTTGCCGGCCCGGCGTAGCACCTCGGCGGGATCAACTTCATTGTTGGTGGCTGCGAGTGTCTCTGTTACGTCGCACATCAGCGAGGCAGCGACGGACTGGATGCGGCTCAGTTTTCCTAGCGTCTCGTCAGCCTCGTCCTGTGACATGGGCCGGATTCGGGCTTGTTGCAACTCTCTGAGGGCGGCGGCGATCCGGGGGTCCACACCGGCCTGCCCTTCGGTGGGCGGCTCGGGGGTGTTGCCATGTGCCGGGTCGGAGTCTCTGAAGAGAGCGAACGTGTGTTCGTTGTCCATGAATATAGTTATACCATGCCTAAAAGACAAATGGCAACCTCTAAACAGCGCTAAAATGCTTATAACTTAGGGAATAGAAGACCGTCCGTGCAGTCTCTGCCTTTCCGAAGGCATGTGCTGCTAGTCGAACGGTTCTTACAGAGTGACAGAAGTATCACACGGGCGTCCTATTGTTGTCCTCGTGCTTACGCTTCCCCAGCTAGAACGCCATCTGTTTGCTGCTGCCGACATCCTGCGGGGCAAGATGGACGCGTCGGAGTTCAAGGAGTACATCTTCGGGGCGCTGTTTCTGAAAAGGGCGAGTGATGTCTTCGAGGAGGAGCACCGCAAGCTCATCGATCGGCTGATCACCGAGAAGGGCTCGAGGGAGGAAGCCGAGAAGCGGGCCAACGACTCGGATTACTACGACACGTTCTTCGTACCATCCAAGTCTCGGTGGTCGCACCTTCACGAAGACATTCATTTTCAGGTGGGCAACGCGTTGAACAGGGCTCTGGCCGGGCTCGAGGAAAGCAATCCCTCTTTGGAGGGAGTGTTGCAGCACATCGACTTCAATCGACGGGTCGGTAACACAGCGGTCCCGGACAAGAAGTGGCGGGACCTCATCGACCACTTCTCGAAGTACCGGCTCCGCAACGACGACTTCGAGTTTCCCGACCTTTTGGGTGCTGCCTACGAGTACCTGATCCGCGACTTCGCCGACTCGGCCGGCAAGAAGGGCGGCGAGTTCTACACCCCCCGTCCCGTCGTGAAACTGATGGTGCGCCTCGTCGACCCCCGAGAAGGCATGGCCATCTACGACCCGTGCTCGGGGTAGGGCGGCATGTTGATCTACGCCCGCAACCATGTGGCCGACAACGGTGGCGATCCCACCAACCTTGTCCTGGCCGGGCAGGAGAACAACGGCACCACCTGGTCGATCTCGAAAATGAACATGCTCCTCCACGGCATCCGCGACGCGGATCTCCGCAATGAGGACACGCTCACCAGCCCCGAGCACACCAGCGGCGGTGAGCTGAAGCGGTTCGACCGGGTGATCACCAACCCGCCGTTCAGCCAGAACTACGACAAGGCTTCGCTCACCCACACCGAACGGTTCCGCTACGGCTACACCCCCGAAGGCGGCAAGAAGGCCGACCTCATGTTCCTCCAGCACATGCTGGCCGTCCTCAAGAGCGATGGCATCGTCGCGACGGTCATGCCACATGGTGTGCTGTTCCGGGGCGGAGCGGAAGGGAACATCCGGCGGAGGATCATCGAAGACGACCTGCTTGACACCGTTATCGGGCTCGGTCCGAACCTGTTCTACGGCACCGGCATTCCCGCCGCCATCCTGATCCTGCGCGCCAAGGGCTCCAAGCCTGCGGAGCGGCGGGGCAAGGTGCTGTTCATCAACGCAGACCGCGACTACGGCGAGGGCCGCGCCCAGAACCATCTACGCCCTCAGGACGAGGAGAAGATCACCGCCACCTACCGGAACTTCGCCGATGTCGACGGCTTCGCAAGAGTCGTCACCCTCGACGAGTTGGCCGACAACGACTTCAACTGCAACATCCGCCGCTACGCCGACAACGCCCCACCACCCGAACCACACGACGTCCGCGCCCACCTCCACGGCGGCGTACCCATGACCGAGATAGACGACGCCAAAGACCTACTCGAACGAGCCGGCCTCGACCCGGACACCCTGTTCGCCGACCGGGGCGACGGCTACGCCGACTGGCGCCACACGGCAACGTCCACCGACGGGCGAGACGCTGCACACCGGATCATCAACCAAGCCGTCGCTCAAAGGGCCGCCAACAGTCCATGGCCGCAGTGGTGGGCCGAGATCGTCGAGCCCTTGCTCCGCCAACTCCCCGACGATGGCCTCCGCGTCGGTCAGCGCCGCCAACTTGTGAAGGACTTCAGAGATCATATGGTTGCTGCCGGTGTCGACCGCTTCGCTGGCGCTGGCATGGCTGCCACTTGGTGGGAAGAGAGCTTCCACGAGCTTCAAACCGCCGCCAGCCGAGGCTGGAAAGCGGTGATCGACGCCTGGCTCACCACCACCGAAGCCAGCCAAGACGACAAGAACGCCCCCCACCTGGCCGACCAGACCGTCATCAAACTCCTCGCCGGACCCCAACTGGCCGAACGAACCCACCTCGCAGACGAACACGTCCGACTGGACGCCAAGATCAAGACCGTGTCCGACCACTCCTTGACCCTGGCCAAGATCAAGGCACTCAAGTCGGCGCGGGCCAGGGCCAAGAAGAAACTCAAAGCCATCGATGCCTCACTGCTCGCGACAGCCCGCCAGACCCTTAATGCGATGCCACCCGCCGACGCCCCCACCCAAGCCATCGGCGTGCTCCGCAGCCGGATCGAGAAACTCGTGACCGACCACACCGCCACCATCGAACGCAGCATCCTCGCCTGGTACGATAACCTCACCAACAAATACGGCACCACCCTCCGCCATCTCGAAACCCAACGAGATACCGCCACCGCCCGCCTCAACCAGCACCTCAAGGATCTAGGGTATGGGTAGTTGGACGCGGGACCGTCTAGGCAATCATGCCGAGATCAGAGCAAGAATCGGGTGGAGAGGGCTGTCAGCTAACGAGTACGTTGAGCGCGGCCCGTTCTTGATCGCAGGCAAGCACATAATCTCGGGTGCGGTCGATTGGGACGCCTGCGATCACGTGACCGAATACCGATATCGAGAATCACCGGAGATAGCTCTCCAAGTAGGTGATGTAATTGTCTCGAAGGACGGCACGATTGGGCGCGTTGCTCGCATAGATTCGCTACCAGGTCCAGCAACTTTGAATGGGACCATGATGCTTGTGCGGTCAATGGGGCGTCTTGACCATCGATACCTGTCTCAGCTACTCAATGGTCCCTCGTTCAAGAAGCTTGTGGAAGAACGGATATCTGGCAGCTCAGTACCCCACCTATTCCAACGCGATCTGTCTACGCTTCCCATCAGCGTGCCCCCGTTGGAGGAGCAGCGGCGGATCGCAGATATCCTTGATACGATCGACGAAACCATCCAAGCCACCGAACGCGTTATCGGCAAGCTTCAGTTGGTGCAGTCAGGACTCATAGATCGGTCCTTTAGCCCCTCCGAAGGTCCTCCCACCGAACTTGGAGTTGTTTGCTCGGCTCCTGGCGAATACGGCTGTGTAGCTGCTGCAGAGCAACGACGCGCTGGATGGCCACGCTATGTCCGGATCACAGACCTGACGGACAGTGGAACATTGCGGGCGGATTCTGAAATGGGGGTATCCCCTTCCGTAGCGCAGAAGGCGATACTTCATCCTGGCGACATCGTGTTCGCTCGTAGCGGAGCGACTGTGGGAAAGACCTACCTGTACGATCCGGCCGATGGACTGTGCGCCTTTGCTGGCTATCTGATCCGGTTCCGTCCCGACCCAACGAAGGCTCTACCCGAGTTCGTACGATGGTGGACGCACAGTAGCTTGTACTGGCGATGGATTAAGGGAACGATGCGGGAGGGCGCGCAACCGAACATCAACGCTCGGGAATACGCCAAGGCCGTCCTTCCCCTCCCATCAATCGAAGAGCAGAAGTTGATCGTTGGCTCCATCGTCGAAGTCGATGCCAAGATCAAGGCTGAGCGAAGATGTCGAGAGAAGCTTCGGCAACTCCGTTCGGGTCTCGCGGCTGACCTCCTGACAGGAAAGATCCGATCGGTGACGGTATGACATTGGGTCCAGAGTGGGAACTGGTCGAGCGACCGCTTCTCAAACATCTGGCCTCACTCGGTTGGGAAACGCTGGTCTGGTCGGAGCGACAGCTAACCGACAACGTCGCCCGGATGTCGGATCGTGATGTGCTTCTTGAGCAGAGGCTTCGTTCGGCATTGGGAAAGATCAACCTTGGCCCGGCTGGCGAGCAGTGGCTCGACGAGACTCGGATCAAGGCGGCGATTGCGGAGCTGGGGGCAATGCCGGCGGGGACCAAGTTGCTTGAAGCCAACCGGTTGTCGACCGATCTGTTGTTGGGTGGGGTGACAGTTGAGGGGCTCGAGGGGTGGGATGGTGGCCGGGATCAGACCATCAACTACATCGACTGGGACGATTGGTCGGCTAACGATTCCCTGGCGGTGTCGCAGTTCCCTGTTGCCACGCCGGGGCAGGCGCCGAACATCCGGCCGGATGTGACGTTGTTCGTCAATGGTGTCCCGTTGGTGGTGATCGAGGCCAAGCCACCCGGTAACGACAGTGGCATTACGGACGCGATCGATCAACTCCGCCGTTATGCCAACCAGCGCGGCACCGAGGTCCCTGAAGGAGCGGAACAGTTGTTCTGGACGAATCAGATCACGGTCGCGACCACCGGTGAGCGGGCCGAGGCGGCGTCGTTCTCGGCCCTGCCCGAGCACTATCTGGCTTGGAAGGACCCGTACCCGTCCACGATCGGGGAGGTGGCCGCCTCCCTTGGTAAGCCTGAGGAAGCGGTGACTCAGCAGGAGTTGCTTGCGGCGGGGATGTTGTCACCTGAGCGTTTGTTGGACATTGTCCGGCATTTCACGCTGTTCGTGGAGGCCGGCTCTGGTCGCACGGTCAAGATCGTTGGCCGTTACCAGCAATACCGGGGCGTTCACAAGGCGATGCGGCGGTTGCTCACCGGCGAGACCAAGGCTATGAACGGCGAGGTCGACCGTCGGGGCGGGATCATCTGGCACACCCAGGGGTCGGGTAAGAGCTTGACCATGGTGTTCCTGATCCGGGCTATGCGGAGCCACACACAGCTACGGAGGTTCAAGAGCGTCCTTGTCACGGATCGTACCGACCTCCAGCGCCAACTCCGAGACACCGCCGCTCTGGTCGGTGAGACCATCAAGGTGGCTCGGATCGCGGCTGAGGTCCGGGAGTTGCTGGCCCAGCCTGGTCCAGGTGTGGTGATGGCGATGATCCAGAAGTACCGGGACACCTCCTCTGGCAGCAGCGATGGCCTGAATGAGTCGGAGACGTTTGACACGTTGAACGATTCGGAGTCGATCCTGGTGATGGTCGACGAGGCGCATCGTTCTCATGGGTCGGTGTTGCATGCCAACTTGATGAACGCCCTGCCGAATGCAGCCCGGATCGGTTTCACCGGTACTCCGATCATCATGGGCAAGCGGAAGAAGACGTTGGAGATCTTCGGGGGCTACCTCGACCGGTACACGCTCACCGAGTCCGAGGCCGACGGATCGACCGTGCCGATTCTCTACGAGGGGCGAACCACCGATGCCGCCGTCAAAGGTGCCTCGAAGATGGACGATTTGTTCTACCGGTGGTTCTTCGATCTCACCGACGATCAACGAGCGACCCTCCAGCAGAGGTATGCCACCACCGCGAAGGTGCTCGAAGCACCGGAGTTGATCGCGGCCAAGGCCAAAGACATCCTCCGCCACTACATCGGGACGGTGATGCCCGGCCGTTTCAAGGGCATGATCGTTGCCACCAGTAGGAGAGCGTGCCTGCGGTACTACGAGGCATTGAACACCGCTCGTGATGAACTGGTGGCCGAATTCGACCAGTACCGATTGCGTATGACCAGCGGGTCGGGCGGATCGCGCGATCCTGACGACTCGCTCATACGCGCGGCGTCACGTCAGGTCGAACTGATCCGCGACCTCAAGTTCGCGCCGGTCATCTCTGGAGACCACAACGACCCGGCGCACTATTTGCGATGGACCGACAAGTCCCAGCAGGAGGGACGCATCGACCGGTTCAAACTCCCGTTGGGACCCGCCGGCGAGAAAGAGTCTCCGCTGGCGCTGCTGGTCGTGAAGTCGATGCTGCTGACCGGGTTCGACGCGCCACAGGCCCAGGTCCTCTACCTGGACCGGCTGATCCAGGAAGCCGAGTTGCTCCAAGCCGTCGCCCGTGTCAACCGGACCGCGCCGAAGAAGTTCCACGGGTTGGTGGTCGACTACTACGGCGTGTCCGCTCAACTTACCCGGGCCCTCGCTGCTTACTCCAATGCCGAAGGCGAGATCGTCGATCCTGATGTCGACGGCGCGCTCCGCCCGCTCACCACCGAAATCGAGAAGCTGGAGCCGCAACGCCAACGGGTCCGCCAGGTCTTCGTCCAGCGCGGCATCGATCCGGTCCCGATCGACCACGTGATCGAAGATTGTGTCCAGTTACTGGCTGACGAACGCCTTCGGGCCGAGTTCGACGTTGCGCTGCGGACCTTTCTCATCACCTTCGACACGGTTCTGCCCAGGCCTGAGGTGCTGCCTTTCGTCGAGGATGTGAACCTCTTCGGCGAGATCCAGATCCGGACCCGCCGCCGCTACCGCGACACACCCGACGGTGACTTCGACCCCTACAAGTATCAGGAGAAGGTCCGCCGCCTGATCGACGAGCACATCACCGTGCTGGACCTAAGCCAGAAGATCAAACCGCTTAGGATCACCGATCCCGCCTTCCGCAAGCACATCGAGGAGATGGGCTCGGACCGTGCCAAGGCCTCGGAGATGGAACACGCTGTCCGCCACCACATACGAGCGCGTATCGATGAAGATCCCGTCTACTACACCAAGCTATCGGAACGAGTCGATGAGATCCTCGAGCGGCTCGAGGACCGGTGGGACCAGATCGCGTTCGAGTTCGAAGAGATCATTGACGAGATCAACGCCGGCCGCGCCGACGAAGACGACACCGGCCTCGATCCGGCCACCGAACTCCCGTTCCACAACCAGATGGTCGAGAAGGTCGCCTCCTCTCAGGCCGACGCCAGCGAGCGGCTCATCCAGCTCACGACCCGGCTTGTGGCCAAGATCCGCCGGATCATCGGCGCCGTGGGCTTCTGGGACAACGCCATCAAGCAAGACGAGCTGCGCAAGGCCATCAAGCTGATGCTTGACGACAGCGACCTGTTCCCCTTCTCAAGCCTCGACGAGTTGGCCACCGAACTAGTCGCCCTCGCCAAGGCCAACCAGCACCGCCTGTCATGACCATCGCTGCAGTCACTGCCCTCCACGATCTCCCGGAGTTGGTCGTCGGAGACCTCACCTTCCAGGTAGCCCTACCCCGCCAACGCAAGACAATCGAGATAGTCGTCGAGCGCGACGCCTCTCTGGTTCTAAAGGCTCCGCCAGCCGTAACGATCGAACGAGCCATCAGGTTCGTCAAAGACAAGCGCCAGTGGGTCTACCGCAAACTCGTCGAGAAAGACGCCCTGTCCGGCCCACCCGTCGTGAAGCGGTTCGTCGAGGGCGAAGGGTTCGCCTACCTCGGCCGCAACTACCGCCTCACACTCACCCCAGAAGGGACCGGAGTACGCCTAGACCGAGGCCGCTTCGACCTCCCTGCTGACCAGGTCGATCAGGGAGCCGAGTCCATGCGCCGCTGGTACATCGATGCTGGCACCCAATGGCTCCGAAAGAGGATTCGCCCCTGGGCCGCACGTCTGGGTGAGGAATCCGTAGCCGTTGAAGTCCGCGACCTAGGTTTCCGCTGGGGCTCCGCCCGCCCTCATCCAGGCCCCCAGCACATCAACATCCACTGGGCCACCCTCCAACTCCCCCCAACCCTCATCGACTACGTCCTAGTCCACGAACTAGCCCACCTGCGCGAGGCGAACCACACCCCCGAGTTCTGGTCCACCGTCGACGGCCTCATGCCCGGCTATCAGATCCCCAAGGCCATGCTGGCCGCAGCAGGCAGGGACGTCTGGCTCGGTCAAACTGTGGTTGCTCCTACACGTTGAGTGATGTCCCATTGAATGACCTCAGTATGAACCAATCTGTCGTGGGCCGAACTGCGGCCATGGCTTCGACCCCGTGTGCCTCGGGTGGCGTTCCCAGGACTTATCGAACCAGACATCCGGAGGCTTCTGGGTAGTAAGCAAATACACCGAAACTCACAGATCGTCTGCGATAATCAACGCCTTGGTCACACTGTCCACTGGAGCGGGCCTCCCGGACCCAGAGCACATCTGCACTTGGAAGGTTGAGAGGAGGCTGTCTCCCCTCAATGATTCTTCGGACAGTATTACTTATAGCTGCGGACCTCAGCCAACGCGAAAACGGAGGGCAAGAATGCCAATCGACTTCACGGAATTCCAATACTCTAATGATCAACTACCGATCCATCCTAAGGAGATCTTTTCTGCATTGAGCCGTCGTGCTCCCGGCTTCGGCTATCTCAGAGACGTTCAAGGTCAAGTGCTCGATCGGTGGTATCTAAGAAGAAACGATCGGGACATTTCGATCAAGATGAATACTGGAACTGGCAAAACGGCTGTTGGATTCCTAATGTTATTGAGCAGTATTAGAGAAGGCTATTCACCCGCTCTCTATGTAACACCTGATAACTATCTGGTAAGGCAAGCCGGACAACAAGCAGATAATCTTGGTATTCTATGGACAGATGATCCGGATTCAAGCGCCTACCTATCGGGTGATGCCATCGGTATAGTTAATGTGTACCGCTTAGTGAACGGACGGTCCATTTTCGGCGGGCCATCGGGAAGACTCACACATCCCGTGCCGATTGGTGCTCTGGTAATTGATGATGCACACGCATGTGTTAGTACGATCGAGCAACAGACTACGGTCACAATACCAAATCACCATAAAATCTATCAGAAGAGTTTACAACTCTTCCGGCCTGACCTTCGTATCCAGTCACATTCACAGCTATTGGATCTTGAGAATCAGGAACCCGGGTTAGTAATGCGCATCTCTATATCGACGTGGTTGGATCGACACCGGAACTTGATCGAGATCATCAATCCATATCAGAATGACGAAATACTACAATTCAGTTGGCCCTTCGTACGGAATATCTTGCCTTCATGCCAAGGGCTTTTTTCGAGTGATACCTTTGAGATTCGCCCGTTTTGTCCACCGACGAGTATGATAAGTAGTCTCGAGCAAGTGGAGCGTCGTATTTTCCTTACAGCTACGCTTCCGGATGATAGCGTTCTGATAACTCACTTCGGGGCTTCGGAAGAGAGTGCCTGTAATCCCGTGACGCCGAGGAGTGCCGCTGACATTGGTGATCGTCTAATACTTGCTCCTTTGGAGCTAAATCCGGTAGCGCACGAGCTGCATATCCGCGATGTAGTCCGACGGCTTGCCAAGAACTACAACGTCGTTGTCTTAGTCCCGAGTTATCGTCGAGCAGACGTATGGAAGGACTACGCTGACAGAATCGCAGGCAAAGACGAGATTGATGCCGCCGTCATGGTGTTGCGATCTGATTCTCGCGCAGGTCTTACAGTGCTCGTAAATAAGTATGATGGTATTGACTTACCGGGGGATCCCTGTCGAGTACTCGTTATAGATGGTGTACCTGAGGCCATTACGAACTCTGAGCGCCGTGAAGCTGAAGTTCTGGGCGGAAGCGATCTAATTGCCTTCCGCAAGCTGCAGCGTATTGAGCAGGGCATGGGACGTGGAGTTCGAAGTGCCGAGGACTATTGTGTTGTGTTGCTGATGGGAAGTAGTCTAACGCGAGTTTTGGCCAGACCCCACATGCGGGATAGGCTCGGTCCAGCCACGCGAGCACAACTCGATCTATCGATGGCGCTTGTGGCTAAGATCGAAGGACAGGGATTGCAAGAAGTCGTGGACGTTATCGAACAGTGCCTCAGCCGTGATCCGGGATGGCTTGCCTTGAGCCGTAACTGTCTCTCTGGGATCGAATACCCATCTGGATCAATCGAACCGTTCGCCGTCTCCTTCCGTCGAGCCTTCGATGTGTCGGTTACTTCACAGTACGGGGCAGCAGTCCGGGACATAAGTGACGCGATTAACTTGGTGACAGATACTACAACGAAAGGCTGGCTGCAGGAGTTACTTGCGGCTTATATGCAGTCAATAGATCCGCCACAGGCTCAGCATGTCCTCGCCGGTGCCATCCAACATAATCGGCGAGTGTTGAGGCCTAACACTGGTGTCGACTACCGTCGGATATCGTCGGGAGTGGATCAATCCGAGGCGGCATATAATGCCCTTGTCGGGCAATTCGAGGATGCCAATAGTCTAATCCTCGGGTTCCGAGACCTAGCGGAGAGGCTGGCTATTGGTACGCGCGCACCTGTATTCGAGGATGCAATAGAGAAGTTGGGTACGTTACTTGGATTCCAGTCACAGCGACCTGAGCGGGATACAGGAAAGGGCCCGGATAATCTTTGGTGTCTTGGAAGGCTGAGATTCCTAGTTGTTGAGTGCAAGAGTGAGGCAAAGTCGGATGTGTGGAAGCGGGATGCCGGACAACTCGCGCAATCCATGAACTGGTTCATAGACAAATACGATAATACGTGCAAAGCGATGCCTGTCTTAATCCATCACAGTGGTCACCACGCATCCGACGCAACACCCCCAAGTGGCGGCCGTGTCATCGACAAGCGCCGCTTAGGCGACCTGCGTAAGTCGTTTGACCAATACGGTCGGACGCTGGCGGCCCGATGGCCTTTTGACAGTGAGGACGTTCGACAAGTCTTGCAGTATCAGAATCTGATGGGCACGGTGTGTGTTGACCGCTACACACGCGGGCTTGCCTAGGTCGCAGGTTAGGTGGCACGTGTGGGTGCCTGCGAAGTGTGCGGTTAGCTAGACATGTTGTGTTCCGGCAGGCTAGGACACATAGGTGACCGCGCTTAGCTATGGGACGGATGGGGACTTGTGATCGGACAGGCGCAGAACCTCGTTCGAACCGATCCACGGGTCCGCTCCCGAGTACACGGGCCAGCGGCGGGTCAACCCGATCGCGTCGATCGAAGCGGTGCGCATGATGCTGGACCACCTGGGCGAGCATCAAGCCGCGGACGCCGTCGGCGCGGCGATCGCTGAGATCCGGGTCGAAGGCGAGGTGGGAACCCGGGATATGGGCGGTGCCAACACCACCGATGAGGTCGGCGCCGCCAGAGCCGACCGGATCCGCGGAGGAGCGGTGGTACACAGCAGTAGGTACCAAGTGGCTCCGGAAGAGAATCCGTCCGTGGGTCGCCAGTCTCGGGGAGGAATCTGTAGCCGTCGAAGTTAGCGACCCTCGGATTCCGCTGGGATTGACGCTTTACATCTGTCTTACAGCATGTGTACCTTAGGTCCTGAAAGCCCCGGAACCGTCCCTGCCTCGGCAAACGGCCGGGGTTACGCCTTTCGAGAGCCGTCCTTCGCCACCGGCGTGCGAGTACGCGTGACACTGCCGATCGTCATAGCCATTGTTCCGAACATCGGGCAATCTGCCCTGCCGGATGTGGGCGCGGACGGAGAAGTGTTCGGAATCGTCCGGAGAGTGGCTACACGAGGGCCTTGAACCTGGTGCGAGGAGAGGGTACGTTGACGGGTATGGAGACCAAGCACAAACCCGATGTCGAAGAGGCGCCGAAGCTCTACGCCATAGTCGTGGGCGGTAGCAATGGACAGATGGACCCTGAGTTCGCCGCTGCCCTGCAGGAATACTGCGACGCCAGGGACAACGATGCGAACGGCTGGGACAAAAACCCTGAGGACAAGGAGGAGGCTCTTGAGGAGCTGGGCAGGCTCTTCGCTGAGTGGCAGGAGGAGAACGGGGCATTCACTGAAGAGGAGATGGCCCGAGCACGCGCGCTGAAGTCCGGTGTCTACCTTCGTTCTTGATACTGGGAAGCTCATCGCCGTAGACCGGCGTAGCAGGGATGTGCTCTCGACCCTGCACTCAGCCTTCGCCGATCGTGACTCCGTTCTCGTGCCCGTCGGGGTGATCGGTCAGGCATGGAGCGAGCCCGGAACCGTGGCCGTCGCTACTGCTAGAGCGAGGAGTCGCGGCAACGAAGTTGTAGTCCTCACATCTGATGGGGACGACTTGCGAACGCCGGTCTCCACGTTGAAGTCGATCACACGGATCGCAGAAGTGTGAGAACTGCTGAGACACTCGGTTTACCATCCGTTCCGAGACAGTGACGATGCGAGCGCCGGGCGTACACTCGGAGGCGACGACTGCACGTTGAGAAGAGTCGAGAAACACAGGTTTCCGAAGGCTGGGGATGAACAGACATAGATTGGTCGGGCTCATCGACCAGGGTGAGAGTTCGACCTTGGAGTTCAAGCGGGATGGCCTCTCGATCCAGAGTCTCGTCATGGAGTTGGTCGCTTTCCTCAACCTGGAGGGAGGCACCGTCCTGATCGGTGTTGAGGATGACGGCAGCATTTCGGGTACCTCGCGTGCAGGTGTCGAGGAGTGGGTGGCCGAGGCCTGTCGTACGAAGATCGAGCCACCGGTCGTGCCGTTACTGTCGTGGACGAGAAACGCGGAAGCAGGCCTAGACGTGCTGGCCGTCGGTGTGACCTCTGGACCTGACAAGCCCTACGCACGTGTACACCATCAGCGCAGGACCTACTACATCCGGGTTGGTAGCACGTCGCGGGAGGCGAGCCAGGACGAGCTGGGGAGGATGTTCCAGGCGTCGGGCCGCCTGCGCTACGGCGAGAAGCCCGTACCGGGCACCAACTTCGAAGCTCTGGATCCTCGGCGTTTGCACGACTACCTAACCCGTGTCCTGGAAGGGGAGGCCCCGAGACGCGATGACGTAAATGGATGGGAGACGCTGCTCCGCAACATTGAGATCATGACCATCTCTGCCGGGCAGTGTGTCGCGACCATCAACGGCATGGTTCTCTTCGGGAGGCGGCCCGGCAGGTACGTCCCCCAATCCGGAATCCGGGCTATCTGTTATCCGGGAACCGATCCTGACTACGCAACTCGCGCCGATGAGGATCTGCGTGGGCCGATGGTTCCGCTCGGCGCCGAGGATGGTTCGTTGATCGAGCCAGGGCTGGCCGACCGAGCTTGGGACTTCGTGCGCCGTAACACGACGCCTACGGCGCATCTGGAAGGACCTCGCCGGGTCGACCGGTGGGAATACCCGGAGGCTGTGGTTCGCGAGGCTGTCGTGAATGCGCTCGTCCACCGTGACTACAGCATTGCCGGTACCGATATCATGCTCGCCATTTTCTCGGACCGTATGGAGATCGTGAGTCCAGGCCGTCTACCCAACACGATCACCGTTGAGGGAATGAAGGCAGGCGCTCGCTACGCTCGCAACCAGACGTTGGTCAACATCATGCGGGACTACAAGTACGTGGACGCGCGCGGCATGGGCGTGCGTAACAAGATCATTCCGGGTATGCGGGCTCACAACGGTACGGAACCCGATCTCGTGGAAGAGGAGTATCGCTTCACAGTGCGCCTATGGAAGAGTGAGAAGTCCCGTACATCGTTCTCTCATCGGAGTGAGTGATCGTGTTGGTCCCGAGGATCACTTGCCACGATCCCACTCGGCCCGGGTGGATTTCCTCTTGATAGACCGACGGTTTTAGCCGTCCTATCCGGCGGTGTTACGGTGCCGCAGGTATCGCGAGTGAAGGGTCTTCGGCGTGTATCGGATAGCTGTCATTCCGGCGGATGGTGTGGGTCCGGAGGTATCGGAGGAGGCGGAACGGGCCCTTCGGGCGGCCGCTCGGGGTCACGACTTCGACGTTGAAACTGAGTGGTTCGACTGGGGATGCGATCGTTGGTTGGCCGACGGGAAGATGATGCCGGATGATTATCTCGACATCCTGGCGGGGTTCGATGCGATCTTCCTGGGATCGGTGGGCGACGTGTCGAAGATGCCGGACCACCTGTCGCTGGAGTTGATACTGGGCATACGGCGGGGGTTCGACCAGTACGTCAACTTGCGTCCCATACGTTTGTACCCGGGGGTGAGCACGCCGATCCGGACCGCCACCGCCGAGACTCTGGACATGGTGGTGATCCGGGAGAACACCGAAGGGGAGTACGCGGCCCAGGGCGGGATCTTCAAGACCGGGACCCCCGATGCGGTGGCATTGCAGACTGCCGTGTTCACCCACAAGGGATGCGAGCGGGTAATGCGCTACTCGTTCGAACTGGCTCGGCAGCGTTCCAAGCTGGGTTCCGAAGCCCCGGTGGGGAGAGTCACCAACTGCACCAAGTCGAATGCCCTCAACTACTCGATGGTGTTCTGGGACACGGTGTTCGACGAGGTGGCGGCAGACTTCCCCGACGTGGAGACGGACATGGCGCTGGTGGACGCCCTGTCGATGTGGATGGTGAAGAACCCCGAGTGGTTCGACGTGATAGTGGCTTCCAACCTGTTCGGCGACATCATCACCGATCTGGGTGCCATGCTGCAGGGAGGCATGGGCTTCGCCGCCGGCGGGAACGTCGATCCTGAGCACCGGTTCCCGTCGATGTTCGAACCGATTCACGGTTCCGCTCCCAAGTACACGGGCCAGCGGCGGGNCAACCCGATCGCGTCGATCGAAGCGGTGCGCATGATGCTGGACCACTTGGGCGAGCATCAAGCCGCGGACGCCGTCGGCATGGCGATCGCTGAGGTCCTGGTGGAAGGCGAGGTCGGCACCCGTGACATGGGCGGTACCAACACCACCGACGAGGTCGGCGCTGCCATAGCCGACCGGATTCGCTGAGGGTCGTGTCCTGAAATGGGGGAGTACGCATGACGAAGTTCCCGTTCATCAGCGACGAGCGCCGCAAGGAGATGCTGTCGCCGCAACCCGGCCGGGTACGGGTGGTCATAGACACCGACGCGGCCAACGAAGTCGACGACCAGTTCGCCATAACGTGGGGGTTGCTGTCACCAGACCGGCTTGACATCGAAGCGATCGTGGCTGCGCCATTCTCGCGGGCCTACTTCAGGGAGCCGCTCCTGGCGGCGGCCCGGGCGAACGTCGACGACTCGACAGCCGCCGAGGTCGACGACATCGCAGCTTGGGCTCACCGGCTGAGGGCCGCCGGTATCGACCCGGAGAATGTCCCCTTCGAGACGGTGGCCGAGGGCATGGAGATGTCCTTTGCGGAGATCGGCACCATCATGGGCTGGCTCGGCATGTCATCGGAGGGAGTGGCCTTCCGGGGAGCCGACCGGTTCATGGAGTCACCGGACGACATCGTGGACAGCGAGGGCGCCCGCCGCATCATCGAAGCAGCCATGGCGGACGACGATCGACTCCTCCATGTCGTGGCGATCGGTGCTCTCACCAACATCGCTTCGGCGCTCCTGATGGAACCGGAGATCATCACCCGGATGGTGGTGTCATGGACATCCGGGTATCCGACCTTCGTGAGGTTCAGCAACTCCCCATCCATGAACCTGGTCCAGGACCAGCACGCCTCCCGTCTACTGTTCGACTCCGGTGTGCCGCTCCTGTACCTGCCGGGCTATTACATAGGCGAGCAACTCGTGATGTCGCTGCCCGAGTCGGAACGGTGGGTCAACGGCCGGGGAGAGATCGGGAAATACCTCCACTACCTGTACACGAACAACCGCCTGAGGGCACAGCGACTAGTCGAGCCCTTCCCGGGCCAGTCCTGGGTGTGCTGGGACTTCATCAACTTCGCATGGCTGATCGACCCGACCTGGGTGCCGACCACCTTCCTCCCGACCCCGATCCTCGACGACGATCTCATCTGGCAGCATCCTCCCGGCCGGCCGCTGATGAGCGAAGCGACCGATATCGACAGGGATGCCGTCTATCGCGACTTCTTCCACAAGCTCGAGCGGCACAGCAAGACGGTGGACAACCTTCCTCAAGGGGTCGGGTTGGCACCGTCGGATGCGGGGTGCTGCTAGGCCGACTTGATACCGGCAGCGGCCTCTAGACCTAGCTCGGAGATGGAGATCTCCCGCATCTCGACCTTGCGGATCTTGCCGGTGACGGTCATCGGGAAGCTGTCTACGAACTTGACGTACTCAGGAACCTTGAAGTGGGCGATACGGCCCCGGCAGAAGTCCTTGATGTCCTCGCCGGTTGCTTCAGCGCCCTCGCGTAGCTTGACCCAGGCTATCACCTGCTCGCCGTACTTCTCGTCGGGGACGCCGATCACTTGAACGTCCTCGATGGCGGGATGCCCGTAGAGGTACTCCTCTATCTCCCTGGGGTAGATGTTCTCGCCGCCCCGGATGATCATGTCCTTGATTCGTCCGACGATGTTCATGTAGCCGTCCGAGTCCATGGTGGCCAGGTCGCCGGAATGCATCCATCCTTCGGAATCGATCGACTCGGTTGTTCGCTCCGGGTCGTTCCAGTAGCCCAGCATGACCGAGTAGCCCCGAGTGCAGAGCTCACCGTCCTGTCCGCGCTCCAGCGTTTCGCCGGTCTCGGGGTCGATGATCTTGATCTCGACGTGGGGATGTACCCGGCCGACGGTGGAAACCCTCCGCTCGATCGAGTCGGTGGTCATCGTCTGGGTGGACACCGGCGACGTCTCGGTCATGCCGTAGGCGATGGTCACGTCGGTCATGTTCATCTCGTTGATGACCTGCTTCATCACCTCCACCGGGCAGGGTGACCCGGCCATGATCCCAGTGCGGAGCGACGACAGGTCGAACGACTCCAGGTCGGGATGGGCGAGTTCGGCGATGAACATCGTCGGCACCCCGTACAGGCTGGTGCACCGCTCGTCCTGCACAGCGGTCAGTACCTGCCCGGGATCGAAGCCAGGACCCGGAAAGACGATCGCCGACCCGTGGGTCGTGCAGGCCAGCGTCCCGAGAACACTTCCGAAGCAGTGGTACATGGGAACCGGTATGCAAACCCGGTCCATCTCGGTGTAGGCACAGGCCTCGCCCACGAAGAAGCCGTTGTTGAGGATGTTGGAGTGGCTGAGGGTGGCGCCCTTGGGGTACCCGGTGGTTCCCGACGTGTACTGGATGTTGATGGGGTCGTCGTGGTGCAGGCCGGCCGCGCGCTCGGCGAGGACCCGGTCCATCCCGTCGTCGACGGGTTCGATCAGGGCACTCCACTCGGGGGTCTCGAGGAAGATAACCCGCTCCAGATCGTCCAGTTCGTCTTCGATCTCGGCGACCATGGCCCGGTAGTCGGAGGACAGGTGCTTCTGCGCCGATACCAGCACCCGGCATCCCGACTGGCCCAGGGCGTACCGAACCTCGTGGGTTCGGTAGGCGGGGTTGATGTTGACCAGGATCACCCCCGCCTTGGCGGTGGCGTACTGGAGCCATACCCACTCGGCGCAGTTCGGGCTCCAGATACCCACCCGGTCACCCACTTCGAGCCCGAGGCGGAGAAGACCCATAGCCAGCATGTCCACCGAGTCATTGAAGGCCCGGTAATCCTGGTGGATCCCCTGATGAACCGAGACCAGAGCGTCCTGCTCCGGGAATCGAGCAACAGTCGCTTCGAGGTTCCTGCCGATCGTCTCCTGCAGCAAGGGCGTCGAAGTATCGCCGCTCGTGTATGCCACACCGGACATCTCGCTCCTCCCGATCGACGGAACAACTGAGGGCACTGTATCAGCCTGCGCGGAGGCAGCCTGCGGCTCAAGTCGCATAGCCCGGAACGCGGATCGCCACCGCTGGTGCACCATCCGACCGAGATCCGTATTCACTCTGTGTACATTGACAATCATGCGCTTAAGCATTCACTTGGACGACGACCTCGTTGCTGAACTCGACCAGCGGGCAGGGCTGGAGCACCGGAACGCCTTCATTGCCGACTTGATCCGGCGAGGCCTCGACTACGAGCGCAGATTGGACGACATCGATGCGTCCCTGGGGGGCATAGCGGACACGGGTCACGACTGGGATGAAGATCCTGGCGGATGGGTCAGAGCACAACGCCAGGGAGACCCTCGCCGTTCTGGCTGAGACGAGAATACTGCTGCTCGGCTCAGGAGGGCTTATCAGAGCTATTCCTCGCACTTCCACCGGGGCTCGGATAGGGAGGTTCAGGCGGGTCGGAACTGCGGACGTCGTCTGTCTCGATCGAGGAGACCGAGGGGAGTCCTGCAGTGGCTGATCTCGGTATCTACTCCGTGGGTCATTCGGTTCACCGGATCGACGCCTTTGTCGGCCTTCTCCATCGGCACCGTGTGGAGGTCGTGACCGATGTGCGAACCTCGCCGTTCTCCCGGTTCAACCCCCAGTTCAACCGCCATGTCCTCGAGAAGGAACTGGAGGCAGCGGGTATCAATTACCTGTTCCTCGGGGAGGAACTGGGCGGAAGGCCTCCCGGTGACGAGTTCTACGACCACGATGGGCATGTGCTCTACGGACGCTTGGCGGAGAGCCCCCTGTTCCGGGCCGGGCTCGCTCGGTTGATCCAGCAGGCCGACCGGTCGCGGGTGGCCATCATGTGCAGTGAGGAGGATCCGGCCGGCTGCCATAGGTTCATCCTCATCACACGGGGCCTCCGCAGTCGCGGTATCGAGGTCACCCATATCAGGGGCAACGGCGACGCAGAGTCCACTGAGGAGATCACCTCGTTCGGCGGCTGGTCAGATCCCGTCTACGAGGAGGAGTCCCTTCTCGATGGATCGCTGAGGAGTTCCTGGAGATCTACCCGACCTGTCTCTCCCGGGAGACGTAGGTAACAACCCGTGATTCCCAAGGATTGGGATCGGGCCACTTGCTCCGACTGGCTTCAGCGATCCGCCTTACGGCGAGGGCGCGCGGCGGACTATGGCCGGAACAGCCATAGACTTCATTCCGTGACCGCGTGAGAGGCGGGATGATCTTCGCAACCATCGCCGGTAACGCCGTTCCGGCTCCGACTTCGCTTGGGGAGGCCTGAGTGCCAAGGGTGCTGGTCCTCGGCGCCTCCGGATACATCGGGAGCCACTTGGTACCCCGGCTGGCGGAGCGAGGCCACGAGGTCCGGGCTGCCGGACGCCGGCCGGAGACACTTCGAGGTCGCGGCTGGACTGGGGTGGAGACGGCACGTGCCGATGCGCTCGATCCACAATCCCTCGGGCGGGTCTTCGACGGTATCGAGGTCGTCTACTACCTGATCCATTCGATGGCTTCGGGGAAGGGCTTCCCTGAACTGGACCGGCAAGCGGCCCTGAACGTACGGGAGGCTGCCGGACGAGCCGGAGTGAACCGGATCATCTACCTGGGTGGCCTACTGCCACGGGAGGCCGCTTCGATGCATCTGGCCTCCAGGCAGGAGACCGGCGCCGTGATGCGGGACGGACCGGTGGCGGTCACTGAGATAAGGGCCGGGATCATTGTGGGCCCCGGATCGGCTGCCTTCGAAGTGATCCGCGACCTGGTCTACCACTTGCCGGTCATGGTGACGCCGCGGTGGGTCGATTCACTGACCCAGCCGATCGCTCTCGACGACCTGCTCGAATACCTGCTGCGCCTCCCCGGGACCGAATCGCCGGGACACCACACATACAACGTCGGAGGTCCGGAGGCGCTGCGCTACCGGGACCTGCTTACACGCTTTGCCGGGGTCATCGGCAAGCGGTTGTTTGTCCTGCCGGTACCGGTGCTCACTCCCCGCCTGTCGTCCTACTGGCTGAACCTGGTGACCGCGGTGCCGGCGAACGTCGCCCGGCCCCTGATCGACGGGCTCAAGCACGACCTGGTGATCGATCCCCAAGCCGATCTGGCCGAACGGATCCCGCTGGCCCTCCACTCCTACGACGAAGCGATCCGGGCCGCCCTGGAAGCCGAGCGATCCTCCGACATGCCGGCCCGCTGGACGGAGGGCTCGTTCGCGATGCGGGATTACCGCCCCGACATCTCCTTCTACAGCCGGGGTGAACGCGTCGAGCGCAACTGTGACGCGCCGCCGGAAGCGGTGTGGAAGGTCGTCTCGGCGATCGGAGGCAGCAACGGCTGGTACTACGCCGACCCGCTCTGGAACCTGCGCGGCGTCCTGGACCGGCTGGTGGGCGGGGTAGGTCGCCGCCGCGGACGCCGGCACCCGACCGAGCTCCGGGTGGGCGATGCGGTCGACTTCTGGAGGGTGGTGGCGGTCGAGCCCGGTCGCCGCCTGACCCTCCTTGCGGAGATGCGCCTCCCGGGGACCGCCGCCCTCGAGTTCGAAGTGCTTCCGGACGCCGACGGTGCCCGCCTGGTGACAGCCGCTCACTTCCATCCTGCCGGTGCGGCAGGTCTCCTCTACTGGTACGTCCTGTGGCCCTTCCACAAACGGATCTTCGGTGGACTGGCCGACGCTATCGTCCGGCGAGCCGGGACCGGAGCCGCTGCCGGGAGTGGAGGAGCGGCGGACACGGGGTTCCTGACCGGGCGCTGACACCTGGACTTCCCCCGAGTGGCGACAGGGCGGGTCGCATTCGTTGCCCATCCCCCGAACGTGCCTCCCGTCGCGATGCTCGCCCTGGGGTCGTTGCAGGGCAATTATTCCACTACTGGTTGGAGAGGGTCACGGTGTGTCGGTGCCGGGTGATATGTTCGCCTCTGTGATGTACAGGAGGTGCGTGGTCGCGGATGTGGGGGCAGCCCGTGGGGGAGTGTCAGCCGCCGACCGGACTGGGAGGCGGTGTCGCCGTGCCGTGCGCCGGATTCCGGAGGTGTCGTGGCGCTGCTGATCCATGCAGGGTCGCATCCCGACGAGTTGGTTTCTGAGCTGTGCGGGATGCTGGCCTCGCCTCCCGCTGATCCGTTCGTCAAGGAGATGGTTGCCGTGCCGACGCGGGGGATCGAGCGTTGGCTCACCCAGCGCATCGCCTCGGGACTCGGCCGGCTGGCCCCGGGCGACGGGGTCTGTGCCAACGTCGAGTTCCCTTCCCCGCGCAGGCTGGTGCGCGAGGTGATGCTGGCGGCGCCCGGCCTAGCCGCGGCGGTGGACGCCTGGGATCGTCCGGCGTTGACCCGCAGCGTGCTCTCGGTGCTGGACGAGAACCTCGAGGAGCCGTGGATGTGGCTGCTGGCCCGCTTCATCGAGGCGCCGGATGGGGATTTGGCCACGCCGGGCAACGGCCAGCGTCTCCGAGCGGCCCGGAAGATCGCCGGCTTGTTCGGGCAGTACGCGAGGCGCCGTCCCGAGATGGTGCGCGCCTGGCTGGACGGTGTCGATGTCGGGCCCGGCGGCGATACGCTTCCCGAACCCGACAGGTGGCAACCCCGCCTGTGGAGGCTGGTCCGGGAGCGTATCGGGGTTCCTGGTTTGGCGGAGTTGATCCCGGCCGCCCTCGATCCCATCCGGGACGGCTCGGTGGAGGTCGAACTACCGGAGCGGGTATTCGTGTACGGGCTCACCGCCATCGACCCGCTGGACATCGCGGTGTTCGATGCGACTGCGGCCCAGCGGGATGTTCATCTCTTCGTGCTCCATCCCTCGCCGGTCCTCTGGAGGCAGACCGAGCAGCACCTGGCAACCCGGCCGATCGGTCCGGCCCTCCCGGCGAGGGTTACCGACCAGACCGCCGGCCTGTCGCGGCACCCGTTGGTGCGGTCCTGGGCGCAGGAGAGCCGAGAACTCCAACTGGTTCTGGCGGGACGAGGCCTATCGGGAGGAACGTCCCGATCCGAGGAGACAAGGCCGGCGCCGGCTAGCTTGCTCGCCCGGCTCCAGCACGACATCCGCGCCAACGAGGCACCTCCGAGGACCGCGACCCCGGACCGGCACCGGGACGTCGAGGGAGACCGGTCGATCCAGATACACATCTGTTACGGACCCAGACGCCAGGTCGAGGTCCTCCGCGATGCCATCCTCCATGCCCTCGCGGCCGACAGCACGCTCGAACCCCGCGACATCGTGATCATGACACCGGATCTGGGCACGTTCGCCCCGCTGCTGGAAGCCGCCTTCCTCCACGGCATCGACTCTTCGGCCTCCTACCCGAACGTTGAGCATGTAGCTGAAGCGAACACAGACGATGCCCTCCCTGACCTGCGACTGCGCATCGCGGACCGGGCCCCGGCCGCCACCAACCCGCTGGTGCGGTTCGCCGGCGCCGTTCTCGATCTGGCCGGTTCCCGCCTCGAGGGGGGGACGGTTCGCGAGCTGGTCGCGATGCCGGTCGTGCGGCGGTTGTTCGGAATCGACGAGGAGGTCGCCGACGAGATTGCCGGACTGATCGACGACACCAACGTGAGATGGGGCCTCGACGCCGACCACCGGGCCGGCTGGAACGCCGGGACGGCCGCCGACCACACCTGGGGGAGAGGTCTGGACCGGGCTCTGGCCGGCGTCTACTACGCCGACAGCGGCGTGAGGGTCGTCGGCACCGTCGCACCGATCGACGGCGTCGAAGGCCAGGAGGCGCGACCGGTCGGGATACTCGCCCAGATCATCGATCGGATCGTTGCGGTCCGAGAGCTGCTTCGAGAGCCACGTCCGCCGTCGCAGTGGGGATCAGCCGTTGCCGGTGCGGTGCGGCTTCTAGCGGCTCCGGCCTGGGACGAGCAGTGGCAGTGGGGCCAGCTGGAGCGCCTGCTGGAGGAGAGCTTCCCCGCCGAGGGAGGCGGCGCAGACGATCCACTGCTCGACGTAGCGGAAGCGAGGATAGCGGTGGAGGACTGGTCCCGGGATGTGCCCAGCCCTCTGCACTTCCGGACCGGGGACATAACGGTCTGCACCCTGGTCCCGATGCGCTCCGTGCCCTACCGGGTGGTGTGCCTGCTCGGCATGGACGACCAACGATTCCCTCGCAGTAGCCGGGTCGACGGTGACGACCTGCTGGTAGACAGCGAGACGATCGGCGACACCGACCGGGGCGCCGAGGACCGTCAACTCCTCCTGGACGCGATCATGGCGGCCGGGGCACAGTTGATCGTCACCTACTCCGGACGGGACGAGCTGACCAACGTCGAGTACCCGCCGGCGGTGCCCATCGCCGAATTGATGGACGTCATAACGGACATGGCTGGTCGGGACGGCCTGGAACGCCTCCAGACCCACCATCCCCTCCAGCCGTTCAGCGAGGCCAACTTCATTTCGGGGAATCTCGGTGGCAGTGGACCTTGGGGATTCGATCCCATGCAGTTCGGCGGAGCGCTCGCCGTCCAGCGCCGCAAGGATCCGGGACCGACCCGGCTCTCGTTACCGCCGCCCGAGGATGACATCTTCTCCGAGATCCGGCTCGATGACCTGCGGGGATTCCTGGAACATCCCGCCCGAGACTTTCTCCGCAAGAGGTTGGGCTTCTGGATTCCGGCTCGGGGCGAGATACCGGACGACACCGTTCCCACCGTCCTCGATCCGCTGAGCGAGTGGAAAGTCACCAACCGGCTCCTGGCCGGCCTGCTGTCCGGCCACTCCATCGAGGCGCTCGAGGACCATGAACGGGCAGGCGACACCCTTCCGCCCGGCAACCTGGGCCAACCCGGCCTGGAAAGAGCCCAGCAAAGGGCGACGGGCCTGTTGAAGGCGGCGCAGATGGCGGGCTACGACCCGGCGCGCTCCGAGCAGCACACCGGCGCTGTCCGGGTCGGGAACCATCTGATCGAAGGGACCGTCAACGCGGATCGCACCGCATCCCGTGTCGATCTGGTCACCCCGTCCCGGCTCAAGGGCAAGCAGCGGCTGAGAGCCTTCCTCCAGGTGGTCTTCCTGTCAGCCCTGGAGCCGGACCGTCCCTGGCAAGGCCTGCTGCTGGGTCGGCACTTGCGGGGCGACAAACTCTGGAGCGTCCGGATCGGGCCGATTAGGGGTGACACGGAGCGCCGCCGGCAGCAGGCGGAGGAGTTGCTGTCCGGCCTCGTCGATCTGTACGTAGAGGGTCTCACAACCCCAATCCCCCTGCCCTGCGAGACCTCCTTCGTCTGGCAGAGGAATCTGGGCAACCACCGGAGTATCGCCCGCAAGGTCGCCGGGCATGCGTGGGAGACGGACCGGTTCTCCCCGGAGGCGAGGGATCCGGCCAACGAATTCCTCTTTCCGAACCTGTCGACGATGGCAGATCTTGAGCGGAGCTCCTTTCCGGGCAACGCCGGGAGGCTATGGGGCCCGATCCTCCCGCTGCTGGTTGAGAAGGCAGTATGACCGAGGCAGCCGGCTACGACCCTCGCTCGCCCATCGGGGACTGCGGCACGATCATCGAGGCCAGCGCCGGCACCGGGAAGACGTTCACGATCGCGGCGGTCGTGACCTGGTTGGTGGCCGAGGAGGGTGTCCCTCTCGAACGTATCCTGGTGGTCACCTTCACCAGAGCGGCCACAGCGGAACTCAAGGATCGGGTCAGGCGCCGGATCGTGACCTCGCTCCAGGCGCTGCGCGGTGATCGGGCCGGCCGGACGGCAGACGACCACTTGCGGGTTCTCCTCCAATCGTCTCCCGAGCGGCGCCTCCGCCAGGCCGACCGGTTGGACGAGGCCCTGACCCACTTCGACCGAGCCCAGATCTTCACCATCCACGGTTTCGCTGCCCGCCTGCTGCAGAAACTCGGATTCAGATCACGCCTGCCCAGCGACCTGGAACCCGGGGAGATCGACGAATTGGTGGTGCGGCAAGCCGCCAGCGACCTGGTGGTGCGGAGTTTCGCAGGGTCCGGACCGGCCGGTGTCGCCGGGACTGTCAGTCAAGACGACGTGGCCGGCATCGGTAAGGCTGTTGCCATGACACCCGACGTTCAGATCGTCCCCAACCCCTCCACCACCGACGGCGTGGTGCGGCGCCGCGCGGAACTGGCCAGGGAGATGAAGACGTTGCTCTCCCGGCGGCTGCGCGCCCAGCGGAAGGTCACCTTCGACGACACCCTTGTGGAGGCCCGGGATGCGTTGACCGATCCGCAGATCGGCGCGGGCGCCCGGGAATTACTCCAGCGGCGCTACGCCATCGCCCTTGTCGACGAGGCCCAGGATACGGATCCGATCCAGTGGCAGATCCTGCGGGCGGTCTTCGACGCATCCCGGCTCGTCGTGATAGGCGATCCCAAGCAGTCGATCTACGCTTTCCGGGGCGCCGACATCGAGTCCTACCTCTCCGCGGCGGACCGTGCCGCCACCCGCCGCACCCTCGGAACCAACTGGCGCAGCGACGGTCCGCTGGTCACTGCTCTCGATACGCTGCTGGCAGGCACCACTTTCGGCGACGAGCGCATCGCGCACCGTCCGGTCCAGCCAGCCGAACGCAACCGGGAGGGACGCATTATCGGAGCGGGTACTCCGATGGAAATCCGCCGCTTCTCGGAGGACTTCCCCCTGCGCCGGCAGCAGTACAGACCCTTCTTCTACGTAGGGGAGGCGAGGAGGGCCGTCGCGGCCGACCTGGCCTCCGAGGCGGTACGGCTGCTTTCAACCGGGGTCCGGATAGACGATGGTGCTCACCGGCGACCGATCGGAGCGGGAGACATCGCAGTTCTGTGTCGCACCGGACGGCAGGTGCAGACGGTACGGGAAGAACTCATGGCCAGGGAGATACCGTCGGTCGTGGCCCGAACCGGGAGCGTGTTCGCCACCGGCGCGGCCGAGCAGTGGCGCCGGTTCCTCCTAGCGGTCGAGCGGCCCAGCCGTCCCGGATACATCCGCCTAGCGGCCACCACCCCCCTGGTAGGTATGACGCCCGGCCAGGTGGCGGACCTCCGGGACGACGGGGTGCTCTCCCTCCAGCAGCGCTTCGCCAGGTGGCAGGCGCTCCTGCACGATCACGGGGTACCAACGATGTTCGCCGACATCGATCGGACCACCGACATGACCGCTCGGGTACTTGCCCGTCCTGACGGTGAGAGGGAACTCACCGACCTGAACCACATCGCCGAGGAGCTGCACTCCGCCTGGCGCGGCGGCGGTACCGGATCTCTGGTGGTGTGGATCGAAGCGGCCATGGACGAGGCTGACCGCAACGCGGAGAACAACATCGAGGACGCCGAGTCGCGCCAGCGGCGCCTGGACACCGACGCGGCCGCGGTCCAGGTGCTAACCATCCATGCAGCCAAGGGTCTCGAGTACCCCGTGGTCATGGCGCCCTACCTCTGGGACATCCCCCGTCCCCCGATCCGCCTACCCATCTTCCATGATCTGGAACCAGCCCGACCGGGGGAGCCTAGGGCGCGGCTCATCGACGTGGGCGGCCCCGAGTCACCCGACTTCGATTCGCACAAGGAGGCTGCGATGTCGGAGGAGGCTGCTGAGGAGAGCCGCCTGCTCTACGTGGCGCTCACCAGGGCCAGACACCTCGTAGTGATGTGGTGGATCGAGAACACCTGGAACTCGGCGAGTACCGAACTCCACCGGATCCTGACCCGTGGAGGCGACCCGGACGTGGCAATGCGGCGGTTGATCGAGAGGTCCGGGGGGACCATCAGCCAGACCATCCTCACCGAGCACCAGCCGTTCGTCGCATACGAGGGGGAGGACAGGGTTGTCGCTACCCTCGAGCGGGCGCATCTGGACCGTTCCCTGGATTACGGCTGGCGCCGGGTCTCGTTCTCGTCGCTGTCGCCCGACCGTCCCCTCGACGGTGAGGCCGAAACCGCCGACGAACCGGACCGGGTCGACGAGGCCGACGGTGGCCAGGAGCCTGCCGGAGCAGGTGGCCCGCTGGTGATGGCCGATCTGCCCAGGGGGGCTCGTTTCGGATCCCTGGTACACGGCGTCCTCCAGCGCGTACCCTTTGATGCTCCCGACCTCCCGGCCAGGATCAGATCCGAACTGGCCCGTCTCACGCGCTACTCGTCGTGGGACTTCGATGTGGACACCTTCGTGAGCGGGATCTCCGCAGCCCTGGAGACTCCCCTCGGTCCCGAAGACGATGCCCCCACTCTGCGTGACCTCGACCCTGCCAAGCTCCTCAAGGAGATGGAGTTCGAATTGCCCCTCCGCACGTCCGCCTCGACCACGTCGCTACGTGAAATCGCCGGTGTCGCACTCGAACACCTGGCCGCCGACGATCCCCACCGGGCCTACTTCTCCCGGCTGCACGCGCTCGACCCCTACCGCTTCCGCGGGTTCATGGCCGGGGCCATCGACGTCACGACCGTGCTGCCCGCTCCTGGCGGGGACGGTTACGTGGTTATGGACTTCAAGTCGAACACCCTCCCGACCCTGGGTGACCTGCCGGACGCCACCGACTACGGACCGGCCCCGCTCACCGACGCCATGCACCACGGCAACTACGTGCTGCAGGCGTTGCTGTACGAGGTGGCTCTCCACCGGTACCTGCAATGGCGTCTCGACGGCTACGATCCGCCGGTCCATCTGGGCGGGTCGCTGTACCTGTTCGTCAGGGGAATGATCGGCGCCGGCACGCCGGTTGTCGACGGGGAACGGTGCGGGGTGGCGCGCTGGTCCCCACCGACGGAGCTCATCTTGGCCGTGAGCGATCTGTTCACGGGGCGCCGGTGACGGTTGCGGACCGCGTCCAGGCCGCCACCGCCGGGCCCGACGTGGTGGTCAGCGCCTCCGGCCTGCTCGCTTCGTTCAACGACGCTGGTGCCCTGTCGCCGCTCGATGTGCACGCCGCCCGCGTGATCGCCCGTCTGTGGGGCGAGTCCGATGACACGGTGATCCTGGCCGCTGCGCTGGCGGTACGGGGAACCAGGTTCGGACACGTGTGCATCGACCTGCGGCGCCAGCCAGAAGCGATGGTGGTCGAGGGCCAACCCCCCGAGGTCGTCGATGAGCTGCCCTGGCCCGAGCCGGACGATTGGGAGGCCTCCGTGGCGGGGAGCCCGCTGGTCGGTGCCGGCGGGGGAGGGGAGCCCCTCGTCCTGGTCGATAGCCGGCTCTACCTGGAACGCTACTTCCGCTACGAAGAGCAGGTGCTGGAACTCATAGGGGCCCGCACCATGACATCTCCGGTCACTCTCGATCCGGCCGTGCGGGCCGGACTGGAAGTGCTGCTCCCTCCCGGGCCGGACGGCGAGCCAGACCGCCAGCACACCGCGGCGGCCACTGCTCTGGCCGGCAAGCTTACGGTGATAGCCGGCGGTCCCGGCACCGGCAAGACGTACACGGTGGTGAGGATGCTGGCCGCGCTGGCCCACCAGCCCGCTGACTTCCCCAGGGTGGCTCTCTGCGCTCCTACCGGAAAGGCAGCGGCCCGGCTGAAGGAAGTGGTCGAGGAGTTCGCATCCGGATCCGGGAACCCGCGGGTCCGCCAGAGGATGGAGAGCCTGCAGACCAGCACCATCCACCGTCTGCTGGGCCGGGGTTGGGGGCGGGGGCGATTCGCCCACCACGAACGCAACCGCCTGCCCCACGACATGGTGATCGTCGACGAGCTGTCGATGGTGTCGTTACCCCTGGCCGCCAAGCTGATGGCCGCGGTGAGGGCCGACGCCAAGCTGGTACTGGCGGGCGACCCTTTCCAGCTCGAGTCCATCGAGGCGGGAACCGTGCTCGCCGACATCGTGGGTCCGGCGGCAGGTTCACCGGACCCCGAACCGACACGAGTTGACGTCGGGTTACCCCCGTTGGCGGACCGCGTCGTGGTCCTGCAACGGGTGCACCGCTTCGAGGAGCAGGGCCCGATCGGCGACTTCGCCGACGCGGTGCGGGACGGTGACCCGGACCTCGCGGTAAGCCTTCTGAGAGCCGGCACGGAGCCCGTCGGCTGGGTGAAGGACCGCTCCGGCGCGCCGTTCCGGGAACTGTCCGAACGGGTAGTCGCCCACCGGGTACATCTGGTCGAACTGGCTTCCAGAGCCGGCAACGAGGAGGCGGCACTCGCCGCCCTGGGTGAGATGGCGGTCCTTTGTGCCCACCGCGAGGGACCGGGAAGCGTGGACCAGTGGCGCCTGGACATCGAAACGGCTCTCGACGCGCGGTTCCCGGGCCTTCGGTACGAGGGGGAGTGGTACCCCGGACGACCGCTCATGATCACCAGCAACGACTACACGCTGGACCTCTACAACGGGGATATCGGAGTGGTGGTGCGGACCTCCGAAGGTCTCCGGGTGGTGTTCGAGCGGGGTGGCCTGCGGAGCTTCCCGCCCGGCTACCTGGGTGACCACACCACGGTCCACGCGCTGACCATCCACAAGAGTCAGGGTTCCCAGTTCGGCGAGGTGGTGGTCTCGCTGCCATCCGAGAGTTCTCGCCTGCTCACCCGGGAACTCCTGTACACCGCGGTTACCAGGGCCTCTCGAACGGTCACGGTCGTGGGCGAGGAGCCGGTGATCCGCATGGCGGTGGAACGCTCGGTCCAGCGCGCCTCGGGACTGAGATCGAGGCTGTGGGGTTGAGGCTTCCCGGCCAACCCTTCCCCCCGGGATACTCCATCGGAGTTGTGGTAATACTCGGTTATACGTCTCGGTGTGAAGGTAGCGGTCTCCATACCAGACGCCGTGTTCGAAGCGGCTGATCGTCTGGCAGAACGGCGCCGGTGTTCACGGTCGAGTCTGTATGCCGAGGCCTTGCAGCGCCTGCTTGCGCACGAGGACTCCGAAGCGGTGACCGCCCGCCTCGACGCCATTTACTCCGACGAGTCCCCACAACTCGCTCCCGAACTCCTCGAGGCACAGCGACGAGCGCTAACCGACCGCTGGTGATCGACCGCGGCGACATACGCTGGGTAAGTCTCCGCGATTTCGTAGGTTCAGAACCGGGCAACCGGCGGCCCGTGCTGATCGTATCCAGCGAACGCTTCAACAGAAGCCGGATAGCAACAGTGACCACGGTCGTGATCACCTCGAACCTGCGGCTGGCCGCAGCACCCGGAAATGTCCTCCTCGCAGGAGAGACCTCGGGCCTGGGCAGGGATTCGGTAGTCAACGTGTCGCAGGTTGTGACGCTCAAGAAGACAGAGCTTTCCGAATCGGTGGGACGGCTGGATGAGGCAGCTATGCGCATGGTCGAAGAAGGTATCGCTCTCGTCTTGGACCTCCCCACTGCGCGCTGACCACGGCAGGTCTGCCGGGCAGCTCGCCGTCCAGCGTCCGACGACGACGGCGATGACGCGGCCGGCCATGGTGAAACCGGGGAACGGCGGGCTACGGACCGCCCGAACCCGTCCTAGCTTCCCGTATCAACCACCGGACGGCATCGGACAGCGCCCCGACGCCGACACCTGCTAGGCCCGCGACGGCGAGCACGGTGACCGCGATCGTGACCCATAACGCCATCTGCCAGGCGGTGGTGAACACCCAATCCACAAACGTTGCGAAGTCCATACTTCGGGCATCCTACCCCGCGAACCTCGTGCCCCGGTTGGAACTGATCGGATAACCGCCTTGGCCGACGATCCAGGTCGAATTCCCACGCGCTCGAAGGGCTACAGACCCTTTGCGTTTCATGCCATATCCTCAAGTCGAAGGCCGCCACGATCGAGCCTATCCGTGGCAACTCGTCTCCGGATCGCCCGGAGCGTCTCCGCAAACCTCTGATGCGAGAGCGTGTGACGACGCTCGGTGTCCCGAACAGGTCACCGGCTACAGGAGAGGAGGGAAGCAATGACAGTCGCCGATCCGATCCATCCGGGAGACATCTCGCAGAGATCCAAGGCGGATTGGGAATGACCCAGCACAGCGTGGCGGCCACCGCCGACGGATGCCGAGGCCGAATCGGTTAGACACTTGACGTCCTGTATTCCGCGGCGCAATCTCGGGTTCCCCTGGCGCTGCGAGTCGTCCTGGAACGAACGCTGAAATACTCGTGGTGACCCGTAGCGGCGTAATGCGTTCGACGAATCTCTGCGAGCCGGTAGGTTCCATATGGATAATTGATGTGTAAAAACGATTGACAGATCTCCAGGGCCGTGGTTAGCCTTCGATGTGGGGCCGATCGGCACAAGGGAGGTCAGCATGACCAATCCACGTATTTCTGGCAAGGTCGCGAAACGGGCGGTATGGGGACTCGTCCGGCATCCATTGCGACGACCAAGGCTGGCAGCGCTGCTTGCCATCGCCGGCCTCGTAGTGTCAGTTGCTGCATGCGGCGAAGAAGAAGAACCGGCACCTACGCCCACGACGGCAGTGCCAGCCGCGACGACCGCCGCACCCACTCCAGCACCGAGCGAGGGGGTTTCGGGAACCGTCACGATGATGCGCGGGCCATTTAGCGCGGACGATTCGGTTTGGGAGGATCCACTTGTAGCTGCATTCAACGCGAAGTTCCCAGACGTAGAGATAATCAATACCACCTATGACTGGGGTGCCGCAGACGCAGAGATTGCAGCTGCCTTTGCCAGCGGATCACCCCCAGATATCATTTACCTTCCTGACCAATGGTATGGCCAGTACGCGGTGGCCGGTCAACTGGAACCAATCACGGGCCTCGTTAACGACCCCGCATTCGCGGACGACTTCGCTGCGATCCCACAGGCTTTCTGGGATGTCGCGACTATCGGTGGTGAGATATATGGTGTTCCAGCCCTGGGAGTTGTCTTTCCGATCTTCCTCAACCTTGACCTCTTGGAGGCAGCTGGTGTGGAGGATACGTGGGATGACTCCTATGAAGCACTCGCTGATGCTGCACGCAAACTGACTACGGACGATGTGTGGGGCTTCTCATTCAGGTCTGAGTTCATCGACGCCGGATACTGGGATTGGTTTCCGTACATCCAGAATGCAGGTGGCAACGTACTCAACGACGATTGGACGGCTTGTGGCTTCAACAATCCTGACGTGGTCTCAGGTGTCCAATTCTTGATCGACAGCATTGATGAGGGTTATGCGCTCCCACCGGGCGAATACGACTGGGCAGGACAAAAGGCGCTCTTCGCGGCAGGTAAGATTGCCATAAACCACAATGAGGGTTCGTTCATCAACGAACTCCAAACGAACGACCCGGGCTTCCGATGGGATGTAGTTCCGGCACCGTCTGGACCAGTGACACAAACAATGATGGGTAATTTCGGCTTCCTCTTCATCTCTTCGGCAAGCGAGAATAAGGAAGCTGCCTGGGAATTCATTAAACACTGGACATCTTCGGAAGAGGCTGCGGCATACACTGAGGCGAACAGTCTCTTCTCTATACGAACGGATCTCGTTGATCCCTATGCCGACAACCCGCTGATGGCACGAGTACTGACGGAATACGTCCCGATGGTGAAAGGAATTCAAGCTCACCCGAGGATGCGTGAGATCCTGAATACGATCTGGCCTACCTTCAGCGCTGCTTATCGTGGCCAATATACTGCTCAGGAGGCAGTAGACAAGGCGTGCGCGGATATGGCTACGCTACTGGGTTAGATGAGTTCAACACCTGACCGAAGTGAACAGTTGAATAGAACAGAAACCCCGCCGGTTTACTCCGGTGGGGTTTCTCTTCAGTTGACGCCACAACAACATGCTCGGCTTGCCTGGAAGTATCAAGCCCGACGCTGGATGGTGGGCTATGCCTTCATCGCGCCGATCCTGTTCTTTTTCGGGCTCTTCATGATCGTCCCGATCCTATGGGTCGTGTTCGGAAGTTTCCAACAGGGTGGGATCATCACTCCAAGTGAGTTCGTTGGTCCTGACAACTGGAGATCAGTGTTTGGCGACGAACTTGTCAGGACGACGGTCAAGAACACGGGGTACTTCACGTTACTGGCTATCCCCGGTGTTATAGTGGCTGGCTTGGTCTTGGCGCTTGCCCTCTTGAGAGTTCAGAAGGGAGAAGCCGTCTTTCGAGCCGGCATTTTCTTTCCCGTGTTGGCTCCCCCTGTGATCGGAGCCCTGATGTTCTTGTTCGTACTACATCCGGACTTCGGCGCGGTCACGCTAGCGATGCGAACCGTCGGTCTTTCCTCACCGTCATGGCTAGGGGATCCGGCATACGCTCTGCCGACCGTCGCCGCATTTGAGATCTGGCGTGGCGCAGGGTTCTATGCCCTTGTTTTCCTTGCGGGGTTGCTGGCCTTACCCAAGGAACTCTACCAAGCCGCTGCCCTCGACGGCGCCAATACCCTACGTCGCTTCTGGCATGTGACCCTGCCTCTACTGAAGCCGACTGCTCAGTTCGTTCTGGTGATGGCGACCGTTTGGAACCTGCAGCTGTTCGATTCCGTGTTCGTACTGACAGACGGTGGGCCAGTGAACCGGACCGTCACGGTAGTCATGTATGTATATCGGAGTCTCTTTGCCTTTGGAAATGTCGGCTTCGGCTACGCTCTCTCGATGGTACTCCTCCTAGTGATCCTCGCAGTGTCACTTGTCCAGTTCCGACTTCTACGGTCACGCAACCGATGATCACGGTGAATCCGTTCAAGGCCCGACCATGACGGCCCCACGACTTTCCTTCCATAAGGGGCGCCTAGTTTCGAATATGACGGCCTACTCCATATTGATAGGAGCGACCATAGTTATGGTCACTCCACTGTTCTATATATTGTCTACCTCGATTAAGAAGACAACACAGTTGTTTGCATATCCGCCGGACTGGATCCCGAAAATTCTATTCTGGGGGAATTACTCCACTCTTCTAGGATCGGACAGCCTCTTCCTGAGGTGGACTATAAATACAATGCTCGTGGCTGGAGTCGTTACCATCCTCAAAGTCATTATCGATTCGATGGCCGGTTATGCCTTCGCGAAGATTAGCTTTCCAGGAAGACGGACTCTGTTTATTCTGATCCTTGCAGTCGTCATGGTGCCGACGTCGGCAGTCATTATTCCACTATTCCTTCTGGTCCGGCGAATGGGACTCCTTGACACCTACTGGGCCTTGATACTTCCACCGTTGGCTAATCCGGTCGGTGTATTCTTGATGAGAAACTATATCCAATCTTTGCCACGTGATCTTGAGAACTCGGCCCGGCTGGATGGCTGCTCGGAGTTCAGTGTGTACTTTAGGATCATCCTGCCCTTGGTGAAACCGGGGTTGGTCGTACTAGGAATTCTCACCTTCCTTGGACAGTACACCGCCTTCCTGTGGCCGCTGCTGGCTGTACAGGATGAAACACTCCAAGTATTGACCACAGGAGTAGCGGAGATGAAGGCAAGTATCTTCACCATTGATTGGGGGCTCGTCTCCGCCGCGAGTGTCCTCTCTATGGTTCCGATCACCGTTATGTTTTTCATCTTCCAAAGATACTTCAGTGGCGGATCTATTGCGGGAGCGTTGAAGCAATGAAAGAACACACAGTTGCCGACAGCGCTATCAGTCTGGTACACGTCTCTAAGAGATATGGCGATAATCTCGCGGTTGACGAGTTTACAGCGGCTATGGCGCCGGGCGACTTTGTCGTTCTCTTGGGACCATCTGGCTGTGGGAAATCAACTGTGCTCAAGATGATTGCCGGTCTGGAGGATGTGACCGAGGGCGAAGTCTATATCGCTGGGGAATTGGCTAACTACATTCTGCCCAAAGAGCGAGATGTAGCTATGGTGTTCCAAAACTACGCCCTATATCCACATATGTCAGTTGCTCGGAATCTGGCGTTCCCACTCAAGATGCGTAGCGTGGACCGGGACAGTATCGGAAGTAGAGTCGAAGAGGTGGCGTCGCTCTTGGAGTTGTCGTCTTTGCTCGAGCGCTTTCCCGATGAGCTCTCTGGTGGAGAGAGGCAGAGAGTCGCCCTTGGCCGGGCGATCATCCGTGACCCGGTAGCCTTCTTGATGGATGAACCCCTCTCGAACCTGGATGCGCTACTGCGATTTCAGATGCGGGATGAACTGTTGAAACTTCACAAGCGGGTGGGGAAGACAACGATCTATGTAACCCATGACCAGATCGAGGCCATGGCCATGGCGGACTCGGTGATCGTTCTGAAGGACGGTCGAATCCAGCAGGTCGGTAGTCCCCAAGATGTGTACGACAGGCCGGCCAACACGTTCGTTGCAACTTTCATAGGTAGCCCACCGATGAATCTACTGCACGGCCGCACAGAGGTTGGCGTGGACGGGTTGATATTCACATGGAAGGATCATCGCGTCCTGCTGGACGGTGAAGGGGCGGCCGTTGCAACCGAGTCGATCCTCGGAGTGCGGGCGGAGGATGTGGAGCTTACGCAGGATTCGGGCGACGGAGTATTGAGGGGTACCGTGGGCTTGGTGGAGCCTGTGGGGGCCGACAAGTTCGTCCGTGTTGAGATAGATGAAGATGTTTACTGGTATGTTCGAGTGCCGTCTGTGACCCGAGTCAGGGAGGGTGAGCCGATAGGAGTGCGTATTCCGGCGGACCGGCACCACCTCTACGACCTTGAGGGAAATCTCCACAGACGTGAGCACGGCGCTGGCCGAACGACTCCGGGCGACTGAATCGATGGTTGACAAACTACGTGGGAGAACCCGTCTGTTCGGTTCACCGGGTGAGGGACCACGACGCCGTGCCGGCGATTGGACTAGATCTGCGGGTCTCGACGTGGACTATGACGTCGAAATGGCGACTCGAGACGGTACGGTCCTGCGGGCGGACGTCTATCGGGCCACGGCGAGTGATCAGCCACGACCGGTCTTGCTGGTGCGGACGCCCTACGACAAGACGCACGCCCACATGGCAACCTACCTCCACCCGACCTGGTACGCGAGACATGGGTTCATCGTCGTCGTTCAGGATGTTCGAGGCCGCTTTGCATCACAGGGAAGTTTCGATCCGTTCTTGAACGAGGGTACGGATGGATTCGATGCGGTCGAGTGGGCGGCGACACTCGAGGGGTCAAATGGGCGCGTGGGGATGTATGGCGCCTCCTATGTCGGAGCCGTACAGTTGCTTGCAGCTGCCAAGAATCCCCCTCACCTCCGTGCCATAGCTCCTGCGGTCACGAACGCGGATTTCCGCAGCTGGATGTACGAAGCGGGTGCCCTCAACTTGGGGTTTGCAGCCACTTGGAGTCTGTTCCTGGCCCATAACGGCGCTAATCGCCAACGTGACTCGGCTGAGGCTCGGCGGCTCGTCCGGCTAGCTGTTAGCTCTCCGGACTGGCTGATGCATGGTCCGCCCTCGGAACTGGCCGAGATTCTCGGACCGCATACCTCATTCTTCAAAGAGTGGATCAACGAGTCGGAACAGGATCCAATCTGGGACCGGCTAGACGGTGAATCAGATCTCACGACTACGCGGATCCCGACACTCCACATAACGGGATGGTTCGACATCTTCCTGTCAGGTGCACTACGTACCTACCGGGACAGTTCCCGTGACCATGACGCATCGTCCCAACACCTGGTGATCGGACCTTGGGCACACTACCCGTGGGGCGATCAGTTTGGACCGGATGCGAACGGAACCGGGCGAATCGATAGGATGCAGATCGACTTCTTCCGTCGGTATCTGTCGGACGGTGTCACGGACCAGCCTTCGTCCGTCGATTACTACGTTCTCTTCGAGGGGTGGCGTGAAAGCGACAGTTGGCCACCCGAACCGTCGAGGACCGCTCGGCTGTTCCTACGAAGTCAGGGTTCCGCGAATACGCGCTGGGGAGACGGCCAACTCGATCCGACTCCGCCCGTTGGTGCTGAACCGTGTGACGTCTATCAGTATTATCCTCCGGCACCGGTCCCCGCCGTTGGAGGGAATTCATGTTGTGACCCGGGGATCGTACCTATGGGCTGTCTGAACCAGTCTTCCGTGGAGCAACTTCCGGACGTTCTAATCTATACGACGGAACCTGTCTCATGTGACATGACTGTCGCAGGACCGATTGACCTTCAGGTCTATGTTGTGACCGACGCGGAGTCAGCCGACTACTTCGCCAGGTTATGCGTGGTCAACGAAGAGGGGTCCTGGAACGTTACAGAAGGAATCCGACGGTTCGATCCTCAGGAACTTCAAGAAGCGCGAGCCAGTGATGGCACCATAGCAGTCCACATCACCCTTCGAGATACTGCTGTACTGGTAAGGAGAGGCGAGCGGCTCCGGCTCCAGATCACAAGCGGGTCGTTCCCGATGTTCGATGTCAATCCACAGACTGGTGAGTCTTCTCTCACAACTCCGCGATGGGAGGGCCGCGGTGCTCTGCACGCGGTCCTACACGAACCAACTCATCCGTCGGTACTACGCTTCCGTGAAGCATGCGAAACTGGTACGGAGTCAGATCGGGGAGAACCTTGAACCCCCGACCATTGCTGGGATGAGCAACTGCGGCTACCGGTGAATCAAGGTCAAGACTCGCTGCTGCCGGAGAATCTTCGTAGTACGTTGTCAGTGATGCGTGATACGGGTCCCATGTAGTCCTCGATCTCCAAGGCACCCAGCCAACACATCGAACCTACGCTAAAGACGGCACCATCCTTCGGATACTCCAAGTAGACGATGTCTGCATGTATGGACAGGCCCGTATCCTCCGACTGGGCCCAGTCCGAGGCCTGTAGGTCCTCGAGGCTCGTATGGTAGAGATCACCGAAGCCGTCTGCAGTGGCGAGTACAACCGCATTCGGGGCCGTACCACTGCCAAAATCGGCACGATCGATCTCCCAACCTGCTGCTCCTCCCAAGAAACGACCGGAGTCGCCGAACGTCGGTGACTCGACTCCGTCGAAGATCCAAGCCACCGTCGGTTGGTAGCTTGCGGCTGTACGCCTATAGGGCCTAGCGGGACCTGCGCCAAAGGCGGTAAAACCATTACCGACGATGCTAAAGGGGCTGTTCCCGTGGTGCCTCCAGATACCGCCGGGCTCACCGGTCGTGCTGTGTCCCGATTCACCCGGATCAGCCGCCCAGGGACTCGATCCGAATTGACCTCGACGTACCTCCGTTAGGGCGGGATCGAACTCAGGGATGGAGGTGATCCAATAGAATCCATTCCCTCCTAGGTACATGAGTCGGCCGCCGTCAAGTAGGTAGTCCTGGAGGCCATTCATCATCCGCCTGGTCCAGTACTCCGGATGGCTTCCGGTTACCACGGCACGGTACGGAGCCAGCGCGTTGGCGCCTCGACAGTGGAGAGTCTCGTCGGTGACGACTTCGTAGGAGTATCCCTTCTCCTCGAGCCAGCGCAGCGCACAGAGATCTGCGCTGAAACCGTGATAGGACTGTGTCAGAGGAAACGCGTAACCTGGGCGCATGCTGAGAAGCGGGCGGCGCCGGGACGCATAGCACACGCCACTCCCATCGCTGTGCAAGTCGTACTGACTGAGTAACCCGAGCTGCAGCATCGCATAGTCACCGGGTGACAGGAATGGTCGGATGTCATCGACACCGGCAAAAGTCTTCGCCAGTGATGGGCTCTTGACCGCCTCGTGCGAGTTGCCATACGCGATGTCGGTGAGCGTGCTCGCCAGGAAGGCAACTTCGGCGCGTTCCCGACCCGGTGCGGGCGAAACCCAGAAGGGAATGAAGTCCTCCTCCGACTCGCTACGGAGATGCGCCGCGTAAGCACCACTCTCCAGGTTGTTCGGGACCCTGAGCGTGAAGGTCGGTGACCACTTCGCATCGGCAAGATCGTCGTCGTGGAAGTGGATCGCGCCGTATTCCTCAGGTCTGGAAGGCCAATGGGTGACCTCACCCGACCAATTCCGGCCTGTCATGGCTCGCGTAGGCATGTTCACGACCACACCTGTATTCTCATTTCCCGAGACATCAACAATATGGCGCGAGGACATAGCCTGTGAGAAGTCCCATACCCCTACAGTGCCGGTCTTCCAGCGACGCCAGCCTTCGCGCCGGCTCAATTCCAGGAGCTCGGGTCCGTCCAACGCCCGATCGAGGAGTCGAGGCTCTTCGATCTTGCCGTTGAACGACCACCGGGCCTGCCCTTTTCCATCGTCTGCGCCGGCGATGGTGAAGAGACCGGAATCGACTGAATGGTCGCCGATTCCGAGGTTGCAGCTGCTGCATTGGCCGGGTTCTCCCAATGGAGGTGCCAGCATCGGGCGACTTACGACGCGGGCATATCCGGTGGCGTAGTCGTAGGAACCGGCAACGAAACACCAATCTCGCTCGCGTGGTGCAGCAAGTGGAGGTGTGTCAGCTGTTTTCCCTGCGCGCCCAACGCGCAGTGAGATACCGGAGGTGCTCGCGAAGAGACCGAACCCGTGCTCGTCTCCCGAGAAGCCGAGAATCAACTGTAGATCCCTGCGCAGCCTGGTTGGATAGATCCATGCAGAGATAGAGAACGATCGAGGACATAGCGTTCCGTTCCGGTCAGGTATGTGGATCCGTGAACCAAGGTTGAGCGCTTGCTCGTTCGGCTCGTACGAACCCAGGCTCTCTACCACGGCCGTGGCGAATCCTCGGGGCTCATGGCCACCGGGTTCGTGTCTAAGACGTACTATCGAAGCGTCGAACGGATCGCGAGAGCTCACCATGAAGTCAACCGCGGCGCCTGGGACGGTTGCGAGCTCGCTGGGGTAGCCGAGGAGCCGCTTCCTGGGTATCGGCATCGCTTGATCCGTTCCGCTTGCCGACGCCATGTCTACTCGAGTGCTCCTCGTGCGGCTATTGGTGAGATAGCCTGTATCAAAGTCGAACAATGGAGTGCAACGGTGTTGAACATGTTCACCGCAGCGTTCGCGTTGTTTGGAATGACAGTGATCGTCTCACCAAGTGAGGGTTTCGAAGCGCACTTCGATACATCGATGTGTCCGTGCTCTTCCTCGAGGAGGAAGATGTCCGCATCCGGATACTCAACGACATATCCGAACCGCTCATCGGAGCTTCCCTCCGGTGGTTCCGTCGTCAGCGCCTTCGTACCGGCATCTACGATCACACGGTCCTCGGTCGGTGCGCTGACAACCGTCGTTCTCATCCGGAGCGCGCAGGATTCGAGGGGACCGGTGCCGTTGTTGATCGTTGACCGATCGCCGTAGACGTAGGTCCCGGCGCGAAACTCATCGATTTCGGCGATATTGTGGGTCTCGAGAACGCCGGGTGTCCCTCCGCCGCATGCGACACCCCTTGACAAGCCGATGCGCTCCAACCCCGCGAATACCTCTCTGAACCACGGTCCGACGGCGGGGCTTGTCGGGNATGTCATGAGCCCGGCAAATGAGAGTGCGGGTAGGCGGTGAGAGGCATCTGCGAGTGCGATTGCATCGGCCGGTGTCTGTACCCCTGTTCGCTTCCAACCTGTATCGCAATCGACATAGAAGTCGATATGCGTACCATGACTCGCTGCGGCATGAGAGAGGCCCTTGGCGACTTCCAACGAATCGGCTGCAATGGAAAGTCTTACAAGGCCTGCCAAAGAGGCAGCCCGGCGGGCTTTCTGACGGCCGATCACGGGATAGACGATCTGGATATCCGGAATTCCTGCTGATGCCATGATCTCAGCCTCAGACAGCTTCTGGCATGCGATACCAACCGCGCCGGCGCGCATCTGCATGTGAGCGATGAGCGGTAGCTTGTGAGTCTTGACGTGGGGCCGATTCCTGAGTCCATGTCGGTCAGCATATGATTGGAGACGGCTGATATTCGCTGCGACGATATCCATGTCGACTGTCAGCAGCGGCGTCGCGAGATCGTCAATCGTCACCCAGATGTCCTTTCCGAAACGTTACGTGTCAGGAGCACCAGGCTTGCTCATCTCCAGCTAGTGGGGCTGGGTTCCGTCGACTGTAGCAGTGGGCTTCTCTCTTGGTTGGCCGTTTCCGCTTGATCAACTTAAGAGAGTCTCCGATCGTCAAGGCGGTCGTCCTACTTGAGATTGGTCTGACAAAGTTGATCGAACGCCAACGCCCGGCGTCCACACGGTGGGTGCTTCCGACGGCCCGAATCGGGAGCACCCGCCCTGATCATGTCTTGATCCGCTCCGTACCTCCTGTCCAAATCGCCATGATCACGTAGCCGAATATGTTGGCGAACGAGCACAGGGTTCTGTACGCGGAGTGGTGCCGGCACCGGGTGACCCGGCACCAAGCGTACTGCACGTTTTCGCACCGACTGTGGATACACACAGCCCGAACACCCTGCGGCACCGGGAACCGATCTACAGCACGAGGAAGCGGATGCCGCGATTGGTTCCGGCCTGGTTGGGAGCATCATTGCGGCCCGTGTTCGGGTATCATCGTCTGGACGCTGATCGAGATCGTGTTGCAGTGAAGCCTGAGTACTTGAATCCCGATACTCTGGCGCCGCCGGCGGCGCCCTTTACTTATGTGGTCAAGTGTGGTAGCACCGCCTATCTGGCTGGCCATGTAGCCTTCGATGAGGACAATAAGGTGGTCGGTGCGGGAGATGCACGACGTCAAGCAGAACAATGCTGGGACAACATCGAACTAGCAGTGGAGGGCGCTGGTGGCACACTCGCGAACGTCGTGAAGATACAGGTGTTCCTCAAGGACATTCGATTCGCGGAAGCCGAGCAAGCGGTGCGAGTCGAGCGGTTCCGGAGAATCCGTACCCCGCTCCCTGCATGCACCCTCGTGGAAGTGTCGAATCTCGGGACGCCTGAGCTACTCATGGAGATCGATGCTGTCGCCGTTATCGACTGAATCCACCAGAAGTCGCCGGTTCACCGGTGTCGACTCCGGCGGGACGTTCACCGATATGGTTGCAATCGACGTGGGGTCTGGGACGATTCAGGTTGCAAAGGTCCCCTCGACTCCATCGAGGCCGGTCATCGCCGTGGCCGAGTCCCTGGAACGTCTCGAGTCTCGTCGAATCGCCCGCCTTGTCCACGGCACCACCGTCGCCACCAACGCGGTTCTGCAACGCAGTGGCGCCCGCCTCTGTCTCCTGACGACCGAAGGATTCGAAGACATCGCCTACATACAGCGTATCAATAGACCCCGCGCATACGACTTGCTCTGGCAGAAGCCCGATCCGCTCGTCGCGAAGCGTCGTTGTTACGGAGTTCGCGAGCGCATCGGATCCGAGGGCGAGGTCCTGCTACCTCTCACAGAGGAGACCGTGTCGTCGGTCGTCGTATGCATGGAAGACCTGGTGTCGGCCGGAGAGATCGACGCGATAGCCATCTGCCTTCTCTTCAGCTACACGAACGCCGCACACGAGCAACTTCTGGGCCGTCGCCTCCGTCGAGCCCTTCCCGACACGCCGGTCTCCGTGTCGAGCGAGGTGAGCCCCGTGTGGAGAGAGTACGAGCGAACGAGCACGGTTCTCACCGACGCCTACATCAAGCCGCTGATGTCTCGCTACTTCGACGATCTGGATGCCGAGACGAGCCGGTTTCTCGATGGCTCGCCGCTCACCATTCTCAAGTCGAACGGTGGCACCGGCAACGTTGCCACCGTTGCGCCGAAGCCGGTAACAACGATCCTGTCGGGTCTTGCCGGCGGCGTGGTCGGGGGAGCGTATTTTGCCGCGGCCGAGGACGAGCCTCTGGCGATCACGTTCGACATGGGTGGGACGAGTACGGATATCGGGCTGGTAAGCGACGGTCAAGTGGGGCACATCAACGAGTATGAAGTCGAGTGGGGTCTTCCGGTCGTCACTCCCGTCGTCGATGTGCATACGATCGGTGCAGGTGGCGGATCGATAGCGGCGGTGGACACCGGCAGCCTTCTCCAGGTCGGCCCTCGCAGTGCTGGAGCGAGGCCGGGCCCGGCATGCTACGGGCTGGGCGGATCGAGGGCCACGGTAACCGATGCGAACCTGGTCTTGGGCCGGCTGAATCCGCACTACTTTCTCGGCGGCACGGTCAAGCTTGAACCGCAAGCGGCATTCGATACGCTCGCAGAGCTTGCTCGACAGTTGCAGGTTTCGACTGTCGAGGCTGCCACTGCCGTGGTGGCCGTTGCCGACGAGAACATGGCGAACGCCATTCGCCTCGTCACGATCGAGCGCGGTGTCGACCCTCGGGACTTTGCGATCATAGCCTTCGGGGGCGCCGGGCCCCTTCATGCATGCGGGGTAGCCGAAGCGGTCGGAGTCCGGCGGATTGTGGTTCCGCCCAATCCAGGTCTGTGCTCCGCGTTCGGAGCCGCGATCGCACGCTTGCGCACCGATAGGGTCTGGAGCATCGGCAAGCGACTCGACGACATCAGCGAAGCGGTTCTGCGGGCCGATTTCGAGGGGTCTGTGGCCGATGTCACGAACCAACTGTACAGGGATGGCGCAACGGGCTCGGAACGGGTTTCACTATTCGCATCGTGCCGCTACTACCTCCAGAACCACGAGCATGAGATACACCTTGGCGCCGATCTTGTGCCCGGGTTCCTGGCGCGGCTGCGCGTTGACTTTGACCGGGCACATGAAGCGGCCTACGGCTACTCCTTTCCATCCGATCCGGTCGAGTTGGTGCATTGCCGGGTTACCGCTCTGGAGCCCTACGATGCAGCGCTGGGTGTCGACTTCGCCTATCAAGATGGATCCGGCACGCACGGTTCGACGTCCGAGCGAGCCATCACTTTCGCAGGGAGTTCTGAATTGCAGGTTCCGGTCTATGGGCGCGCGATGGTTTCCGAAGTAGCGGGCCCGGCTGTTATCGACGAGCCGGACTCGACAATCCTCGTGAGTCCAGGCTGGGTGGCGCGTCTGACGGGGCGCGGCAGCATCCTCATGGAAAGGGATTGACCATGACCGTCCAGGTGGACACGGTGACGATGACGGTCGTGAGCAACTATCTCCGTAACGTCTGTCAAGAGATGGGCGTAGCCATGATGAGAACCTCTTTCTCCACGATCTTCAACGAAGGGCTCGACTTTTCCTGTGTCGTCTTCGATGCAGAGGGACGAGCAATAGGAACAGGGGAGTTTTGCCCGGCACAGATCGGAGCCATCAACTTCGTGGTCGCCAGTTGCATCGAAGAACTAGGCATCGAGACCTTCAGCGAGGGGGACGTAGTAATCCACAACGACCCCTATCGCGGGAACTGCCACATTCCAGAGCACATGGTGATGAAGCCAGTCTTCTTCGAAGGTGAACTCGTCGCGTTCGCAGCGACTATCGCGCATATGGCTGAAGTCGGTGGAAAAGCCCCTGGTGGTTTTGCGGCCGATGCGATGGACGTGTACCAGGAAGGCCTGCGGCTACCGCCCGTCAAGTTGATGGAGCGTGGCGAGCGGAACGAGGACGTCTGGAAGCTGATCCTGATGAACCATAGGACGCCCCGGAGCACGTGGGGGGATCTGCATGCGATGGTAGGCGCCCTGAACGTTGGCGAGCAACGGCTCCAGTCGCTTTTCTCACGGTATGGAATCGAACGGGTCGGCTTGATCAATGATGCCCTGTTCGACTATTCGGAGCGCCGGATGAGAGAGGAGATTGCGGCGATTCCCGACGGCGAGTACCTGTGGGAGGACGTGGTCGAGGACGACGGAGTGGTTCCAGATAAGCCTTATTGGATCCGAGCCAGAGTATTCGTGGACGGCAGCGACATCATTTTCGACTTTCGCGAGAGCGACGATCAGGCTCAAGGGCCGTGCAACATGACCTTCGGGTCCATCATGTCAGCGGCTTACAACGCGATGCTCCAGGTCACCGATCCCACGATTCCCAAGAACGCCGGCTGTTACCGGCCGATCCACGTCCTCACTCGTCCCGGCAGCATTGTCAACGTCCAACCTCCAGGGCCGTCGGTGGGCGGTAACTCCGAGATACACCCGCGCGTAGTCGATCTGATCCTCGCGGCTCTGGCGCCCGCTATACCTGATCGCGTGGCGGCGAGTTCCGGCGGCAATAGCTGCAGCTTCCTCTTCGGTGGCTGGCATCCTAAGACGGGCGAGTACTTCACCAACTACCACATCGAAGGTATCGGCTGGGGTGGGACCGCAGTGGGAAACGGAAACAACTCGCAGAACGTCATCAACGGTAATTGTCGCAACACACCGATCGAGATCTTCGAAACACGGTTTCCAATCCGTATTGGATGGCTCCGACTCATCCCTGACTCTGGAGGCGCGGGCCAGACACGCGGCGGTCTCGCGTGTGAGCGCATGCTCGAGGTCCTATCCCCCGACCTGACCGTAGCCGAATTCACCGATCGGATGACGACCCAGGCGTGGGGCCTCTTTGGAGGGTTACCCGGCTCGAGCACAGCCACCTTCATGCGACTGCGCGGAACTGATGAGTGGGCTACGGTGCAAGACCTGTTCGGCACGGTCTCGAACAGCAAGTATTCCGGAATAAAGCTCAAGGAAGGCGATTGCGTCATGCTGCGGACTGCCGGCGGGGGAGGCTACGGTCCACCGGAGAGTCGCGATCCGGCGCTTGTCGAGACCGACGTTGCTGACGGGTTTGTCACTCGTGAAGCAGCTCTCCGTTACTACGGCGTTCGGATAGCCCCTGATCACCAAACGGCACCGGCATCGTGAGTGGAAACTGGGTCACCCTTGATCGGCCTCTCTACGAGACAGAGATACTGGCTTGCTCCGCGTGTGGTGCGATGGTTGCCGGGCGCGGCTGGCGGACTGCCTCACCCGAGAATCGCCTGTTATGCGGACCGAAGTGCGAGCAACTCGAGGCTCGCGTGGCTGTATTGAGGGAGCGATACGGAAGTGACGGACGGCAGTTTGCCTCGATGACTGTGGAGCACTGAACGTGGCCGAGCATGTAGTGAGACTCGGGCCTCTCGTCTATGAGATAAGCCGACTCCGCGAACCTGTGCTGACGATCGACCCGGGGGATAGCGTCCTGGTAGAGACAGAAGACGCGTTCTCTGGACAGGTCCGGGTCCCCGGCGATGTCCGGGACCGCACGGCGTTGCCGCTCAGTGATCCCGTGGCGGGGCCTATCGTTGTGAACGGGGCTGAACCGGGAGACGCGCTTAGCGTGCATGTCGTCGACATCGAGCCACTTCTCGGCCAGTGCGCGACCTACGTGCTTCCCGCCCCGCATGTTGTGGCCACGCTCGCATCGCCGATGCCGGATATGACGCGAATCTGCCAGATCGATGATGGCCAGATCCGCTGGAGTGAAGACGTCACCATCCCTTATCGCCCGATGATCGGGCTAATCGCCTGTGCTCCGGCGATGGGGGCGCCGACGACAGTAGACGCCGGCGACTTCGGAGGAAACATGGACCTTCGAGAGGTTGCTCCCGGGGCTACCGTGATGCTTCCGGTGTTCGTTCCTGGTGGATACCTCTACCTGGGGGATTGCCACGCTGCCCAAGGTGCGGGCGAGGTGAGCGGCATCGCGTTGGAGATGCCCGCCCGCAGCCGGATCGTAGTTGGTCTGGGAAAAGGTATCCACATGGGTTGGCCACGGATCGAGACGGACACCGAACTGCTGGCTGTAGCGTGTGGACGACCCCTCGATGAGGCGGTGGGCAAAGCGTTCAGCCGGCTAGCCATGTGGCTGGAAAGAAGCTACGGCTGGCGCCGCTGGGAAGCGTTGAGCCTGCTCTCACAGGTGGGTGAGACCAGCGTCGGCTACTACTGGGGTGGTGGCGTTGCAGCGAAAATACCCAAGTCGTACGTTGAACGGACCTAGCAGCCGCGATAAGAGCGGCGATGAGTGTCGCGCGGCATACCCGAGTGCAGTAACATGACCACTCCGCCCGCACTCGATGGTCGGTCCAGAGAACCCCCCACCACGTCTAGGCTGGTGATATGAGCGACTCACGCGACGTTTCATTCGAGTTCCCGTCGATCGAACACCCCGTGTTGCTTCAACTGCTAATCGAAGAGGCTCAACGACGTGACGTTCCCATTCATCGCGTATCTATGGGTGGTGGAACCCGCATGTTGACGAATAGCGAACGCGATGACATGCTCAGCCAGGCACACGAGCACGGTATTGATGTCTACTCGTTCATATCGTCTCGCAACTCGTTCGAAACTCTTGTTGACCAAGCAGCTGCCGAGCAACTCCGGGGTGAGGTCGCATTCCGCGATGCTATAGAAGAACTCCACCTGTGCTCCGGCTGGGGAGTCAATGGGGTGCTCCTAGCTGATCTGGGGCTTCTTGACGCTGCGAACAAGCTACGCGTGAGCGGCGATCTGCACGGGCTTGCCTTCAAAACTTCAGTAGCCATCGCTCCGACGAACGCTTCGGCTGCGGCGCTCTACGAGAGACTCGGGGCTTCGAGCATCAATGTGTCCGGTTCGTCGACAATCGATGATCTGGCAGCGATGCGCTCCCGGCTCTCTAGTTCCACTACTCTAGATATTTACATCGAGATCTCTTCCGACTTGGCCGGAGGACTCCGCTACCGGGATGCTGCCGCTCTGGTAGAGGCAGCTGCTCCAGTACATATTAAGTTCGGGATACTAAACGCGCCGGCTCTCTATCCATACGGTGCACATCTTGAGTCTATTGCACACCAAGTGACCCGCGAAAAGGCTCGCCGTGCCGAGTTGGTATGTGAAGCTCTTACTAGAGCAGGAGTCTCGGTGGATGGCCGCGGACGGTAAAAACGTCAAAGTCGACCGTATTGGGGTATCCCGGCTCGCCACAGGGGAACTCTGCCAAGCCAAAGTGAAACTCTCCTGAGGCTCCAAGTACCACAGATGAGTATGCTCAGAATAGACTACCCAGTAGGAGCCTCTGATAGTCTTTGTCACTCACATATAGGCTCGGGTCAGCATAGTCTGAAGTCGCCAGGACAATCTGGATGGTTGGATGTATAGTCGAGTGGAATACCAACTGACACTTGCGGAATGTCCTGGTAAGGAGGGGACATATCTGACTATCAAGTCGATGATTCTACAAGCTATAGGAGCCAGCTATGAGCGCAACTTACGGGTGGCCGGAAGGGGTTCTCTATGAAGGACGGCCGGCGACTCAGCCCGTTGGTATTGCACAGTTGGGCATGCGAGATCTTACTCTCCACCGGCGCGTCCCAGCCAGCAGCAGAGGCAACCGCGACAGCACTGATTGACGCCAACCTCCGCGGCCTGGACACACACGGCCTAGTCTTGCTCAGGTTGTATCTGCCTCGATTGAGGAGTGGAGCAATCGATGGACGGGCGACGCCTGAGATCATCAAGGACCTTCCGGGTGTAGTAGTGGTCGATGCTCGGAACACGCTCGGACCATACGCGGCGACGATCGCAACGGATCTCTGCTGTGACAGAGCCGAGAGCAACGGTGCTGCTGTCACGCTCGTTCGGAGATCGAACCACTTCGGCGCGGCGTCGGTGTATTCGGAACAAGCGGTTCGTCGAGGTTGCGTAGCCGTCGTCTTGTCGAATAGCGATCCCGGCTTGGCGCCACGGGGATCGCTCGGTCCGATTCTCGGTACCAATCCGTTGGCGATCGCGGTGCCTGCGCGTTCTGAAGAGATCGCACCTTCACTCGATATGGCAACGAGCGTCGTCGCTCTCGGTCGAGTTCGAGCCGCGGGGCGAGCCGGAGATCGACTTCCGCTAGGGTGGGCGATAGGACCCGACGGAGAACCGACGGAGGATCCCGAACTTGCTCTTGCCGGTAGTCTGCTCCCAGTCGGGGAACACAAGGGATTTGCACTTGCCTTCATGATTGACACGCTCGCCGGATGTCTAACAGGGGCTCGAACGAGCCCGTCGATCAGTGCCGACCCGGCCGGTCTCGAGCCACAGCATCTTGGTCACTTCATCCTGGCCATCAACGTAACAGCCGTTGCAAGCACGGCTAGCTTTCACGCATCCGTCGAAGAACTGACAGGTGCAGTGCATACGGCGGAGAGGGCTAACGATGTTCCGCCGTTTCTCATCCCTGGAGAACGTGAGGCACGGGTAGCCGCCGAGCGTCGCAGGACGATCCCGTTCGGAGATGGAGACTTGGCCTTGCTTGAGTCCCTTGGCCGTGACTACAACGTGACCTTCCCCGGCGGTTAGTCGTGGAGACACGAGCCTTCGGTTCCACCGGACTGCAGGTCCCGGTTGTGGGTCTCGGTACATGGTCAACGTTCGATCTTCCGGTCTCACGGCAGTCCACTGCTTCCGAGGTCGTAGCGGAGACATTTGGTAGAGGTACCCGCCTCTTCGACACCTCTCCGATGTACGGACGCTCGGAGGCCGTCCTCTCGAGAGCACTCGCCGATTACCGGACCGAAAGCATCGTCGCCACGAAGATATGGACGAAATCCGAAACTGAGGGGCATCGGCAGTTCGCTCGCCAAGTCGAACTGTTCGGTGGTCGAATCGACCTGGAGCAGGTGCACAACCTCGTTGCCTGGAGAACCCACCTCGCATTCCTTGAGAGGGAACGAGATCAGGGTCGAATCGGACTTATCGGAGCGACCCATCTCGATCAGAGCGCGTTCGATGAACTCGAAGTGGTTATGAACACCGGCCGCATCGACGCTATCCAGATCCCATACAACCCATTGGAGCGGGAGGTTGAACGGAGAATCCTCCCGCTTGCAGAGGAACTCGGCCTAGGTGTCATCGTCATGCGACCCTTCGCGGAAGGGGCGCTTCTCCACCCGCCCGATCCATCCGAGATCGAACGGTTGGGAGTCCGCTCCTGGTCGGAGGCGTTACTCAAGTGGGTGTTGTCCGACAGCCGCGTCCATGTCGTCATACCCGCCACAAGCAAGCGGGCACACGCGCGACTCAACGCACTTGCGGGGAGTCCTCCGTACCTGGATGCCGACCATCGAGCCGTCGTCGAGCGCCTCGCGGGCGATCAGGGGACCGTTTGAGAAGGAGGCTCGCTCGACCCTCCGCGGACCGTGGCCCCTCGGATTCTGAAGCCGACACGTACCACTCGCCCAGACAGACTCGGACGCCGGCCGGACCGACTGATTGCATTACCGGCTCTTACCGACTGCCGACTACCAGGACCACCCACAAGGATTGTGGGGAGCCGATGCTGGGATCGGTAGTGGCGTTTAAGAAGATCCGGGGGAGGAACTCAGGGGGGATTTCCAGTGCTGGCCATCCTCGGACGCCCTGACCGTTAGGTTCGACTCCTTGACCGCAATGGAGTCACCTTCGTCGCTGTCGCCCTCCGTGGAACGTCGCCGCCACGACCTCGATGCTCTGCGAGGGTTCGCCATGTTGCTGGGCATCGGCCTGCATGCTTCGCTGGCCTTTTTCCCTGCGCCTTGGTGGGTCCAGGACCGCACTTCCGGGCTCGACGGACTGTTCGACGAGTTCCTGTGGGCTGTCCATGGCTTTCGCATGCCCGTGTTCTTCCTGATGAGCGGGTTCTTCACCGCTCTACTGTGGCGACGTCGCGGCCTGGGCGCCCTGCTGAACCACCGGCTAAGGCGGGTAGCCCTTCCGCTACTGATCGGCCTGCTGACGATCGTGCCGCTGACCACCTTCGTCGGTGATTGGGCGGCCCGGTCCGCACCCGCCACGCAACCGGCGGAGGATGACATCTGGGGCCGCGTGTTCGCCGGCGATGTTTCCGGGGTCGAGCGACTGCTGGACGAAGGCTTCGATGTCGACCTGCGTGGGGAGCCGGGGGGATGGACGATTCTCCACGCGGCCGCATTCACCGGCGATACCGACATGGTAGACCTGCTGCTCTCGCGTGGCTCCGAGCCGGCACCGGTCGCTACCGCCTCGGAGGGTGAGACGCCCCTCGGGGTGGCCTTCCACTTCGGCCACGAGGAAGCGGCCGACATGTTGGTCGCCTACGGAGGTGGTGATCCTCTTCCCGAAGGGATCGAGTGGTCGGAGATACCCGGATGGGGAGCAGGTTCCGCCGACGCGGGCAACGGCGACGGTTCGGCCGACGGGCTGGACCTGTCCGAAATCCAACGCTTCTACCACCTCTGGTTCCTCTGGTTCCTCCTGTGGCTGGTGGCAGGTTTCGGGATTGTGGCATGGGTGGTGGATCGCCGGGATCCTCGCGGCGCCCGGCAGGCGGACTGGCCTCGGTGGGTCATGTGGTCGATGATCCCTCTCACGATCGTTCCGCAGTTGCTCATGGGCGAGGGAGGTACCTACCCGGTCTTCGGGCCGGATACGTCGGACGGCTTCGTTCCCCTTCCCCACGTCCTGGCCTACTACGCCACCTTCTTCGCGTTCGGGGCGCTGATGTACCGGCGCCCCGGCCGCAGCGGCGCACTCCTGGTCGACACGGTCGGAAGACCGTGGTGGCTGTTCCTGCCGGTCTCGTTCCTGATCGTGCTGCCGGCGGG